>Ga0114950_10001927_pt1 | contig 15852 bp, 16 predicted proteins | sample N075metaG_FD_83503 | JGI IMG/M metagenome (GOLD analysis project Ga0114950, IMG submission 83503) | Deep subsurface microbial communities from Kermadec Trench to uncover new lineages of life (NeLLi) - N075 metaG | ecosystem: Environmental > Aquatic > Marine > Ocean trench > Sediment | place... | reverse complement strand
GGAACATGCAGATTGACATCTCCCGAAGCTAGGTGAATTCGCACCGAACTGCCGGAGGGCGCCGCGATATCGATATCCATCGAACGTGAGAACCAACGGTGCTTATGACTTCGCGTTCGTACGGTGACGGAGTCTGACATGGCTTCAACGGTCGTCTCGTCCACTACCTCAGAGCTTCCGTCGAGATCGACAGCCACTGTTCCGTCTTTCGACGCTCTCACGGTGATGTCACCCGAGCGGATCTTGACATGAATCCTCGGGGCGGCGTCGACCTTGAACCGGAACGATCCCTCGCTCATGTTTCAATCGTCCCTTCAAACGTCGACCGCGACGACCGTTTCAACGCCTCAGTAGACCCCGCGAGCGCCCGAACGACGAACATGTTGACCGAGTCTCCCAGTTCGGACGCCGCCGTCTCAAGGTGTTCCTTGAGGTCCTCTGGTAGCCGGACTGTCATTCGGGCATCGAGGTCCTCCGTGTTGATTGTTGCACCCCCACCACCGGCGTGACGCACGACCATCATCGGATTCCCTTCGGAGAGCACGACGTCAACGGAGTGTTCCGGGAGCTGAGCAGAAATCTCAGCTGCCGCTTGTTCGGCAAGGCTTGATGCTGCAAGTCGCAGTGCAGGCTCAAGAGCAGCCAGTATCGCTTCGCCAGCAGCGAGTGCTGCGGGATCTGTCCCTGCAACTCGGAGCTGGTTCTCCGCGATTCGTGTGACTTCCTGCACGACGCTATCGATATCCATGGTGTCAGCAATTACGGCGTATGCAGTCGTGCATCTCGCCGCGACGCGACCGGACACGGCGCATCAGCCTGTCTCTGTCATCCACGGTCGACAGTCCTCTGTCATCCCGAATTGCGTCAATGGCCTCTGGATTGTTGTACCACAACATTGTTTACTCCTTTGTCTTCATAATGCCGTCATAATGATGTCACAATGATGTGCACCTGTCAAGTATCTTTTCATCCGCGGCTGCGGTATCGTGTGGACGCACACCGGGGAGCTCGGAACGACCGGGCTGAGAGGGTGACTCTGCACCTGCACCGTCACCGACCCGTCGAACCTGAGCTGGACAATGCCAGCGGAGGGAGCAGTGGCATGTCCGAACCGAAGCACCGCACCGTAATCCTCGCTGGTGGAGAGATGCATGCGGTGCCACGGATTACTGAAGGTGACTATGTCATCGCCGCCGACTCAGGCTACGACCATGCTGTGGCGCGCTCGATCCACGTCGACTTACTCATTGGCGACCTCGATTCGATTTCTGACGAAGGTCTAAGACATGCACACACACACGGCGTGGAGATTGAGGAACACGATCCTGACAAGGATGAGACTGATCTTGATCTTGCAGTGAAAGCCGCTGTGCGACATGGCGCAACCGTCATCGACATCTACGGCGCCGAAGGTGGCCGGCTTGATCATCTTCTCGGAGTGGCACTTCTCCTGAGCAGTTCCACCTGGGCACCTCTCGACATCACGTGGCAAACCAGAAGCGGCGCGTTGAAGGCCGCAACCCCTCAACGATCGGTTGTCTTCTCAACGAGCCATGGAACCTCGATCACGCTGTTGCCCATTGGCGATGCCTCCGGCGTGACCACCACAGGACTCAGATGGCAACTGGACAATGCGACGCTGCAGAGAGGGACGTCACTCGGCATCAGTAACACGGCAACAGGTCAATCCGTCACCGTACACGTACAAGGCGGGGCGCTCCTCGTCTTCATGGAAGGACAAAACAACACATGAACCGCATCACTAATCGAGCTATCGGCGCGTTGCTTGTGACGCTGGTCATTGCTGCTGGATGTTCAACGAGCAGGCCAGCCAACGAGATTGTACTGCTCACCCACGACTCCTTTGCACTAAGCGACGGCGTCCTTGAGGCATTCACTGAGAGGACCGGGGTGACTGTGAAAATACAGACCGCTGGCGATGCAGGCACCATGCTCAACCAGGCAATCCTGACGAAGGACAACCCGATTGCCGACGTCATGTACGGCATCGACAACACCTATCTGTCACGAGCACTCGACGCTGATCTTTTCATTCCGTATACATCCTCCGAAATCGGAACGGTCAACGATCTTCTGCGAGTCGCGAATGACTCGGTGACTCCCATCGACTTTGGCGACGTTTGTGTCAACTATGACATTGAAGATCTCGCGGGCCGATCGCTCTCCCCACCGACGTCGCTCATGGACCTTCTCGAACCGAGCTACGAGGGTCTCCTTGTTGTCGAGGATCCTGCAACATCCTCACCAGGGCTCGCCTTTCTCCTGGCGACAATTGCAGCCTTCCCTGACGGAGCGACCTATGACTGGAAGGCGTACTGGACCGATCTGTTTGCCAACGGCGTCACTGTCGCGAGCAACTGGTCGGACGCGTACTACACGAAGTTCACGCGTTCTGGCGGCGGACAGCCACTCGTCGTCTCGTATGCGTCTTCACCTGCTGCCGAAGTGTTCTTCGGAGAACTCGACGAGTCACCGATTGGTGTCATGACATCGGGCTGTTACCGCCAGATCGAGTACGCAGGCATTCTCAGAGGCACGACGAACGAGTCAGACGCACAACAGCTTGTCGACTACTTGCTCTCCGTTCCCGTGCAGACAGACATACCGCTGAACATGTTTATGTACCCGGCCAACACTGAAGCTCCCCTTCCACAGGTCTTCATCGACCATACGACGTTGCCTGACACCCCGACGGTGATGGAGCCGACAACAATCGACGAAAACCGTGAACGATGGATCAAGGAATGGACCGCAATCGCTCGCTCATAGATCGCAGTCCGTTCGGACGGATAGGCACAGCTGCATTCGTTGCGGTGCCAATCGTCTTTCTCGCGTACTTCTTTCTGTACCCGGTCGTGATGATCACTCTGCGAGGCCTGAGCGTCGATGGCGAGTTTGGCCTTGCGGTCGTTCGCGATGTACTTGAGGACCCAACACTCCAGGGAGTGGCGCTCTTTACGCTGTGGCAGGCAACGCTCTCGACGATGCTGACGATGCTCATCGGACTACCAGCTGCGTGGGTGTTTGCACGCTTCGACTTCAGAGGCAAGTCTGCAATGCGCGCAGCCACCCTTGTGCCGTTCGTCCTGCCGACGCTTGTTGTGGCGACCGCGTTTCTCACACTCATCGGCCCACGTGGTGTCACCGGGGTCGACCTCACCGGTACGTTGGCCATCATTCTCATTGCGCATGTCTTTTACAACTTCGCAATCGTAGTTCGGGGTGTCGGATCGTATTGGGAACGAATCAATCCGGCGCTCGAGGACGCAGCACGCAGCCTCGGAGCCTCACGTTGGCAGGTCTTTCGCACCGTGACTCTTCCGCTATTGAAACCGGTACTCGCCTCGACGAGCGCTCTGATCTTCTTGTTCTCATTCACGTCCTTTGGAGTCGTCCTCCTGCTTGGCGATCTGAGGCACACAACGATCGAAGTAGAGATCTGGCGACAGACAACAGCGTTTCTTCGCCTCGACGTTGCGTCGACACTTGCGGTTCTCCAGCTTCTGGGGGTCGGTGTAATCCTTCTGCTCTACAGCCGGTATCAGCGTCGGACGACGGTCCAGTTCTCCCACACTGCCTCTCCTGCTCCACGACCTCAGACCACGGGTGAGAAGTGGGCTGTATGGACGATCCTCTCGTGTTCCGCACTCCTTGTCCTGCTCCCGCTTGGAATGCTCATGGGGCGATCACTCGTCGGGCCCGATGGGGGTTGGGGATTGGCCAACTACCTGAACCTGTTCGACCTGCCTACGCGAAGCGCCACCTTCGTAGCTCCGATTGAAGCGATCCGCAACTCGCTGATGTTCGCTGTGGCCGCTTCTCTCCTTGCATTGTTTATTGGTTTCCTCGCATCGGCCGGCCTCTCCTATACCACACCGCGTGTGTCGCGCTCGTTCGACATATTCGTGATGCTCCCGCTTGGCACGTCCGCCGTCACGATCGGTTTCGGATTCCTTGTCGCCCTCGGATGGCCCATCGACATTCGGACATCAATTGTCCTCATACCCATAGCCCACGCCCTTGTCGCGATCCCCTTCGTGGTGAGGACGACCAGTCCCTCACTGGGCAGTGTGCAACACACACTGAGGGAGGTTGCTGCAACTCTTGGTGCAACACCAGCTAGGGCATGGTGGACAATCGACCTGCGCCTGGTGTCACGTTCAATCGCGGTCGCAGCGGCGTTTGCGTTTGCCATCTCCATGGGCGAGTTCGGTGCAACGTCGTTCATCAGCCGACCGGACTCCCCCACCATGCCAATTGCCATATTCCGCCTACTCGGAAGGCCAGGTTCTGCACCGTTCGGCGCCGCCATTGCGATGAGTGTGATCCTCATGTTCGTCACAGGGTTTGCCATCTTTGCAATCGACTCTCTCCGCGCATCACGAGTTGGTGAACTATGAGTCTCACGATTGACTCGCTCATCGTGACACTCGGCGATGCAACGATCCTGTCGGACATAGCGCTCTCTGTGGCAGCCGGTGAACGGTTCGCAATTATGGGACCGTCGGGCGCGGGAAAGAGCACTCTGCTGCGCGCCATTGCGGGCTTGACTCCCATAGCTTCGGGATCAATCGCAGTGGCAGGCAGAGACGTCGCTTCAGTTCCGGCGCACAAGCGGTCCGTCGGTCTCATGTTCCAGGACTACGCCCTCTTCCCGCACATGTCGGTACTTGAAAATGTGGTGTACGGACTGCGCATGGCCGGCGTTCCCGCCAAACAGAGGGTGCGACGGGGTCTGGAGCTCCTTGACCTTGTTGGTCTTGCAGAGTTCGGTGAACGAAGACCTGAGTCTCTCAGCGGAGGCGAACAACAACGCACTGCCCTTGCGCGGACGCTCGCACCGGCACCCTCGTTGGTGCTGCTCGACGAACCGCTCGGTTCACTCGACGAGTCGTTGAAGTTCGTGCTGCTGGCTGAGACGAGGGCAACTCTGGAAGCCGTCGGAGCGACAAGTATCTATGTAACGCACGACCCAGCCGAGGCTTTTGCATTCTGCAACCGCATGGCAATCATGGACAAGGGTGCGCTGGTGCGAGTGGGAAGGCCCGATGAAATTTGGTTGGACCCCCAGTCCGAGTTCGTCGCGCGTTCCGTCGGCCACATGAACCTGGTGCCCTGCGGGTTCGTACGGCGAGATGCACAAGGGCTGTGTGCCATTCCGTCGGAAGGGATTGTCATCCGCGGAGACGGCCGCTTTGGCGGGATTGTTGAAATGGTCACGTTCGCCGACGGTGGTTACACATGCTCGGTTCGTGTCCCCGAGGTCGATGTGTTGCTCGCAATCAGAACGCACCAGCCGCCGTCGGTGGGACAGCACGTCTCGTTCGAAATAGATCCGGAAACCCTGATAGTGGTGTCAGCCGACGAGGTCTGACGTATGGACAACTCTCCCGAAGGCGTCGTCAATCGTCAGTTCGCTGTACCGAGACACCTCTCGTGCACGATACACCTTCTTAGTATCAGTGACGATATCAAACGTGTGAGTCGCGTCGGCCACGAACAACACCTCGTATCCGAGGTCGCTTGCCGTCCGCGCAGTGGTCTCACAGCATTGGTTTGTCTGTATGCCACAGATCGCGACCCCTGACACATCATTCTCCTTGAGCCACTTATCAAGGTTCGGCTCACCATAGAAAGCTGAATGCACACTCTTTACAACGAGTAGATCGGGTTCGCCCGAAACAACGTCTTTGAATCGGTTGCCGCTGCTGGGTGGAAACAGCGGAGAGGATGGCGTCTTCGAATCGTGCCGGACATAGACAATAGGCCAGTCGTGGCTGCGCCATCCCGCTATCAGGAGACCAACATTGGACTCGCAGCTCGGATTGTTTCGGGGTCCCCAGTACGCAGCGTCATCAAATCCAGTCTGCACGTCAATGACGATGAGTGCTGTGCTCCCTTGCCATTCAGTCATGTTTTGCCTTTGTTCGAGACATCCGCCCATCGAGCGGCACTTGCGGCTACCAACCGTGCCACAGCAATCGGGAACACCGTGTCTGGCGTACCACCGGCCGACCAGACCCAACGGTAGCGGGCAAGACCGACGTCTGCTACCACCTCAACGGATTTCGGTAATCCGACACCTGGAGTTCCGCCCGCTTCGTATCCGGTCACGCGGCTGACGTCCCGGAGACGTGCGACCCTCACTCTCCCTGCAGAGCAGTGTTCGGCGAGTTTGTTCTCATCAATTCGGCGGTCACCGCTGCACAGCACAAGCACGAACCGATCATCAACGGCGAAAAGGATGCTCTTCGCAATCTCTCCGACCGTGACACCGACCGCTTTCGCCGCATCCTGAGACGTCTTGGTTCCTTCACCGAACCAATGGATATCAGGAGCAATCCCAACGGCAACGGCTTCTCGTACAAACCTGCTTGTCGCCTCTGAAAGCTCCTGTCCCACACGATGCACACCAGACTCGGTCACCACCCACGCAACACGTTCATCGTGTGGCTCCGTGGGCAGCTCGTCGACGAACAGCTCATCGACACCCACTCCCACACGCGCCACCCCGATCGGTATTCGCCCTAGTAGCTCGTCGTAGTAGCCCTTTCCGCGACCGAGTCGGTTGCCGCGCCGATCGAATACCAAGCCGGGTACGAGCACTACGTCCAGGTCATCGAGCGATAATTCAGGACTGTCGTATTTGGGCTGTAGAAACCCGAGTCTGTGTCGTTCGAGTGAGCCATCGTCGTAGTTATGTACGGTCAGCCCACCGTCCTCGCTCGCCCTTGTCACTGCAATAGCGCATCGTGCGAGAGCATGTACCGCACCGACGTTCGGCTCGTCGCTCATCGCGAGATACGAGAGCACACGCCCATGCAGCGGTCGCCACGCTTCGAGATGCCCGGTAATCGCGTCAGAGACACGGGCGCGATTCACAGCCTTGGCACGAACACGCAAGTCACGTTTGGAATCCATACCGAGAATCTACATGTCCGTGGATGACATATCTGTCCCTATGGACTGCTTCGTACTACGTTGACACCTATGGACGGACAAGGAGATGAACAGAAGGTTCGCCCAGTTTCGTTCGAGATAGAGCCGAGCATTTCGAGTGCTAATGGCGCAGAAGAACCCGGAACACCGAGAGATGCACACCGAAGGCCATGGCTGCCTCTTGCTGTTTCCGCATCGGCCGTTGGGGCACTCATCGCGGCCGTGTTTGTACTCGGCGGTGTCCAAGACGCCGACGAACCCGAACCAGCGCCGCGTTCGTTCGCCGCCGCAGTCGATCCAGACAGCATCGAACCGCTTCCGCCGACGCTTGAAGAACTGGTTCCTGGCATCACCACTCGACTGACGATTATCGCAACGAACGGGGGTCCGCTCACAACATTCGTGTGGGACCCGACCTTTCGCGTACCCAAGGTGATAGAAGCCGCGCATGTCGAGGGTGTGACATGGGCATCCGCATCTTTCGACAGTGCTGATCGGTTTCTCTCCGCCGAGGGATTTGTCCAAGCCGACCTCAAAGTGAATGAATTGACGGACAGCAACACAACCGTTGCCTTCGACGTTTGGATCGGACCACCCTCCGTCATGAAATCCGTTCCACACTTGACGAGCACGCTATCGAGTACATGGCACAGTTCAGAGGTTGATCAGCTCGCGTACCTGACAGCCGGCAGCGCCGGGCTGGACCTTTGGACTGTAACGATTGCGCCCCCGGCGGGCCGACCGGAGGCACCTGTTCTGTTGACGACCGTCGGGCAGGACTCCGAAGTGCTGGTTTGGGACAAAGAGGGCTTCGTCCTTCGAGTCGGCGACACAACGGTTGCACTTTCAGTGGACGGAACCCAACGGTGGGTCGCCCAGGGAGCCCCCATCGTCGCGACGATCCAGCGGATCGCGCAGGTCAGGGAAGAAGAAGGTGAGCTCCTGTGGTACATGCTCGATCGCGCTACTGGCACGGAATTGCCGACGGACAGGTTGGGCCTAACCGACAATACGCGCCCTTCGGACATTTCAGCATCACGAAGTAGGGACCTCCTTGCGGTCTCGACACAGCGAGCAACAGGCACGACCGTCACGATTACTGGTACGGATCTCAATGCCCCTCGGATTCTTCATCTCGGTGGAAGATGGACACCACTTCAGTTCACGTCCGACACGACGTTACTCGTGTTTACCGGATCCGAGTCCAACGACCTGCTTTTTGTCGACTGGAGGTCAGGCGCGCAGCACGAATTCCCGATTCCGCATGGTTACGTCGTGCTCGCCCTCGCTACTGGCTAGACAAGGTCACAGGCGTTGAGATAGCTCTTCAACAGCGTTGCCTCGGCTTCCAATATCGATCGAAGCAAGACCGAGCCATCAGGCAAATGTTTCGAGTTCACTGGCCAGGGACGCCGCCACGCGTGTCGGGTCGGTCCCCTGCTCTCGCCACGCCGACCGGACGAGCAGTACTCCAGCCCGGCGATCAGCCTTGAGATCCACCCGTCCAACGAGTTCCCCGTCGAGGAGAAGTGGGAGTGTGTAGTAGCCATACATCCGCTTCTCTTCCGGAACATATATCTCTATTCGGTAGTCGAAGCCGAAGAGCCGTAACGCACGCTCCCTGTACCAGGTGACGGGATCGAATGGAGTCAGCAGCGTTGTTCCGACGATCGTTCGCGGCCGGACAGCGTGTGGGTCCATGTACACAGCTCCGTTCCAACCAGTGATGTGAACCTCAAGGATCTCTCCAGCCGCGGACATTTGTTCCAGAGTCTTGGCCGATCGCGACATGCCGAGCCGGAAGTAGTCCGCAATGTCGTGCACGGTGCCAATGCCAACATGGGTAACCGCTTCTCGTAACAAGAGCCGGTACGCCTCCTCCTTGGCAATCGGAGACGCGGTCAGGGCCTCGGCGTCAATCATTCGAGCAGGTGCGTCATAAAGACGGCCAAAGTTCTTGGTGCGAAGTGCCGCAATGTCGCCGCTCGCAAACAAGACTTCCAGGGCAACCTTGCCAGGTCCATACCCCCACCACGGATCGTTGCGCTGCTTGGGTGCGTCGAGATCGCTAACCGTAAGAGGACCACGTTCGTGGACCTGTATCTTGACATCCTCGAGCAGTCCGGGGTGGTTCTCCAGTATCGCTTCGGCCCTGCGCCACGATCTACCTTCATCCATTTTCCATCGCCAGAGTGGGTACTTTTCTACCGGCATGGCCGCCGCTGCATGCGCCCAGTACTCAAAGTTCTCCCCGCTCTCGTTCAGCCACAAATCCAGCGCGTCCTGGTCGTACGGCCCGATGCGCGAATAGAACGGCATGTAGTGGCTCCGGACACACACGTTCACCGAATCAAGCTGCACGAGACCGATGGTGTCCATGACGCGCCTGAAGTGACGCACGTCGACTCTTCCCTCGGCGCGAGGGCGACCGAAGCCCTGGGCACCAAGGGCTATTCGCCTTGCTGCGTCAATTGACACACGTCTCATTCGTCCATTCCCTGCATCGTGTCTACGCTACCGCGCATGCTCCGCACAACAGCAGCCACCGTTCGGACTCTCATACTCGTCCCACTGTTCTTTGTCGTCACGCTGTGTCTTGCATTCTTTATCGTCGTTTCCACGGCTGTCCGTTCGGAGGCAGCATCATTCGACCGGCTCCTAACGTTCTGGTCAAAGTTGTTTCTCCGCATCCCGCCTGTGACACATGAGGTCACTGGTCTTGATCTGGTCGACCCCTCCAAGCGATACATCGTCGTCGCAAACCATCTGTCGATGTTCGATATCCCGCTGCTCATAGCCTCGCTTCCCATCAATGGGCGCTTTCTCGCGAAACGAGAAGTCTTCGGCATCCCGCTGGTTGGACAAGCAATGCGCGCAATCGGGGTCATCGAGGTCAGCCGCGGAGATGGCGCTTCGTCGCGACAAGCCGTGAAGAAAGGAGTTATCCTTGCAGCCGAACGGGGATACTCCCTACTTATCTTCCCCGAAGGAACGAGAGGCGACGGTGAAGTCTTCCTTCCCTTCAAGAAGGGCGCGTTCCGAATCGCCATCGACTCAGGGCTGCCAATTCTTCCCGTTGTCATCACAGGAACTGACCGCATCTCGAAACCCGGTTCAAAACTCTTCTTCCCCGGTCGCGCCGCACTACACATTCTCGACCCCATCGACACATCCTCCTTCACCAACAAGGACAACCTCACGACCCTCACCAAATCCGTCCAGGCCTCGATGCTCGCCACATACCAAAAAGCTGATGGCTGACTCTTCAGTCGTATACGGCGAGTAGATAGCTTCTTCCTTCTCTCACTTCGCACAGATATGCACCTGTTGAGGTGACGATCTGGTACTGGTCCGATGGACCTTCCTCATCCCACCATCGGCCGGAACGTCGCCACGGACCTGCCCACGACAGCACGGGCACCCAACGGCTACGAAGACGGACCTGCTCAGGTATGCCATCGACCCAGGTGATGTCGAAAGGAATTCGTGTCGACGGAACAAGAGCCGGTGAGGGGCCGGGAATCTGTCCAGGCCACGGCGCATCCAGATCGCGCTCCGCAGTGTTCTCCTTGTCACCCCAGCGAGTCCATAGCACACGTTCAGAAGCGTCACGTCCGCCTTGGGGATGCGCCACGACCACATTCTCCCTGCCCGCAATTGCCTGCACCTCCATGAGCGCTCTCTGTGTCTCCTCGAACGCTTTGGCATCATCGGCAAGAGCCATCTGGCGTCCCGCACCAGAGAGATCAGCTGGTTCCAGTCGTAGGAGCGCAAGACCGCCGTGAATCCCGCCTGTCACTCCTTCTATCCATGCTCGAAGCTGCCATCTGACACGCTCGGCAAGGCTCTTGTCTGAGAATGGGTCTGCGCTACGCCATGTTCTTGAACGTTCGCTGCCGTCCGCTGCGATTCCCGTGATGACCACACGGTGCGGCGCAACACCGTGTGGGGCAAGGTTTCCAATGAGACGCTGGGCCATGTTGCGTGCCACGAACGACGCCTGCTCAAAGTCCTCTATTGGTGGATCGAATTGGGACTCGACCGTCATGTCCTCGGGAATGGACCTTGGATCGACCCTGCGACTCATTCCTTGCGCCTGACGGTGCGCAAGCAAACCTTCACGTCCAAAACGTGTGACAACGGCACTGACAGGTAACTCAGCCAATGCGCCAAGTGTTGTGATACCGAGCCAGCGGAACGTTGCGGCAATATCCGCGCTGCCAAGGCTCTCAACGTCAAGGTTCCGCACAAACTCAGCATCGTTGTCGACAATGTGAAGTGGATCGTCTGTGGTTGTTTGTCTCACAGCCTGATATGAGGCGAAAATGCCTGCTGCAAGCCCCATCCGTCGATCACCGCCGTAAGGTTCGAGCTCCTTGTCGAGACGTTCACAGAGCGCCTCCTCTCCCCCGTAGTAGGCAACCGCTCCCGAGATGGGGATGTACATCGTTCCTGGTTCAGCAATCTCGACGCGAGGCACAAGAGACTCAACAGCTTGTACTACCGGTTCGAACCTCGCCATCTCGACACGGAGGTCCTGGACAATGGTTGTGATTGTTGGGCAAACAGCTTCTGCGGAACGGCGCATCATGCCAACGGTCACGCCGCATCGTGCTGCTGTCTCGTTGCGCGCCACAACATGGCCATCCTGCCCCACCGCCTGGGTCGGTTCATCCAGCCCTAATTTACCCCACAACTTCCCCGGTTGTCTGAGCGCCCATGTCGGATACCACACGCAGATCGTTCGTTCCATTATCCTCAATTTCAATTGTTCGCTCCATACCTCTTGTTGCTCTCCCCGAAACAGCAAGAATGGTGCGTCGATGTTTCAGACTTCCATGACCAGCCTCAGTCCCCTCCCACACGACCTCGCGTGCCACAAGGTTGAGATGCGCAACCCCACTGGGCAGCTGCCCAGTAATTGGGCGGAGGACAAGGGCTGTGCGCTGTGCCCTCGCTTTTGCAGCAAGTTTGTACAACGCACGATCCGGCATGCCCCGAGGTACCTCTGCATATACGCTGGGAACACCGTCAAGCAGGGTTGCAACGATGCGTCCCCATGACACGACGTCGCTGCTGCGAACCACAACAAACTGATCGGGCTCAATGCCCAACTCCCATGCAGCCGCGGGACTTGCCCATCCACGCACGTCGAGATAGACAAGTGTTCCACGCGACGCATACGGTGCAAGCAGCGAAAGACCAATACGGGTGAGCCCAGACCCCGGTAAACCGCTCAGCCCCGCAATCTGCCCAGGGGCAAGCGACAACAGACCGAAATCATGGGCAATGTCAGGTGTTTCAAGGGTCGTCAAAGCGACCGAATGGTGCAGTCTGGTTACCACCGCAGGTGTCCTCTCGCGTCCTCACACCAGCGAGCGCCTCCGCTGAACCCTCCACTCTAGTCGAACATACGTTCGACTGTCAACTCCGCCTATCCCCCTCCACGCGCTTCTGGCGTCCCGAGCCGCAATATGGTGCGGTTGGGGACGCCAGAAGGGTCTTGGATTGGGTTGTGGTTAGTTGTCGGGGTTGAACTGATCCTCGAAGGAGACCTGCTTGCGCCTCGGCTTGTCGCTTGACGACTCGCTCGAAGACTCGCCTCGATCGCTGTTATCGCGTCCGCCGCCGTTGCGGCCTCCTCGGTCGCGACTGCCGCCGTCCCGCTTCTCCTCGCGGGGAGCGGGAACATCAGAACTGCCGCCGGAATCTCCTGACGGAACGTCGGCCATCTCAAGACTTACCTTGCCACGGTCGTCAATCTCGCGAACGACAACCTTGACAGCGTCGCCGAGGTTGAGAACATCCTCGACCCTGTCGATGCGCCTGTTGCCACCAATCTTGGAGATGTGCAGCAACCCGTCACGGCCGGGAAGGATGTTGACAAACGCACCGAACTTGGTGACGTTCACAACCTCTCCGTCGTACACCTCGCCAATCTTCGCTTCTGGTGGGAAGCCGATTGCGAGGATGCGTTCCTTGGCGAGATTCATCGAAACGGTGTCAGGTGCACCGACGCGCACCGTTCCGTCATCGTCGATCTCGATAACAGCACCGGTCTCTTCTTCGAGCTCACGGATCGTCTTACCCTTTGGCCCGATGACCTCACCGATCTTGTCCTTGGGGACCATAATCGACTCAATCTTCGGTGCCTTCTCCGCAAGCTCGCTGCGTGCCTCAGGAAGAACAGCGTTCATTGCGTCGAGGATGCGCATCCGTGCATCATGCGCCTGATCCATTGCAGCTATGAGTACGTCGGCTGGCAGTCCCTCGATCTTCGTGTCGAGCTGCAGCGCTGTAATCATGTCAGCAGTACCAGCAACCTTGAAGTCCATGTCACCGAGGTGATCTTCAACACCGAGAATGTCGGTGAGTGTCGCGAACTTGCCATCCTGGTAGATGAGGCCCATTGCAATACCCGCAACTGGGGCGGCAATGGGAACACCTGCATCCATGAGGGACAGCGATGATCCACAGACAGAAGCCATAGACGATGACCCATTCGACATCAGCACCTCAGAAACGAGGCGGTATGCGTATGGAAAGTCCTCGACTGGAGGAATGACAGGGTGCAGCGCCTTTTCGGCCAGAGCACCGTGCCCAATCTCGCGGCGCTTTGGACCACGCATGAAACCCGCTTCGCCAGTGGCGTAGGGAGGCATGTTGTAGTGGTGCATGTAGCGCTTCGAGTCCTCTGGGGAGATCGTGTCGAGCATCTGCTCCATCTTGAGCATGCCGAGCGTTGTGATGTTGAGAACCTGGGTCTCGCCACGCTGGAAGAGTGCAGAACCATGGACGCCAGGCACAAGCCCGACCTCAATGGTCAGTTCACGGATGTCAGTGAGGCCACGACCGTCGATGCGGACGCCCTCTGCAACAACCCGTGAACGCATGACGTTCTTCTGAACTGCTGAGAAGGCAGCCTTGGCCTCCTTGAGGCCGTCTGAGTCGTCGTCATCGAGACCAAGAGAGGCAATCGTCTCCTCTTTGATTTCTGACTCCGCATTCTGACGCTCGTGCTTCTTGACAATCGTGCCAAGAGCCTCAAGCTTCGCTTTTGCAATCGACTCGACCCTTTCGTACATCTCATCAGAGAATTCCGAAACAAGTATCCATTCCACAGGCTCTGGTGCGCCGTGCTTTTCGAGCAGTTCAAGCTGAAGGTCAACGAGTACAGCAATGTACTCCTTGGCGAGTTCGAGTCCGGCAGCAACGGTTGCTTCGTCCGAGGCCTGTTGGCCGTCCTGAACCATCCGGTATCCATTCTCAGATGCACCGGCTTCAACCATTGAGATGTCGATGTCGCCATCGGCGTTCCGCTTTCCAGCAACAACGATCTCAAACACGGACTCTTCGCCCTGCTCATATGTTGGGAACGGAATCCATTCACCATGCGACAACGCAAGCCTGATAGCGCCGATTGGTCCCTCGAAAGGAATCGGGCTGAGGGTGAGTGCAGCCGATGCGCCGTTGAGTGTGATGATGTCGTGCGGATTCTCAAGGTCTGCAGAGAGAATCGTGCCAACGACATGGGTGTCGTTGCGGTAGCCCTTTGCGAAGTTTGGCCGTAGCGGCCGGTCGATGAGGCGATCAGCAAGGATCGCTTTCTCCGATGCGCGTCCTTCACGACGGAAGAACGATCCCGGAATTCGGCCAACTGCGTATGTGCGCTCCTCAACATCAACGGTGAGTGGAAAGAAATCCACGCCATCTCTGAGGCTGCGCTTTGCGGTTGCGGTCACGAGGACCTGGGTATCTCCAATGCGGGCAACAACTGCCCCATCGGAGAGTTGTGCGAGCTTTCCTGCGCTGAATGAGATCTCTACCTCACCAACACGCCCGCGTACGGTGGTCTCTGCCACGCGTTTCTCCTTTTGTACGGGAGGAGGCCCAATTGGCAGTGGTCGACATTCGAGATGTCATTCGAATAGCGACCACTGACAACCAGATCACTTCCTCCATTGTTCAGTCGATCCAGCCATGACAAAAGGCAGCCGGAGCCGCCTCTCTGTCAGTACTAGCGACGTAGTCCCAGTTTTACAATCAGGGACCGGTAACGCTCCACATCTTGTCCTTGGAGGTACCGAAGCAGACGCCGACGTTTTCCGACCATCATGAGCAAGCCTCTCCGGCTGTGATGATCCTTCTTATGGGTCTTCAAATGCTCGGTGAGGTGATCGATACGACCAGTGAGGAGAGCAACCTGGACTTCAGGTGATCCTGTGTCCGTGGCGTGCATCCCATATTCATCTACAACTGTGTTCGTATCGTTCACGAGGTTCTTTCTTACGCGTGTAAGTAGTCGGGCGACTGCCCACGCAGAATGGTAACAAACTCTCGTTCTATCTCGGCATTGATTCTGCACCATTGCACAGGATCTACACGACTGCTTCGACTTCGATCTCAACGAGCCACTGCGGGTCAAGAAGAGCAGCTACAACAACCATGGTCGCCGCAGGCGAAACATTGCCGAACAACTCCTTATGCGCTCGACCGACGTCGTCAGCATCCTGCGTATTGACAATGAACATGCGAGTACGCACGACGTCATCCATTGAGCCACCAAGGGCCTCAAGGGCCTGCGCCGCGATCTCTCCGCACCGAATCATCTGGGCATAGGGTCCGACAGCCAACGAAGTTCCTGGCTCGGGTACGGGCGCTGTGCCAGCAACATGGATTGCATCTCCGACGCGGACAGCCCGCGCGAACCCAAACGTGGCTTCGTAGGGTGACACTCCGTGGTGGTAGGACCGCTGCATCGCCCAACTCTAGCAAAACGCAGCGCTCCTAGGAGCACGGGTCAGTATCGACTGCACACTCCTTGACGACCATGCATCACCACTCGCTGCGATCTCGGCTCCGCCATTCCGCCACCAGGAGCGGCGAAACCTC
>Ga0114950_10001924_pt1 | contig 15879 bp, 12 predicted proteins | sample N075metaG_FD_83503 | JGI IMG/M metagenome (GOLD analysis project Ga0114950, IMG submission 83503) | Deep subsurface microbial communities from Kermadec Trench to uncover new lineages of life (NeLLi) - N075 metaG | ecosystem: Environmental > Aquatic > Marine > Ocean trench > Sediment | place... | reverse complement strand
ACGCACGCAATATCACCGACGTTGACGATAAAATCATCGCTGTGGCTGCCGAACAAAATCTACCGATCAGTGAAATCTCATCGCACTATACGGATGCTTATCATTCAGATATGGCAGCCATTGGTGTTGGTACACCGACCATTGAACCACGAGCCACCGATCACATAGAACAAATGATCGGCATGATTCAGAGGCTGCTCGATACCGGCAACGCGTATGAGGCCAAGGGCCATGTGCTGTTTGACATCGAATCATTTGAAAACTATGGCGCCCTGTCTCACAGGGAAATAGGTGAAATGATGGCGGGTTCCCGGGTAGAAGTAGCGACATTCAAGAAAAATTCCGGGGACTTTGTATTATGGAAACCGTCCGAGGATCCACAACCGGGCTGGGATAGCCCCTGGGGTTGGGGGCGGCCTGGCTGGCATCTGGAGTGCTCTGCGATGTCTGAAGCTCACCTGGGCGAAACCATTGACATCCACGGCGGCGGCCAGGACCTTGTTTTTCCCCACCATGAAAACGAAATCGCCCAAAGTGAATGTGCTCATGGCGGTAAAGCGTATGCACGTTACTGGCTCCACAACGGTTTTGTCACGGTTGAGAAACGCAAGATGTCCAAGTCCCTGGGCAACACCCTGACGGTGCATGAGTTGTTAAAATCCCACCCGGGTGAAGTGCTGCGCTACCTGCTTTTGGGAGCCCATTACCGGCAACCACTGGATTGGTCAGACAAGGAACTGGACAGGGCACGTCGCACGCTGGACCGGATATATTGCGTATTGCGCACTGCTGATGAACAATATGGGCCGTTCCAGGCCCACCGCTTACCAGGCAAGTTGCTGCTGGATGCCCTGGAGGACGATCTGAACACTCCAGTGGCGTTGGCTGAGTTCAACCGTGTAGCCCGCGAACTTGCCAAGGCTGATAACCGGGAACGGGCACAGGAGCTTGCCGGCGAACTGCTGGCCGATGCGCAATTGATCGGTCTGCTTCAACTGTCCATGGACGCCTGGTTTGGTGCACACGAGTGTGACCCGGAAAACGAAGCCATTGAGGCCTTGATCGAACAACGCATGCAGGCCAGATCCAACAAGGATTTCGCCACTGCGGATGCTATCCGTGATCGCCTTACGGCCATGGGAATCGTACTGGAAGATACCGGCGGTAATTCACGCTGGCGTCGAGTACACTAGGCCCTGACATGCATGACCCAAAATCAAGTCAGGATGAAATCATCAACTCATTCAACTTTTTCAGCGAGTGGCTGGACCGCTACCAGTACCTGATCGACCTGGGAAGAAAACTCCCTGCCCTGAGTGATACCGAGAAAACCGATGACAAGCTGCTTTCTGGTTGCCAGTCGCAAGTCTGGTTATTGCTCGAGGGTGATGCCTCAGAGGTTTCCATCCGCGCCAACAGCGATGCCGCAATTGTTGCGGGCCTGATCGCCTTACTGATCGAGGTATATTCAGGCTGTACGGCACAACAAATCGTCAACACAGAGCCGTATTTCATTGAGGAAATCGGGCTTAGCGATCACCTTTCCGCCACCCGCGCCAACGGCCTCCATGCCATGCTGGCTGCCATCAAGGGCCATGCCCGGGCGTTACTCACAAGTTAGTCACTCTTCTGCTGAGCTCAGGTTCGGGAAACCGACCCCGAGTCTGGAATAAAAAAACCCCGCCGGAGCGGGGTTTTTCTTCTCATCAGATAGAAGCTCAGCGATCGAGTACGATCAACTCGACGCGGCGATTCTCTGCACGTCCATCTTCTGTGTCATTACTGGCGATCGGCATTGACTCACCGTACCCGCGTGCGCTCAGCTTACTAGCCTTTACGCCTTTGCTGGTCAGATAGTCTCGCACCGAATTGGCGCGACGTTCAGACAAGCCCTGATTGTAGTTCTCAGAACCAACACTGTCTGTGTGTCCGGCAACCTCGACCACGACACGCTCATGTTTTTGCAACAGAGCAGCAGCCTCGTTAAGCACGGCCATACCTTCAGGCCTCAGAGTTGCCTTGTCAAAATCAAAGTTTACACCATCGAGTTCGATCACAGCTTCCACTTCACAACCATCAAGATCAACCACGGCGCCGGGGCGTGTATTCGGGCACTTGTCGTGCTCATTCAACACACCGTCACCATCAAGGTCAGGATTTGGCGGTGGGGGTGGCGGCGGTGGTGGGGGTGGCGGTGGCGGCGGTGTTGGCTCAGTTCCACCAAAATCGAAGCTGAGGGCTACACTGTATATGAGGTCGTCAAATTTGCTGGTTGATGCCAGGCTGTTACTGTCATGGTCTGCTCTCCACAATACCTGAAAGCGCCCCGACCAATGCTTGGACATCTTGCCATGTAAACCAAGGCCCAGGCTGGTCGACAAGTTACTGCCTTCATCCAATACGCTGCCATGACTGGTTGAACCGAATCCAGCAGCAACGAAAGGACGAAAGCTACCCTGCCCGAAGAAGTAGCGACCCATCAGCCCTACAGTGGTTAATCGCCATTTGTTGTAGGTCGCACCTGGCACTGCTGTAGCATAATTTGCATAGACACCCTCGAATTGATCCCATTCCAGGTCCAGGCTTAGGTTATTGCCAAAGAATCGGCCAAAACCAACCCCCCACCAGATATGGTCATCCCCCACGTCACGACTGCTGTCCGTTTTCATTCCACCAAATTGACCTGTCACGTGCCAGGGTTGATCACCATCGGCATACAATGTCGCGGAAGAAAGAGCCAAACCTACTGTCGTTAAACTTGTTATTAAAATTGATTTTTTCACGTAACGCCCCTCCTGCTCATAGCATTACTTTGTAATATTACTGCTGATAAACGGCAGTGCCTTCATACCGGGGGTAATGATACGGGATTTTAGATAAAATTATTAATTTATTGTTAATAAACTAAGAAAAAAATTCAATACCCATGCCAGACATCAAATTTCCGGATCAAATCGAGTTCGATCCGGCCAAAAATCCACCTGCTTTACCGGGAATCTCCCAACTGGCGCTGGCGTAATTCCCAGCGTTCCTGGGCATCCAAACAAAGGGTTGCTATTGGACGTGCATCCAGCCTGGCCAGCCCTATTTGCTCGCCGGTTTCTTCACAGTAACCATAGTCACCATCATCCAGATTGATCAGGGCCTTGTCGATTTTATTAATCAACTTGCGATAGCGATCCCGCGTACGCAACTCAAGGCTATTTTCAGTTTCCCGTGTCGCCCGCTCCGCCTCATCGCCCACATCCCGAACTTCCCGTTGCAGGTTGTTGATGGTTTCGCGTGATTCCTCGACCAGTTCTTCGCGCCAGCTGGTCAGTTTCAGACGGAAGTATTCCAGGTGGTTCTGACACATGTATTCTTCTTTCTTTAAGGGCTTGTACCCTTTCTTCAGTACAACGGTATTTGTTGACATCGTGGTATGCTACTCCTTTATGCATTGACTGGGCCAATTTGTATATCTCTTTGTTTTTTAAAGATTATTATGAAATGTTGCAAATCATCCCAGAAAGAAATTTGTGTGTTATAGCTGAACTGGCGCCTGACAGCAAGCTTTCTGTGCATTTTTATCGCGCCCGCCGGCTCGGCGACAGATAATGGGACGCTTGCTTCAATGGATGATCCGGGCTTATCAGCTGTTGCTGAGCCCCTTTTTGCGAAACCATTGCCGTTTCACACCCAGTTGTTCACACTATGCTTCCGAGGCCATTGAGACTCACGGCACAGTGCGTGGAAGTTGGCTGGCCATCAAGCGAATTTCACGCTGCCACCCTTTTTGCGAGGGTGGACATGACCCGGTTCCCTGAGGCTTAAAAATAGCCAGATATCCGGCACAGTAAACAGGCCTTACATGACAGAAAAATTGCTTATAAAAAATGCCCGACTGGTAAATGAGGGGCAAATAACCGCTGCCGATGTACTCATCCACAAGGGACGCATCGCAAAGATAGACGGCTCAATCAGCGCGGGCAACGGCGTGTTCGTGCTGGATGCAAACGGCGCGCACCTCTTTCCGGGAATGATCGACGACCAGGTGCATTTTCGTGAACCCGGCCTGACTCACAAAGCTGGAATCTGGTCCGAGTCCAGGGCAGCTGTGGCCGGCGGCATCACCAGTTTCATGGAAATGCCCAATACCTTGCCACCGACGTTGACACTTCAAACCCTTGAGGACAAGTACACAATTGCCGCAAGCAAGTCACTGGCAAATTACGCATTTTACCTGGGCGCAAGCAATGACAATCTGGACGTAATCCGTTCACTGCCTCCAGGTGCTGCCTGTGGGATCAAAGTGTTCATGGGGGCATCGACCGGCAACATGTTGGTGGACGATGACAAAACCCTGGCGGGGATATTTCGCGATGCCCCTATTCTGATTGCCACGCATTGCGAGTCTACGCCGCTGATCAATAAAAACCTTGAAGTTGCGCTGGAACGATACGGGCGTGAAATCCCGGTGACAGAACACCCCCGTATCCGTGATGCTGAGGCTTGCTACCAGTCATCCAGGAAAGCCACCGAACTGGCAAAAGAACACGACGCACAGCTTCACATACTCCACCTCTCAACGGCCAGGGAAATGGAACTTTTTGCAGCCGGGCCGATCGAGGGTAAAAACATTACTGCCGAAGTTTGTATCCATTTCCTGCACTTCAACAGCAATGACTATGCTCGCCTCGGTAACCGCATCAAGTGCAATCCGGCGATTAAATCACCAGGGGATCAACAAGCCCTGCTCAAGGCCCTGAAAGACGACAGGCTGGATATTATCGCCACGGACCATGCACCTCACACCATTGAAGAAAAAGCCGATAGCGACTACCTGGTAGCGCCTGCAGGCCTGCCCCTGGTGCAGGACGCGCTTCTGGCAACGCTTGAGCTTTGCCACGATGGCATTCTTGATATGACGGAGATCGTCAGGAAAACAGCCCACAACGTCGCCACTCGTTTTGGAGTAGTAGACCGGGGCTTCATTCGTGAGGGTTACTGGGCTGATCTTGTACTGCTTGATATGCAGCACGAAACACCGGTGACGCAGGAACGCGTGTTGTCCAAATGTGGCTGGAGCCCATTTGAGGGCAGGACTTTCCGTTCCCGGATCGTCAGTACGCTGGTCAACGGTCGGCTCGCCTGGCACGAAAACAGAATCGTGGAGCACAACTCTGCTGCGAGGCTGAATTTCACTCACCGGTATTAAAAGCCCGGGTCAGGTTCTTGAATCTGACCTCAGCTGTGGCCTGCTCTTGAAATTGCGTCCCGCCGGGGTGAATTAAATGAAAAATTGAAGTAACCTGCTGTGGTCTGACCGCAGCAACCACCAAAACAGGAACAGCTCATGGGATTTCTCGAAGGAAAACGTGCACTCGTAGTGGGAGTGGCAAGCCCGCGCTCCATTGCATGGGGCATTGCCGAGGCGATGTTTGCACAAGGTGCTGAACTCGCCTTTACGTATCAGAACGACCGGCTGAAAACCCGGGTTGAAAAAATCGCTACGGATACAAATTCGAAAATCATCATCCCCTGTGATGTTGCGCATGACGACGACATCGACAATGTTTTCACGCAATTACGCAAGCACTGGGACTACTTTGACATTCTGATCCACTCGGTCGGTTTCGCTCCCCGGGAGCAACTGGTTGGAGACTACATTGACGCCATCACCCGTGAAGGCTTCCAGATTGCTCACGACATCAGCTCCTACAGCTTTGCGGCCCTTGCGAAAGCCGGGCTCAACATGATGGAAGGCAGGGATGGTGCCTTGTTGACACTGACCTATATGGGTTCTGTACGGGCCATGCCCAGTTACAACGTCATGGGCCTGGCAAAAGCCAGTCTGGAGGCTAACATGCGTTACCTGGCACAGAGTCTCGGGCCAAAGGGAATCCGCGTGAATGCCATTTCTGCAGGACCGGTCAAAACACTTGCCGCCGCAGGCATAGCCGATTTCCGTAAAATGATGACTCATGTCGAGGCAACCGCACCCCTGAGACGAAACATTACTCCCAGAGAAGTGGGCGATGTCGCTGCCTTCCTGTGTTCCGACCTTGCATCGGGAATCACCGGCGAAATTACGTTCGTTGATTCGGGCTACAACATCCTGGGCATGGCCGAATTATCCATGAGCTGAAGATACAACCGTTCAGCTTGGTGTTTTGTCCGCTGAGGGCTCAGAATTTTTTTACAGCCTGTCCTCGTACACTCGAATTTCGGACTGACTGCGCAGCATTCTCAGGAAACTGTATGCCTCGTTGTTACCGCTAGCATTACTGATACGCCGCTTGTAGCTCTGAGCTTTTAATACGTCTTCATCAGACAACACGCCGTCCGTGACACTTTGCAACTGAACGACAGCATAGCCGTCAGAGAGTTTTAACACCTCATTTACCGGGCCATCTTGCGCGGGAGAATCCATCAGAAAAAGGTCCTTTAACAGGTCTCTCTGCACATCCGTACTGGTCCGGGTTGCGGCTTCAACGGCAAGCACTTCCAGATCGTTTTCTTCAGCCAGCACAGAAATATCTGCACCGCCGCTCAACTGAAGCAGAATCCCATCTGCCCTGAGCTGTGCAGCATCCATGGCACGCTGGCTACGCACGTTCTGCACAACCAGATCCCTGACTTCATCAAGGGGCATTAATTCTTCAGGAAAATGCTCCTGCAAGCGGATCATGACCAGGTGGTTTTCATCCAGGTCAACCGGGTCACTCACTACGCCCTGTAGCATCACCAGGTCTGAAAACGAAGCCTTGAGCACCCCCGGATTGCTTGAAATGCCCTCTCCGCCTGCCCGTCCAAATGGACCAACCTGTTGGATGTCCAGGCCCAGTTCCTCGGCGGCCGCTTCCAGCGTGGTTGGATCTTCATAAATGATGTCGACCAAACGATCAGCCTGTTCCAAAAAGCGGCGCTCATCCTTTTCTGCCTGGTACTCAGCAAGAATCGTGGGGCGGGCTTCCTCAAAAGTCATGCCCTCGGCTGGGCGGATTTCACGAAGATAGATAACGTGCCAACCAAAGCCGGATTGCACAGGCTCCGAAACCGGGTTCTCCAGGGTCAATTCATACAAGGCGTCCTCAAACGCCCGAACCATAAAACCCGGTTCGACCCAACCCAGGTCTCCCCCATTGGGTGCTGATCCGGTGTCTTCAGAATGACCACTGGCCAGACTGCTAAAGTCTTCGCCGCCCTTTGCACGTACGACAAGATCCGCAGCCCGTTCACGGGCGCTCTCAATATCGAGTTCCGCTGCCTGGGTATCAACTTCGATAAGAATATGAGAAGCCAACCGGGCTTCGGGTGTTATGAATCGTGACTCCTGCTCCTCGAATAAAGCCATTAATTGTTCGTCATCGGGCGCAACATCCCCGCCCAGTGTGGCCGCGTCCAGTTCAAGGTATTCGATGACAATGCGCTCTTCTGACCTGTAATCATCGGCATGTGATTCATACCAGGCCAAGATGGCTTCTTCTTCAATTTCTGAGCTTTTTTGCACTCCCCCGGTTTCAAGCAGCGAATTGTCCGCCCGTTCCGGTGATTCCCCGGCTGCAGAAGTTTCTGCTTCCGGGTCTTCGGAGATAAAAAGCTGTGCCGGCACCAGGATGGCGCTAAATGCCCTTTGCTGATCCTGCATTTGTACATAGCCATCAAGCTCCCAATTGGTGCTGATCGCACTGCTGGCGATAGCCGTTGGGAACTGACTCATGATGATGTCCGCACGCATGTCGTTTTCAAATTGCTTGGGTGATCTGCCTTGAGACTCCAAACGGCTCTGATAAACGTCCGCATTGAAAACACCATCAACCTGGAAAGCAGGGATATCCCGAATAGCCAATGCCAACCGGTCATTGGGGACGGCCAAGCCTGCCTCGAAGGATAGCTGAGCCAGTATTTCCTGATCGATCATTGTATCGAGGTGCTGCCTGCGAACAATTGCCTGGTCGAAATTTTCGGCATCAAAGTTTGCACCCATAATTGACTGCATCCGGCGGCGGTAATTTTGGAAGCTCTGGTTGAACTGGCTTAAGGTGATTTCCTGATCGTTGACAAGCGCAACACTGTTGACCGCATCCGATGTAAAATACGAATTAACGCCCACGAATGCAAAAGGAATAATCAAAACAGCGAAGAAGACACCGGCCAGAATGCCGGTCAGCTTTTCACGAATCTTCTGTAGAAACATAGGTGTTCACGCTCAATTAAAGTTAGTTAGCGGTACGACTTTCCTGTCACCGGGGTGTCATACGAACTTGATATTACTTGCCGGGCTCAAAAGCAAAAGGCGCCAGCGAGGCGCCCTTTATGTAAAAGTGGCGGAGTGGACGGGACTCGAACCCGCGACCACCGGCGTGACAGGCCGGTATTCTAACCGACTGAACTACCACTCCGCAATTTCTGGTGGGTGCTGACGGGCTCGAACCGCCGACCCTCGCCTTGTAAGGGCGATGCTCTCCCAACTGAGCTAAGCACCCTGCAGAAGGCGCGCTAGTTTACAGCTTCCTTCAGTGCTTTACCAGCCTTGAATGCAGGGTTCTTTGAAGCCTTTATCTGGATGGTTTCACCGGTACGCGGATTGCGGCCCATTCGAGCTGCACGATCCCGAACTGTGAAAGTACCAAAACCGATTAAAGACACAGAATCACCACTTTGCAGGGCACTGGTCACGGAACCAACAAAAGCATCTACAGCACGACCGGCATCAGCCTTTGACAGGCCAGCAGATTCAGCAATAGCATCAACGAGGTCAGATTTATTCATTCTTGCACTCCCTAAAAAAAGATAAATAGTCAATGTGTGAGTTAACTGCTTGAACAGGCCACCGACATCCAGACCCTGTCGGCTGATTTTATATGTTCCGGATGTTGCGGAAACCCCGGAAAGCCTTGTGTGTCAAGGCCTGCAAGCGTGCATCATACTAATACCTCAACCCCTGCGGTGCAACAGCTTTTGAGCAGATTTCAAAAGTGTTTAGTGAACTAGTCGCGCCAAGCGATTCATAGTGTAGGAAATTACATTTTTTACCCCTTCGACACCCCTGACTAATGAGTGGTTACAGCACCCCCATCTTTGCTTGATGATTCCTTCTTTGCTTCAATCGCTACCGGCAGTGGCTGAGGCATTTCTGTCAACGCCAACTCCAATACTTCATCGATGGTTGAAACCGCGTGTATGTCCAATTTGCGCAGAATGGCCTTGGGGATTTCCACAAGATCCTTTTCATTTTCCTCCGGTATGAGTACGGTTTTGATTCCGCCACGGTGAGCGGCCAGTAATTTTTCTTTCAAGCCACCGATGGGCAGGACTTTTCCGCGCAAGGTAATCTCACCGGTCATCGCAACATCCGCACGCACCGGTATCTTTGTCAGCGCAGATACCAGTGCCGTACACATGCCTACACCAGCAGAAGGACCATCCTTCGGTGTTGCGCCTTCCGGTACATGTATGTGAGCATCGAATGTCCGGTGGAATCCCGGCTCAATACCGAGCCGTTCTGCCCGACTGCGAACGACAGTCATTGCCGCCTGGATTGACTCCTGCATCACCTCACCCAGTTGACCCGTCTGAATCAGGCGGCCTTTGCCGGGCATCAGGGTTGCTTCAATGTGCAACAATTCACCGCCCGCTTCCGTCCACGCCAGGCCGGTAACCTGCCCAATCTCATTTTTCTCTTCAATCACACCATAGCGGAATCGGCGTACACCCAGGAAAGAGTCAAGGTTCCGCGTGGTAGCGGATATTTTTTCTTTGGCTGGTTCAAGCGCGAGTTGTTTGACAACCTTGCGGCAAATCTTGGCAATTTCACGTTCCAGATTACGTACACCTGATTCACGAGTGTAATAGCGAATAATGTCTATCAGGACCGTTTTGCTGATCTGAATTTCTTTTTCGTTCAGACCATGTGCCTCCAATTGTTTGGGTAATAAATAACGCAAGGCGATGTTCAGCTTTTCATCTTCGGTATACCCTGGAATCCGGATTACTTCCATGCGGTCCAGCAACGGGCTGGGAATATTGAGTGAGTTGGCGGTTGCGACAAACATGACCTCGGACAAATCGAAATCGACTTCCAGGTAGTGATCTGCGAAGGTGTGGTTTTGCTCTGGATCCAGGACCTCAAGCAGTGCTGAGGAGGGGTCTCCGCGAAAATCTATTGACATTTTGTCCAGCTCATCCAGCATAAACAGCGGATTGCGCGTTCCGACTTTTGCCAGATTTTGCAATATCCGACCAGGCATGGAGCCTATATAAGTCCTGCGATGACCGCGAATCTCGGCCTCATCACGTACACCGCCCAGAGACATCCGAACAAACTTACGCCCGGTCGCTCGTGCGATGGACCGCCCAACGCTGGTTTTGCCGACACCGGGAGGTCCCACCAGGCACATGATGGGCCCTTTCATCTTGCGAACACGCTGTTGTACAGCCAGGTACTCCAGTATTCGTTCCTTGACCTTTTCCAGACCGTAATGATCTTCTTCGAGGATGGCCTCGGCCTGATCCAGTTGTTTACGAATCCGGCTGCGCTTCTTCCACGGTACGTTCAGCATCCAGTCAATGTAATTTCGCACCACGGTGGCTTCGGCTGACATGGGCGACATCATCTTCAATTTATTCAATTCGGAAGTGGCCTTTTTGTACGCCTCCTTGCTCATGCCACTTTCCTCTATTCGCTGGGAAAGATCTTCCAAATCGTTGGGCACGTCATCCATGTCACCCAGTTCTTTCTGGATGGCTTTCATCTGTTCGTTCAGGTAATACTCGCGCTGACTTTTTTCCATCTGGGTTTTAACGCGCCCGCGGATGCGCTTTTCCAGTTGCAGCACATCGATTTCCCCATCGACGAGTGCCATCAGGTGCTCCATACGGCGGCGCGGGCTACCCATTTCAAGCAGTACCTGCTTTTCTTCCAGGCGGATGGTCAGGTGGGCTGCTACGGTGTCTGCCAGACGGCTGGAATCATCAATCCCGGCCAATGTGGTCAGTAGCTCGGGCGGAATTTTACGGTTCAGCTTGACGTATTGCTCAAACAGGGAAACCAGGGACCGCATGGTCACATCGATTTCTTTTTCACTCATCTCTTCTGCCACCGGGATGTATTCCCAATTGGCCTCAAAGAAATCATTTTCTTCAGTAAATTCGGTCACACGAACGCGTTCTCCGCCTTCAACCAAAACTTTGGTGGTGCCGTCAGGCAGTTTTAAAAGTTGTAAAACCGTCGCCAGGGTACCCACTTCAAACAAATCCGTGTCGGCCGGGTCGTCAATATCAGCGCTTCGCTGAGTGAGCAGCACAATGCGCTTGTCCACATCCATGGCCTTGTTCAGGGCAAGAATGGAGCGCTCTCTGCCCACGAACAATGGAATCACCATGTAGGGATAGACAACCACATCCCGCAAGGACAGCACCGGTGTCGGCTGGCTGGTAACAGGGACTATTTTCTGAGTCTTGGTATCAGACATGTATTTCCTCTCGGGCATCTTGGTGTGCGGGCAATTCAAGCGCCTGCCTTGAATGCTCAAACAAATAATAGCAGTCTATGGAACCTGGGGTTTCTACCCCGAATCCGGATATGAGGAATATTGGAGCCGGATTCGAAAAATCAACCCAGACGATCACAAGGCGAGCGTAAACCCTACTCGCTGGCCCCTACGACCTGCTGGGTATTTTCGTACAAGATAAAAGGCTCGGCCTCACCTTCAATTACTGTTTCATCAACAACAACTTTGGAGACGTTTTCCAGGGAAGGCAAGTCGTACATGCTGTTGAGTAAAACCCCTTCAAGGATGGTTCTGAGGCCTCGTGCGCCGGTCTTTCTGGCCATGGCTTTCACAGCGATCGCGTGGAGGGCATCCTCGCGAATTTCCAGTTCAGCGCCTTCCATTGCGAACAGTTGCTTGTACTGTTTAATCAAAGCATTCTTGGGCTCGACGAGTATTTTGACCAGGGCTTCTTCATCAAGCTCTTCCAGCGTGGCAACCACCGGCAGGCGCCCTACAAATTCAGGGATCAATCCATAGCGAACCAGGTCTTCGGGCTCAACATCAAGCAATAGTTTACCAATATTATCCGAATTTTCTTTGCTCTGGACGTTGGCGGAAAAACCGATACCGGCAGCGTTCGATCGTGCCTGAATGACTTTCTCCAGGCCGGAAAACGCGCCGCCACAGATAAACAGGATCTGGCCGGTGTCCACCTGTAAAAATTCCTGCTGAGGGTGCTTGCGCCCGCCCTGCGGCGGCACGGAAGCAATGGTGCCTTCGATCAGTTTGAGTAAGGCTTGCTGCACACCTTCGCCGGATACGTCGCGCGTAATGGACGGGTTTTCCGCCTTGCGTGAGACCTTGTCGATCTCATCGATGTAAACAATACCGGTCTGGGCCTTATCCACGTCGTAATCGCATTTCTGCAACAATTTCTGAATGATATTTTCAACGTCTTCACCGACGTAACCCGCCTCGGTGAGTGTCGTGGCATCGGCAATCGCAAAAGGCACTTCAAGCATGCGCGCCAGCGTTTCAGCCAGCAGTGTCTTGCCCGACCCGGTTGGACCTATCAGCAGAATATTGCTCTTGGACAGTTCCACTTCATCTTTGCGTTTACTGGATTCCAGCCGTTTGTAATGGTTATAAACGGCCACGGACAACACCTTTTTGGCGTGTTCCTGACCGATCACGAATTCATTGAGAAACTCATGGATTTCACGGGGGTTGGGAAGATTCTCTCGGTCCTTGCTACCGGCATCTTCCAGTTCTTCGCGAATGATGTCGTTGCAGAGCTCTACGCACTCATCACAGACATAAACACTGGGCCCGGCAATAAGCTTTCGGACTTCATGCTGGGACTTGCCGCAAAACGAGCAGTACAAAATCTTACCGTCAGAGCTTTTATTTTCCTGGTCACTCATGTGTCAACCTAATGCGCTTCCATTGCTTTATTTACTATTCCTGTGAAAATACTACCTTTTTTATCCATCAGAGTCGAGATTTCTAGTATCTAGAACCGTATCGATCAGACCGTATTCAAGTGCTTGCAATGGGTCCATGAAGTTATCACGGTCCGTATCCTCACCTATTTTCTCAACACTCTGACCCGTATGGTGAGCAAAAATTTCATTCAGCTGGGCGCGGAGCTTCAGTATTTCGCGAGCATGAATATCAATGTCTGTGGCCTGACCCTGATACCCGCCCATAGGTTGGTGGATCATCACGCGTGAGTGAGGCAGGCAGTAGCGCTTGTTTTTTGCCCCTGCCGCCAGCAGCAGTGCGGCCATACTGGCCGCCTGTCCCACACACATGGTACTGACATCACATTGAATAAACTGCATGGTGTCATATACGGCCATACCCGCGCTCACGGCACCACCCGGGCTGTTGATATAAATGCTGATGTCTTTATCGGGGTTATCGGATTCCAGGAAAAGCAACTGGGCTACCACAAGATTGGCCGAATAGTCGTCGATTCCACCAACAATGAATATCAGCCGTTCTTTGAGCAGCCGGGAGTAAATATCATAAGCTCGCTCACCCCTGGAAGTTTGTTCCACCACCATGGGCACAAGGTTCAGTGCCTGTGGGTTAAATGAATTTACTAGCTTATCCATAATGCCTTTCTCCCCGGCTGTTGAGCGATTCCAATTCAATCGGATTCATCAACCGCCTGTGCTGCTCCCTTTATTACTTCCTGAAGAGTCATCTCCTGGGAAGTCACCTTAGCGTTTTCCAACACCCAGTCTACTACTTGTTCTTCCAGCACGACATTTTCAAGCTGCTGAAGGAGTTGCTGATTACCGTAATACATTTGTAAAATTTCCGCTGGTTCCTGGTAGGTACTGGCGATTGTATCGATTGCTTCACGTACTTTTTGTCCTTCAACCCGGATTTCGTTTTGCTGTGCCAGTTCGCCCATCAACAAACCACCACGCACGCGATCTTCTGCTCTTAGCCGGAATGCATCGACTACGGCCTCATCCGGTTCTGAACCAGGAGAAGACAATGTCTGTGCAGCCATGTTACGAGCCTCATTCTGAACGATGCTTGATGGAAGCTCAATGTCCGGCATGGACTTCACAAGCTCCGCAATCAAACGCTTTTTCATTATCGATTTGACAGCCTGGTCAAGCTCGCGTTCCAGATTTCTACGAATTTCCATACGTAAGGAATTATCGGTTCCGTCAGAAACTCCAAAACCCTTGATAAAGTCTTCGTCTACCTCTGGCAAATTGCCTTCCGATATGGAAACAACCTTTAGATCGACGCTGGCCTTTTTCCCTGCCAGCGAAGGCTCACCATAGCTTTGGGGAAACTCTAATTCGACCGTCTTTTCTTCACCAGCCGGGATTTCAATAATAGCTGAATCCAGACCGTCAAATCCAGTCTCGCCCAAAATAACGACAAGCCTTTGTATACCTTCGGCGGGGACCTTGCCCTCATTTGTTTCTGCGACATATTCGATCACAGCCTGATCTCCCGCCTGAGCCTTTCGCTCAATCGGATTCCATTCTTTTCGCTGCTCGCGCAAAGTCTGCAGCATTTCTTCAACATCTTCTTCTTTCACTGCAGCTTCGGGGCGGCTCAACTCCAGATTGGAGACATCAATTGTTTCCACATCGGGGTACACCTCGATCATTGCAGTGAAATCGAGATCTCCCCGCTCCAAGCCCTCGGGTGGAGAATCGACACGCGGCATGGAAGCAGGCCGCAAAGACTCCTCCTGGATTGCCTGCTGCAGACTAGTCTGCATTGTTTCGTTCACAATGTCCTGGCGAACCTGTTTTCCATAGCGTTGCTTGATCACGCTCATGGGCACGCGGCCGGGACGAAACCCTTTGATCCGTACCTGCTTGGATAACTCTTTGAGTTTTGAATCGACCTTGTCTTTGATATCAGACTCAGGGACATGCACGGTCAAACGGCGCTCAAGGCCACCGGCGTTTTCTACGGATACTTGCATCTAAATACAACCTGTTAGTAATTCGATTCCCCAGGAACCTGATTTTTGCCAATGGTGCGAAAGGGGAGACTCGAACTCCCACGGGTTACCCCACTGGATCCTAAATCCAGCGCGTCTGCCAATTCCGCCACTTTCGCTTGTGTGAACCTGGAAATGGTACCCATTTACCGGTGCTGGCTTGTTCAATTTTGCCACAGCTTGTTCTTCCTTCACCCCATAGCGATGCTATGGGATTCAGTCCAGAACTGCGCTGTGACTAAATTGACCGGCGCCATCATTCGGCAAATGGGTACCATTTCCAGGTTTTTCCTCACTTCAAGTGTCGGAAATAATAAATTTGGTGGGCCATCTAGGACTCGAACCTAGAACCAATAGATTAAGAGTCTACTGCTCTGCCAATTGAGCTAATGGCCCATCGTCTATAACTGGTTAATATTACTAGTATTTTCTTATTTCTGTTCATCTATGAAAATACTTAAAATTTCTGGTTCACCCTCTGTTCACCTGCTGTTCACTTCGATCAAGGACGCCACAATGAAACAGGACGCGGGATTATATCAGACTACAACCGATAATTATCTACATTCTGTTTGCAAGCCCACCACAAGAAACGCGCCCACAATCAACTACAGGCGGTCGTACTACGTGATTCCGGGGATCTTTACCGCTATGATCGGGTAGGATGATGTGTGATTCATTCCGCACAGACGCCCCCTGGAAAATAACATGACCAGCTTTAGATCACTGCTCTACACCCTGGCAAAAATCCTAGGCGATGTGAACGCGGTAAAAAAAGGCAAGGTTTCAAAGCGTGTTGGCCGGAGACTGACCGGGCGGTTGACGGGTAAAGCTATGCGCAAACTATTCAAATAACACTTACGCTCGGCCGTGATAGAGAAAAGGGCCGCCAGCGATTGACGGCCCCGGAAGGGT
>Ga0114950_10001922_pt1 | contig 15891 bp, 11 predicted proteins | sample N075metaG_FD_83503 | JGI IMG/M metagenome (GOLD analysis project Ga0114950, IMG submission 83503) | Deep subsurface microbial communities from Kermadec Trench to uncover new lineages of life (NeLLi) - N075 metaG | ecosystem: Environmental > Aquatic > Marine > Ocean trench > Sediment | place... | reverse complement strand
GCCTGACGCGCCGTGATCGCGGCCGTCAGCGTCGTCTTCCCGTGGTCTACGTGACCGATGGTGCCGACGTTTACATGCGGCTTCGTCCGCTCAAACTTCTCTTTGGCCATGACTGTTCCCCTTGTCCCTTAGACCGGTTCTTCGGACCTTGCTCTTCGGACCTTGTCCTTTAGATCTCGTCCTCTAGCTCTCGTTTCGACCTGATTTCAGTCCTGGTGTTCGATTCTTTCTTGGCGCTCTATTCAGACCACGCCAAAACTCGCAGCGATTTCCTTCGATACTTGTGCGTAACGCGAAAACTGCATGGTGTAGCTCGCGCGCCCCTGGCTCATGGATCGCAGATCGCTGACGTAGCCAAACATCTTGCGCAGCGGAACTTCTACTCGAATGACCTGGGTGTCTCCGCGCAGATCGACTCCCAGTATTTGACCATGCCGCGCGTTGATGTCGCCCTGCACCGCACCGACAAATTGATCGGGGGTTACGATTTCGACTGCCATCACGGGTTCGAGCAAGATCGGCTTGGCTTCGGTAAGACCGTCTCGCATCGCCAAGGAGCCGGCGATCTTGAATGCGCGCTCGGAAGAGTCGACTTCGTGGGTTTCACCGTCGAGCAAGGTCGCCTTGACGTCGACTACCGGGTATCCGGCGATCACGCCGCTTTCCGCAGATTCGCGGCAACCCTGTTCCACCGCCTCGATGAAGTCCTTGGGGATGGCTCCGCCCTTGATCGCGTTCTCGAAGCTGAAACCCGAGCCCTCTTCGCCGGCCTCGATCGCGATCTTGACCACCGCGAACTCGCCGCTGCCCCCGGTCTGCCGGATGTGTCGGACTTCGACCACGGCGGAGTCCGACACGGTTTCGCGATAGGAAACCTGGGGTTGGCCAACATTGGCCTCGACGTTGAATTCCCGGCGCACGCGTTCTGTCAGGATTTCCAGATGCAGTTCTCCCATACCCGAGATGATCGTCTGGCCTGTTTCGGGGTCGACCCCGACCTTGAACGAGGGATCCTCCTGAGCCAGTCGATCGAGCGCTTGAGACAGTTTCACCATGTCCCCGGCCGTTCGGGGTTCGATCGCAACCGAAATGACCGGCTCTGGAAAATCCAGTGTCTCGAAAACCAGCGGAGCGTGAATCGCGCAAATCGTTTCGCCGGTGGAGACCTGCTTCAACCCTACTGCGGCGACAATGTCGCCGGCAAACACTTCGTCGATTTCCTGGCGCTTGTTGGCATGCATGCGCAAGAAGCGTCCAACGCGTTCTTTCACGCCTCGATTCGCGTTGACCAGCGAATCGCCGGACTTGGCATGTCCCGAATAGATACGCAAGTAGGTGAGCTGGCCCGCGTGTTTGTCACCGACAATCTTGAACGCCAGGGCGGCGAAGGGCTCGTCGTCGGACGCCTTGCGAGAAACTTCTTTGTCGTCCTTGACGCAAAAGCCAATGGCCGCCGGAATGTCCACGGGGGAAGGCAAATAGTGGACTACCGCGTCGAGCAGAGTCTGTACACCCTTGTTCTTGAACGCGCTTCCGCACAAGACCGGAATCAGCCCAGTTTTCAAGACTCCGATTCGCAGGGCTGCGCGAATCTCGTCGGCGCTTACGTGTTCGGCCTCGAGGTACTTGGCCATGATGCCTTCGTCGATGTCGGCCACCGCTTCGATCAGTTTCTCACGCGCCAGAGCGCTTGCTTCGAGGTACGCAGCCGGAATTTCCTCGACAGAAAAATCGACACCCAGCGATGCTTCGTCCCAGTAGATCGCACGCTCCTCGATCAAATCAATCACACCTGCAAACTCGTCGGCCGAACCGATCGGAAGTTGAATCGGAACCGGGTTGGCGTCCAGGCGATCGCTCAACATTGAAACCACGCGTTCGAAGTCGGCACCGATTCGGTCCATCTTGTTTACGAACGCGATTCGCGGGACTCCGTATCGATTGGCCTGGCGCCAGACGGTCTCGGACTGCGGTTCGACTCCGCCGACGCCGCAAAAAACAGCAACGGCCCCATCGAGTACTCGAAGGGACCGTTCTACTTCGATCGTAAAATCGACGTGACCCGGCGTGTCAATGATATTGACAGCATGGTCCAACCACGTGCAGGCGGTCGCCGCCGACGTGATGGTGATGCCCCGCTCCTGTTCCTGTTGCATCCAATCCATAGTGGCAGCGCCGTCGTGTACCTCACCGATCTTGTAGTTCACACCGGTGTAAAAGAGGATCCGTTCCGTTGTCGTCGTCTTGCCGGCATCGATGTGCGCCATGATGCCAATGTTTCTTACTCGCTCAATCGGGACGGTACGAGGCATCGATCTGTTCCCTGTACCCTTCGCCGACTCTCGGCTGTCAACGCGCTCTACCGACCTTGCTTTACCAGCGCGCACTACCAGCGCGCACTACCAGCGATAGTGAGCGAACGCTTTGTTGGCTTCTGCCATTCGATGCGTGTCTTCGCGCTTCTTGACGCTTTCCCCTCGCTCGTTGGCGGCGTCGATGATTTCGTTCGCGAGTTTCTCGGCCATGTTCTTGCCCGGTCGTTTGCGCGAATTTTCCTTCAACCAGCGCATCGCCAGAGACGAAGCGCGTTCGGGACGGATTTCGATGGGGACCTGATAGGTCGTGCCCCCCACCCTGCGTGACTTCACCTCGACTCTGGGCCGGATGTTCTCGAGAGCCCTGCGAAACATCGCCAATGGATCGCTGCGCATCTTTGATTCGATCATGTCGAAAGCGCCGTAGACGATTCCTTCGGCGGTGCTCTTTTTCCCGTCTCTCATGAGTACATTGATGAAGCGGCCAATTGTGCGATCCCCATGCTTGGGATCGACAGCGGCTAGGCGCTTCGGTACTGCTCCACGTCTCGGCATTGCTTAGTTCATCCTAGATCTGAGAACCCATGAACATCTGGGACTCGTTGGTCACTGACTATTTTGGCTTCTTCGCGCCGTACTTCGATCGACCGCGATTGCGACCGTCTACACCCGTTGCATCCAGGGTTCCGCGAATGATGTGATAGCGAACACCCGGAAGATCCTTGACTCGTCCACCCCGCACGAGTACCACCGAGTGCTCCTGAAGGGTGTGACCGACACCAGGGATGTAGGCATTGACTTCCCGTCCGTTCGTGAGACGAACCCTGGCGACCTTCCGCAGCGCGGAGTTGGGTTTCTTCGGGGTCGTCGTGTAGACGCGCAAGCAAACGCCCCGCTTCTGGGGCGCCTTCTCGAGGTCGGGTGCCTTCGAGGCCTTTCGCTTGGTCGATCGACCCTTGCGAACGAGTTGTTGAACGGTGGGCATATGCGCCTTGGTGCTCCTGGGGTTACATCCTGCGGTTATATATAGAAGGTTGTGCCGAACTCTCGAGACTGCAAAAACAGCCGCAAAGACAAATCTCCCCTTGTAGCCGCCTGTCGGCGACGGTGAGTCCGGAAGGTCGTCTCAATCGGACGCGGATTCGATGGCCGAATCAACGTTGGACGATCGAATCCCCGGGCCGAAGCCCGAGTTGACCTTCAGGATGGTTCACCGTCCATCCGGAAGCGGACCGCAAGGAGGCGGTCTCTGTGCATGAAATCGCGCGCAGTCTAGCGTCCCTCCGGGACGTGTCAACGACGCCGAAACGAGCTGTTCTTGGTCGTTCTTGGCTGTTCTTGGGTGTTGGCCAGGTGTTCGTTGCTCCTAACAATTAGTTGTGTCGTAGGGAGACACATTCACATCAAGTCTTGATCATCGTTGGCTCATCTTTCGGCCCGGCGACCAAGCCGTCAGCGCGCGGAGCTGGCAGATCCGTCGCAAGACCGTCGCCGACCGAATCGGCGGCGACATCTTCGTCGTCGGTCCCGTCGATGCCGTCGATGCCCACGATTTTCACACCTTCAGGGGGATCGATCGTAATGCCGACCTTCTGATAGTTGATCATCCCGGTTCCTGCGGGGATCAAGCGACCCATGATCACGTTCTCTTTGAGTCCGCGCAGCGTATCGACCTTGCCCCAGATCGCAGCCTCGGTGAGAACCTTGGTAGTTTCCTGGAACGAGGCCGCTGAGATGAAGGATTCGGTCGAAAGCGAAGCCTTGGTAATGCCGAGCAGCTGTGGTTCGCCCACGGCACACTGAAGACCCTCGGCTTCCAAACCGTCGTTGACGCCCTGGAAGCGCGCCTTTTCGACCTGCTCGCCCAGCAAGAAGTCGCTGTCGCCGACTTCGGTAACCCGCACCTTGCGCGTCATCTGTCGCACGATGACCTCGATGTGCTTGTCGTTGATCCGGACTCCCTGCAGGCGGTAGACCTCCTGCACCTCATCCACCAGGTACTTGGCGAGCGCCTTCTCGCCCTTGATCTTGAGAATGTCGTGTGGGTTCGAAGAACCGTCCATCAACGCGTCGCCGGCCCGGACGTGGTCCCCTTCGTGCAAGCTCACATGCTTGCCCTTCGGAATGAGGTATTCCTCGGGATCCCCCCCTTCATCGGGGGTCACAAGCACCCGGCGGCGACCCCGGGAATCTGGACCGAAGGAAACGACGCCGTCGATCTCGGTCACCACCGCACATTCCTTCGGCTTGCGGGCTTCGAACAGCTCGGCCACCCTGGGCAGTCCGCCCGTGATGTCCTTGGTCTTGCTGGCTTCACGCGGGATCTTCGCCACGACATCACCGGCGCCAACCGTGTCGCCCTCGCTGACCGAGAGATAGGCACCCACCGGCAACAGCGCCCGGGATACCGTCTCGCCCTCGGGATTCTTGATCGAAATGCGTGGACGCAGATCGGGATCTTTCGACTCTGTAATGACCTTGGAGGAAACACCGGTGAAATCGTCGACTTGCTCTTGCATGGTTCCACCTTCGACGATGTCGCCAAACTTCACGACCCCCGAATGCTCCGAGAGGATCGGGCTCGCAAAGGGGTCCCATTCGAGCAGGTAGTCGCCGGTCTCGACGGCAACGCCTTCTGCAACCTTGATCTGCGCTCCGTAGACCACCGGATGTCGTTCACGCTCGCGACCACTGCCGTCGACGACTCCGACTTCACCGTTCCGGGTCATCGCGATGTGATTGCCACGAGCGTCTTCCACCCAGCGAATATTGTGGAAAACCGTCGTGCCGGAGGTCGTCGCCTCGGCGTGGGACTGCTCGACGCGTCGGGTGGCCGTACCCCCGATATGGAAGGTCCGCATGGTGAGCTGTGTACCTGGCTCGCCAATCGACTGCGCCGCAATGACCCCCACGGCCTCGCCGAGATGAACCATCTGTCCCCGGGACAAATCGCGCCCGTAGCACTTCGCGCACACGCCGTGTCGGACCTCGCAGGTCAACACACTCCTGATCAACACCGACTCGACACCCGAGCGTTCGATCAGCAGGACTTGTTCTTCGTCGATCTCGGTTCCGGCTTCGTGAAGCACCTTGCCGTCCACCGGGTCGAGAATATCTTCGACCGGAACACGACCCAGGATGCGCTCGCTCAAGGGCTCGACAATGTCACCCGCCTCGATCAACGCTGAAATCTCCAGGCCGTCGGTGGTTTCACAGTCGAGTTCGCGAATGATCACGTCCTGGGAGACGTCGACCAGGCGCCGGGTGAGGTAACCCGAGTTTGCGGTCTTGAGCGCGGTATCGGCCAGGCCCTTGCGGGCGCCGTGGGTCGAGATGAAGTACTGCAGAACGCTCAAGCCCTCCCGGAAGTTCGAGGTGATGGGCGTCTCGATGATGGCACCCGAAGGTTTGGCCATCAGCCCGCGCATCCCGGCCAGCTGTCTCATCTGCTGGGCCGAACCCCGCGCGCCCGAGTCGGCCATCATGTAGACGGCGTTGAAACTAGGAGTTTGAACCTCGTTGCCGGCTTCATCGATCCGCGTCTCATGACTGATGCCGTCGAGCAACATCTCGGTGATCTTCTCGGTGGCCATGGCCCAGATGTCGATCACCTTGTTGTAGCGCTCGCCATCGGTGATCAAACCGTCCTGGTACTGCTCACTGATCTCGCGGACTTCCTCGGCCGAAGCGTCGATGACCGACTGCTTTTCTTCGGGCACCTTCATGTCGTCGATGCAGATCGAGATTCCCGCGCGGGTCGCATGGGTGTACCCGAGCGTGCGCAGGTGGTCTGCCAGGATCACCGTGGCTTTGTTGCCTTTGCTGCGGAACACGACGTCCATGAGTTCGCCGAGCGCCTTTTTGTCCATGACCTTGTTGATGTGTTCGAAGGAGACGCCTTCCGGCAACACTTCGGCCATCAGAACGCGACCGGTCGTGGTGTCGACGATTTTGCCGTCGATCCGAACCTTGATCGAGGCGTGGATATGAACCGCTTCGGAGTCGTACGCGATGCGCGCTTCCTCTGGGCTCGAGAAGCGCGAGCCCTCCCCGTGCACCCCGGGTCGCAGGCGGGTCATGTAGTAGCAACCGAGTACGATGTCCTGGGTCGGCCCGATGATCGGGCGACCGGTCGCCGGGCTGAGGATGTTGTTGGTGGACATCATCAGCACACGCGCTTCGATCTGCGCCTCGATGCTGAGCGGGACGTGCACGGCCATCTGGTCCCCGTCGAAATCGGCGTTGAACGCGGCACAGACCAATGGATGCAACTGGATCGCCTTGCCGTCGATCAGCAGCGGCTCGAAGGCCTGAACTCCCAAACGATGCAGGGTGGGAGCGCGATTGAGCAGGATGGGGTGCTCGCGAATCACGTCTGCGAGGATGTCCCACACCTCAGGGCGCTCCTGCTCGACCATCTTGCGGGCGGCCTTGATCGTCGTCACGAAGCCCTGTTGTTCGAGCTTGCAGTAGATGAATGGCTTGAATAGCTCGAGCGCCATGCGGTTTGGCAGTCCACACTGATGCAGCCGCAACTCGGGGCCTACGACGATCACACTACGACCCGAATAGTCGACGCGCTTGCCCAACAGGTTCTGCCGGAAGCGTCCCGTCTTTCCCTTCAGCATGTCCGAGAGCGACTTGAGCGGCCGCTTGCTCGGACCCGTGATCACGCGCCCACGCCGACCATTGTCGAACAGCGCATCCACGGCTTCCTGCAACATGCGCTTTTCGTTGCGAATGATGACATCGGGCGCATTGAGCTCTTGGAGCCGCTTGAGTCGGTTGTTGCGGTTGATGACCCGGCGGTAGAGATCATTGAGATCACTGGTGGCGAACCGACCACCGTCGAGCGGGACCAGCGGACGCAGGTCGGGCGGGATCACCGGTACGATCTCGAGCACCATGTACTCGGGCTTGTTGGTCGATTCGCGGAAGGCTTCGAGAACCTTCAACCGCTTGGCGATCTTTTTGCGCTTGGCCTCACTGGTCGCCTCGCGCAAGTCGACGCGAAGTTCCCGGCACAGGGTCTGGATATCCAGTCCGGCGAGGAGCTTGCGGACCGCGGCTGCGCCGATTCCGTATTCGAAGGCGTTGCGGCCGTATTGTTCGCGACACTCGGCAAGCCGCTCGTCGCTGAGCAGCTCGCCCTGCAGCAATTCCGTATCACCCGGATCGAGGACGACATGGGACTCGAAGTAGAGGACCTTCTCGATGTCGCGCAGGGTAATTTCGAGAATGTTGCCGATGCGTGAAGGCAGCGATTTCAGGAACCAGATGTGCGCCACCGGGGACGCCAGGGTGATGTGCCCCATTCGCTCTCGGCGAACCTTGGATTGAATCACCTCGACGCCGCACTTTTCGCAGACGACGCCGCGATGCTTCATGCGCTTGTACTTGCCGCAATTGCATTCGTAATCCTTCACAGGACCAAAGATCTTGGCGCAAAACAGACCATCGCGTTCGGGCTTGAACGTTCGGTAATTGATGGTCTCCGGCTTCTTCACCTCGCCAAAGGACCACTCCCGAATCTTCTCGGGCGAGGCCAGCGAAATGCGCAGGGCATTGAACGCCAGGGGATCTTTCGGCTTTTCAAAGAGATTATAGAGATCGCGCAAAGTCGTTTCCCCTTCTACTGTTCTTCGATGAGTTCAATGTTGAGACTCAGGGCGTGGAGTTCCTTGACCAACACGTTGAAGCTCTCGGGCAGGCCCGGCTCGAGTACACACTCACCCTTGACGATAGACTCGTAGATCCGCGTCCGACCAATCACGTCGTCGGACTTCACCGTCAAGAACTCCTGCAATGTGCTGGCCGCACCATACGCTTCCATGGCCCAGACTTCCATCTCTCCCAGGCGCTGACCGCCGAACTGCGCCTTGCCGCCGAGAGGCTGCTGGGTCACCAGACTGTACGGCCCGATGCTCCGGGCGTGGATCTTGTCATCCGCCAGGTGATGGAGCTTGAGCATGTAGATGATCCCGATGGTGACATCTTCATCAAAGGGCTCGCCGGTCCTGCCGTCGAAGAGGATCGTCTGACCACTTCGAGGTAGACCCGCTCGCACGAGTTCGTCCTTGACCTGCTGTTCGTTTGCTCCGTCGAAGACCGCCGTCGCCATGTGGACGCCCCGACCGACGTTCTGGGCCAGGGACCTGATGGTTTCGGGCGATGCCTGGTCGAGCAACTCGGCGATTCGCTCATCCTGGTAGACATTTTTGAGCTCCGAGCGCAGGTTATCGGGATCCAGATGCTTCTCGACCATTTCGCGCACGACGCGACCCAGGCCCTGGGCCGCCCATCCGAGATGTGTCTCGAAGATCTGTCCGATGTTCATGCGTGAGGGCACGCCGAGCGGATTGAGCACGATATCGACCGGGGTTCCGTCCGACAGATAGGGCATGTCTTCTTCGGGAAGAATCCGAGAAATGACGCCCTTGTTTCCGTGCCGACCGGCCATCTTGTCGCCAACGCTGAGCTTGCGTTTGATCGCGATATAGATCTTGACCATCTTGAACACGCCCGGAGGCAACTCGTCGCCCTTCTTGAGGCGGGCGATTTTTTCATCGAAGACGGCGCGAATGACCGACGCCTGGCCTTCGACGTTCTCGAACACGCGGTTGATCTGCTCCTGGGCACTCGAATCGTCGACTTGAATTTCTCGCCAGCGACGTTCCGGAATCGCCTCGAGAATTTCTGCTGTGATGGTGTCGCCGCCGTTCAGCCAATCGACGCCTCGTCGGTCGTCTGAAACCCGAGTCACCGCGCGCTTGCCGGTCATCAGATCGCGAATTTTGGCGAACGCACTGTGGCGAATGATCCGAACCTCGTCCTCCTGATCCTTGCGCAGGCTGTCGATCTCCTGCTCTTCGAGCATGCGTGCGCGCTCGTCCTTCTCCACCCCACGACGCTGGAAGACCTGGGCGCCAATGACGGTACCCGTTACCCCGGGAGGCACGCGCAGGGACGTATCTCGTACGTCCCCGGCCTTTTCGCCGAAAATTGCCCGCAACAGGCGTTCTTCCGGTGAGAGCTGGGTTTCGCCCTTCGGCGTGATTTTGCCGACCATGATCTCGTCCTGGGCGACCTCGGCGCCGATGCGGACAATGCCCGCCTCGTCCAAATCGCGCAGCGCTTCTTCGCCGACATTCGGAATGTCTCGGGTGATGTCTTCCTTGCCGAGCTTCGTGTCCCGGGCGATGCACTCGAACACTTCGATATGGATCGACGTAAAGTAATCGTCCTTTACGACACGTTCCGAGATCAGAATCGAATCCTCGAAGTTGTACCCACCCCAGGGCATGAACGCGACGCGAACATTGACCCCGAGGGCCATTTCGCCGCGATCGGTCGCCGGGCCGTCTGCAATGACCTGACCGGCCAGTACATGATCACCCACCTGAACGATCGGGCGTTGATTGATGCAGGTATTCTGGTTCGAGCGCTGGTACTTGATCAGGTTGATGATGTCGACGTTCGAACCGGCGGACTCGTCGTCATCGGGCTTCAAGACAATGCGCCCGGCATCGACGGATTCGACGCTGGCGTCGCGCTTGGCTACGACCGTCACACCGGAGTCCCGAGCGACTACGGCTTCCATGCCGGTCCCGATCAGGGGGGCCTGAGTCCGCAACAGCGGTACAGCCTGGCGCATCATGTTCGATCCCATGAGCGCGCGGTTCGCATCGTCGTTCTCCAGGAAGGGGATCAGCGATGCAGCGATCGACACCATTTGGTTGGGCGAAACGTCCATCAGATCCACGCTCTCACGATCGAGCATCTGGAACTCGCCCTCTTTGCGGGCGGACACTTGGGGGTTTTTGAACCAACCGTCCTCCGAAATTTCGGCGTTCGCCTGAGCGATCGCCGAACGCTCTTCATCGAGGGCGGTGAAGAATTCGACCTTGAGCGAGACCTTTTTATCACGGATCGAGCGATAGGGCGTTTCGATGAAGCCCATGTCGTTGACTCTGGCATAGGTCGAAAGCGATGCGATCAACCCGATGTTCGGGCCTTCCGGGGTCTCGATCGGACAAATGCGGCCATAGTGGCTCGGATGAACATCGCGAACCTCGAAGCCCGCCCGCTCACGGGTCAGACCTCCCGGCCCAAGCGCCGAAAGCCGTCGCTTGTGTGTCACCGAGGAGAGTGGGTTGGTTTGATCCATGAACTGAGACAACTGACTCGAGCCAAAGAACTCCTTGATCACAGCCGATACCGGCTTGCTGTTGATCAGGTCGTGAGGCATCAGGGTCTCGATCTCCTGAAGCGACATGCGTTCCTTGATCGCGCGCTCCATCCGCACCAGACCGATCCGGTACTGATTCTGAAGCAACTCGCCGACGACGCGAACGCGTCGATTCCCCAGGTGATCGATATCGTCGACCTTCTTGGTCAGGTCGAGGCCGTTCTTGAGATCGACGAGGTACTTGACCGCGCTGAGGATGTCCTCCTTGCGCAAGGTCGGCAGTTCACCGAGGGCAATCCGATCTTCGGGCCCGCTGCGACCCATCGGGAAGAACGGGACGCTCTCATTGCCGTCGAAGTCGAGCTTGTGATTGACCTTGAGCCGGCCGACCTTCGAAAGGTCGTAGCGTTCGGGATTGAAAAACAGGTTGTTGAAGAGATTGTTCGCGGTGTCGAGGGTTGGCGGATCGCCCGGCCGCAAGCGGCGGTAGATCTCGATCGTGCCCTCGTCCTTGTTTTCGGTTCCATCCACCAACAGGGTGTCGCGGATGGCCGTTCCCGTCGTGATGGGGTCCAGGTACAGCAGCGGAAACTCGTTGATCCCGCGCGCCTTGAGATCGTCGAGATGGACCTGGGTGATCTCTTCGTTGCACTCGAGAATCACCTCGCCCGTGTTCTCATCCACGATGTCGATCGGAACGACGCGCTTGACCGTGTCCTCCCGGACGATGTCATCGAGGGATACCTGGATCCATTCGATCCCGTCCTCGCCCATCTTGCGCACGGCGGCGGAAGTAAACTTCTTGTCCTTCCGGACCAGTACCTTGCCCTTCGAGTCCTTCACTTCCCGGGTGCAGCGCTGCCCAACCATGAGTTCGGGCGGCGATTTCTTGAAAATCTTGCGACCTTCGATCTTGATCTGCTCCGGAGTGTAGAAGTAGTCGAGGATCTCCTCCGTAGTGTAGCCCAGGGCCTTGAGCAGCACGGTGACGTGGATTTTGCGTCGACGATCAATACGGGCGAACAGCAGGTCTTTGTGATCGAATTCGAGGTCGAGCCACGAACCACGATACGGAATGATGCGGCACGAGTAGATCTTCTTGCCGGCGGCACTCACGGTGGTCGACAGGGACGAATCGAAGAAAATGCCCGGCGAGCGGTGAAGTTGAGAAACAATGACGCGCTCGGTGCCGTTGATGATGAAGGTACCGTTGTCGGTCATGATCGGAATTTCGCCGAAGTAGACCTCTTGCTCTTTGACGTCGCGGATCGTCTGAGAACTCCCGCCGTCCTCCCAGGCGATCAGACGAATCGTCACCTTGAACGGAGCGGCGTAGGTCATGCCCCGCTGGAGACACTCCTGAACGTCGTACTTCGGCTGCTCGAGGGTGTAGCCGACGAACTCCAGGGAGGCCGTGTCGTTGAAATCCTTGATCGGGAACACCGAGTGGAAGACGTTCTGAAGCCCATAGTCTTCACGCTTCTCCATCTCGACGTTCAGCTGGAGAAAACGCTCGAAGGACTTCTTCTGAATCTCGAGGAGATTCGGAATATCGACCATCGGCGGCGTACGTGCGAAGTTTTTTCGGATACGCGGTGCAAACTCGCAAAGATTGTATTCAGCCACGGCTTGTATCTGCCCTCCCGTTCGCACTCGTGACGCGAGATCCGCGCGTACTCGGAGCGAAGTTGAAGCTCACCCGCCTTCCCATGAGAGCGGGGGTCTCGCCAAAGAAAACGTCGCTAACTGATGTCACTTAACGTCGCACTGACCGCCGGCTTCCTCGATCTTCTTCTTGATCCCTTCTGCCTCGTCCTTCGGCACGCCTTCTTTCAGCGTCTTGGGAGCTCCTTCTACGAGTTCCTTGGCTTCCTTGAGACCCAAACCGGTAATGGTTCGGACTTCCTTGATCACCTGGATCTTCTTGTCGCCGTAGGAGATCAAGATCGCGTCGAACTCGGTCTTCTCTTCGGCGGCATCAGCAGCGCCACCACCGCCCGCCGCGGCAACGGCGACGGGTGCAGCAGCGCTCACGCCCCACTTTTCTTCGAGCAATGTCGCGAGTTCAGCCGCTTCCATGACGGTCAAGCTCGACAGTGATTCTGCAATTTCGTTGAGGTCGGCCATTTCGTTCAACCCTTCCTTGGTTTGGAGAGTGGTATGCTGCTCCTGTGTTCCTTCCGGATCGCTCCGTGCGATCCGGCAAAATTCCTTTTGGTCACGCTATCCATTTCGATCACGATACTTTCGACAGCCCCGTTCACGCTGTTTCTCACAGCACACTGCCCCCGCCTCAGGTGCCTCCTTCGTCCAGGGATTTCGATCGCGCATCCACCAATCGCGCGAGTTGGGCACCGGGTTCGTTCAGCAGACGTACCAGCTTGGTGGCGGGCGCCTGGATCAAACCGACGAGCATGGCCCGAAGCTCGAGGAGTGACGGCAATGTCGCCAGCTTCGCGACCTCTTCGATCGCAAGAGCTTTGCCGTCGAGATAGCCGCCCTTGATCTCGAACGTTTCATTGTCTTTGCCGCAGTCGACGAGGACCTTCGCCACGCGAACCGGATCCCCGTAGGCGATCGCAATCGACGTTGGGCCGTTGAACGTGTCGGTCAGAACCGAGAACTCCGTGTCGGCGACCGCCAATCGCAGCACCGAGTTCTTGGTCACGGTGTACTCGGAATCGTCCGGCGCATCTCCTCGCAGATCACTGCGAAGCTTGTTGGCCTGGACCACGTTGAGGCCGCGGTAGTCCGCGACGAATACACCGGTGGCGCGGCTGAATTTCCCCTTCAGCACGCGGACCTGTTCTTCTTTTTGAGCACGGGTGAGCACGTCTCGCTCCTCTTCCGTTTATGTTCTCGCTGTTAGATGGTGCGTTGTCCTGATGTCGTTGCCGTACTGCTGTTGCCGCACGCCCTGCCCCGCGAACTCAGGGGGCGACCGCCGCCGAGCCGGGATCGATGCGCACCGAGGGGCCCATCGTCGTCGATACCGCAACCGTCTTCATGTAAATGCCTTTCGAAGCCGCGGGCTTCGCCTTTAGCAACGCGGCAACCAATGCCGTTGCATTGTCGAGCAAATGCTCCGAGCTGAACGAGTGCTTCCCAATGGGGCAGTGGATTATTCCGTTCTTGTCGACCCGGTACTCCACCTTACCCGCCTTCTGATCTTTGACGGCCTGACCCACATTGGGTGTCACCGTCCCTAGCTTGGGGTTGGGCATCAACCCACGCGGACCGAGAACACGACCGAGCCGACCCACGACGCCCATCATGTCCGGGGCCGCGATGACGCGATCGAACTCCATCCAACCTTCGTCCTGGATCTTCTTTGCCAGTTCCTCGCCGCCGACATAATCCGCTCCTGCAGCTTTGGCCTCGGCTTCTTTGTCGCCCTTGGCGAACACGAGAATCCGCACCGTACTCCCGGTGCCATGGGGCAACACGAGGGCGCCCCGCACCATCTGATCTGCGTGCTTCGGATCTACCCCGAGACGAACTGCAATATCGACGCTCTCGTCAAACTTGCCCGCGGGCATTTGCTTGAGCAGCTCGACCGCCTCGCCGAGCGGGTACAACTTCTCCGCCTCCACCAACTTTGCAGCTGCGCGATATCTCTTTCCTCGGCCCGCCATGATCAACCCTCCACTTCGAGGCCCATGGAACGGGCAGTACCTGCGATGATTCGCTTGGCGTTCTCGATGTCGTTCGCGTTGAGGTCGGCCATTTTGATTTCGGCGATCTCGGCCAACTGAGCCTGAGTCACCTTGCCGACCTTGTTGCGGTTGGGCTCGCCGGACCCCTTGGCGATCTTCGCCGCCTTCTTCAGCAGGACCGATGCCGGGGGCGACTTCAACTCGAAGGTAAACGAGCGATCCGTATAGATCGTAATGACGGACGGAATGATCAAACCGGCCTTGTCCTGGGTCCGCACGTTGAACGCTTTGCAAAACTCCATGATGTTGACGCCGTGCTGACCGAGCGCCGGTCCGACCGGGGGCGAAGGATTCGCTTGTCCGGCGGGACAATGGAGTTTGACGATTGCCATGACTTTCTTTGCCACGATGTTCTTTCCTTCGAATGCCTTCGAGTGAGCGTTCGCCGTTAAAAAAAACGACTAGGCGAGTTCCACGTTGGTGTAGTCGAGCACGACCGGTGTAGCTCGACCGAAAACCTGCACCATCACCCGGAGTTTTTCCTTCTCCGGCATGACTTCATCTACGAATCCCGAGAAGTTGGCAAACGGCCCATCGATCACGCGCACGTTTTCGCCCTCTTCAAATGTAATCAGCGGCTTCGGCTTCTCGGCCCCGTCCTTCATGCGCTGGGTCATCCGGGCGACCTCCTCGTCGGAGATCGATGGAGGGTTGGTCGCTCCCCCAACAAAGCCGGTGATCTTGGGTGTGCCCTTGACGATGTGCCAGGTCTCGTCGTTGAGCTCCATTCTCACCATGATGTAGCCGGGAAAAAATTTCCGCTTGAAGTTGCGCTTCTGCCCCTTGACCATCTCGACCACGGATTCTTCGGGGATCAGCACCTCGTCAAATTGTTCTTCGAAGCCCAACGTACTCGCTCGCTCGAGCAGACCCTGTTTGGCCCGATTCTCCTGACCCGAGTAGGTGTGGACGATGTACCACTTCTTCTCAACCGCTCCCGCGGACTTTGCAGTACTCGACTGTTCCTGCCCCGCAGCCGCGGACGCACCCGTCGACTCGTCAGCAGGTTCGCCTGCGCCAGAATCACCATTTGAGTCACTCATTGGACCACCATCCATTTCGAACTCGTCAAATCGCATGTCGAGAAAGCGGCGCTCACTCGAGCACCTTCCTCATTACCTCGGCCAGCCCAAAATCCACCACGCCCAAAACGATCGTGATGATGGTGACCACAACGATGACACCCACGGTTCCCGCCATGGCCTCTCGCTGGGGAGGCCATGAAATCTTGCGATACTCGATGCCCACCTCTCGGAGATACTGTTGCACGCTTTGGAACCACTCCGCTGGATTCATCGACATCGCGCTCCACTTGAAACTCGCAACCCTCTTTCAACCAACCCACCAATCATTGCACCGATCCACCTTTGTTCTCGACTGGCTCCGCGTGCTGCAGGCTTGGCAGACGCGGAGGGAATCGAACCCCCAACCTCCGGATTTGGAGTCCGGTGCACTACCAATTGTGCTACGCGCCTACTCGAACTCCCGGTAGACCGCCGATCAACCGGCAATTCTGTTTCGCCTACTCCTACTCGATCACCTCGGAGACCACGCCGGAACCCACCGTGCGGCCGCCCTCGCGGATTGCGAAGCGCAATTCCTTGTCCATCGCGATCGGGGTGATCAACTCGACCACCATCTCCACGTTGTCACCGGGCATCACCATCTCGGT
>Ga0114950_10001919_pt1 | contig 15907 bp, 9 predicted proteins | sample N075metaG_FD_83503 | JGI IMG/M metagenome (GOLD analysis project Ga0114950, IMG submission 83503) | Deep subsurface microbial communities from Kermadec Trench to uncover new lineages of life (NeLLi) - N075 metaG | ecosystem: Environmental > Aquatic > Marine > Ocean trench > Sediment | place... | reverse complement strand
TCCGCGGTGCGTTCGCGTAGGGGCGGCACGCGCAAGGGCACGACGTTCAGACGATAGAAGAGGTCGAGCCGGAAGGTCTTCTCTTCCACGGACTTCGCGAGATCCGCGTTGGTCGCCGCGATCACCCGGATGTCGACCGGGATGTTGCGGCTGTCGCCGACGCGCGTGATCTCGTGCGTCTCGAGCGCGCGCAGGACCTTGGCCTGCGCGGGCAGCGGCATGTCACCGATCTCGTCGAGGAAGAGGCTCCCCTCGTTGGCGGCCTCGAAGTGCCCCGTGCGCCGTTCGATGGCGCCGGTGAAGCTGCCCTTCTCGTGCCCGAACAACTCCGACTCGATGAGCTCGCTCGGAATCGCCGCGCAATTCACGGTGATGTAGGGCTTGCTCGCACGCTTGCCCTGATAGTGCAGGTTGCGAGCGACGACCTCCTTGCCGGAGCCGTTCTCGCCCGTGATCAGGACCGCCGCGTCCGAGCCGGCGACCTGGGTCACCTGGGCCGACAGCTTCTTCATCGCCGGGCTCTCGCCGATGAGCTGCCAGCGTCCGGTGAGCTGCTTGCGGAGCCCGGTATTCTCCGACGCGAGCTGCCGCTCGCGAAGCGCCGTACGGATCGTGACGAGCACGCGGTTCTCGTCCAACGGCTTCTCGAGGAAGTTCACGGCGCCGCGCGTCATCGCCTCCACGGCCGTGGCGACGTCGCCGTGCCCGCTGATCAGGATCACGGGCGGGCCGCCCTCGAGCTCCTGAACTTTGTCGAGCAGGCCCAGCCCGTCCAGCTTCGGCATCTTGAGGTCGGTCAGGACGAGCGCGGCCGGCCGCCCGCTCCCCCGCTCGCGCTCGATGCGGGCGAACGCCTCTTCGCCGTTCTTCGCCGTCCAGACCTCGTAGCCCTCGTACTGGAGCAGCATCTCCAGGGCGAGCCGGATGTCACCGTCATCGTCGACGACCAGGATCGCCGCCCGCTCGTCTTCCGTCGGGGTCATGGGGATAGCGTACGCTGACCGGCATGCCGTACGAACGACTTCGTGGGAAGCTCGCGGCAGGGGAGGCCGTCGTCGGCGGGGTGCTCTCCGGCACGTCCGCGGACGGAATCGACGTCGGCCTGGCGCGGATGCGCGCGGCCGATCCGGCTGACGAACTCGCCGCGTCCCTGACTGAATTCGAGCCGCTCGCGTTCGCGATCGAGCCGTTCCCCGGAGACCTCGCCGGTCGCGTCCGTGCCGTGCTGGACGGCCGCGAGCCCGGGTTGCGCGGCACCGCGCTGCTCCACCGGGACCTCGGGCGCGCGTTCGGTGCGGCGGCGCGCCGGGTCGCCGAGCGTTTCGGCCTCGCGCTCGATCTCCTCGGCAGCCACGGCCAGACCGTGTGGCACCACGACGGCGACGAGCGCGCCGGCCGCGCGACGCTCCAACTCGGCGACGGCGATTTCGTGGCGGAGGCCGCCGGTTGCACCGTCGTCAGCGACTTCCGCCAGCGCGACGTGGCCGCGGGTGGGGAGGGCGCGCCGCTCTCCGCGCTCGCCGACGACATCCTCTTCGCGAGCGCCCCGCGGCCGACCGCCATCCTGAACCTCGGCGGCATGGCGAACCTGACGATACTCACGGCGGGGGACGTGCTCGCGTTCGACGTCGGACCCGCGGGCAGCCTGCTCGACGGCCTCGCCCGCCGCCTGCTCGCGGTGCCCTTCGATCGCGACGGAGCCGCGGCGGCCCGCGGCAGCGCGGACCCCGCGCTCGTGCGGACGATCCTCGCGCACCCGTTCTTCGCGGCGGCGCCGCCCAAGAGCACGGGGCGCGACACGTTCGGCGAGCGCTTCGTCACGGGGCTCCTCGGGGCGGCCGGAGAGCTCGCTCACGACGATGTGCTCGCGAGCGCCGTGCGCGCCGTCGCCCTGAGCGTCGCCGACGCGCTCGAGCGCTTCGTCGCGGACCGCCCCGGCGAGCTCGTCGTCGCCGGCGGTGGCGTGCGCAACCACGCCCTCCTCAGGAGCCTGGCGGAGCACACCGGCGTGCCGGTCGTGACGAGCGACCGCTACGGCGTCCCGCCCGACGCGCGCGAGGCCCACGTGTTCGCCGTGCTCGCGGCCCGTCACGTGCTCGGCGAGCCCGCAACCCGCGTTGGAGCGACGGGCGCGGCCGCGGGTCGCGTGCTCGGGAAACTGAGCCCGCCCCCGCCCCATTGACGGCGCCACGCTGGGTTTTCTGCGTGCTTCGCCGCTCGGGCGGTTGCCGGAGCGGGCCGGGTAGGTAGGACCGGGGCCCCGATCTGCCGGGTGCCTGGGGCGGCTTCTCACGCGGCGACGCCGGAGGCCGTCGGCTTGACTCGGAGCCGGTGCCCGGTATCATTCCGCAACTCTTTGTTGAACAAGGGTTTTCATCCCGTTCACGCGGCGGTCCCCCCCTCCCTACCCACCTCGGAGACGCCGCTGCATCCCCCCTCAACTCCGAACTCTCAACCGCGAGAGGACCCGAGATGACCCTATTGCGCTCGAAGCTGGGCATGCTGATCGCCCTCGCTACCTTGGCCACGCCCCAGATCGCGGAAGCCCAATCCAGCGACTTCGAGGAGGGCGTTCAGCTCCTCCAGCGCGGACGCAGAGAGGAGGCGCTCGCCGCTTTCCAGCGTGTGCTCGCCGCGGACCTCTCGCACGCCGAGGCTTACGAGCTCTGGAAGTCGACGGAGTCCGACATCTTCACGGACATGCTCATGGAGGGCGGTGAGTTCGAGCTCTTCGCCAAGCGCGTGATCGGGTTGGCGAAGATGGGCCGGGCCGAGCGCCTGAACGACGAGGCGGCGATCAAGGACCTGGTTCAGGCGTTGCGCTCGACCGAGAACGTGATGGAGCGCCGCCGCATCATCCGCAAGCTCTCCGCCGATCACGGCGAGTACGCCGTGCCCTACCTGCTCCGCGCCCTCGCCGAATCGAGCGACGACGACTGGCGCGTGACCGCGATGAATGCGCTCACCGACATGAGCACGGACGTCGTCCCGCCGCTCATCGAAGCACTCGCGACGGACGACCCGTTCCTGCGCCGCAACGTGGCGCTCGTGTTGGGTTACGTCGGCGACCCGCGCGCCGCGGGGATCCTGACCGCTCTCGCGGGCGGCGATCCGGACGGCGGGGTCGTGGCGGCCGCGAGCGGCTCCGCGACGCGCTGCGGCTCGTCGGGTGACGCTCTCGCGCTGCTCCTGAAGGACGGCGACGACTATCATCATCGGCGGGCCAGCGTCCTCCGGAGCTCGGACTACAGCGACGTCGTCTGGAACTGGGGCGCGAAAGGCTTGGTGAGCGTTCCTATCCCGCGCGCGATCTACAGCAATGAGATGTCCCGCAGGGCCTACCAGCGCGCGCTCAGGGTGCGTGCTGATTCGCTCGAGGGCCTCGCCGGGATCGCCCGCGCATGCATCGTCACCGAGGCCAAGCTGACCGCACTCGCCGAGGCCGGCGAGGACGTCGCGGGCCTTGAGGAGCAGGCGGCCCAGAACTCGCTCGCGGTGAGCGCCGCGGGCACCGAAGCCCTCGACCTCGCCCTCCAGTGGTCGGTCGCCACTGGGGACTCCGCCACGGGCGTCCTGCTGATCCGGGCCCTCGCCGAACTCGCGACGGTCCCGACCCAGGGCCTCCTCTCGGCCCTCGCTTCGAGCGACGGGGCCATGCGCGGCGAGGCCGCCGTGGCCCTCGCCGCCGTGGCGTTCACCGGCGGTCAGGCCGCGGGCGCCCCCGTCGTGGCGGCCCTCGGCGCTTCCGCGGGACGCGAGATCGTCCGCATCGCGGCGATCATCGACAGCGATTCGGCGCGGGCGCATTCCGTCGGGCAGGCGCTCGATGGCTACGGCGTGCACGTGAACTACAGCGCCACGGGCGCGAGCGGCCTCACGATGATCTACCGCGTCCCAGGCCTCGACGTGGTCCTCGTCGGGGACCGCATGCCGGACCTGACCATCGACCAGGTGATCAGCGCCATCCACCAGAACACCGCCACGGCGGAGACGCCGGTCTTCCTCGTCACGTCCAACGAGAACCTCGCCGAGAGCTACGGCGGTCGCGTCACGGGCGTGATCTCCGATGCGAGCGACCTCTCCGCGCTGAGCAGCGTCTTCGACACTGGCCTCACAGGTGACCGGGCGGAGGCCGACGACCTCTCGCGCCGTGCGTCGCGAGCACTGGGCCTGCTCGCCGGCGCCGGCCACACGGACCTCGGTCCGGCCCTCGGTGACCTCGCGGGAACCCTCGCGAGCCGTCCCGACTCCGTGACCATCCCGGCCCTGATCGCCCTCGGCGGCGCCGGCAACCAGGCGCAGATCGCCCCGATCATCGCGGTCGTGACCGACGCCAAGCGCTCCGACGAGGCGCGCATCGCTGCGGCCGACGCCCTCCGCGGCATCTTCGGACGCCAAGCGGTCACCGGCGTCGACTTCGCCAGTCTCGGTGCCTTGCTCGCCTCCGACGCATCGTTCGAAGTGCAAGCGGCAACCTCACGCGCGATCGGTCGACTTCAACTCAGCCCGAGCGACCGCACGAACCTGATCCTCTCGATCCAGCGCAATTGAGCGCCCGCGAGCCAGAGTAGCTCAGTTGGTAGAGCAATGCATTCGTAATGCATAGGTCAGGGGTTCGAGTCCCCTCTCTGGCCCCATCCAGTACCGCACGTCACACCTCATGGATGGTCACCGAGCGAGTGTAGTATCCGGCGTCGAGGCGACGAGTGCGGATACGTGGATCATCGATCGCGAGCTCGATGTCGTAGGCCCCCGGGTGGCGCGGTCGCCACGTCTTGGACCAGAGCATCCAGGTCTTCGTCGTTTCATGCACGTATTCATCCACGGGCTCGAAGGCGCTGTCCGGCCTGAAGCGGATGACGAGTGCGTGGGTCGTGTTCTCTCCGCCCCATAGAATGCCGACCACGCGGTGTACCAGTTCTCCGCCCACGCGCCACCGCTCCACGCGCACGGCCATGGCCGCGAGGTCGATCCTTGCGGGAACGAAGTCGCGTGCACGTTCGGGCTTGCCGTCTTGATGGGTCCGGCTCGCGTAGTCACGCATGTGGTTCGTCGCGGGCTCGTCGTCGTCCACGATCCGGATCTCATCGACCCACTTGATACAAGTGCACCCATACCAGCCGGGAACGACGAGCCGGAGAGGAAAGCCGTGATCCTCCGGTAACGGTACGCCGTTCATTTCGGTTGCGAGGAAGGCCCCCGCAGCTTCCAGCTCCTCCGCCTTGAACACCCAGTTCGCACCCCGCTCGTCGTAGTCGAGATCGAACTCCGAGTGCCGGTCAAACCCCGAGACGAGCACCCGCTGGCCACCGGCCTTGAACCGGATGTCCCGCAGGACCTCGCCCATGGGGATTCCGGACCAGCGGGCGGCGCTGATCAAGCCGCCCCGCGCGCTCGCCGAGCATTCGAGCAGGTGAACCCCCATGGGACGCGCGCGCGGCAGCAGTTCCGCCAACGGAATTTCACGGGGGTGCTCCACTAGACCGTGGACACGAACGGTCCAGGGCCGCTCCATGTTCATCAGATCCGGTCGGCGCGTACGGATGAAGAACCGCTCGTTCGGTGTGATGAGTGTCTCCGGCGTCAGCAGGCTCAGATCCTGCCGAAGCCGCCCGTCGAGGCCGGTGCCGTACACTTGCTCGAGGAGGTCGTCGCCGTCGCCGACGGGCAGGGTGTCCATCCGGTCGCCGCGCACCAGCGAGCCCTCGGCCGGTGAGCCCATCGTCGGTTGGGCTTGCGGCACCCGAGGAGCGACCCCACTGCTGTCGCAGCCCCCAGCCCCAACGACTTCGCGAGGAACGCCCTGCGTGTACTGCTCAGGTCTCGAGCGATCCGGTCTCTGCGCCTCTCGGGCATCAAGATGATCCGCTACCAGTCTTGCTCGGTCGTGCCCCGCGGCGAGCCGCCCCATGCTTGCCGCCGGCCAGGGACGTGGCAACCTCGTCCCAGAGGCGAAGCCGGGCATCGAGCGACGTCTGGGCCGCTCCGATGGCCTCGGACCAGAGCGTCTGGTCCTTCCCGCAGAGCTTGCATACGAGCAGTTTGGCCTGTGGACCGTGCTCCTCCGAATCCTTCCCGATGTGCCGATCGAGGTAGTAGCGAAGAGTTTCCCATGAGCGTGGTGACACCGTGGACAGGCGCTCGACGAGCAGGCTGAACATGGCCGGGATGACCTCTTCGCGACCGTATGCAAATGCGGCTGCGACACGGTGAGCTTGACCGGATCTGGCGATGGCCAGCGTCGTGCTGACGAACGACCGAATCCCCGACGGAACTGTTGGCTCGTCGAGCGCATCGTCCACGGCCGTGCCGCCACGTACGCTGCCGACGAAGGACCGGATAGGATCCGTATCGGCCCCACACTCACGCATGGCCTCGAGGTAGATCTCGAAATGAGATAGGTAGCCACCCCCGGGAGCCTGGTCGCTTTCCTCATCCAGAACGATCTCATTGACCAGTCTCCGGGCCTCCGGATCAGCGGTTGGCAGCCAAGGAACATCGACGCAGGTCACGAGACCTTGCAGCGCCTTCAGCAGGGACTGAAAGTCCCACACGGCAAACACGTGGGTTTGCATGAAGAGGCGCAGGGTGCGTTCATCGCGGAGACACCCGTAGAGCGGGTGCGACATCAAACGCTCGCGCAGGGGCGCCAGGGCGAGCTCCAGTTCCTCTCGAGCCTCACCGACCATCGCGAGCTCCTGGCGATCGATCATGAATCCTCTCCTTGCGGCCATCGTCCCGTTGATCTGCGGCGGCCGGTGACCGGTCGTCCGTGGGACCAGCTTGTCGGCCGCGTTCCTTGTAGACATGGTACCGCGACGAGGTAGACATGGTACCGCGACGAGCTCGCCACAACTCGCCCCTCGCCGTCGCGGCGGTGAAGGGCGAGTTGTGGCGAGCTCGTCGCGGTACCGTATTTCACGTTTGCGTTCAGAACCGCTCGATCGCCCGTTGCGCCCGCTCGCCCAGGCGCAGGTCCGGGATCGCGAGTCCGAGACCGCGTTCGACGTCCGCGTGCAGGTCGCGCTCGTGGCGGTCGGGGTCGAAGCGTAGGACGTAGCCGAGCATGCGCGTCGCGACGTCGGGACGCCCGAGTCGCACGAGAGACTCCGCCGTGCGGGTCATGGCGAGCGCGTACTGGAGGAAGATCGACTTCGTGTCCATGTCCACGTTGGGTTCGATCTCTCCGAGGCGCTCCATGACGCCGTCGAAGAAGCTCGCGTTCCAGAGGGCGCGCTCGCGGGCGTCGTAGGAGTCGCCCCTCCGCCGCACCTCCAGCGCGGTGCCGCGCGGGACGCCGCCGTAGCCGCGACCGTTCGCGTCCGCCCTGAACAGCTCGGCGGTGTCGACGGAGTTCGAGACGTAGGTCGGGTGGGCGTCGATCAGGCGGTCGAGGAGTCTGCGCGCGTGGCCGGGCTGTCCGGCACGCGCGTCGTACGGCGGCCAGTCCTCGTCCGGGTAGCGCGCCGCGAGCTGCTCGAGGTGCCACGGCACGAGGTGTCCGAGGCTCACGACGATGACGCCGGGGGCCTGGCCCTCGACGGCTTGGAGGTACCAGAGCGCGTGGATCGTCGTGTCGCCGTTCACGAGGAGCAGCGCGTCCTCCGCGACGGACGCGAGGAGGTCCTCGGCGGCTTGCCGGGTGTAGCGATTGCGGCTCTGGTCGCACGTCTCGCGGTTCCATACGAGGCCGGTGAGCGCGCTCGCGACGAGCAGCACACCCGCGATGGCCGCCGGCCGTGCTCCCGTGCGGCGCGCGGCATCCAGCAGGCGCTGCGCGCCGAGGGCATCGAGCAGGCGCTGCGCGCCGAGGGCCCCGAGTGTCGCGAAGGCGACGAACGGGGGCAGGAAGTAGACGTTGATGTCGAGGATGTTGTAGCGCGCGGAGAACGCGAGGCCGCTGAAGGCCGCGAGGAGGAGCGCCCAGGCGAGCTGGCGCCGCCCGCCTCCGGCGCGCACGAGCGCGATGGCGCCGATGGGCGCGAGCAAGCATGCGGGCCCGAGCTCGCTCGGGAGCGAGGTGAAGAAGCGCACGAGCCTGCCGACCGCCAGCGCGGTCGTCGTGCCCTCGAGGTGGCGCAGGTAGGGCGTGCCCGACACGACGACCAGAAACCGGTCCCAGGTATCCGGGCTGCCGATGTCGATCGGCGGGTTCGCCGCGCTCGCGAGCGGGAGGTACAGGTAGGGGAGGGCGGATACGAGCAGCCCGGCGAGCGCCGCCGGCGCGTGCGCGAGGAGCCGCGCTCCGCCGCCCGTCGCCCAGGCGAGCACCACGAGCGCGGGCAGGTAGACGAGGTTCACGGACCGGTGCCCGAGCCACAGGCCGACCGCGATTCCGAAGAGGAGCGCGCGCGCGCGCCCGCCCATTCGCGCGGCCGGCAAGGCGGCGTTCCAGACGACCGCGAGGAGGAAGAGGTCGAGGGTGTAGACCTCGGCGACGACGCTCTGCGACCACAGGGTCGCGCCGAACGCGAGGGCGAGGGCGCCCGTCCAGGCCGCCGCGCGTCCCGTGCCGAGCCTGCGGAACAGGAGGAACATGAGCGCGAGGGCACCGGCCGCGTACACCCCCGACGCGAGGTTGGCGACGTACGCGGGCTCGAGCCCGGGCAGGAGCCGGATCAGGCCCGCGGTGACGATCGTGTAGACCGGATACCCTGGCGGGTGCGGCACCCCGAAGGTGGCGGCGGCCGCCGCGAGCTCGGCGCTGTCGCCGGCGAAGATCGTCGGGCAGGCGGTGCGCGCGTAGACGGCGAACGCGAGGAGCGCGAGGAGGCCGGCCTGACCGAGGTCGGCCCGCGACAGACCCGCGGCGCCCGACTTGGCCTCGGTGGGGGAGCCAACCATGCGACCAGGGTACGGAGCCAGGAACAAATCCGCCGCCACCGTGCGATCTCGCACGGTGGCGGCGGACTTGTTCCTGGCTCCGTATCAGGGACCGGTGCCGGTGTAGGTCACGATGAACTCGCGGAATTCCGGCAGGGTGTCGCCCATGCTCCACAGCCCCCCCGTCTGGAAGGTCATGTCGAAGAGGCTCGACACGACGGCGCGCACCTCGTCGCCCGCGGAGAGCCCCGCTTCGTTCACGGTCACCTGGGTGTCGCCGGTCCCGGGCGAAGTCGTGCCGAACGACTGGCCCGTGAAGACACCGTTCACGTACACCTTGACGCGGACCTGATGGCCCGCCGCGCCGCCGCCGCCCTTGCGCCGGGCGCGGCCCGCGATCGTGAAGTCCAGCGTGCCGGCCGAGTCCTGGTTGGTGGTCACGGAGACGTTCCGGAAGACGGTCTCGAACGGGAACACGAACGGTTGCGTGGCGACGCCGGCAACGGGGACCTGCACCGCGTTTCCGGAGAGGTCGGTCACCGTCAGCGCGACGGCGTAGTTCCTGTTCGCTCTGAGGTCCCGCAGCAGCACGGTGTGGTTCTTCTCGAACACGTCGCTGGTGGTCCCGCCGCTGCTCGCCGGCAGGGTCCAGGCGGCGTCGACGCGCGTCAGCTCGTTCGTGTCGAACTGGATCTTCGCCATCCGCGTCGTGACGAAGGTGAGGCGCAGATTCCCGATCACGGGCGGGGTCGTGTCGTTCGACGTGATGGCGGGGTCGAGTGGATCGCCTCCCTCGAGCACCTCGTGCCCGTCGAAGTCGAGATCGCCGTCGGTGTCCGGATTGAACATGTCCGTGCCCAGCGCCACCTCGTCGAGGTTCCTGAGCTCGTCCGCGTCGAAGTCGACCGCGAAACGCTCGGCCATCCCGACCGGGAGTCCCAGGAAGACGTTGCTGCCCAGACCCTGATTCGCCTGGGCGAAGAAGAAGTCGAACGGCATCGCGGGGATGGTGGAACGCTCGGACTCGAAGAGACCCGTCTCGCGATCCCAGAACCACCGCAAGGGCTGCGTTCCCATGCCGACGTCGACGGTGCCGATGACCGCGACGTCGACGTTGCGCAGCTGCGCCTGGGACATGAGGAAGCCCGTGATCCGGCTCGCCGCGAGCAGGGTGTCCGTGGCGCCGAGGAGCCACGCCGAGTGCACCGCGGGCGCCAGGCCCGAGTCGATCTGCATGACGAACGCGGTGATGTCCTTGCGCTCCTGCGCGTTGATCCCATCGAAGAGCGGGATGCTGACGAACTCGAACAGGCTGTCGATCACGCCGGAGCCGACGAGCCCGACCCCGAGCGTCGGCACGTCTTCCATCGTGGCGTCCGCGAATACGACCGTCTCGAGCGTCGGCTGCTCCTTGCGCCAGATGCCGTTGAAGGAGGCGACGACGCGGTGGTTGCGCCGCGGGTCATCGAGCGTGGGATCGTCGAGCACGATGTCGTTGTTGGTCCCGGTCGGCAGCTGGTGGCACGTGACGCACGCTCCCACTGCCGTGATCGACGGCGCCTCGAAGAAGAGATCCTGGCCGCGGACTGCGTCGCCGGTTTCGTGCGTCCCGCCCGGTGTCATGAAGCCCGTCGTGGCGTCGACCAGACGCCGCGGATTCTCGTTCGGGTTCGCTGGCTGCTGCAGCCCGAACAGGAACGCCTGGAAGCGATCGAAAGCTCCCCCGGGCGTCTCGTCGAGCGGCGTGCCGCCGAGGAGGCCGTCGAATGCGCCGTTGAACGCGATCAGATCGTTGCGCTCCCCACGCCAGTGCATCGGCGCGAGGTCGGCGATGCCGACCATCGTCTGCGTCGTGAGCGGCCCTTTGTCGTCGAAGGGCAGGTTGGAGAGGTCCCACACGAGCATGTCCGAGCCGGCCTCGATGTGGCACGTGTTGCACGAGGCGTTGTTGTGCATCGAGAACGCGCCGTTGTAGAAGATCTGGCGGCCGCTCGCGCGGAACTCGGGTGTCGGGTCGTACCCGAGGTCGAGCGTCTGGAGCAGGCTCGGCGTCCCCGGCGAGAGGTCGTATTCCTCGACTGTATTCGTGCCCCAGCAGTGCACCCACATGCGGTCGCCCGCCGCGTTGACGACGAGCCCGCGCGGGATCGACCCGACGTTCCACTCGCGCATGAATGCGCCCGCCGCCGTGAGCTGCGTGACGTTGTCGGTGAGCAGGCCGGTGACGTAGGCGTTGCCCGCCGTGTCGAAGTCGAGGGCGTAGGGCTGCCCGACGGTCCGCGTCGGGTCGAATTGCACGCCCGCCGTGGCGGGATCGGAGTCGTCGAGGTCGAACACCGCGAACGGCGGCACGGGGAGGGCCTGGCCGCCGGGGGCCAGCGCGATCTGGTTCGTGACGATGTCCCCCCGGATCGCCGGCTCGCCCATCGCATTCGGATCCTTGTTGTGTGCTTCCGTCCCCAGCTGCCAGATGTCGCCCGTCGCCGGGTTCACGCCGACTGCGAACAGCACGGTTCCCATGTCCTTCGCAGCGGGCACGGCGGCGCCGCCCGGTGTGATCCGGAACAGGTCGTGGTCGGGCAGACCCTGGAGCGCGACCAGCGGATCCTCGAGGTCGAGCACGCGCCCGCCGGCGGCGAGCACGAGGTTGCCCGGGTCCGTCATCGAGTTATTGCCCGACAGCATGGGTGCGACGAGCACGTCGCCGCCCTCGAGCGTGAGGAAGGTCGGCGCCTCGGACGCGATCGGGTAGTGCCGCACGAGCTGGTTCGACGCGACGTCGATCTCAACCACGAGGGACGCGCCCGCGCACGAGACGAAGGCGTTCCCGTTCCCGTGTACGACGATGTCGGCGGGCTCGGTCGGCAGCTCGAGCAGGCTCACGATCTCGCCGCTGGCGAGGTCGATCCGCGCGAGCGTGGTCGTCCCGCGGCAGACGACCAGCAACGACTCGGAGCGCGGCACACCGTCCTGCCAGAGCGCGAGGGCGACGGGTCCCCAGGGCACGCGGATCGTCTCGACGAGCGCGCCCGAAGCCTCGAACACCTGCACGGCGCTGTCGTGCGTGTTCAAAGCGTAGAGGCGCCCCGTCGAGGCTTGGACGGCGAGCGGACGGATCGGGACGATCGAGAGGTCGACGTGCGCGCCCTCCACGTTGTCGAGGACACGGAACGGGGCCTCGCGCAGGGTGCCGGTCCGGCCGGCCGCGGGCGGCGCGGAGGTGGCTTGACCGTGCGCGGGGGGAGCGAGGCTCACCGCGGTGGCGATGAGCGCGAGGGCGGCGGTCCGAGTGCGTGTGGGGTTCATGGCGCTGGTTCCTTGTAACGGGAGAGTCAGTCTACGCGAGGACGCCGAAGCTCTTTCCAGGGATGAGCCTCCGAGGTCGGTAAGGGTCTTGAAATCCAGGCTCCCACCGCCGCGTGCCCCTCCGAAGCCGCCGGACCGATGTGATAGAGTCGGGAACCGACGGACCAGAACCATGCCTGAAGACCTGCCCCGCCACCGCGTGCTACGGCCGCTGACCGCCCTCTTCGTCCTCCTATTACCCGCAGTTGCTCCGGCTCAGGAGGATCCCGGAGAGTCCGCCCAGGACGCGGCCACGGAATCTCCCACCTGGCCCGAGGCCGCCGTCAGCCGGCACTCGGTCACCATCGGCGGCCGGACGCTCGACTACACCGCGGAGGCCGGCACGCTCGAGCTCACCGAGGAGCAGGGTGACGTGAAGGCGCGGATGTTCTACACCGCGTACACGCTCGACGGCGTGCAGGATCCCGCCCGGCGGCCCGTCACGTTCACCTTCAACGGCGGTCCCGGTTCCTCGTCGGTCTGGCTCCACCTGGGTGCGTTCGGGCCGCGGATCGTGCGGATGGACGACGAGGGTTTTCCGCTCCCCCCGCCCGGCGCGCTCGCGGACAACGAGTTCAGCCTGCTCGACGTCACGGACCTCGTCTTTATCGATCCCGTGACGACGGGCTACAGCCGCGCGGCGAAGGGCGAGGACGACCACCAGTACCACGGCTTCGAGGAGGACGTCGAGGCGGTGGGGGAGCTCATCCGACTCTGGACGACGAAGAACGAGCGCTGGTCGTCGCCCAAGTTCCTCTGCGGCGAGAGCTACGGGACGACGCGCGCCGCGGGACTCGCCGGACACCTGCAGTCGCGGCACGGCATGTACCTCTCCGGCATCGTGCTCGTCTCGTCGATCCTGAACTTCCAGACGGCGCGCTTCGACGTCGGCAACGACCTGCCGCACATCCTCTTCCTGCCGACGTTCGCGGCGACCGCGTTCTACCACGGCCGGCTCGACGCGGAGTTGTCACGCGACCTCGAGGCCACCCTGCGCGAGGTCGAGGAGTTCGCCATGGGCGAGTACACGCTCGCGCTCATGCGCGGGAGCCGCCTCTCCGCGGCGGCGAGGGCCGGAATCGCGACGAAGCTCGCGCGGTACACGGGGCTCTCCGAGGAGTACGTGCTCGCGACGAACCTGCGCGTGAACATCCGCCGGTTCGTGAAGGAGCTGCGGCGTGACGAGCGCATCACCGTCGGTCGGCTCGACAGCCGTTTCACGGGACTGGACCGCGACGCCGCCGGCGAGGGCTACGAGTTCGACCCCAGCTATGCCGCGATCCAGGGTCCCTTCACGGCGGCGGCCAACGACTACTTTCGGACCGAGCTCGGCTACGAGAACGACCTCGCCTACGAGATCCTGACGGGGCGCGTCCATCCGTGGAACTACTCGAACGTCGAGGGGCGCTACCTCAACGTGGCCGAGACCCTGCGCGGGGCCATGGCGCGCAACCGGGACCTCGACGTGTACGTGGCGAACGGCTACTACGATCTCGCGACGCCGTACTTCGCGACGCAGTACACGTTCGATCACCTATCGCTCGACACCGAGTACTCGGACCGCGTGACGATGGCGTTCTTTCCGGCGGGGCACATGATGTACATCCAGAAGGACTCGCTGGCCCGGCTGAAGCAGTCGATCGCCGCCTTTTACGCGCGCGCCCTCGAGCGCTGATACCGCCGTGCCGGCCCTCGCGCTCCCCCGGCCCGCGCTCATCGGCGTCGTGCACCTCGGCGCCACCCCTGGCGCGCCGCGCTTCGAGGGCGACATGGGGTCCGTGATCGAGCGTGCCACCGCGGACGCACGCGCGCTCGCCTCCGGCGGGTGCGACGCGATCATCGTCGAGAACTTCGGCGACGTGCCCTTCTTCGTCGGGACGGTGCCGCCGGAGACCGTCGCGGCCATGGCGCTCGCCGTCGCGGAGGTGCGGCGCGCCTGTGCCTTGCCCATCGGTGTGAACGTCCTGCGCAATGACGCGCGCTCGGCGCTCGCCCTGTGCGCTACGACGGGCGCCGTGTTCCTGCGCGTCAACGTGCACGCGGGAGCCGCCGTGACCGATCAAGGCACGATCGAGGGTCGCGCGGCGGAGACGCTGCGCGCGCGCGCGCGCCTCGCGCCCCACGTTGCGATCCTCGCCGACGTCCACGTGAAGCACGCGACGCCGCTCGGCGACGAGTCGATCGGCGACGCGGCGCGCGACGCGCTCGAACGCGGTTTGGCGGATGGCGTGATCGTGACGGGGCGGGCGACGGGCCGGCCGCCGGAGCTCGCGCTCCTGACGGACGTTCGCGAACGAATCGGAGCCGCTCCGCTCTACGTCGGCTCTGGCCTGGACGACACGAACGGCGCCGCGCTCCTCGCCGTTGCAGACGGCGCGATCGTCGGCACGTGGCTCAAGCGCGACGGCAGAGTCGAAAACCCAGTCGACGAGGCGCGCGTGGCGCGCCTGCGAACGATCGTGGACCGCTTGCGCGGACCCGCCGGCTGAGTCACCCGCTCGCGGCCCTGCTCCAACCGCGGTACGTGGCCTGTTCCGCGCGAGCGAGCGCGAGCTGCCTCCGGTTCTCCGCGGCATGGTCGGCGAGCATCCGGACGAGCACGAGGTTCCGCGCCGCTAGCGCGTCGCGCCAGGCCACCTCGAGTTTCTGGATGGCCTCGCGCCGCTCCCGGATCTCGCGTGCGATCACGGCCAGGAGCGGGGCGGGGGAGTTCGTCAGCGGCTGCTCGTGTTGTTCAGGGGTCATCGGGTGCCTCCTTGATGTGGCCCGTCCCCCTTGCATTCGCGGCGGCGCCCGGCTGGCCTTCACGGGAGAAGCGTGAGGGGGCCGCCGCCGGGTCGCCGTATGTAGGTCCATGAGCGAGCAGCAGATGGACACCCGCGACAGGACACGAGCCCCCCTGCAATGGCAGTGCGGGTCAGGGCAAGCGTCCGCGCCCTGCGCCGAATCCCCCCGCGTAAGCGTCGGCGGCAGGGCCACGTCGTTCGAGTGCTCCACGCTGGCTTTCGCCGTCGCGTTCGGCCTCCCGGTGAACGCGGCGCCAGGATCCCTCCAGGTCGGGCACGTCCGACCTCGCCGGCCGGGGCGAGCCTACTGAGGGGCTCAACGCCCTCATCCCGGTACCGGCCGAAAGCATTCGCTCCCGGCGTTGGCTCCTCGAGCGCCCCCGCGACTCATCAGTCGCGGGGGCGCTCTCCCTCGCCTGGGAATCGTCTCCTCGGGCTCGGGCTCGACCCTACCTACTGGACCGTAGTACGCGTCCGAGCTCACTCCAAAGCGGCCTGGACCTGAACCGCGTTTCCCAGACCAAGTCGATGAGGTGGCTTCAGTGCAAGCGCTATCCCGCAGTCGATTGACCTTCGCCTCAGTGCTCGGTGCCGCATGCGGATGTGCGAGCACGAGTTCGCCACGTCCGCCCTCCGACTACGAGCCAACGATTCACCGGCCAGTCGCCGACGCCTCGCACCCGGCTAACCCGCCGGTCGAGTCGATGGTCGAAAGAGCATCGTTCCCATCACTCCGAGAGCAGGGGGCCCTTGCAGAGGACGAGTGGCATGCGTCATTGGCTCCGGACCTCTGGGTGCTGAGCATCGCTGACTACTCCGCGGCCAAAGGCACAAGGGCCGAGATGGATGTCGGGTTCGACGATCCCATCGACCACGCCGACCTCGCAGTTCAAGCCCGCATCGACGTGTGGCAGGTTGACATCCTTGGTGACGTCACGTGCATGGACTTTGGC
>Ga0114950_10001913_pt1 | contig 15929 bp, 11 predicted proteins | sample N075metaG_FD_83503 | JGI IMG/M metagenome (GOLD analysis project Ga0114950, IMG submission 83503) | Deep subsurface microbial communities from Kermadec Trench to uncover new lineages of life (NeLLi) - N075 metaG | ecosystem: Environmental > Aquatic > Marine > Ocean trench > Sediment | place... | reverse complement strand
CGAATGAGAGGAGTTATGGCTTGCCATGCAGTTCCAGATCAAACCAGACCGCGATGTGTTCTCCTTGTTTCCCACACCCGTGGCCTGTTTCCCGATTGCGAATTTTGAGGAAATCAACCCCGGCATCGAACGTGCGATTCTCCAGCGCGAGAACGCCGCTCGTGGTTTACGTAACTCCAACATCGGCGGGTGGCAGTCCGAACTCGACTTCGCCCAGTGGCCGGAGCCGGAAATCGCAGAGCTGGTCGACAGCATCAATTGTGGCGTACGGAACATGGTCGGTCTCTTGTCGGGAATTCGGCAATTTGATTCCACCCTAAGTCTCGTGGCCTGGGCAAACGTCAATCGGAGTGGTCATTTCAATCAGGTACATACCCATCCGGGCAGTCATTGGTCGGGCGTGTATTACGTGTCTCCCGGTGAATTCGATGATAAAGACATCGAATTTCCCGGGCAGCTTCAGATCCACGATCCTCGCGACCGTGCCGAAATGGTCATACATCCCGGCACGCCGTTTGGTTACCCGTTTCGCATCGAACCCAAGGCAGGCACGATGGTGATATTTCCCGCCTGGCTATCACACAGTGTCAATGTTTTCTATTCACAAACGACGCGGATTTCCGTTTCGTTCAATGCCGAATTGAAGAGCTTCAAAGAGAGTCCGTAACCTCAATTGAAGGAACCCCTATGCGCGTTGAATCGAATTCTTACGACAAGCGCTACAGCATAAGAGTAGCTGATAGTTGTACAGGTCACTGGTGAGAATATTTGCTCGCACAATTTTGCTGGTATTGGCGGTCTTGGCGGCCGCCAGTGCTCAATCTGAGGAGCGCCCAAATTTCCTTATTATCGTGGCGGATGACATGGGGTTCACTGACCTCGGCGCCTTTGGTGGTCACGATATCCTGACGCCCAACCTCGATCAGCTGGCCCTCGATGGCATTCGCTTCACTAATTTTCACGGACACGCGCGGTGCGCAGCCTCACGCGCCCTGTTGATATCGGGAACCGGCAATCACGAGGCCGGTTTCGGCACCGTCGTGAATATTGAGTCGTTTCGCGGCAAGCGTGGTTATGAACAACGTCTGACGAACAGGGTCGTCACGCTGCCCGCGATTCTGCGCGAGGGCGGCTATCGCACTTACATCACGGGGAAATGGGATTTGAAAGTCCAGCCGTCAAGACGAGGATTCGACAAGTCTAAGGTCAAGTTGCGAGGCGGCGCCGGTCACTATCAACCCATCAATCCATGGGTCAGGTACAGCCGAAACGGCGAAGCGGTCGCCGAACAGGGTGAACCGACCTATTCCACCTCCATGTTTACTGATGCACTGATCGAATTTTTTGAAGAGGACAAGGCAAGCGACAAGCCTTATTTCGCTTTGTTCGCACCCGCAGCGCCACACTGGCCACTGCATTTCCCGCCCGGCATGCAGGACACTTACGAGGGCGCTTATGCCGATGGATATGAAGTACTTCGGGAGCGACGCATCAAAGGAGCGGCCGCTGCGGGTGTGTTGCCCGAGGGAGCCGATCCTGTTGATTATGAATCGCATGCGCCTCGCTGGCAGTCGTTGAGCGAAGAGGAAAAAGCGATCAACTCCCGCGTGATGGAAATCTACGCGGCAATGACAACGCATCTGGATGCCGAAGTTGGCCGCCTTCTAAACAAGCTGCGTGATACTGGCGCGCTGGAAAACACGCTGGTTATGTTTATCAACGACAACGGTGCAGAGGGCGGGCCGATTTTTCGACCACCGCAAACCGATGTCGCAGCCAGCAAAATCGACAATAGCCTGGAAAACCTGGGTGCCGGTAATTCGTGGGCACACATGGGACAGGGATGGGCCGAAGCCGTGAATGCGCCATTTCGAGACACCAAAGGATCGGTCTACGAAGGCGCGTTGCAGCATTCGCAAACTGGGCCGGAGCAAACCGCCCGGAATCGATCAATCGGCAACACTTGAACAATATGGATCTGATGCCGACCTTGCTGGAACTGGCGGGTATGACACATCCGGCACCACGTTTCGATGATCGCGACGTGCTGCCGACGCGTGGTAAATCGTTTGCCGGAATCTTGCGCGGAGATAATGGCGCTGTGCATGAATCCGGTGAGTCGATCGCTCTATCCACCGCCGGTCGTCACTTCATGTATCGAGGCAACCTGAAACTGTTGAAAGAGTTGGGTTCCGATTGGGAGCTGTACGATCTCGCTGCCGATCCGTACGAGCGACACGACCTCGCTGGTACCCGGCCTGACCTCCTGCAGGAGTTGCTGGCCGAGTTTGAAGTGCAAGCTGCGAGATCAAACATACTCGATCGCTAAAGTGTAATAAGGTTACGACTGCTGCGTCTTCCTCACAACCCAAACTTCCTCGGACGGCCACTGCGCTGCCCATTCCGGGTCCGCGAAGGGCTCACTGGTCGTTGCTGTAGGGGGTGCCTGCAATTCCACTAAACGCTCAATTGCAAAACCATTGGCGCGAAGCAGCGCGGTCCAGTCCCCATGCGTGAGGTGGAATTCCGTTTCGCCCGGATAATCCGGCCAGTACGATTTGTACAGGCCAAAGTCCGGGCGCAGGAGCTCCGATCCCGCAGGTCCGTCCGAGTCTTATTCCGGCACACACATCACCCATAGTGGCGAATTCGTCAGAAATACCAATTGTCCACCCGACTTGAGCAGTCGCGACGCTTCCGGAATCCATCACTATGGGTCAGCCCAGAAAGCTGCGCCATATTCCGATATCGCGAAATCGAAGCTCTCGTCCGGATAGGGAACAAACTCGGCAAACGCCGCCATAATGTACAACATGTGTTGGTGGCATTCGCTCGAGAGATGTCAGGCGGTTACTATCAGCTAAATGGAGGCCTTGTTTCCACGCGAGATGACCATGAATTCGCCGTTCGGCAAGGCCTCTAATCCATTCTACATTACCCAACAGCGAGGAGATTGATGATCGCGTACTGACCCTTAGTCCGAAGTTAATCGTCGTAAGGCCATACCTCCAGCCCATGTATAGCATTGCGGATATCCATAGTCAGATTGACGGACCCGACCATCTGGTCAGCCTCGAGATCGTACAGACTGATCGTTGACGGTGACGAACCGCCGGCTACGAATCGGTCGCCAACAGTACAAAGGCCGCGGCCAAAGCCCTGGCGCGCGATGTTCGAGTCGTCGATGCCCGCGAAGTCGATATCGGCTTCGTCGTAGGTGACGACTTTGAAAGCCTGGTTGCGGCCGTCCCGTCCCGGATAACGAACGCAATCACTCTCTGTGTCATTGAAAAGCAGACCTTCACGAAACGGTCGCGCATTGTGCGCACCGGCCGGCAGCGAGCAGACTTCGGACACCTCCATTTTGCTGTTGAGATACAGGAGAGCATTCGTGCGCATGCCGCTCAGGTAAATGCCGGTGTTATCGACGTGGACCATGTTGATGTGATAATCATTTACGGGTCTTGGGCCCATGTCCGAGAGGGGATCGAACGTGTGTCCGGCCCATCGATCGTATTGCCGTATCAGGTGGAAGCCCCACACGTATTTTTTCTGCTCCAGGTCGAAAGCGAGCAGGCTATCGAAACCCGTCGATGTCAGGAAAAGTGTCTTCTCCATTCGGCAGATCTCATGGCAGTGCTTCAGATAGCGGTTCCTGTTAGACGTTTTAATCTTGAAGCTGCGGTCGTAACGATATAATTCGTCGCTTGCGGCGATCAGAATATCGTCTCCGCTGAAAGCAATGCCGCGCAAGCCCCGATCGGCGCCGCAGCCCTCGAAGTCTATGTCGCTCTTGTTCCAGTCGACGGCCTGTTCGACATCCTGATTCTCAAAATCGACCATAAATACGCCGCCGTGACTTTCGCCTTGCTGGCTGCCACGCACAACGGATGTTGCGACGAGTTTTGGTAGCTTGGTTGTCATTCCTTAGTCATCTTGTGAAGGCTGGGCGTTGTCCCAACAGACTTATGGCATAAATTATAACTGCCTGCAAAAACCGCGAAACTCAATTCCAGCCAAAATCCTCATCAATCAAGCGGTATAGCTGCTGATTGTTGGGCTCAAAGAAGTCAGTCAATATCTTGCGCGTAGCATCATCCATCGCGACATATTCCTGCGACATTTGCGAGGCGTTACTAGCTCCGGCATCCCAGCTGTGCTGCAGTTGATCTGCTGCTTGGAACTCGAAAGGCTCTAGCCCCAGGAATTCTGCCGCCTCTTTCATCGTGCATGCTTCATTGCCAAAGAATTTCTCGGACTGAATAATCATCATTTGTTGACGGGGAAACAGGCGCAGCCATCGATGCAACTGGTCGTGATAGAGCGAACGGAAAACGTAGCTTTGGTAATAAAAATCCCTCAGGTCCGGATCAGCGCGAATTATTCTTTTGGGCCAGCCTTGCTCATGTTTAGCCACGTGGATGGGGGCTCCATCGATCGTTGAATAACAAGATTTCGCATTGCCTTCCATATCGAGAAATCCTCTCTCGTGCGCGGCGAGCAATTCAGGAATTTCATCCATTTCTTTGCGCACAATTTCGTCGAACGAGCATTCTTTCTCCAGGCCAGCTGTTTTAGACATCATGAAATGTGAATAGGCGCGATCAACCGGATTTCTCAGCAGGATGAAAATCATGATCTCCGGTAGATTCGACTGAACGCGTCGTGGTACCAGTGGATGAATCAACGACGAAGTCGAAAATTCACCACTGACGTACTGACCGGGCCCGGGATCAGTAATGGGCGATTCATTGACGAAGAAGTCCTGATACCTGGCAGGGTACCTGTGCCAGGACCAGTAGTTTGGTTCTTTCGGCCCCGAAAGTTTGACCTGCGGATGGGCGGACAGGTACCTGGCAAATGAAGTGCTACCGCACTTCATTCCCCCCACAAGCATGAACTCCGGCCGCGTCCTGCCATCGACCAGCCTGAAGTCATGGTCATCGAGGGCAAGAGATTGATGTTGATTTGCACTCATGTACTGTGAAACTTAAGCTGACGCGGTAATATTCCTAAACTATCTCACATTGCCCAACAAAATGGATATCGACGTACCACTGCGCGAACTAGGCGCCATCGACGCAACAGCTCTGCGTGAGGCTATCCTCGGTCAGGAAGACGCTGCATGGTATGAGGATGAATATCGCCAGCAGGAATTCTACGTCCACGATCAGACTCGTTCGATTTTGCTGGTATCCATAGACGAAGATGACTGGCCTGTTCGCAGCGTACGCAAGGGACCAGGCTGGGAGCGATTGGCCGACGTCGCTGTACCGGTCATGCAGGAAATTATCGAGAAACACTATCCGGTGGGCGGCGAGGTCATTCGCGCGATCGCGGCCAGTCTAAAGGCCGGCGAGAATATCAAGGCGCATTCTGACGTTCACGAGTCGTTTCATTGTGGACACCGGATCCATGTGCCGATTACGACGAACCCAAAAGTATGGTTCACGATCGATGGCCGACCTTACCAGTTCGAAGTCGGGCAGGCTTACGAGATAAACAATCAGAAACAGCATAGCGTAGTGAACAGGGGAGACGAGGATCGGATCACCTTCATATTCGACTACGTTCCGCCGGGCCCTCTCGCCTATGTACCAGATGAGAGAGACAGAGCACCGGAGAGGCGATCCGGAGCAATCCAGGGTTTCAAAAAACTCCTAGGCAAAGAGCACAACTATCTCCTGGTTCAGCGCGGATTCGATGTTGAGGCAATCAGAAAAAAGATTGAACAGATGCCGGACGCCAAATGGCTGGAATCCGAACGCCAGCAGCGTTTCGACATCCATAATAATACCCGGTCTTTGGACCTGATCCATTTCTTTCGCGGCGATAACACGAAACCCGATTATCGCGAGCTTTACTTCGATTTAGAGGAGGAGCTCAAGCCCGTGGTTGATTGTATTGCAGACTATTATCAGAACAACGGCTTCCTAGTGCGTATGTTATTGACAAACATGCCTCCCGGTAGCGCAATTCCGGAGCACGTCGATTCCGGACCCGCGCTGATGAATTGCCATCGTGTGCACATACCAATTACAACGAATGACAACGTTGTCTTTATGGTCGGCGGTGAAAAAAAGTACATGCAGGTCGGCGAATTCTGGGAGATTAATAACGCACTGGATCATTCAGTCGAGAACCACGGGGATAAAGACCGCATCCATCTCATTATCGATTGGATGCCTAATTTCACCGGTCAGTCCGAAGAAAACGTACTGGCGTCACTCCACTAAGAATGCTCTCCGGCAGATTGCAGCATGTTGATCAACGGCTGCAGATGTTTTTCGTAGAGTTTCCATCGATTCATCGAGCTCTTGTACATCGGCTGCCGGACCTGCAAATTGCTCGGGCTCATAACGTTTCGATTGTTGTTATGAAAATCCATGCACTGCTCATCCCATTCCAGGCCAATATAATCGATTAATTGTTTGCTGACACTTTCCTGATTCATCACCAGGTCTTCATACTGCACGTTGAATATCTCGCCGGGGAAGAGCTCTTGCCAATGCGACATCAAGCGTTGATAGTCCAGGTAATATTGACCTAGCTCTGTAAGCTCGAAGGAGCCCGTTAAAGCCGCAAAATAATGGAAAAATAACGAGAGGCAGTTATCGAGGGGGTTGCGTTGACAGTGGATGATACGCGCTTCGGGGAACAGGGCTTTAATCAGCCCGATTCTGACGAAATTTCCCGGCAATTTATCAGTGATGCGCGCAGCGGTCGTACTGTAAAGTGCCAGTTCCTCCAGGTATCGCGCAGCACATTCTTCAATCGTTTTTCGATCGATGAGCGTAATCAGATCCGGACGGGGACTCGCGTACTCGAGTTTCTGAGCAATGCCGAGGTTTATTGCGGGAATCGCCTCGACTTCGCCTGCCCCATGTACCAGAGCGTGGCTGGAAAGAATTTGCTCGATCAAGGTAGTACCGGATCTGGGCATTCCCACGATAAATACTGGTAATTGCGAATCAGAACCAAACTGGCGCTTACCCTGAATGAAATCTATGGAGTAGACATCGATGAGCCAATCAACGGTTTGAATGTTCTCATTGATGTCATAGGTAAACGTATCGCGCTGCAGCGTGTTCGCGGTCAGGAAATGTTTGAATGCCTCATCAAATGACTTGCTACTATCATGAAAATTGCCAAGGGCAAAATGGCAATAGATGGCATCATCCTTCGGCAGCGCAGGGTCGCTAAGGAGCTTTTCGACGACGGGTATGAGTTCTTGCCTGGGATCTATCATCGAGAGGTGGTAATAAGCCTCACCACATGCAGGCCTGACGCTTAGAAGTTGCTCTAATCGGTCTACGGCAAGATTTGCCTGACCCAGTTGTCTGAGAGTCAGTGCCACATCGATATAGGCATCGACATTATTGGGTATTTGATCTATAGCCAGCTCGAACTGAAGCAGGGCTTCCTCGGCTTTGCCCAACTGCCGCAGTATCCGCGCGAGATCAATACGTACCCCTGCAGAGTCCGGACGCAAACTCAGAGTCCGCTCATAGCTGTTGATAGCCTTTTCCGTTTGCCCCATTTTCTGCAGCGCAGCCCCCAGGTATCTATGCACCTCGGCATTGTCGGGCTGCAAATCCAGAGCTTGCTCGTAAACGGCGATTGAATCCGTCCATCGCTGCGCCGCCGTATACGACTTGGCCAGCTTTATCATCGTGTCAACATCTTCAGCTTGAATTGTTAAGGCTTGCTGATAAGCCTTGATCGCCTCCTCCCAGCGTTGGAGCTTGCCGCAAGCATCCGCTAAACGGCGATACACCACAGCATTGTTAGCGGTAATTGTGATGGACTTCTTGTAATGCTCAACGGCAGGTTCCATGCGCCCGAGTTCCTCAAGCACGAGACCGAGACTAAAGTGGGTCTGTTCGTGATCGGGAATAATTCTCAAGAATTGTTGATAGCGCTCGACTGCCACCTTGAATTCCCTTTGCTCGTGGGCGATTTTGGCTAGAATAAGTATGGCGTCGGGGCGTTGTTGTTTGCGAAGTATGCGATGACAGACATCCTGAGCTTCCTGCAAGTGGCCTTCCCGATAATGCTGCAACGCCATGTCGGAGAGCGCCGCGATATCTTTATCCACGGAATTATCGTTGCTATTTTCTTGCTGCATTGCTTGGGCGTCGCGTGATGGCGTTATGATTATGAATCAATCATTATGGACAAATTACTCGTGTCGGCAAACCGGGGTGCCTGTTAGGGCACCTCCATCGTAGCAACAAGAGGCACCGGATATGCGTACAAAGCGGGTCTTGATCGTCGGGGGCGGTTCAGCGGGCTGGACAGCCGCGGCGTACTTGAATGCAGCGATAAATATCGGCGATCAGCGATTTGCAGAAATTAGCCTGGTCGAATCACCGGATGTGCCTCGTATCGGCGTTGGTGAAGCGACGGTTCCGTATATCAAGCAAACTTTGTCCGTCGTCGGCATCGATGAACTTGAATTCATGAAGGCGGTTGACGGCACGTTTAAGCAGTCAATCAGCTACGTCAATTGGTTGGAAAATGACGGCAATTACTATCATCACCCATTTAGCCGATACGGGGCGCGACTTGGTAACGAAGCTGGCCGAAGATGGTTGATGAGTGATCGATCGGTACCCTTCATGAACACCATATCGGCACAGCCCAAAATCTCCGATTTGGGTCTTGCTCCGAAAATGCTTGGAAACGAGGACTCCGGGCTGCCGTTACATTACGCGTTTCATATGAACGCGCTGAAGTTTGCGGACTATTTGCGGGACTTTTCTACAGCGCGAGGAGTTACGCACTACCTGGATCATGTTGTCGACGTCAATATGCATGAGAACGGCAACATTGCCGCCGTTCAGACCAGGTCAGGAAATCGGCTCGAAGCCGACCTTTTTGTCGATTGTACTGGCTTCGCGGCTCATCTTATCGAAAAGAAACTCAGCGTTGGTTTCGAAGATTGCTCTCAGTGGCTGATTTGTGATCGGGCCGTAACGATGCATGTGCCCTATGAACATTACTATCCCGGATATGTGCGGCCCTTTACCACGGCGACTGCATTGTCGGCCGGGTGGGTCTGGGACATTCCGTTGCAGACAAAGCGCTCGCTCGGCTACGTACATTCCAGTGCCCACTTAAGCGAGGATGGCGCGGAAAAAGAACTGCGGGCGTTCGAGGGCAGCCATGCAGAATCGTTGCCATCGCGCATTGTGAATTTCAAGGTGGGTCGACGCGAACAACCATGGGCTGCGAATTGCGTGGCCATTGGTCTTTCGGGAGGATTTATCGAGCCGTTGGAGTCGACCGGTCTTTACCTTAGCCAGATCGCCAGCGATCTACTGGCTGAACATTTTCCGTACGCGGATGATATGGCGCCGCTCGCCTTCCGATTTAACCGGATAATGGCGAATCGCTTCCACGAGATCCTGGATTTCGTCAACATGCACTACTGCCTGACGCGTCGGACGGACACGGATTTTTGGCGTGAAGTCGGGCGCCCGGAAAGGATCAACGACAGGCTGCGGGCCAAACTTGACTACTGGCGAATCAAGCCACCGTCGGCTTCCGATTTCGAAGATCAGTTCTTCCCGGGTCATCCAGACAGGCAACTGACAACCGGTGGACCGTGTGGGGATAACAGGTACCCGGTCGACAATGGCCGCCTGTGGAATAATCACAGCTACGAGGCGATTCTCTACGGCATGGACTTTCTCCGTGACGAGTGCCGTGAATGGTATGGCGAAATCCGGCCAAGCCCCCTAGTTCGCAGGAAGGTTGGTGCCGCCATCGAGGCCGCGCGCACCAAACTGCCGGCGCATGACGTCTGGCTGAAGCGCATGGTCGGCATGGCGGACTACCCGACGGCCCGAAGGAGTATGGATTGATCAAGGCAAAACGGGTCCTGATCGTCGGCGGCGGTTCAGCGGGCTGGACAGCCGCGGCATATCTGAATGCGGCGCTTAATATTGGCGACCAAATGGTCGCAGAGATTAGCCTGGTTGAATCGCCGGATGTGCCTCGTATCGGGGTTGGTGAAGCGACGATTCCGAATATCAACCAGGATCTGGCTGTCATCGGCATTGATGAACTGGATTTCATGAAAGCAGTTGACGGTACTTTTAAACAGTCGATCCGTTACGTCAATTGGTTGGACGATCAGCGCAAGTTTTATCATCACCCATTTAGCCGATTTGGGTCAGGACCTAACGACGACGCTGGCCGACGATGGCTGATGAGCGACCGATCCGTGCCCTTTATGAATACTATGTCCGCACAGCCAATACTATGTGAAATGGGCCTTGCGCCGAAAACGTTCGAGAAAGTGAACCTTGGGATTCCGGTGGGCTATGCATTTCATATGAATGCGCTGAAATTTGCAGACTATTTGCGGGACTTCTCTACGGCGCGGGGGGTTACGCACTACCTGGATCATGTCATCGACGTCGACATGCATGAGAGCGGTACCATCGCCGCCGTACAGACCAAGTCGGGCAAGCGGCTCGAAGCCGACCTTTTTGTCGATTGCACTGGATTCGCGGCTCATCTTATAGAAAAAGCGCTCGGCGTTGGTTTTGTGGATTGCTCGCAGTGGCTTATCTGTGATCGGGCCGTAACAATGCACGTGCCCTATGACCATCACTATCCCGGCTATGTGAATCCCTATACCACGGCAACTGCATTGTCGGCGGGTTGGGTCTGGGATATTCCGCTGCAGACGAAGCGCTCACTTGGTTACGTACATTCCAGCGTCCACATAAGCGACGATGATGCGGAAAAAGAACTGCGAGCATTCGAGGGTGACCATGCAGAATCGCTACCATCGCGCATTGTAAAATTCAAGGTGGGGCGAAGGGAACAACCATGGGCTGCAAACTGCATAGCCATCGGTCTGTCTGGAGGATTTATAGAGCCGCTGGAGTCGACCGGACTATACCTTAGCCAGCTCGCCAGCGAACTTCTAGCTGAACATTTTCCGAGTACAGATGATATGGCGCCTCTCGCTTTTCGATTCAACCGGATTATGGCGAACCGCTTCTACGAGATTCTCGACTTCATTAATATGCATTACTGCCTGACGCGCCGGACAGACACGGAATTCTGGCGCGAAGTCGGGCGCCCGGAACGGATTAACGACAGACTGCGGGCCAAACTCGACTACTGGCGAATCAAGCCACCGTCGGTTTCCGACTTCATCGATCAATTCTTCCCGGGCCAGGCAGATAATCCGCTGGCATCGAGTGGACCGTTTGAGGATAACAGGCATCCGATCGACACTGGCCGCTTGTGGAATCATCACAGCTATGAGGCTATCCTTTATGGCATGGATTTTTTGCGAGACGAATGTAACGTTTGGTACGGCAACAACCGGCCACGTCCCGCGGTTCACAAGAAGGTACTCGACACAATCAACGCGGCACGCGACAACTGCCGCCGCATGATGTCTGGTTGAAGCGCATGGTCGGCATGGCAGATTATTCGCAATAGTGAACATGGCATGACATTTAAAGATTCCCTGAGAACGAAAGATTTCGTGCTGACGGCCCATGTGAACCTGGCGGAGGCACCGGACGCAGAATCGTTAATCCGGCAAGGCGAGATCCTGCGCCCGGCGGTCGATGCCGTGCAGCTGACCGATAGCTCCCAGATGCATATGTCGGGCATTGCAGCCGCGGCGCTGCTGCTACAGCAGGGCATAGACCCGATCGTTCACATGACTGTCCGCGATCGAAATCGCATCGCGTTGCAGAAAGATTTGATTGGCGCAGCCGCGCTCGGAGTGACCAGCATATTGGTAATGCGCGGCAAGAGGATTCCGGATAGCAGGAAGGTCGGGGTACGCAACGTCTTCGATACGTCCGCGCTGGAAATAATGGCCTATATACAGAGTTTGAAGGAGGCCGAAACTGCCTCGCCCGTTTCTGACCTTCTTGTCGGCGCCAAAGCTGAAATATTCAATCCGGACGCCCACTGGACGCCTGACAACCTCATTCGAAAATGCGATGCCGGCACCAACTTTGTTCAGCTGCCGATTTGCTTCGATATGGTCGTCGTCCGCAATTATATGGCCCGAATCGTTGCGTCGAAGTTGACTCGAAGGGTCAGTTTCATCATGGCGTTATCACCATTGCCGTCTGCCGATACGGCGCGCTGGGTGCGGGATAACGTCTGGGGCGCACTGGTGCCGAAATCGATAATCGAGCGCATGGACCAGGCGTCCGATCCGGAACGCGAGGGCATCGAGATTTGTGCAGAATTGCTGCAGGAACTGGCAACGATTCCCGGCGTGTCCGGTGCCAACCTGTTGACTTTGGGTGAACTTGAAACGATACCGGCCGCGATCGACGCCTCTGGCGTAAGTGCATCCTAGTGCGGTAACTTACTCAGGTCGCGAAATCAGGAGAAGATCGATTCCCGATGAAATAGCACACAAGGAACAGTTTCAGAAGGCACTGACGTTTCTGCAAACTGGCGAAGTTGAATCCGCCGAAGCCGTTTGCGCCGGTCTGCTGGAGCAGTACCCGGAGGACGCCAACTTCCTGTGCCTGTCGGCTCGTGCACTGGTACAGCTCGGGCGATTTCCCGAGGCGCATGCACGAATCGAAGGTGCACTGACCACATATCCGGAGTTTGCAATCGCACACGAGGTGCGTGGCGAGCTGTTGCTCGCGAAAGGTGGCGTGTCCGCCGCGGCCGAAGCGTTCCAGAAAGCCCTGAAACTAGATCCTGAGCGGCAACAAACTCGCATGAAACTCGTGCAGGTGCTTTTGCAGATGGGCCGGACGGAAGAGGCACAGGCGTTGCAGGCCGAGATCATGGAGTCCAGTCAGGACAACCAGGATATTGCCAAAGCAGGCGAGTTGGAGAAGGAGGGAGAGCACGAGGAAGCAGAGAAGCTCTACCGTCAGATTCTGACCCGCCATCCCGACAATGTTTCGGCGATGCGATTGTGGGCACGACTTGGCATTGAGCAGGAAAAATACGCCGGCGCGGAAAAGTTGTTGCAGCAGGCGGTTAAGGTGGCGCCAGGTTTCGGCCGGGCCTGGGCCGATTTGTGCACCGTGCAGTACGAGCAAGAGAAGTACGACGACGTTATCGAGAACGCGAAACGACTGATAAAACTAAGCCCTCGCGCACCCGATGGGCATATCTGGCTGGCGTCTGCCTCCGCGTCTGCCGGGCATCACCACAATGCAATCGAGTCATTTGACGCTGCACTTAATATTGCACCGGATCATGTCGGGGCATTGTGCGCTAAAGGAAACGCATGTCGCACGATTGGAGACCAGGATGGCTCGATCGCCGCCTTCCGGAGAAGCATCAAGGTGAACCCGCTGCACGCCGAGGCTTACTGGAGCCTGGCGAATATGAAGACGTTTCGTTTCGAGAATTCGGAAGTTGACGACATGCTGGCGTTGCTCGGCGATGAGCGCATCCCGCCAGAAGGTCAGGTGCAATTGAACAATGCGCTTGGTCTGGAATTCGAGGCCCGCAATGACTACGAGCGTGCGTTCGAGTTCATCGATCGTGGCAATGTACTGCGGCGCGGGCAGGAATTCTATGACCGCGTCGAGAACGAACAAGAGACCGACTGGGCGATCGAAGCTTTTACGGAGCAGTTTCTCGAAGACAACACCGGCCATGGCGACCCTGATCCCGCCCCGATATTCATTGTTGGCATGCCACGGTCCGGTTCAACCCTGCTGGAGCAGATCTTGTCGAGTCACTCCAGGGTGGATGGAACCCACGAGTTGCGTGATCTGTCTCTAACGATTCGCGCCAATCCTAACTTGGTTGGCCGCGGCAATCGTTACCCAACATCCATAACGAACATAAAAGAAGGCGGCTTCAAACGCCTCGGCAGTGAGTATATCGAGCGCAGCCGTCAGCACCGCGGCGATAGTCCGTTTTTTACAGACAAGAACCCGAATAACTTCGTGCACGTTGGTTTACTTCATTTGATTTTGCCTAATGCAAAAATCATCAACGCCAGGCGTCACCCGATGGACAGTTGCTTTGGCTGCTACAAGCAGCTATTTGCCAAGGGCCAGACGTTTACCTATGACCTGGTAGAACTCGGCGAATATTACCTGCAGTATCAGCGCCTGATGGACCACTGGCACGATGTCCTGCCCGGCAAGGTGCTCGACGTCCAGTATGAAGAGGTCGTTGCAGACCTCGAGGGCCAGGTAAGGCGGATCCTCGAGCGCTGCGAGCTCGGTTGGGAAGCGTCATGCCTCAGATTTCATGAAACCAGCCGGTCAGTGCAATCGGCAAGTTCGGAGCAAGTGCGGCGGCCGATATACTCGAGCGCCGTCAATACCTGGCGACACTACGAGCAACATCTGGGACCCTTGATCGAGGTGCTCGAACCACTCTTGTTGCAGCTGCCCAAGGGTGACCGTCCGATCAGCCTGCAATGAGCCGATCGTCAGGGCAGCTTTGTTCATCATCGGTACTATACAATGTACACCAACAGCTGGAATTTTAGGGGATGCAACTAATGATGCCTTTGATCTATGTTCTACATCATGGAACATATAACAATCTGGGTTTGTAAACACACCCGCTTCGTGCTTATAATCAGGTCGGACTCTGACTAACGGTCACGTTTCCTTGGCCGTTAGCAGCCCTAGCTCATCACTCGAGGGGGAAGCGACAATGAGCCAGACCAAGCAATATTCCATCAGCCCGATTGCGGCCGCCGTATCCGCCGCACTTGTAAGCCCGGTAGCAGCGTTAGCACAGGAAGATGGCGCGGCTGATGATGAACTCGACAACATCATCGTTACGGCGACTAAAATTGAACGGGATTTGCAGAGCATCTCGAAGGATGTTCAGGCGATCCCCGAGGCTATGCTCAGGGAAATAGGCGCCCTGAATACGGAAGATTACGTACGTTTCATGCCATCCGTAAATTGGCTTAATTTGAATACGGCGGGTGACAACTTTGTCATCTTCCGCGGTGTTAACACAACAAACACCGGTTTCGTTGGTACTCAGAGTTCGTCGGTCTACCTCGACGAGATACCAATCACCTCGACGGCCGGCGATCAGCCGGACATTCGCATGATGGATATCGCGCGCGTGGAAGCATTGGCGGGACCACAGGGCACGCTGTTCGGCGCCGCCGCACAGGCGGGTACCCTGCGCATCCTTACCAATCAGCCGGATGTTAGCCGGTACGAGGCGAGTGCTGACATCGTCTTTCGTTCTGGCAACACGAGTGACGTGAGTCATAGCGTTACCGGTGTGATCAACCTACCGTTGATCGAAGACGTATTCGCCATTCGCGTGGCGGCACAGTCGGCAGAAGATGGCGGCTTCATTGACAACGTGCCGGGCCACACACCCGATACCTGGTTTGGCTCGAACGTGGCGACTGGCACCCGTCAGGAATGGGGCACGTTGGATAATCGGCACGTAGCCGAGGAAAACTGGAATAACGCCGAATTTCTCGCCTTCAGGATCGCGGCGCGCTGGGATATCAACGACGATTGGTCGGCGACGGCTACCTATCATTACGGCGATACCGAATCGAAAGGCGGCAGCGACTACAATCCGTTCGTCGGTGATCTGCAGACAATCGCGTACTCGGAGAACTACTCGCACGATGAATGGGATATGTATTCGTTGGTAATCGAGGCTGATCTTGAATTCGCTCAGCTGATATCGGCGACGAGCTTCTTCGACCGCGAACGCACTTACTCGATTGACAGGACTTTGTATTTCAAGTACTACCACACATGGGCTTGTGAGGATCGCGGAACAGGTGCGCCTGGTAATTATGAGGTAGCGGTAGATGCGAACGGGCGGACCATGTATTACCCGAAGTACTGCCCCATGCCGTTAGTAAGCCCTTCCGGTGATGTTACGCAGTCCGCCGACTTTATCGGCATTGGCGAAGGACCGGAATGGCAGGACAGATTTACACAGGAAATCCGCTT
>Ga0114950_10001912_pt1 | contig 15930 bp, 7 predicted proteins | sample N075metaG_FD_83503 | JGI IMG/M metagenome (GOLD analysis project Ga0114950, IMG submission 83503) | Deep subsurface microbial communities from Kermadec Trench to uncover new lineages of life (NeLLi) - N075 metaG | ecosystem: Environmental > Aquatic > Marine > Ocean trench > Sediment | place... | reverse complement strand
GGCGCGGGCGGGTTTCATCCGCGGAAGCTCGGGCGAGGAAGGTCTCCAGGTGTTCAGCCAGGACGCGGTAGAGCGCGCCCTGCTCCGGCTGCCGGCGGCGGTAGGCCGTGGTGGCCGGAGCTGCCGGTTGCTCCGCTCTCGCCCTTGTTCCGCAGATCATCCCCGGCAGGGACCGGGGGAGAGCTCATTCGGTTACGAAGCGCTGGGCCAAGGATGGAAGCGAGTGGATCGGGTCGGGCTGCTGGGATGTCGGCAGGCAGGGCGCTTCCGCCCCTGCCGCTCGCGGCGAATGAATCATGGGCGATGACGATCGAGACGCGGGCCGGGGAACGCCCCCCGCTCCACCGTTGCAGTCACGCAGCCGCGGGCAGTCCCCGCGACAGCGGGCATCCGGCACAAGGAGCGGATCGGCAGCTCCCGCGAAGGGCCCCTTCCCCCGCTACACCCAGCCCCATGCCCGGTCCCGAGCGCGGTCTCTACGAAGTCCTCATCACCGAAGCCCGCGGCGGAGGAACGGACGCCCCGTGCGGAAGAGCACGATCCGCGCCCCAATGCCCGCGCTCCCGCGCCAAGCCCACCCGCCCCGCCCGCTGCGCGAGCACGCGCACGCGTTCCGCCGTACGGATCGCCTCCTCCAGGCGCCCGGCCTCCGCGTACGCGCATGCGAGCACGTCGGCGTAGTCCGGGTGGATGTCTCGCGAGGTGGCCGTCGACGAGGATCGGGCACTGAACAGGCGCACCTCGCCAACACCTGACGACCTGCCGCGCTAGAATCCGCGCTCCTTTCCCCGGAGATTTCCGAGCTTGAAGACCCTCCACCTCGACGGCACCTCGCTGTCCCTCGACGACCTCGCGACCCTCGCCCGCGGCGCGGAGGTACGTATCGATGTCACGCCCGCCGCGCTCGAAGCCGTGCAGCGGTCGCGCGAGCTGGTCGAGGAACGCGTGCGCGCGGGCGACGTCGTGTACGGCCTCACGACCGGCTTCGGGAAGCTGAAGAACGTGGCGATCGCCGCGGAGGACCTCGATCGCCTCCAGCAGAACCTCGTGCTCTCGCACTGCTGCGGCGTCGGCGAGCCGATGCCGGCGCGCGAGGTCCGCGTGGCGCAGGTCCTGCGGCTGAACGGGCTGGTGCGCGGCTACTCGGGGATCCGCGTGGAGCTCGTGGAAGCGCTCGTGCGCCTGTTCAACGCGGGCTTCGTGCCGGTCGTGCCCCAGCAGGGGTCCGTCGGCGCGAGCGGCGACCTCGCGCCCCTCGCGCACATGGCCGCGACCTACATGGGGCACGGCGAGGCGTGGGTCCGGGGCGAGCGCCAGCCCACCGGCGAGGAGAACTCTCGCCGCCCTTCCTCCACCGCCCGGCCGTTCTCTAGCCGCCACAGCTCGAAAGCCGCCAAGGTCACGGGTGCGCCGCTATCGTCGCGCACCCGGAGATCGAGACCGAGTCCCTCTGCAGCTCGCCCCTCTATGGGGCGGGGCGATCCCCGAGAGAGAGGTGTGACCTGACCACTCTTCAATACCAGACACTGGGCGTCACGGCCAATGCACACGAACTCCTGGCGCAGAACACTAGCAGCCCGTGGTGGAACTCGCAGCCGGGTTAGACTCGCCGTCACGACGCCTGAGGAGCGCCGAGCGTCCATCTGGCGACCCCTGGCGGACGCGTTCATCGGAGTGTTCCTTCCTGCTGCCACCTAGATTAGCACCACGGCCACTACGCTGTAGGCAGCCCCCGAAACACGCCCTGGGTCCGGCCCGCGGGAAGGCCGGTCCCCGGGCGCTGTGGCCACGACCCACTCCAAGGCCCGGGTTCTGCGCCGATCCTGGGCCGCACGAAGGTGACAGCCAAGTGGCACGAGAAACGGCCGTCGAGGTTGCCGAATTGCTCTGCGAGCGCGTAACCCCCGCCTCGTCAAACACTTATGTGGAGCGGGCGATTGGGCTCGAACGCACGATACTCTGCTTGGGAAGCAGACACTACCGATGTGGACACTGGCGGACAATCGTGGACATTGGAGGACCTCCGGCTGGACAGAAACGGAGCTAGGCGGACATGCGACCTGGCGACCGGGCTGGATTCGGGCCTGGGGGACGGACTTCCTGACACGAAACGACAATGGGGCTAAGGGTCCGTCCGCGAACAAGTGTCACGTTTCGGCGAGCCATCGTCGCCCCTGGCTGCGTTGCGCCTTCTCCGAGTATCCAGCGAATACGCGTCGTTGGCGCGCCTTGCCAGGAACGACGATGGCTCGCCGAAACGTGACACTTGTTCGCGGACGGACCCTAAGCAGCAACCCGCCGTCCGCGCTCCGCGAAACTCGAACGGCTAATGCAGATTTGTGGGGCTCGTGACGAGTCATCTTCACCATCGGTGGATCGTAGGAAATCGCTCGTAGACCGTACCGGGCGCATTCTGAGGATGAACAAGGGCAGAGATGCGGTGGCCGAGCGTCGCGCGTGGGCGCTCTACCGCGAGGTCTGTGCGGAATGACGCTGTCCTCGCTGCAGTCGCTGTTTCCAGGCGATGTCGCCGTCGTCACCGTCACGCCGGGCATGGTGCTCGGAGCTCTGCACCCTGCTGAGGAAGTGCACGTTCGAAACGCGGTGCCGAAGCGTCGACGGGAATTCACTGCGGGCCGCCACTGCGCGCGCGAGGCCCTCGCCCGATTGGGGATCCACGGCGTGGCGATTCCCGCCGGGCCGGACCGCGCGCCCGAATGGCCCGACGGGATCACGGGGAGCATCTCCCACTGCGACTCGCTCTGCGCCGCGGTGGCTGCGCGGGTCGGGCGCATCGTCAGCCTGGGACTGGACATCGAGTCCGTCGAACCGCTCTCGCGCGAGCTCGTCTCGCTGGTCGGCACGTGCGCCGAGATCGAGGAGTGGGACCGCGCGTCGGGCGAGCTCGCGTTGGACCCCGCGAAGCTCGCCTTCTGCGCCAAGGAGAGCGTCTACAAGGCCGACTATCCATTGACCAAGCGCTTCTTGGACTTTCACGACGTCGAGGTCGCGTTCGACTTCGAGCGCGAGACCTTCATCGCCCGGATCGGGGGCGTGCGCTCGCTCCACGGCTGCTACGGCACGGACGGGAAGCACGTGTTCGCGCGCGTACTCGTGACCGCGCCGATGCCGACGTAGCGAGCACCGCCGCCCGGCCTCGACCGCCCTGCCCTCTGGCAGACGGTCCTGAATGCGATCGCGCGCGACGAGTTCGGCAACCGGTCGAGTGCGCGGATCACGGTCACGCACCAGGCGCCTCTCACTGCCGCGAGAAGATCTCGAGGATGTTCGCCTGGGAGCTGGCCGAAACGACGCCACCGCCGGCGATGAAGATCCGACTCTGGAACAGGACCGGGTAGATGCCATGGCGCGCCGTCGGCATCCGTAGGTCCTCGCGCCAGGCGTTGGTCGCCGGGTCGTAGACGTTGACCTGCGGGAACACCTGGCCCGGGTCGGCGAGGACGTCGCCGCTGTCGTTGGTCTCGCCGCCGAAGACGTAGAACTCGCCCTCGTACCACACGGCCCGGCCCGTGCCCCCGCGGCCGTGGGGCATCGGCGTCAGGGTCGAGTCGCCCAGGCCGCTCGAGTCCCAGGTGTTGGTCCCCGGGTCGTAGATCTGTACGACGTCGAAGCCCGGCTGGACCTCGTTGGGGCCGGCGCGGCCGCCGAAGACGTAGAAGCGCGTGCCGTCCGTCGCAGCGGCCGCGTGGTTCACCGGCGTCGGAATGTCGGCCAGCGGGCCCGCGTCCCACTGATCGATAGCCGGATCGTAGCGCCACACGTTGGCTACGGTGCTGGAGCCGACGATGCCACCGGCGGCGTAGAGCTTGCCGTCGATCACGCAGGTCTGGACGGAACCCGCGTTCCACGGCATGGAGTCGCCTTCTGTCCAAGTGTCCGCGACGGGGTCGTAGAACTGCACCCTGCCGCCGTCCCCGCCGAGGCTTCCGATCAGGTACAGCTTGCCGTCGATGACCTCAGCGGAGTGGTGGTGCCCGATGAACGGGCGCACCGCGAGATTGTCGGTCCAGGTGTCGATCAGAATGTCGTAGGCGAAGGTCTTGTTGGAACCCTGCCCGACGAGGTACACGATCCCATCGATGACGCCGCAGGCGACCTCGCCGACGTCGTCGGGCATGCTCGCCCCGGACTTCCAGAAGCCGGGTTCCAGCGCGGGCGTCGGGCCCAGGTAGCGGAATCCCTGAGGCAGCGAGTCCTGGTCGAGTCCGACGTACACGTCGATCGTAAGGAAGCTCGTCGTCCAAGCCGGGTTAGGGGGTATGGTCCCCTTGATGCGCTTGGTGCTCACGGAGGTGAGCGTGCTCGGGCTTCCGCCGATCATCACGGTCGTGTTCGCCAGCGTCCCGAAGCCCTCTCCGCCGATCACGAACGGCGTACCCCCTGTGGAAGGCGCGCGCCACGGAAAGATGTCGTAGATCTTGACGCCGACGAGCGCCGAGGGATCGTCCGGAACGAGCATCTTCACCCACCCGGAGTTCTGCTGGTACTCACAGGTCAGGATCGCGCCACCCGGCCCGGTCACGACGTCGAGACCCTTGATCTGCGGCGTGATGTTCGAGTGGCTCACGACTCCGCGCCCGTCGGGGGTGAGCTCGATCCGGCGCGGGCTGCCGCCGTATTTCTGCACGATGAGCTGCCCACGCATCTGGCTGTTGAACGACGACGCTCGGTACTCGGTGATCCCGTCAGTGGATGAATTGAAGTCCTCCATCATCTGGGTGAACTCCCCGGGGATGGAAGACTCCACGTCGTCGCGCCAGATGTTCTCCCACGGGAAGTAGCGCCCGCGATTGCGGTTCGGGTGACCGTAGTAGTTGCCGAGCTCGACGAGGTTGAGCTCGTCGTCCCTGTGCGGGTGGACGCCGCTGTCCGTGGTCGGGCCCGTCGAGGCGGGTCCAAGGCCGAGGTTGGGGCCGTTGTCGGTCGCGTACAGGTAGTTGTTCGTCGCCAGCAGGAGGTCGTAGCTGTTCCGGAGGCCGGAGGCGTGCACGGTCACGTGCGTGCCCGGCGCGATGTCGACGATCTCCCCGAACACCTGGTCGTCGCTGACGGTCTGCGTCGCCGTCTCCACGTATCTCAAGGCTCCGTTGAAATCGGGACGCGACGTCTCTGCCTTCACGATCGCGCCGCTGAGCGGGGATGCCGGAAGGTCGCCGAGATTCGGCCATTGGACGCCGGCGTTGGTGTTCCCGCCGACGCAGATGAGGAGGTCCCCGTTGTTGTCGAACACCATGCCGTTGATGCCGTGGTCTTGGTTCGACACGGGCAACTGGGTAATGAGGGGCACCGGGCTGTCGAAGTTCGGACCCGTCAGGACGGACACTTGTCCCGTGTAGTCCGAGGGGCCGGAGAAGGCGCCGCCGCCGTTCTGGTAGTGCTCTCCGTGGGCGACGTACAGCGTGACCGGGCTGGGCGGATCCCAGGGGTTGAAGGCGATCCCCAGGAGGTGGGGGTTCGTCAGGTCCCGGACTCCGACGTAGGTCGCAACGTCCGTGGCATGGTAGTTCTCGTCGAAGGTGATCGCCTTGATCTCCCCGTCGAGCGTGCCCACGTAGAACCGGCCGTCGGGCCCCCAGTCGCCCGTCGTTGCTCGCGTGATCTGGACGAACTCGTCGTCGAGCCGCGTGAACTTGATCGGCACGAAGTTCGGCGAGTAGCTGTAGCCGATGGAGTTGCTCTCACCCGCCGGCGTCTCGATGGAGACGGCGATCGTGCCCGTACCCGCCGGCGAGAAGAACTCGACCTGTTCCGCGCCGTAGCTCTGGAAGTCGGCCGCGGTGAGGGTGGCGATCAGCCCCCACTTCACCGTGACCTGATCCTCGGGGTAGAAGCCGAAGCCCTGGATCGTGATCAAGTCACCGCCCAGCTCGCTGCCGGCCGTCGGCATCGCATGGATCACGGGTAGGATGCCGTTCTCGTCGTGCGTCAGGGCGGCCGCGAATTGACCGTCGACCAGGCCGTCGATGCTGACGGAGAGCAAGAGCGGTAGGTCGGCCAGCGTAGCGACGGCGAAACGCGCGTCGAGGTCGTGCTTGCCGATCGAGAGCGAGCTCAGGGGCCCTGTCACGGGCTGGTCGTCCACGTAGAGCCGGTGGTCGACGCCGCCCGTGCCACCGGTGAGCGTGAAGTCATAGATCGCCGGCTGCGGAACGCCGAAATCCGCGATCCAGCGCACGACCACGTCTCCCGTGTAGGGCGAGCCGCCCACGAAGCCCGCGACGGCCAGCGTCTGGAGGTTGCCGATGCGATCGATGAAGTCGACCATCGGCGGCGGGTCGTCCAGCAGCGTGACGAGGTTCTGGCCCCCCCCCTCGTAGAAGTACTCGAGAATGCCGGGCACCTGATCCGCCTCGTACACCGAGACGGTGCGCCCATCGGTCGCCTCGCCCTGCGGCGTGGAGTCGTCCCGGATGGTCAGGGTGATCGGCGTGTTCCCCAACGGGAAGTCGCCGACCGTGTCGACACTCGTCGAAAAGGTCACGCCGTTCGCCTTCCACTCCCGCTCGGTGATTTCGACGCCCGTCTCGTGGGTGTGCGACCCGTTGCCGAAGAGGTCCACGATCTCGCGCAGGTCGCCGTCGTAGTCGACGATCAGCTCGGGCACGATCGTGATCACCGGGTGCAGGAAGCCCCAATCGAGGTTGTGGTCGCCCGTACCGCTCACGGCGATTTCGAGCGGGTCGAAGTTGCCCTCGATGCGCAGCGTGAGCGCGTTGACCTCCTCCACGGTCGGCTCGAAGGTCACGGTCGCGTGGACTGTGCTCAGGGCGGGCACCGGGATCGACACCGGGTAGGTCACGGTGTCGTGGTTGCCGTAGTACGTCTGGCCGTCGATCAAGATGTAGAAGTCGTGACCGGAGACTTGCCCGCCCGCCGGCACTTCGAAGGTGATCCGGTCGATCACGCCGTCGTGCAGCCCGCCGTTCGCGAGCCGCATCGGGAGGTCGACGAGCGTGCCCTGCCCCACCGTGCCGAAGTCCAACGCCGTCACGTCGGAGCTCACGAGCGGAATGGACTTCACCTCGATCGCGGCGACCGCTGCCTCGCCGGTCGAGGCGGCGAGGTCGATGTTGAGCTGGCCGTCGGAGACCACCGTGCGGACGAGCTCCTGGTGAGCCGTCAGAAACCCGACCGTCGCCCGGATGTCGAGGTCCTCGACTTCGGGGACGCCCTCGACGAGCACGTCGAAGATCCGCGATCCATCGGAATCGAAGAGGATCTCCGCGAAGTGGAGCGTGACCTCGTACGTGCCGTTGGGCAGGTCGAAGGCGTAGCCGAACGGGTTCCCTGCGCGCTGTATCTGGTAGAGGCCGTCCTCTTCCGTGCCTTGGATCGGCTGCACCCCGGCGAAGACGACGGAGTCTCCGGACACCCCGTAATCGGGGATCCAGACCTGCAGGTCACTGTCGACGTAGGCGTCGTAGCCTGCGTTGGCGCGGATCTCCTCGCCCGTGGGACCGTAGGCTGTGCCACAGACGAAGATCTCCGTACGCGGCGATGCGTGCGGCGTCTGCCGGACCACGAGCCGCGCGCGCTTCTGTCCGCCTTCGAGCGGCGAGAAGTACGCGTCGAAGCTCGCAAACTGGCCCGGCTGGAGCATGACCGGGGGCGGTTGGGAGTACACGACCGTGAACTCGTCTGGGTCTTGACCCAGCGCCAGAATGCCGTCGAAGGCGATCGGCAAGGCCTGTTGATTGGTCACGAGGACGGTCACGGGACGGGTCAGCTCGTCCACGCGGGTCGCGGGGAAGTCGATGTTCGAGACACTCGCTGCGAGTCCGCGCACGTCCGGATTCCACGTCGGCGAGTCATTGTCGAGAATCGTGAGGCCGTGCCGGAACAGGACTGGGTGCAGCACGGCGCCCGAGGGGTTCTCGAGGCGCAGGATCACGGTCTCCGGTCCCTCGGTGGCGACGAAGTCGTCGATGACCATGACGAGCAGGTCTGCGTTCGTGCTGCCCGCAGGGATGACCAGTGGGCTGCCCGCGAGCGTGTAGTCCTGGGGGATGTCCGCGCTGCCAGCGCTCACGAACTCGATCGTCACTTCCCGGCCCGAGACCGTCGAGAGGTCGACCTGCACCGGCACGACGCCGACGCTTTCGTCGACCTCCTGCCTGAGCAGCGCGAACGAGGCCGTCGGCTCGGGGTCGTCGTCGATCACCGTCGCCGTGTGGACCGTCGTCGTCCCCGCGACCGCGCCCACGGGCGTGCCCATCGTGAGCACGATCGTCTCGTCCGCCTCGTTCAGCGCGTCGTCGACGAGCATGAGGGTGATGTCCGCCGAGAGGTCTCCCGCCGGGATCGTGACCGGACTGGCCGTCGCCGTGTAGTCGTCGGGAAGGGTGGCCGTGCCGCTCAACGTGAAGGGCACTTCGACGTTCGAGCCGCTCGCCGCCGAGAGCTGAACGGTGACCGTGAGCGTGCCGGCATCCTCGGGACCGCTCTGGGAGCCGGCGGTGAAGTCGACCGTGGGCTGCGTGCCTTGGGCCGCCGCGCCGAGGGCCGGTCTGCTGGCAAGTAGGGTCGCGGCGAGAACGACGGCAATCAACCGACGCGAGCCGGCATGCGAAGGGATCTGTACGGAGGAAGAGCAGCAGAGCAGCGTCGGGAGCATGAAAGGGCGTGGGGAAGCCGACGACCGAGAGACAAAGGAAACCCACAAGCCAATGCGATGCTCTCGGGGCAGAGATGGATCATAACCTCCCGTTCAGCATCCTGCAGGTGGACGATCGCCATGGTATCATCTGCGTCCAGAAGACTCGCGAGTAGGAGGCTCTCGGGGAGAGGAGCGCTGCGTCTGCCGGACGCAGGGACGGATGTTGCAAGACCTCGCCACACGGAGGTGGCCGTGGACGCAAGGAAGCTGCGCAAGACTTCGGAGGGCGGGAACGCGATCGAGTTCTACCAGCGGTGCACGAAGTGCGAGGCCATCGAGAGCGCGCACCGGATGATCGCCGCCTGCCCCGATTGCGCGGCTCCCCTCGAGTTCGTGTTCGAGGGCACCTACTCCGGTGCGCCCTCTGACCGCGACGATCTGTGGAAGAACTTCGATCTCCTGCCGCTCGAGGATTCCCGCAACATCGTCGCCCTGGGGGCCGGCGGCAGCCCGATCCTCGAGCTCCCTGAGCTCGGTGACGCGCTCGGCGGAGCCGACCTCTTCCTCAAGCTCGACAGCGACAAGAACCCTACCGGCACGTTCAAGGACCGGGAGGCCTCCGTCATCCTCAGTCGCTGCAAGGAGCTGGGGCTCGATGGCCTCGTCTTCTACTCCACGGCGAACACGGGCCGAGCCTACACGCACTACGCCGCCGAGCTCGGCTTGACGAGCTATTTCTTCATGCCGAAGCAGTGCGAATACAAGAACACGGGCTTCCAGAAGGGTCCCCGGAACCACCTGATCCTGGTCGACTCCCACTATCCGAACATCGGCCCTTACGCCAAGCGGTTCGCCAAGGAGAACGGCCTTCACGCCATCGCCCCCTTGCACGAGAGGACCGAGAGCTACGCCACCCTGGCCTACGAGCAGTTCCAGGAGATGCCCGACTGCGACTTCTTCGTCCAGACGATCGCCAGCGGCATGGGACCCATCGGCTTCCTACGCGGCCACCGCAACCTGATCAAGTTCGGCCTCGAGGAGCGGCGCGACGTGCCCCGCATCGTCTGCGTCCAGTCCGAACAGACGAACTCCATGTACGTGGCCTATCGGGCGGGCAAGACGGAAATGACGCCGGACGACCTGCCCTCCGAGTTTCCCGACGACCTGTTCGAGCCGACCCTCAACTCGACCAATCCCGTCCACAACTACCCCGCTCTCTGCGCGTCCCTGAGGGAGTCCGACGGCATCATCACCGACGTTGGCCGGGCCGCTGTCGGGCAGGAGAGCGGGCGGTTCTTGAAGGCGCTCGCCAAGCGGGGGATCCGCTTCCTCGTTGATCAGGAGCAGTCGACGCTCATCGGGTTCGCCGGCCTCGTGCGGCTCGCCGCCGAGGGCTCGATCGGTCGCGGCGACCGGGTGCTGCTCCTCGCCACAGGGCGCGGGGGTACGGAGTCGAGCGAGATCGTCCCCGCGGACCTCACGATCGATCCCTCGACCGCGGATCCGGTCGAGGTCAAGCGCCGGCTAGACGTCCTCACGAACGAGTGACACGGCCCAGCGGCCCACCGACTCGACGAGCTGCGCCTGGTGCGCCGTCAGCGTGAAAACGTGGTTCGCCCGGGGCAGGACCTCGAACTGCAGGGACCCAGAACCGGAAAGCTCGCGGATCGCCGCGCCGAGATAGAGCTGCATGTAGTCCAGACCCACGTCGCCCTCGGAGTGGATGAAGAGCGTCCGGACGCCACGGCGACACACCGTCCGGACGTCGGCTTCCAGGTCGAGGGCCGCTGGGCGCGTGGCGCCGGCGCTTGGACGGGCCGAAGTCCACTGAGTGCGAACGGCCTCGAGCACGCCGCGCCGGTCGAAGTCGAGCGTGAGGAGCTTGCGCAGGGTCTTGGCTCGGAAGGAGCTGTGCAGCGCGATGCGCCTGTAGTGGCGCACGAGCGTCCGGGCGATCTCGCGGTCGGTCACTTCGAGCGGACCGGAGCAATTGATCATCGCGAGCCCCGAGACGCGCGTGTCCGCGCACGCGGCGCGCAGGGCGAAGTAGCCCCCCGAGCAAATCCCGAGGAGGACGAAGCGATCCGCGGTCCCCCGCTCCTCGAGGAGGTCCACCGCCTCGCGGACCTCGTCGACCGTGCTCTCGTCGAGGGGTAGGTGATCCGCGCGGGGCGGGCTGTCCCCCACGCCGGAGAAATCGAACCGCAGGACGGGAAACCCACGGGCAGCGAGGCTCCGAGCGAGCTTCACGTACAGGCGATTCGGCCCGACCCGACCGACGGTTCCGGCGTTGAGGAGCAGGAATGCGGGGCGAGATTCCTGGCGCGGTTCGGCGGTCGGCTCACTGAGCACGCCGAGCAATTCACTCTTGCCACCGAAGACGAGGGCCACCTCGTTCAAGGCGCGGATTCCTCGATCCAGTGGACGATTCCCTCGATGAGCTGCGGTGGAACGCGGGCCCTGCCGAGGTCCTCCTGCCAGCGCCATACGCCGGATTCCGGGAAGGTGCGGTGCGCGACGCGCGCACCGAGTGCCTCGAGGCGCTCTCGGAAAGGAGCGTCCGAGCGGGAGCTCGCGCTCGTCACGAGGAGCACCTCGCGAGCCGGCAGGCGGGGTATCTCGAAGAGGTCGAGCCGGTCCAGCTCCTGTCGAAGCCGGTCGGGAAACGCGAACCCGACGAGCTCCGTCTGCCCGGATTTCGCGCCGGCGTCTTCGGGTACGACGTGCGCCGTGCGGAGCATCCGGCGGTGCTCGGTGTGAAGCGCTTCGATGTGGTCCTTCCCCCGCAGGACCGGGTCCCAGAGGACGAGGCCGTCGAGGTCGCCCCGCGCGGCGCCCGCACGCGCGGCGAGCGCCGCCCCGAGACGGGCGCCGACGAGACAGATCTTGCGAACGCCGGCGCGGGCTTGGAGCTCGTCCGCGGCTCGGGAGACATCCCGCGTCCAGCGGCGAAGCTCGCCCACTTCGACGCTTCCGGCCGAGTCGCCGGTGCCGAAATAGTCGAACCGCAGGACGTGGAAACCGGAGGCTGCCAGGCGCGTCGCCAGCTGGAACAACACGCGATGGAGGACGAGCGCCTCGTAGCCCCACGGACCACACAGGACGACGCCCCAGCCGCGGGCGCCACCCGCGGCTGGCGGATGATGGATGCCGAACAACTCTTCGTCGGGCGGATCGAAGAAGAACGGGATCACGCGACTCCTCCATCGGGGCTCGAGCCCTCCCCGGCCGCCGCTTTCGAGTCCGCGGCGAGCTGGGTCTCGCAGGTCGTAGCGAGCTGCCCGAGCGTCTGGAGCATGACGTCCGCCGGCCGCAGCGTCACTTCGAGACGCTCCTCGATCCGCGCGATGAGCTGAGTCGACAGGAGGGAGTGGCCCCCGAGGTCGAAGAAATTGTCGTATGAGCCGACGCGGTCCGCTCCCAGGACCTCGGCCCAGATTTCGGCGAGTCGCGCTTCGAGGGGCGTCTGCGGGGGAACGAACGTCGCCCTCGACAGCGTAGGCGTGGCGGCCGGATCCGGCAACGCTTCGCGATCGACCTTCCCGCCGGGTGTGCGCGGCAGCTGTTCGAGAAAGGCGAACTCCGAAGGGATCATCGCTTCGGGCAAGGAAGCGCGCAGGAACCTGCGCAGCTCGGCGGCCTCGGGAGCGGGTTCCGAGCCGTGTGCGACGAAGGCCGCGAGGCGGCTCTCCCCGCCAGGCCCGCGGCGCCCCAGGACGAGGGCGTCCTTCACCGCGCCGTGGCGCGCCAAGGCCGCGCCGACCTCCGCGGGCTCGATGCGGATGCCGCGGATCTTGACCTGATCGTCCAGTCGTCCGAGGTACTCGACGCGCCCGTCGGGCAACTGGCGAACGCGATCGCCGGTCCGGTACAGGCGCGCGTCATCACCCGCGAACGGATCGGGAACGAAGCGCTCGCCCGTCAGCTCGGGCCGGTCGAGGTAGCCACACCCGACTCCCGTGCCGCCGACGTGAAGCTCGCCGGACACGCCGACGGGGACGGGCTCGCCGTAGGCGTCGAGGACGTAAACCTGTGTGTTCCGAATGGGCCGACCGATGACCGCGGGCCTGCGCTCGTCGACGGGTTCCTGATAGGTCGTCCAGATCGTGGCCTCGGTCGGGCCGTACAGGTTGAGGAAGCGCCGGCCCCTCGCCCAAAGCGAGACCAGCTCGCCGGTGCACGCCTCACCGGCGACGCAGATCGTCCGCAGCGCGGGCAACGGCCCGGGGGGCAGGGCCGCGAGAGCGGTCGGCGGGATCGTGAGGTGGGTGATCTCGAGCTCGCGGAGCGTGCGCGCGAGGGGCGGTCCGGGCGAGAGCTCGTCCCTCGGAGCCAGGCAGAGCGTCGCCCCCGTCGTGAGGGCCAGCGCAAGCTCGAAGATCGATGCGTCGAAGCTGGAGGACGCGAACTGAAGGACGCGGGAACCGGCGCCGGCATCGAGCAGCCGCGCCTGCTCGGCCGCGACGTTGGTCAGACCGCGATGCCGGACGACGCAGCCCTTCGGCTGTCCCGTCGAGCCCGACGTGTAGAGCACGTAGGCGAGGTCGCGCCCGCCGACCGTCCGCTCGACCGCGTCCGCGCAGGGGCTCGCCTCGATACCGTCCGCTTCGTCGAAGACGACGAGCCGGCAGCCATGCGCCGCAAGTTGACCGCGGAGCGCGCCTTGAACGAGCACCAGGTCCGGGTCGGAGTCCCTCATCAAGAACGCGATGCGCTCCCCGGGAAGATCCGGATCGAGCGGAACCAAGACGCCGCCGGCCTTCCAGATCCCGACCAACGCCGCGAGCCGCTCGAGCGAGGCCTCCCCGAAGAGACCGACGCGGACCCCGGTTCGCACCCCGAGGTCGCGGAGGGTCCGTGCCCATCGCTCGGAGCTTCGATCGAGGTCCCCGTAGGACACTTCGCGTTCGCCCGACACCGCCGCGATGGCGTCTGGCGCTTCTCGGGCGCGAGCCTCGAAGAGGGCGTGCACCGTCTCCTCCGAAGGGAGCTCGCTCGCGGTGTCGTTCCACTCGACGAGCTGCCGGTGACGCTCTCCTGGAGTCAAGATCGGAAGCTCGGAGAGCCGCTGGTCGGGGTCGGCGACGAGCCCCTCGAGCAGGGACCGCCAGTGCTCCGCCATGCGCTCGATGGTCGCGGCATCGAACAGGTCGGTCCTGTACTCGAACGTCGCCACGAGCCCGCCTTCCGCCTCGGTCATCGTCAGGGTCAAGTCGAGAACAGCCGTACCCGGATCGAACTCGATCTCCCTGAAGGCGACGCCCGGCAGCTCGACGCGGGCCACGGGGGCACTCTGCAGGTTGAACATCACTTGAAAGAGCGGGTTGTGTCCGAGGTCGCGCTCGGGGTGGAGCTCCTTGATGAGCAGCTCGAAGGGCAGCTCCGCGTGCTCGAAGGCATCGAGGACGGTCTCGCGCAAGCGCCCCAGCACTTCGCGAAATCGGGGGTTGCCCGAGAGCTCGCCGCGGAGCACGAGCGAGTTGACGAAGAACCCGATCAGGGCTTCCGTGCCGGGTATCGCGCGGTTGCTGATGGGAACCCCGACGGCGACGTCCGTTTGCGCGGTGTAGCGCAGCAAGAGCGTCTGGAAGGCCGCGAGCAAGACCGTGAAGAGCGTGCAGCCGGTCCCGAGGCCGAGCTCCGCCAGGCCGGTGGCGAGCTCGCCGGACAGGACGATTCGATGCTTGGCTCCGTCCGTCGCCAGGACGGTGGGTCGCGGCCGATCGGTCGGCAATTCGAGTCTCGGCACGCCTTCGAGCTTCTCCACCCAGTACGCGATCTGCGAGCGGAGCTCCTCGCGATCGAGCGAGCTGCGCTGGAGGTGGGCGAACTCTCCGTACTGCAAGGGAAGCTCCGGAAGGCGCGGCACCTGGCCGCCGACGAACGCTTCGTACAGCCCCTTCAACTCGTCTGCGAGCACGCGCACCGAGAGCGCGTCGTAGACGATGTGATGGATCATCAGCAAGAGCTCGTGCTCGCGTTCGGCGACGCGCAGCAGGAGTGCCCGCACGAGGGGGCCGCGGGCGAGATCGAAGGGCCGCCGGGCTTCCGCGAGGAGCAGCTCGCGCCGGGACTTCCCGCGCTCGCCGCCCGCCAACCTCAGGTCGACCCGGCGGAAGTCGAGTCGGACCTCGCTCCGCACCTCCTGCAGGGGCTGTCCGTCCGGAGCCGGAAACGTCGTCCGCAGGGCATCGTGGCGCCGCACGATTTCGCGCAGGCTTCGCTCCAGCACATCCGAATCGAGCTGGCCATCGAACCGGAGCAGGGTCGGCGCGAGAAAGGCGGGATCCCCGGGGCGCAGGCGGTCGAGGAACCACAGGCGTTCCTGGGCGAAGGACGCGCGGTAGTTCTTCGTCTTCGCTCCCCGACGCGCGAAGAGCCGCGCGAGCAGGGAGCGCCTCTCCTCCGGAGTAAGATCCTCAATCCGCCCGGAGGGTTTCTTCATCGCTGTAGGGATCCTCGTCCAACATCCGCCGCAGCATCGAGGCGACCTCGCGGTCGCTGAGCTCGTCGACCGCCAGCGGCGCTCGGATCGAGTCGGCCGGCCGCGCCCCGCGATCCGCGGCGGCATCGATCCGTTCCGCCAGGGCCGCCACGGTCGGGTCCTCGAAGAGGGCGCGCAGCGTCAGACGCGTTCCGAAGGCTCGATTCAGGCGATTGACGAGCTGCACGGCGAGCAGCGAGTGACCACCGAGCTCGAGGAAGGAATCGCGAACGCCCACGCCTGTGAGACCGAAGAGGTCCTCCCAGATCTCAGCCACAGCCCGCTCACCTTCGTTGCGGGGTGCGACGAACTCAGTGGCGAGCGCGGGCCGCGCGTGGGTTGCCCTGGCGGCGACGGCCGAAGTCACGCCGCACGCCTCCGTGTCCCCGGCACTCTCGGACTCCACCTCCCGGCGAACGTCGTCGAGGCTGCGCGTCGAGACCAGGACCTGCGGCTGCTCCGCAGCCAGGATGCGGTGGAAGGACTCGCAACCCTCGGCGTTGGAGAGACCCGTCCGCAGGCGGCGCGCCCGGGTTTCCCGGAGGTCGGCGGGAACTTCCGTCTCGACCGTCATTCCCGTCTCGCTCCACGTGTCCCAATCGATGGCCACCGTGCACTGCGGACCCTCGGAGCGCGTGCGCCGCCGCATGTCGTTCTGATGCGCGAAGGCGTCGAGGAATGCGTTCGCGGCGCAGTAGTCGACTTGCCCGACGCCCCCCAAGACGGACGTCAGCGAGGAGCAGAGCACCAGGAAGTCGAGCTCGCGGCTCTCGAACAGCGTCTCGAGCACCCGCGTGCCCAGGACCTTTGCGGCCATCACCTCGCGCGC
>Ga0114950_10001911_pt1 | contig 15942 bp, 6 predicted proteins | sample N075metaG_FD_83503 | JGI IMG/M metagenome (GOLD analysis project Ga0114950, IMG submission 83503) | Deep subsurface microbial communities from Kermadec Trench to uncover new lineages of life (NeLLi) - N075 metaG | ecosystem: Environmental > Aquatic > Marine > Ocean trench > Sediment | place... | reverse complement strand
TCGAGAACCCTTGGTCTTCGTTGTCGACGATGATCTCGGTGAACGCCGCCTCTGCGGCGGTAACCACCCGGACGTACTCCTCCGGCGGGCCCGGCTGGACCTCTTCCGAAATGCGCAGCGGCGAGCGCAGCGGGCGCCGGTTCTTGGCCAGGAAGGGCTCCACGGTCACGATATGGGGGCGCACGCCGATCACCATCGAGACCTCGACCTCCTGGCCGCCCTCGATCTCGACGTTCTTGGTGATCTGGTCGCCGCGGCCCTGCAGCTGCACCTGGACGAACCCGCGGCCGGGCTCGCCGTTGCGGATGCGGACCATGACCTGGTAGACAACCCTGCCCCGCTCGTCCTCGACTTTCTGCGCTTCGGTGCGGGTCAAGATGTAGCCGGGCACGTAGGTTCCGTGCACCCAATCGTGGATGAGGCGATCGAGCCCGGCGCGGCTGACGTCCTCCTCGCTGGTGCCTTCCGGAACGACGGCGCGCTGGAAATCCTCGAACGAAATGTTCTTGTATTGCGACGCTTCGCCGAACGACTCGAGCGTGTCGATGAACTCGTCCGAGCCGACCACCGCTTCGATCATGCGGAACATCGTCAGGCCCTTGGCGTCGAGGACCGAACGATAGAGGTCGGGGTTCGCATCGGGATCGAGGTCGGCGAGCGACTGCGTTTGCATCGCTTCGAGCATCTCGTCCCAGGTCGCGTCAGTACCGACCTGGCGCGGCCCTCCCGGGCCCCCGGGTCCGCCGCCGATCCGGATCGTTATTCCGCCGCCGCCGCCGCTGTCCTGTGGCCGGCCGTGATCGAAACCGCCACCGCCCATGCCGCCGTAGCCCATGCCTCCGCGGCCGCCGCCCCGATTGTTTCGGAACATCGCCGAGCGGATCTCCTGCGACAGATCTTCCTGCATGTAGACCGGCATACCGCGGGCGAGCAGCGAGGCATTTTCACCCTCGAACCCACGGTTGAACGTCCATAGCTGCACGAGCGGCGAGCGGAAGAGGCCCCCGGTCGCACCCTCGGGGCTCAGGAACACGGAGAAGATGGCGCTGGCGATCTGGCTGCTCTTTGCCCGCGCCGGGTCCTGGTTCCGGCCGAACTCCGAGTTCATCGAGCGGTTGGCCCGCTGGGTCATTCTCTTGACCTGGCTGATCAGCGTGTCCTCTTCGATCATCAAGATGCCCGGCTGGGTGAGGCCGCCGTTTTCCTCCCACCCCTCGTAGTACCACTGGACGAGGAACGGGACCTCGACCACCGACAGGCGCTCGTACGGGTACGGCAGGCCGGTTTCTTGGGCCATGGCGGTCAGCAACTGGTCGACCACCGCGACGATCTCCTCGGCGGCGTCTTCGAAAAACAAGATCTGGCGCACGTGCAACGGATGGATGTAGAGAGCTACCTCGATTCCTGCCGCCTCGGCGGTGAACACCTCGTACGCGCTGACGTTGAGCGACAGTTGCGGCACCGGTGTGTTGATCTCCCAGACGCTGCGGCTGCGGCCCGCCTCGGTGGACGCGCTGGTCGGCACGCCCTGGGTGACCGCCTCGAGGCCGGCCGGTGTATCCACGGTGATGCGGCCGGTAGAGAACGACACCGGTCGGCGCTCGTCATTGCCGTAATCAACGCCGGGAACCGGATACCAGCGGCTGCGCGGCGGCAGGTAGGTCGAGTCGGCGCGGATCCAGGCGGTGAGGTCGCCCTTGTGGATCGGCCCCTGCCGTTTCTCGATGCGCGCCGCGGTGCGCAGGAGGTCGAAGCCTTCGCGATCGATATCCCCGGCGTATTCCATCGTGATCGTCGTCTCGTCGCCGGGCGCCAGAGCTGCGGGCGGCGTGACCCGGATAACCGAGCCCTCGACCTCGAACGGCAGATCGCGGCCGCTCGCGTCGGTAACCGTCGATATGATGAGGCCCGGATTGAGCGTGAAGATCATCGTGTCGAGAGGCGTTTCGTTGTTGTTGGCGAGCACCATCTCGACGGTGGCCGCCAGGGGCACGCTGTGGTTCATGATCTCGACGTCGAGCTCGTAGTTCACGACCGTGGCGACCGGTGTGTCGCCGTAGCTGATCTGGATCGCGAACAGGTCGGCGCGGTTGCGGTCGCGGTCGACATCGTGCTGCGCCATGCTGCCGTACAGGACGACCGCGCCGCCGATCCCGGCCAGGGCCATCGCGTGGCCGATCTTCGACCAGACACCCGGGTTCGGCAGACGCGGGTAGCGGGCGATCGAGAGCCCGAGAAGGGCGGCGGAGAGCGCCATGTAGAAGACGCGAATCTCGAGCACCCGGGTGACGTCGCCGAGGCCGAGCATGTCGGAGAAGTACAGCGGCGCGAAGAAGGCGCCGAAGTCGAAGATGCCGCCGTAGCGCGTGCCGAGAAAGAACAGCACGGCGATGACGTAGGTGATCGACACCAGCGCCGTGGCCGTCGTATTGCGCAGGATGGCGCCGAGCGAGAAGGTCAGCGCCGACATGAAGATCAGCGCCGGGAACGTCATCAGCGCGAAGTAGGTCAGGTACGGGGCCAGCAGGAACGGCTCGCCGGTGACGCTGATCTTCGCCGCCTGGATGGCCAAGGTGAGGCCGAGAACACAGAGGCTCAGGGCGGTGAGCGCTTGCACGACGCCGACGTACTTGCCGGTCACCAACTCGGCGGTGGTCAGCGGCCGCGCCGCGATGACTTCCTCGACCCCGGCCCGCTCGTCGGCGGCGCGGAAGTTCCCCGCCACGAAGGCGATCAGGATGGTCTGGATGTACGTGTAGAAGTAGAACGGTATGAAGGCGCTGAGCCCGAGGGCGAAGGCTCGGTCGTCGAGCTGGCCTTGGGTCTCGGCGATCGCCAGCACGATGCCGATCAGCAACGGAATGGCGATGCCGATCAAACCGAGGGCGCGGAATTTGGTCGTGCGCATCAGCATGATGCGTTCGTAGCGGGCGACGCCGAGGATATTGCTCAGGATTCTCATGGGCTGCTTCCGTTTCCGTCCGGGGAGTGACCGTCCATCGACATGAAATAGATATACGCGTCTTCGAGGTTCGGGGGCTCGGGCTCGGCGCCCGGGGGCGGGGCGTGGTCGCCGACAATCCGGACTGTCAGGTCGTCACCCACCGGGGTTACGGTGACGACGTGCCATTCCTTTTGCACCTTGGCAAACGCCGCGTCGTCGACGTGCAGCGTCCAGGTCTTGTTTTCGGCGTGCCGCACCAGCTCCTCCGGCGGGCCGTGGAACAACAGGCGACCGAAGTTGAGTACGGCGATGTCCTCGCAGGTGCTCGAGATGTCGCCGACGATGTGGGTCGAGATCAGGATGGCGCGGTTGCGGCTCAACCGACCGAGGATCTTGCGGAACCGGATGCGCTCTTCCGGGTCCAAACCGACCGTGGGCTCGTCGACGATCAGGAAGTCGGGCTCGGCGAGGATCGCCTGGGCGATGCCGAGGCGCCGCTTCATGCCGCCCGAGAACGTGCCCGTGTACTTGTCGCGCACCTTCGTCAACGCTACCGCTTCGAGCGCCTCCTCGACGACCTGCTTGCGGTGCTTGGCCGGGCGGATGTGAGCCAGGCGGGCCATGTATTCGAGAAACTCGAACGCGGTGAGGTTCGGGTAGGCGCCGAAGTGTTGCGGCAGGTAGCCGAGCCGCTGGCGCACTTTGCCACGGTCGGCGCCGATGCGCAGGCCGTCGATCGTCACCTCGCCGCTGGTCGGCTTCATTTGCGTCGACAAGATCTTGATCAGGGTCGTTTTACCGGCGCCGTTCGGGCCGAGCAGCCCGAAGGTACCGGTGCTGATACGCAGATCGAGATTGTCGAGCGCCGGGCGCGCTCCCTTTTCATAGATCTTGCTCAATGAAGAGATCTGAATGTCCATATGGTCCTACAATAGGGGGAATCAGCCGAGTGCAAAAGGGCCTTCGTTTCCCGCGCGTCTTCAAAACGGGAAGCAGACTCTCTGCCCGCCAGGATACCGCACCCGAGTTTATTGTTCCCTCAGGGAACGTTCGGTGTCGGTAAACCGTCTGTAAAGATTTGTAATAGTCCTCAAAAGCGACGTTGTTGTCGCCTACGGGCGGTGTAAGAGTATGGCACCGGTCAACGGAGCAACGCGGCCCCGCAGCTCCCCTCCCCACGACGAAAGCTGAGCGCAGTGCGAAAGATGAAGTTGCGGAAGTTCTCACTCCTGATCTTGTTGATGCTGGTGGCCGCCGGTTGCCGGGAGGCCCCGGAGGAGCGCGTCGTCGATCTCGTGGTGCCGGTCACCGTCCAGCCGGTGGCGCGCGGCACCATCGAGTCGTTCGTTTCAACGACCGGTAGCTTGCGTGCCTCGCGCAGCGCCGACATCCTCGTCGAGGTACGCGGCAACCTTTTCTACATCGAAGACGCGAGCGGCAAAAAGCCGGTCGAGGGCACGCGCGTCGCGCGCGGCGACCGCATCGCACGCATCGAGAGCGAAGAATACGTCAACGGCATCCGGCTGCAGTCGCGCGAGCTGGGGCTGGAAAACGCGCAGAACAACCTGGCCGAGAAGGAAGCGCTGTTCGAAGAGGGGCTGGCGGTTGCTTCCGAGGTGCAGGCGGCCCAAAAGACCGTCGCCGACGCCGAATCCGACATCGTTGATGCACGAATCCAGCTCGGCAAAATGAACGTCTACGCGCCGCTGGCCGGCTATCTCACCGCGCTTGCCGATACGACGGAAAACACCATTGTCGAGGCCAACACGGTGATCGGCCAGGTCGTCGACTACGGCCTGGTGCTCACCGACCTGAAGATCCCCAACTCGCAGATGCCGAACATCGACCTGGGCCAGGAGGTGCGGATCACCAACTATGCGTTCCGCGACCAGACGTTCATCGGCACGGTTTCGGTGCTCGACCCGACGCTCGATCCGGTGACCCGAACGTTTCGCATCGAGGTCACGATCGACAACCCCGGGTTGGTCTTGCGCCCCGGCATGTTCATCAAGGCCGACATCGTCGTCGAGCAGCGCGCCGACATCCTCGTTATCCCCAAGGAGCTGGTGTTGAGCCGGCAGAACCGCAGCGTCGTTTTTGTCGAAGAAGAGGGCCGTGCGCAGCAGCGCTACATCGAGACCGGCCTGTCGGACGACCTGATGGTCGAAGTGCTCGATGGACTCTCCGAAGGCGAGCGTCTGATCACCAGCAACTTCGAGACGCTACGCTCGCGCACCCAGGTTCGGGTGACCGGCGAAAGCGGCCCGAGGGGAACGGATAACTGACAGGGGAACTCCAGCACCCTGCTACGTCGGTGAGCTTCTCGCCGACCACGTGACGGTCTGAGATGTCGCTACCCGAGTTTTCAACCCGCTACCCGGTCACCATCGTGATGGCGACCTGCGCCGTCGTGCTGCTCGGCTGGATCTCTCTCGGCGGCCTCGGCATCGACCTGCTGCCGAACGTCGAGACGCCGGTCATTACCATCGACTTGCGGGTTCCCGGGAAGTCCCCGCAAGAGATGGAAGAGCGCTACACGCGGCGGTTGGAGCGTGACGTCAGCACGGTCAGCGGCGTCGATCGGGTCTATTCGATCACCCGTTCCGGGCAGTCTGTCGTGGTGGCGGAGTTCGGCTGGGACACCGACATGGACTTCGCGCTTCTCGACGTCCAGAAGCGCATGGGCGCCTACGGAACCGACGACGAGATCGACAGCCTCGACGTGACGCAGGACGACCCGCAGGCGTTGCCGGTGGCGCGTATCGCGGTGACGTCGCCCGACTACGCCGACCTCGACGAGCTGTTCGGCGCCATCGACATGCTGGTGAAGCCTCGACTCGAGGCCCTCGACGGTGTCGCCTCGGCGGAGATCGAAGGCGATGCCGAAAAGGAAATTCGCGTCATCCTCGACCCGTACCTGCTGGAGGCGTTCGGCCTCACCGACAGCACGGTGGTGCAACAGATCCAGCAAGCCAACCAGGATGTCTCCGGCGGTCGTCTAGAGGAAGGCGATCAGTCGTACCAGGTGAAAGGGCTCGGTCGCCTTACCGACATTACCGAGATCGAGAACCTGATCGTCGGTGCGCGCGCCGGCAGCGTTGACGACGCCGCTGCAGCAGGCGCGGCGACCGGTGTCGGTGCGGCGACGACGACCGAGGCCACCCTGCGGGTTCCGGTGTACGTGAAGGACGTCGCTGCCGTCGTCCTCGAGTACGCCGAGCGCGAGACCATCGTGCGGCTCAACGGCGTCGAGTGCCTCGGCATCGCCATCTACAAGGAAGCCGACGCCAGCACGGTCGACGTCGTGCGGACCGTGCTCGCCGACATGGAGCAGCTGGCGCTCGATCTGCCCAACGTGCAGTTCACCGTCGTCGAGAACCAGGCCCGGTTCATCGAGTCGGCCGTCCAGGAGGTCGAACAAGCCGCCCTGTTCGGCGCCTTGCTCGCGGTCGGTGTCCTGCTCCTTTTCTTGCGCTCGATCACCGTGACGCTGGTCATCGGCCTGGCGATCCCGATCTCCATTCTGGCGACGTTCACGCTGATGTACTTCCAGGACCTGACGCTCAACATCATGACGTTGGGCGGCCTGGCGCTGGGCGCCGGCATGCTCGTCGATAACGCCATCGTCGTGATCGAAAACATCTACCGGCGGCTCGAGCTCGGCGCCGACCCCTACGAGGCTTCGGCCAAGGGCGCCTCCGAGGTCGGCACCGCGATCCTGGCCTCGACGCTCACCACGGTGTCGGTGTTTCTGCCGATCGTCTACGTCCAGGGGCTCGTGGGCGAGCTCTTCAAGGAACAGGCCTGGACGGTGGCGTTCTCGCTGCTGTCGTCGCTCGTCGTCGCGATGACGGTCGTTCCGATGCTCAGCTCGCGTCTGCTGAAGCAGAGAAGCGTGGTCGGGAAGCCCGTAGAGCGCCGCTGGTATCGTGCCGTGTTGTCCATGGCGCTGGACCACAAGGTTGTCGTCTTCGTTCTCATCGCCATCATCGCGGCGGGCACCTACCAACTGGCGCTGACGATCCAGATGGAGTTCATCCCGCGCGAAGACCAGGGTCTGTTCAGCGTCAATGTCGCGTTGCCCGAGGGTTCGCGCCTGGAGATGACCGATCGCGTGGCGATACGCGTCAGCTCGATGATCCAGGAGCTCGGCGGCGACGACGTCGTCACGGTGTATGCGCGCTCCGGTCAAGACCCGGCGCGGGTGACCAACGTTACCGATCCCAGCGGCCCGAACCGCACCGATCTTTCGGTGGCGTTATCGACAGGCCCGCGCCGCAGCATCGCCCAGATGGTCGAGGCCATCGACAGGGAGCTGGCCGAGATTCCCGATCTCGAGGTCAAGTACGAGCTCCAGGAAACGGCGTTGCAGGGCGTGCTCGGGGGGGAGGCGGCGCCGCTGCAGCTCGAGATCATCGGCGACGACCTCGATACGTTGCGCCGGCTGACCACGGAGATGGCGACGCTGATCGAGGGGTTGCCGGCGATCTACAACGTGCGCACGAGCTTTCAGGGCGGGCAGCCGGAAATCGATCTGAACCTGCGCGACGACGTCATCGCCGCCTTTGGCCTCACGCCGCAGGCGCTGATCGCCGACCTCGAACGCCGGCTGTCCGGCGAGGTCGCCGGCGAGCTGTCGAAGAATCAACGCTCGCGTGACATTCGCGTCGGCTTCGAGGACGTCTCGCTCGGCGAGCTGCGCTCGATTCGAATCGACACGGCCGCGGGCGCGATCCTGACCCTTGGCGACATCGCCGACCCGCGCATCGTTGAGGGTCCGCGCGAGATCCTGCGCGAGGACCAGCGGCGCATCGGCAGGATCAGCGGCTACCTTGTAGAAGGCGCCGTTCTCAGCGAGGCGATCGGCCAGGTCGAGGACCTGGTGTCGCAGGTAGCGCTGCCGGTCGGCTACGGCGTCGAGATCGGTGGTGAGGAGCGCGAGCGCGCCGAGGCGTTTGCCAGCCTCGGCTTCGCCCTCGGCCTGGCGGTGATCCTCGTCTACATGGTGATGGCGTCGCTGTTCGAATCGATCGTCCACCCGTTCACCGTCATGCTCACGGTGCCGTTCGCCGGCGTCGGCGTCGTCGTCGCCTTCTGGGTGCTCGGCGAGCCGCTCAGCATCATGGCCTACATCGGCGTCATCATGCTGGGCGGCATCGCGGTGAACGACGCCATCATTCTGGTCGACCACGTCAACCACCTGCGCGCCACCATGCCGATTCGCGAGGCCGTCATGCAGGGGGCGCAGGACAGGGTCCGCCCGATCCTCATGACCAGCGCCACCACGGTGCTGGCGCTCTCCCCGATGGCGATCGGCTTCGGCGAAGGCTCGCAGATGCGGGCGCCGATGGCCATCGCGGTGATCGGCGGGTTGGTGACCTCGACGCTGTTGACGTTGGTCATCATCCCGGTGGTCTATGAGACATTCGAGCGGCTCCGGCGGGTGCGGGTATCGGAGCCGGTCGGCGCAACAGAACCGTCATGATCTCCAGCCTCGCCATCCGCCGGCCGATCACCACGGCGATGTTTTTCATCGGGCTCGGCATGCTCGGCGTGGTGTCGCTCGGTCGACTCACCGTCGAGCTGATGCCCGAGGTGGTCTTTCCGCAGATCTTCATCATCGCCAACCAGCGCACGATGTCGCCCGAGCAAATCGAGCGCCAGGTCGTGATGCCGATCGAAGAGGAGATCGGCAAGCTCGAGAACGTGGTGCAGATCGACTCGCAGTCGCGCCTCGCCAACGGTGCGGTGACGATTTCGTACGAGCCGTCCACCGATATGAAGTTTGCCGAGCTGCAGGTCAACCGGCGCATGGGCCAGCTACTGCCCAGTCTGCCGGAGCAGACGACGCTCACGGTCCAGCGTTTCGACACGTCGATTCTCACCAGCGCCGTGATGACGCTGCAGGTGCTCGGCAGCGGTGATCTGAACTGGCTGCGTGACTTCACCGAGCGCAACATCCGGCCCGAGCTCGAGGCCGTCGACGGCGTCGTCTCGGCGACGCCGCTGGGCGGGCAACAGCGGTCGATCGAGATCATCGTCGACCCCGAGTTGCTGGCCGCCCACCAGCTATCGATGAACGCCGTCACCGGGGCGATCAACAGCGTCAACGTGCCGCGCGCGTACATCGGCAAGGTGTTCGACGCCAACCAGCGTTTTCCGGTCAGCGTCTCGGGGCAGTTTACGGCGCTCAGCGAGATCCACAACGTCGTCGTGCGGCAGGACGGGCAGCTCACGCTCGGCGACATCGCCGAGATCGGCTACGGCCTCCAGGAGCGCACCGACTACAGTCGGGTCAACGGTCTCGAGGTGGTCAGCATTCGCATCCAGAAGGAAAACGAGGCTAACCTGATCGCCGTCGCCGACGGGTTACACGCCACCGTCGAGCGTCTCAACCGCCAGTTCGCCGCCGAGGATATCGAGATCACCGTTACCGACGACCAGGCGGCGATCATGCAGGAAGCCCTCGGCACGCTCCAGCAGGCGGCGATCATCGGCGTGTTCCTGGGCCTCGGCGTGCTGTTCCTGTTCCTGCGTAGCGCTCGCTTCGTCGGTATCCTGCTGCTGGCGATCCCCGCTTCGCTGCTGCTGACCTTCAACATGATGTACGCCTGGGACCTGTCGCTCAACGTGCTATCGCTGTGCGGCCTGGCGTTGTCGATGGGGATGCTCGCCGACAACGGCATCGTCGTGATGGAGTCGATCTTCAAGCACTTCGAAGCCGGCAAGGACGCCATGGAAGCGGCGCGCGTCGGCACGGCCGAAGTCAGCCGTGCCATCGTCGCCTCGACCGCGACGACGGTGGCCGTGTTCCTTCCGGTGCTGTTCATCCAGAGCGAATTCCAGGACATCATCCGCGAGCTTGCATTGGCGATCGCGTTCCCGCTCCTGGCGTCGTTGCTCGTCGCCCTGACGCTCGTGCCGATGCTCGGGGCGCGCACCCTGTCGCGCGCTTCGCTCCGGCCCCTCGGAACGGGCCGCCTGCTCGACATGTATATGGTCGTGCTCAAGGCGAGCTTGCGGCATCGCGTGCGCATCACGGTCGGGGTCGCCGTGGCGCTGCTGGCGACGTTGATCGCCTCGTTCTTCCTGATGTTGCAGCAGCAAGCCCTGACCGAGGAGAGCGGCTTCACGATCTACGTTTCGCTCGCCGAAGGCGCGACGCTCGATGCCACCGATGCGGTGGTCGTCAAGGTCGAGGAGGCGGTGGCCGAGCTCGAAGACGTCGAGACTTTTACCGCCAGCGTCCAGGAAGCCCAGGGCACGGTGAGCGTCACGCTCGTCAGTCGGGTCGACTTCCCGGATCGCATGACCGTCGACGCGGCGCAGGACGCGCTCGAGGAGGCTCTCGACCGCATCGACGGCGGCACCGTCAGCTACGATCCGCCGGCAGCGGGTGGTGTTGGCGGCGGCGGTGGTGGCGGCGGACGGGGCGCCGGTGGTGGCGGCGGGACCGGTGGTTTCTCGCTCGGGCAGGGCGCGACGGCGGAGACCGTCGTTGTGCGCGGCAACGACTTCGCGACGTTGCAGATGATCGCCGACGATTTGCAGTACCGGCTCGAAGAGGTGCTCGACGTCGACCCCAACAGTATCTCGGCCGACCTGGCGCGCAGCGGTCCCGAGGTTCAGGTGATCCCCGACCCGATCGCCATGTTCGACCGCCGGCTCACCATCAACACGGTGCTGGGGGCGATCAGCCAGGCGAGCCCGCAAGGGGTGCAGACGGCGACCGCCTATCTCGAAGCCGACGGCACCGAAACACCCATCGAGGTGCGTTACATCGACGAGTTCGAGGACAATCCGATCGGCCTCGACGAGCTGCGGCAGCTTCCGATCCTGACACCCGCCGGCGACTACACGCCGATCGAAGAGGTTGCCCGCATACGCACCGACGAGGGCCGCAACACGATCCTGCGTACCGATCAGTCGCGTCGTGTGGTGCTTACCTACGGCTTCATCGACGAGGTGGTGGATTCGCAGCCCCGCATCGACGCGGCGCGCGCTTATGTGCGGCTGGTCATCAACGACATGGTCCTGCCACCGGGCTACACCATCGAGGTGGTCGAGGCCGAGGTCGACACGATCTATTACTGGATGATGGGGATCGCGGCGATCCTGGTGTACATGATCCTGGCGTCGTTGTTCGAGTCGTTCTCCTCGCCGATCGTCATTTTTTGCACCCTGCCGACCGCGGTGATCGGCTCGTGTCTCGCGCTGCTGTTTACCGGCACCGGGCTGACCTCGGAAGCCGGGCCGATGGCTCTGCTCGGCTTCGTGGTTTTGCTCGGCATCGCGGTCAACAACGGCATCATCTTGATCGACGCCGTCTCCAGCTTGCGCAAGCGTGGCTTCCGGCGCGAACGTGCCGTGCTCGCCGCCGGTCGCTCGCGTGTGCGGCCGATCCTGATGACATCGTCGACGACCCTGCTCGGCGTCTTCCCGCTCACCCTCGAGTTCGGAGGCGACTTCGAGATCTGGCCGCCGTTCGCCATCACCGTGGTCGGTGGGCTCGCCGTGTCGATGGTCTCGACGCTGATCTTCGTGCCGGTGGCCTACATGGGCATCGACCAAGTGCGGGACTGGTTGCGGCGCATGGGTTGGCTCGCCGTCGGCATCGCCACCGCGGCGACCGTCGCGGTCAGTTACGGCGTCCAGTATCGGTATGCGAGTTACTTCTGGACGTCGATCGCGGTGGTGCCGCTCTGGTTCCTGTTCCTGACGCTGGTGTGGACGGTCATGCGGGCGCAGCATGCGCGGGTGCTGTCGCATACGCGGCGGGAGCCGGTTCACACCATCGAGCTCCACACGCTGACCAAGATTTACGGCGCACCGGGTCGGTTCCGGCGGGAGTGGGGACGCTTCGAGCGTCGCACCCGGCGGCTGCTCGATGAAGGGCTCGAGACGACCGATCGGCGGGCGGTCAAGGACGGGTTGTTTTGGAAGCTCCCCGTCCTGGCACTGCTGATTTTCCTCCATACCTACGTTACGTCGGGGCTGTGGCTCTTCGTGGTTTCGGTGGCCACCTGGGCGCTTCTCGCCCATTTGGCAAACGCCGTCGGGTTGCTGGTGTTTGCCACGCCGCCGCGGGTGTTTCGCTTGCTGGTTCGCTATGGCTCGCTGGCGCTGTTTCTCTATTACATCCAGCGTCGGCTCGAGGCGAGCTCGCTGACGATCACCTGCATCGTTCTGTTCTTGATCGTCCGATCCATCCGCGCGCTGGCGCGCCGGGTCGAGGCCGGCAAGGTCGATATCGAAGACATGACCGGCCGGCTCCGTTGGTTGCGGCGGCCGATCTACCGGGTCGCTGCGAAGGTTCCGATCATCGGGGCGAAGCGGCCGGAGTTCACCGCGCTGCGCGGCATCAACCTGACCATCGGCCGCGGCATGTTCGGCCTTCTCGGCCCCAACGGCGCCGGCAAGACGACGATGATGCGCATCATTACCCGGGTGCTGGAACCGACCTTCGGGTCGGTTTCGATCAACGGCGTCAACCTTGACAAGCACGAGCACCTGCAGGGGCTGATCGGTTACCTGCCGCAGCATTTCGGCTCGTATAACCACATGAGCGGCTACGAGTACCTCGAGTATCGGGCGTTGCTCGAGGGCTTCAACCATTCCGCGGAGCGCCGCGAGCGCATCATGGACGTCCTCGAACAGGTCAATCTGGTCGATCGCAAGGACGACAAGATCGGCTCGTACTCCGGCGGCATGCGGCAGCGCATCGGCATCGCCCAGACCCTGCTGCACACGCCGCGAATCATGGTCGTCGACGAGCCGACCGCCGGCCTGGATCCGGTCGAGCGCATCCGTTTCCGTAACTTGCTGGCGCGGCTGAGCAAGGACCGCATCGTCATTTTCTCGACCCACATCGTCGAGGACGTTGCCGGAAGCTGCAACCAGCTCGCGGTGATCAACAACGGCCAGTGCGTCTACACGGGTACGCCGCAAGTGATGCGCGAGCAGGCACGCGGCAAGGTGTGGGAAGCGGTGCTCGACGAGGACTTCTTCCACGGTCTCGAGAACGATCTCGACGTCATCAGCCACCTGCGGACACCGGCCGGCATCCGGGTGCGCTTTCTGGCCGAAGAGGCGCCGGCGGACTTCGAGGCCGAACACGTCGATCCGACGCTGGAAGACGCCTACATCTACCTGCTCGGTGTGCACCGGAGGGCGGCGTGAGCCGGACCGAGCCCGCCCGCGGTGACTTCGAGCCGACGCTGGCGGCCGCCGCTCCCGACGTCGAGGCGATGCTGCCGTGGCGCGAGCTCATCGGCAGCCTGGTATCGCTGTTTCGTCTCAGCGGGCGCGTCATCTTTCGCCGCAAGCTGTTGTTCATGGCCCTCGGCCTGCTCGCCTTCTACGCGATTCTCTATGCCTTCGCGGTGTACCAGCCGAACGCCGGGCTCGGCGTCGACGACGCGTTGTTCGTTCTGGTCGAGCTGCCCGGGACGATCCTCGGCATCTACCTGACCATGGACCTCATCGCCAAGGAGCGCGACCGGCATACCCTCGAGGTGCTGTTCAGCACCGCCAGCTCGCACTACACGGTGTGGAGCGTGCGGCTGCTCTCCGTGTACGTCGTGTTGCTGGGCACGCTGATGATCATGAGCACGATCGCGTACTACTTCTTCGCCGAGTTCCCCTACGTCTGGGGCGGGCTGAACGCGTTCCTACCGGCGTTCCTGGTCGCCAACCTGACCTTCTTCTTCTCCGTGTACACGCGCAGCGCCAACGCCGCCGGTATGCTGGCGCTTGGCTTCATCATCCTGGTCCTGATGAGCTACGACGAGTTCCGGGGGACAAACTGGGACCTGTTCCTGAAGCCGTTCGAGGCCGCGGTGACCGGCGACGATCCGATGTGGGCCGAAAAGATGCTGATCAACCGTATCGGGGTCTTCGTTGCCGGCTCGTTGTTTCTTTTTCTGGCGCTTCGGCGCATGGAGCATCGCGAACGCCTCCTCAGCTAGGGGAGGGTGGGCGATCTGTGGTTTGCAAGCGTCTTCCCATGCTGGAGGCAAGGGCGCTGAGTATCAGCGCGATGACGGCTTCGATCAGAGCGTCTTGAGGATCGCTGCCTTCGAAACACACTTGTGTGCCCCGACGCCTCGGAGAATCGCATTGAGCGTTCCCACGCGAAGGCTCTTGTGGCCGGAATAACGATGCGCTGGTGGGGCGGGCGTGTCCGTCTCGAGGACGACGTGGCTGTCTACCTGGCCCGTGCGGCGTTAGCCGCACTTTCGGCAAAGGACATTGACGAGCTGTTCACCGCGGATATCTCGCGGCAGCTTCATCCGGTCGCGAGAACCTCGTCGCGGACGAGGTGAAGTCGGATCGTCGCGGGGGCTTCCGAATCCGCAAAGAAGGCATCGACAGCTTCGCGGACGTTGGCGCGCAGCTCCGTCCAGGTGTCTGCCTGCGTGAAGATCGCCTCGGTGAGGCACTCGGCGACGAAGCCGCCGTCCGCTTCCTGCGTGATCTCGAAGATGAGCTTGTTCATGCTCGTCATTTTATTTCGTACTGGCCATTCGGCAGACATGGAAGATCTCGTCGGTCTCAACAGGGATCTCTGTCGCGGTCGGGCAGCGGGCCCCAAGCTCCCTGTAGCTCAGGTGGATAGAGCACGGGATTCCTAAGTCAACGTACTCGCCTGCGCTCTCTTTGTATCTAGCCGTATCTCGTTGTATCTGCTCGACTTGCGCCATGGGAGAAGTGACTGCTCTTTGTATCTGGCTGGCGGTGTTTGGATCTAACTTGGCAGGAATTTGGCAAGGTCGTGACCAAGGTCGGGGTACAGGTCGCACACGGGCTGGCGGCGCAGCAGGATCGCGAGACGTTCGGCCGCAGTCGCAGGCTCGAGGGTTGGCCAGTTTAGGGCAGTCTGTTCCCGGCCATGACGCTGCGGGCGTAAGCGAGTTCCGGACGCGCCGACTCCGAGCCGGCAGCCACATCGAGCAACTGTGTGAAATACCGCCGCGCTAGCTGAGCACGGCCCGCGCGCTCGGCTGCTCGGCCCGCGGCGTACAGCGTATTGAACCGCCGGGGCGATGCTGCGAGGGAGAGTTCGAAGGCCGCTAGCGCCTCATCATAACGTTCGAGTTCCATCAGGAGGTCTCCCCGCTGCTCCTCGACGTGTACCAGCGCATCGGGAATGGGAGTAACGGAACCCAGGTACATGCTGTCTGCCTCGAGTTCGACGGCACGCGCCATGTGCTCCATAGCTCGTGTCTCATCACCTTCCGCAAAGGAGAGCCACGCCGAGGCGACCGCTCCCCAGATCGCGACGCGGTCTGGACGCCAGGCTGCGGAGTCGTCGATCACTTGTTCAAGATACTCGATGCCCTTTCGCGCCCCAGTGATATCGTGGGCCCGTGCTGCCCCAAGGGCTCGCGCCGTTGCGGAGAAAGCCTCGGCACGAGGAGCCTGCCTGATCGCCGGCGACAGGTCGATGTCGGCCGCCTCCTGCCACGCCCGTCGCTCCAACGTATAGACCGCCTCCGCACTAGCGAGATGGCGGGTAACATCGGGAGTGGGACGGGTCTCCGCCAAAACACGCAGCAGGGCGAGTTGCGCCTGCGCCTCAGTATCCGCTCCCCGTTGGAGATGTGCATACACTGAATAGGCCAACGCGTGTGATTCCATCCCCTCATTATCAACGCGCTGGGCTGCCCGACGTGAGCGGATATTGTGGTCAATCGATTCCTGCCACATCCCGAGACTGCTGAAGATATGCGTCGGCATGTGCAGGGCGTGCGAGATGCTCGGGGCGATATCCGCGTAGTGGTTGGCGGCGGGCAACGCCTGACGGGCCAACGGCGGAAAGTCGTAGCTGTGGATGATGTAATGGGCCGCGCCAGGGTGATTGCGCTGCGCCGCAAATACGCGCTCAGCAAGGCCCCCCGCCTTCTTTTGCTTCGCGAACGTGCGGTCTCCTGTGTCAATATTGGCGATGAGGGCGAGCACATAGAATAGGGTCACTTCGACATCTTCGGGATAGGCTT
>Ga0114950_10001910_pt1 | contig 15942 bp, 9 predicted proteins | sample N075metaG_FD_83503 | JGI IMG/M metagenome (GOLD analysis project Ga0114950, IMG submission 83503) | Deep subsurface microbial communities from Kermadec Trench to uncover new lineages of life (NeLLi) - N075 metaG | ecosystem: Environmental > Aquatic > Marine > Ocean trench > Sediment | place... | reverse complement strand
TGCTTCTTTAAACATCATGCCGGAAGTTTCTCTAAGCACATTTGGTTTTTCACAAACTGTAACATTTGAGTAACCAAATTTCTTTGCATAATCAAACGCTGCGGTAATTATTCTTCGGCAACCTTCTCTTGACACAATTCTTGTTGAAATTGCAAGGTCTTCACTTGGAACATCTTTAAACTTTTTCATTTTAGGATGAGTTTCAAGAGCATCCCTTACTTGTGCGGGAGGGTTTGTCCATTCAACACCTGAATAAAGACCTTCAGTATTTTGCCTGAATATAACTGCATTGACCAGAGGTTCCTCAAAGCCGCCATCCGCAGTTCTTCTTATAAAATTAAGCGGGTTACTTTTAAATGACTGGCAGGGACGAATACAGACATCTAAATTAAAATGTTGTCTCAAGCCAACAATCGGACTAAAATATACAAAACCTTTATCTTGTAAAGATTGATCTAGTTCTTTAGCAGCGGCATCTTTGGGCTTACTTGTTATTGCTCCGAAAAGCCCTATTTTATGTTTTTCCAATAAGTTTACAGTTCTATCAGGAAGTGCATTTCCTTCTTTACACCAGAATTGCCAGCCAATATCTGCATGAATGTAATCAGCTTCAAAACCTACTGCATTTAATACCCTTACTGCTTCGGGAAGAACAATTTTTCCGATGCCGTCTCCGGGTAAGCTTACAATAGTTCTGTTCATAATACACTTCCTTTTAAATGTTAGAAAAGAAATTTAAACTTATAGAAATGGAATTATGTAATCAAGAAAATTAGGTTAGATTGAGGTAAACAGATGATATTTATTTGAAAATTGTTTGTATAACTGTGTAATGTGAAATATCTTATCAGTATATATTTTAAAATAAAAGTGTTAAATTATAGTTAAAGTAATTACGTATTAAAAATAAATGCCTAATCATCTATGATTCTATCCGAATCCATAAATAAAGATGAACTTACTATTGATCCTGTTGAAGTAAATAACCTGCGGGTATTACTTGATGAACTTATTTCTCAAAATATTCTAAGTGAAAAATATCAGGATTTGCTAGGTCAGTTAAGTGAATCGTTCTTAAAACTTGTACAGGATAATACGGATTTAAAACTTCTTTCAGCTTCTTCTCATGATGTAATATTCAGAATATCAAAAGCTGGAAAATTACTTTTTATAACTCCTTCCTGTGAAGAGCTTTTTGGATATAGCGTAGATGAAGTTGTGGGCAGATATTTTGCTAACTATGTCTGTAAGGATAAATTGGCATTCACAATTAAATCAATGACAATATTACTTAGGGGTAACGATTTTACAGCCTTTCAAACAGAACTGCTTCACAAAAATGGTTCAACAATCCCGGTGGAAATAACGGGGCGCATAGTTGAAGCTAATGGGCATCGAATGGGGCAGGGCACAATCCGGAATATTTCTAAAATACTGATAGCTGAAGAAAAACTCCGTTCCTCTGAAGACACATTTAAAACTGTGTGGGAAAATTCGTACGATGGAATGAGGATAACTGATCAAGACGGTTTAATCTATTTATGTAACAATGCATATGCAAAGATGATAGGTAAATTACGATCTGAAATAGAGGGACAGTCAATCTCATCGCTTTATAATGAAGAAAAAGGGATAACAATATTAAGTGAATATAAAAAGGATTTTGATTCCGGAAATATCAAAACAAAATATGAATCAACACTTTATTTATGGAATGATTACGTAAAAGAATTTGAAATATCCAACTCGTTTATCAAAGGTATTGACAACAAAAAATACATTTACAGTGTTTTTAAAGACATTGCATCTCAAAAAGAAAATGAAAAATTAATTACAAAGAAAGATAAATTACTTCAGGGTATTGCAGAAGCTACCAAGGCACTAATCTCCTCGAAAGAACAGGAAGAAGGGTTTAACCATGTACTTGGTATTCTGGGACGGGCAGCCGATGTTGACAGAGTATATATTTTTCAACATCAGGTTAATAAGGATACGGATGAGATGTATTTTAGTTTGATATATGAATGGGCTGCAGAAGGGACGGAAGCTCAGATAAGAAATCCGGAATTTCAAAAAATTTCATATTCACGCTTTTCCGCACTAAATTTTTATGAAAAATTCTCAAATGGAAATACACTAAAATTTGTTATTAAAGATCTCCCCAAAAGTTATCGGGAAGCATTTATTGATAAGAATATTAAATCAATCATTCTTGTACCAATTATGATTGATAATGTTTATTGGGGTTTTATAGGATTTGACGATATGGAAGAGGACCGTATTTGGAGCGATAATGAAGAATCAACTTTAATTACCATGGCTTCCACAATCGGGGCAGTGATAAGAAGAAATATTTTCAGAGATATTTTACTTAGAAACAATGATGAACTGGATAAAGCAGTAAAAAAAGCAAAGAACGCTACACAGGCAAAAAGTGAGTTCCTTGCATTAATGAGTCATGAAATACGAACCCCGATGAATGGTGTTATCGGTATGACAGGATTACTTTTAGATACTGATCTTGATGAAGTTCAGAAAGAATATGTTGACACTATACGCCTGAGCGGGGAACAGCTCTTATTTATAATTAACGATCTTCTTGACTTCTCAAAAATTGAATCAAAAAAACTGGATCTTGAGAATAAACCTTTCGATTTAAGAGAATGTATTGAGGACTCTCTTGATTTACTAGCTTCGAAAGCAGCCGAAAAAAATCTGGAGCTTATTAATTACTTTAGCAGGGAAACACCGGCTGTTATTACGGGCGATGTAACAAGATTACGCCAAATTCTTATGAACCTTGTTGGTAACGCAATTAAATTTACAGATGAGGGAGAAATCTTAATCTCCGTATCTTCGGAGGAATTAGAATTTAATAAGCACAAAATTAGTTTTTCTGTGAAAGATACAGGAATAGGCATACCCAAAGATAAAATGGACCGCTTATTTAAACCATTCAGCCAGGTCGATTCATCTACTTCAAGACATTACGGTGGAACGGGACTTGGGTTAATTATAAGCCAGCGCCTTACAACATTGATGAATGGAAATATGTCCGTTCAAAGTGAAGAGGGCAAGGGCACTACATTTTTCTTCGATATTATTGTCGAAAGTCTAACAGACGAATCAAAGTTTTATCAATATAATGCTCTTCCGGTATTTGAAAACAAAAACATTTTGTTAATTGAAAAAAATCTGAGCGGGCTTAAAGTAATGGAAGAGCAGTTAAAAAATTGGGGGATGAACCCTAGTTGCTTTTCAGACAATAATTCTGCCCGGGATTATTTTATAAATAATAATGGTATTGATGGCATAATAATCGATTTGAAATCCCTCGAGTTTAATATATTGGAATTCATTCATCAGATCAGAAATAAAAATACGATGAAAAAAATTCCAATTATCTTGTTTTCTTATGTAGGTGATCAACTGGAAAACATTACAAGTTTAAATGATGAATTTATACGGGTAATTGGAAAACCTGTACGAAGTAAAACGCTGCATCAAACTTTATTTAAGCTATTTAATAAAATAGCTGATCAGCAAATAGCGGAACCAATATTAGAGGATTCAGCAGTGTCTTCAGAAAAATCCATTCCTTTAAGCGTGCTGTTGGTTGAGGATAATATTGTAAATCAAAAAGTAGCTTCAAGAATATTGGAAAAATTAGGATTTAAACCCGACATAGCGAACAATGGTCTGGAGGCAATTCGTGAAATTAATTCGAAAGACTATGATATTATTTTAATGGATTTATTAATGCCAAAGTTAGATGGTATTGAAGCAACAAAAAAAATAAGGAGTATGCTTGCAGGAAAGAAAATTCCAAAAATAATTGCAATGACAGCAGATACAATGATGAATAGCAGGGAAGCCTGCATTAATGCCGGGATGGATGATTATTTAAATAAACCGATTAACGTTGAAGAAATTAAGACACTCATGTATAAATGGCAGGTAATTATAGAAAAAGAAAAAGAAATATATCTCGATGAAATAAAAAAAACAACTTCGGATACGCATATTATTGATGAAAGCAATATTACTTTTATTAATGAAGTACAGACAAAGGAAGATATAAATTTCTTAATTGAAATTTTTGATATTTATATAAAAGAATTACCAATTCTAATTGTTGAAATTGATAATGCCATTAATAATAATGATTATGATAAATTAAAATTCTTTACACATAAATTAAATGGCAGCGCTCTTACTTTAGGTGTTGAAAGCGTAGCAGAACATTGTTTTGCCTTAGAATCTGCTGCAACAGATCAGGTAATTAATAGCAGGGTACATGAATTAAATGCCATTCTTCGAACACATCTTGAAAAAGTTATTGAGGAACTAAAATTATTACGAGAAAAATATTTTAAACTGAAATCCTGATATTATTGTTACTTTTCATACCTGCCAACTTTTATAAAAATTTATTCTATGAATAATACTACCAAAGTAATTAAAACTGCACCGCTGAATAAGACAATTACTCTTACACAAGATGAGATTCATTCTTACAGTAAAAAATTGATTTATCTTAAGGAGAAAGTTAAACCCGAACAAATAAAAGATAAAATCATTTTGCAAAATACTGAAGAAGCAATTGATTATTTACCGGACAATTTTGTAGATCTGATGTTTCTTGATCCGCCGTATAATATTTACAAAAAATTTAATAGCACTTCATTTAAGAGTATGAAAGAGCTAGAATATGAAGATTGGTTTGAATCATGGTTCTCAAAACTTATTAGAACTCTTAAGAAAACAGCGTCGGTATATATTTGTGGTGATTGGAAATCATCAAATGCAGTTTTAAATGTTGGCATGAAATATTTAATTGTTAGGAACAGGATTACCTGGGAAAGAGAAAAAGGCAGAGGGGCAAAAATGAACTGGAAAAATTGTTCGGAAGATATCTGGTTTTTTACTAAAAGTGATAATTTTACATTTAACCTCCAAGATATAAAACTAAGAAGAAAAGTACTCGCGCCATATAGGGATGAATTTGGAAATCCAAAGGATTGGATTGATACTGGAAGCAGCAATTTTCGGGATACCGCGCCATCAAATTTATGGACTGACATTTCAGTTCCGTTTTGGTCCATGCCGGAAAATACTGATCATCCAACCCAAAAGCCCGAAAAACTATTAGCAAAAATTATTCTAGCCGGAAGTAACAAAGGCGAAATAGTTTTTGATCCATTTTTAGGCTCCGGGACCACAGCAGTAGTTGCTAAGAAATTGGGAAGAAATTTTAGCGGTATTGAGATGGATGAATATTATTGCTGTCTATCACAAAAAAGATTAGAATTGACCGAAGAGAACAAAGACATTCAAGGTTATAAAAACGGAGTTTTTTGGGAAAGAAATACACTTAGAGATCAGAGAAAGAAAAAATAGGATGGAAGATCAATAATTTGTACCATCCCATCTTGTATTATTTAAAAAAATTAAATGTTTGAATCCTGTTAATTGAAAAATTGGGTGCCGGTTAACAAATGATTGCCTAACTCCGTCAGGTCCGGAAGGAAGCAGCGGTAAGCATGATGCTTGTGTAGCCGGTTACCCTTAAAAAATTAAACAAGAATATAGTCTCTCATATTTCAAAACTTCATTTTCTCACAAACATCAATTAGAAAACTGTTCAACAAGAATTAGCTCAAGCATCTTTGCTGTAATTAACTGAGATTACGGTAATGCTGTTATGAAAAAGCATTAAATCTTTATTCAATTCTTTACCTGCTTTTTTATTCATTAACTTATTCATCTCATCTATAGATGAAGCAGAAATTTCACAATAATGACTATACTTTGTTTCCAGGAGAAAATTGCTTTCTACTTTGGCAACCATAATATCATCACCTGTAATTTCATTCAGATGATTTACTGTTACCTCTTCAAAATGATTCAAAACATTTTCGTCATCACTTTTATGCAGGAAGAAGAGTAATTTATACATTAGCAACCAATTGAAAAAGATGAGATGATATCGGCGTATAATATTTTATTATTATCGTATGTATATTTGGGTACTTCGAGAATTAGAATAAATGATTTATCTCCACAGGAATGTTCAAGTAACTGAATAAAATTATTTCCTGCTTCAATCATCTTCGTCGATCTGATACGGTACTGACCTTTTGTGAACTGACCAAAATTATATTTTACGAATTGTGTTCCGTTGCTTCCTTCTGGTAATGTGATAACGGTAATTTGTGATCCAAGTTTTTCATTGATATATCTATAACCATCTAATTTACTTTTTAAATGTTCAGTTATTGAAATTCGGACTGCAGCATTCCAATCGGAATTTAATGATAGCTGAAAATCTTTCATCTCAGCTTTAACATTTTCTCTTGTACTCTGATCTTTGCTGATTGAATCTGCACCTTCGCTCTTGAATGACTCTATAGTTAACTCAGGCTTTTCTATTTTCCACGATGCATTCGATATATCATTCAATACAAAAGTTGAAAAAATATTTTTATTACTGATATAGCTGTACTCTTTACTATTGTAGATAAAAGTATCTGTTTTATTATTTATTTTAGCTCGCGATTTAGAAGTAATTCGGGTTACAATACTCGTATCGGTAATACTTTTTATTTCCTGATCATAGATATTGTTTGCATTTACATACCTGTTGAATGAACGAAATACCAAATAAAATTTTTCATCGATATATTTATAAAGAGAAAGCCTTGATAATTTTAAGAAATCTTTCGTGATAAAATTTTCTGATGCAACCAAAAACTGTTTAGCTGAAATAGTTTGCCATTTAGTAACTATATTTCCATTTAGTGAGTTGTCGCGTAAATAAAGGTTTAAATACTCATCATAAACTGAAAGCAGGTTGTATAAAGGATTTGGATATTCAATCAGAACAAAATAAAATTTCGTACCTGATTTAGTAATAATGCTGTCTATTGTTAATCGGTGGTAAGCAGTATTAATTGGTGAATTTGAATTTACCAACCCCGATAAATTGTTATTTGCTTTTTCACTTCCCCATAAAGCATCTATTACCAGTTTATGTAGAGCAGGACCACTGACCTTTTGTTGAACTTCGTTTTCCTGCTTGTTGCAGCTCACGGTAAACAGAACAGTAAGTAGTATGATTAGAAAAAGCTTTGACATTTCGTCTTTAATATTTTAATTGTAAACAAAAATAATAATTATTTTTGAATTATTCATTCAAGCAATTATATTTAATTAAATATATATATAATCTTTCAATATCCTTTATCTATTACTAATAGTTTGAAAAGAATTTTAATATTATTCTCAATTATAGTTCTGTTAATTTCTAATTGTATCTATTCACAGACTGCTTCGGTTTCCCAAATTACATTAGAAGGGATTAATTTCTCATTTACCATTGAAAATCTGCCTGATAGTATTTCTTCCGTATTTGTTGTAATTCAAAATGAAGAAAACAAGAATGAATTTCAGTTAAATGTTACTGCCCGTAAAATAGATACTCTTCTAACAATTAATGAATCGGGAAACTACTCCGTAACTTTTCCGGAATTAAATATTGAAACACTTACCATCAGAGTGTTGCCCGGGTTATTAAGTATTATACCTCCGCTGCTTGCAATACTGATGGCGCTTATTTTCAGACAGGTGATAGTATCATTAATCTTTGGTGTTTATATCGGTGCGGTATTTATTTATAATTACAATCCGCTAACGGCGTTACTTCGTTTAATAGATAAATATATTATCAGTGCAGTATCCGATACTTCACATATTCAAATAATAGTTTTTACTTTACTTTTTGGCGGAGTAATAGGTTTGATATCGAAGAGCGGGGGAACAAGAGGTATCGCAAATGTGATTACAAGGTTTGCAAAGAATAGAAAATCAACAATGATATCTTCCTGGCTTGCGGGATTGGTTATCTTTTTTGATGATTATGCAAATACTCTTATTGTTGGAAACCTGATGCGTCCTGTTACCGATAGAATGAAAATATCCAGAGAAAAACTCTCATTTATTGTTGATGCAACTGCAGCTCCTGTTGCAAGTGTTTTTATTATCAGTTCGTGGATAGGATTTGAAGTAGGATTAATACAGGACGGCTTAAAGATGATAGGATCAGACGCCGACGGCTACTCTACATTCTTGGCAACAATTCCATATAGATTTTATCCTATCGCTATGCTCTTTTTTGTCTTTATAATTTCATATTTCCAAAGAGATTTTGGACCGATGTTCAAAGCTGAAAGAAGAGCACAAATAGAAGGCAAAGTATCCAATAGGGCAGATAGTAATCAAAAATCTTTAGACGAGTTCTCTGAAATATTTGGTAATGAAGAAAAAGCAAAATGGTACAATGGTATCATTCCAATATTTATAATAATTTTTGGAACAATTATAGGACTCGTTTATACTGGGATTAATTCGTTACAGGAACAAGGTTTTACTAACTATGGCATGCGTGAAATAATTAGTAACTCCGATTCATATTTAGCATTGCTGTGGAGTAGTTTTACCGCTTGTATTGTTTCTGCAATAATGATTCTGACCCAAAAAATAATGAGTTTGAGTGAAACTTTTGATGCATGGTTTATCGGAATAAGATCAATGCTCCTTGCAATTATTATTTTAACACTTGCCTGGTCTATCGGTGCAATAACTGTTGAGATGAAAACAGCGGATTATATCATCAGTTTAATCGGTGGTGATATCAGTCCTCATTATTTACCTGTGTTGATTTTTATTATTGCAGCAATAACAAGTTTTGCAACGGGTACGAGCTGGGGAACAATGGCTATAATGATGCCTATTGTTATTCCCTTAGCACATTCGGTTGCCGGGTTAAATAATTTAATTCCGGCAGATAGTACAATTATATTATACGGAGTGATTAGTTCAGTACTTGCCGGAAGTGTGTTCGGAGATCATTGCTCACCAATTTCCGATACGACTATCCTCAGTTCCATTGCTTCCGGTTGTAACCATGTTGATCACGTAAGAACACAGCTTCCGTATGCTCTTGTGGTTGCATTTGTTTGCATACTTTTGGGGGATATATTATCTGCGTATGGTTATTCTCCATTTCTCTCTTTTGGATTAATTGGGATTATACTCGTGGGTGTAGTTCTTATTTTCGGGCGCAAAGTGAATCCGGAAATGGATGGAAAGACAACCTGATAATCTAATAGAATCCCTTGCATAACCTAATAATTTATGATACTCGGGTGGGCAAGCAAAAAAATAGTTGAATTACATACTAAAAAAAAAGTCTTAAATTAATAATTTTTAATATTGTATAAGGTTCACGAAACCTCCTAATAATTGGTCTTAAAATCATCTCCTGTGGCTTCTTCATATTAACTACCATTAAACAGTAAAAAGTCGATGTACAATTTGGAGATTGAAATTCTTATTCCGCCTATTCTCTTTGAAAATAACTTTTAATTAACTCTGCTTTATTGTTGCCCACAATAGCAGATAGATTTTCAAGAGAGGCAATTTTTATTTCTCTAATGCTTCCAATCTTCTTAATTAACATGTGTGCTGTGGAAGGACCGATACCTTTAATCTCTGTTAGTTCGGAAGTAAATGTTCTTTTTGAACGTCGTTTTCGATGAAAAGTAATTGCAAACCGGTGCGCTTCATCACGTATTTGCTGTAATAATTTTATTGCTGATGATGTTTTAGGAATTGATTCTGCCTCGGATTTCCGTGGAAAATAAACTTCTTCCAATCGTTTTGCCAAACCAATTATAGGAATTTGTTTTATTTCCAAATCATTCAGCACTTCAACTGCACTGGATAACTGTCCTTTACCACCATCAACCATTATCAGATCGGGCAACGGATCTCCATTGTTTAACAGGCGCTTATATCTTCTCTCTACCACTTCCCGCATACTTGCAAAATCGTCAGGTCCATCAACACTTTTTATAATAAATTTTCTGTACAAACTTTTTTTTGGTTTACCATCAACAAAAACCACCATGCTTGCAACCGAATCAGTACCCTGCAAATTTGAAATATCAAAGCATTCAATTTTTTTTGGCAGAGTATTTAATCTCAAATCTCTTTGAAGGGCAGCTACCGCGTATGTTACGTGAGCTTCTTTCTTCATTTTCTGTATCTGGATTTCTTTTAATTGAAGAATCGCATTTTGTTTACACATCTTTACTAAAGAGCGCAATTCTCCACGCTGAGGAATAATGAACTTTACTTTACGCTGTGCACTTAAATTAAGCCATTCTTTCAGCAGATCGGCATCATTGGGTTCAGCTTCAAATAATATTTCCTTTGGTATTTCAGTATGTTCCCCATAATAGAATTTAACCGTGGAATTGTAAATCTCCGGTAACTCTTCTCCTCCTTTTAATTTTAATTTCAATTGTTTTTTACCAACAAGTTTACCGCTGCGAATATTAAATATTGAACAGGCGGAATCCTTGCCTTCAAAAGCAACGGATATTACATCACGGTCTTCAAAATCAGTACTCACTATTTTCTGCTTTGATGATATGGCTCTGAGTTGTTCAATTTTATCCCTTATCTGGGCAGCTTTTTCAAAATCAGTTTCCGCCGCTGCTTTATCCATTTTAGCTTCCAGTTCTTTTATCAGATCATCAGTTTTACCTCGAATAACTTTTATTACTTCCTGTACCATTTCATTGTACTCAATTTCGGATACTAATCCTTCACAAGGCCCATCACATTTTTTTATATGATAATCGAGGCACACTTTGAACTTTTTCTTTTCTATTGTTTTATCATTTATATCATACTTGCAGCTTCGTATTTTGAAAATTTGATTTATCATCCGGAGTGCAGCCCTCATACTTTTAACACTAGTATATGGACCATAATATTTTGAACCGTCTTTTAAAATTTGCCTGGTTGAATAAACCTGAGGATATGGTTCATTTGTAATTTTTATGAACGGAAATGATTTATCATCTTTCAGGTCGATGTTATAGCGGGGTTTTAATTCCTTTATCATATTGTTTTCGAGTACAAGAGCTTCAACCTCAGAATCGGTTATAATTAATTCTACATCGGTAATCTTTTTAACCAAAGCTAAAGTTTTTGCATTAACAGCAATACTGTGAAAGTAACTCTTCACACGGCTCCTTAAATTTTTGGCTTTGCCTACATAAATCACTGTATCTTTATCGTTTTTAAATTGATATACACCAGGATTTGTCGGAAGGTTTTTAAGTTTATTTTTTAAAACAGGGTTCATAAAAGTTAAGCGATTTCCACAATTTCATTGTAAACTTATAATAAATAAAGGAATTGAGATAAATCTTTTCTAAAATACAAATTGTGCTTATATATTAATAATTATCAAAATCTTTTCAAGGTTTTAAAAAAAGACTTAGCTAAATTATATCAAAATTTGTACAATTGGGGAAAGGAGGTCAATTATTTATTCTTCAAGAATAGTGTTTTTTGCTATTACGACAATTCCGGATTCGGTAACTGTAAATTTTTCCTTATCTCTTTCCGGGTCGAATCCAATTTCGTAACCTTTAGGAATTACTACATTTTTATCTATTATTGCTTTTTTAATACGCACATGTCTTCCAATATTACAATTGTTCATTATAATTGAATCTGTTATGTAAGCAAAACTATTTATCTTTACATTTGGTCCGATAATGGATCGCTCAACTAAACCTCCCGAAACAATTGAGCCATCACAGATAAGAGAATTTAAACTTCTGCCTACTCTTTCACCTTCGTGGGAAACAGTTTTTGCCGGTGGAAACTGATACTGATGAGTACGCATAGGCCAGGAGGAATCATATAAATTAAAATCGGGTGTAATTTTTATTAAATCCATGTTCGAATCAAAGTAACCATCAAGCGTTCCTATATCGCGCCAATATGGATTTTCTTTTTTATTCTGATCTTCAAATTTGAATGCGTAAACATCCATATTTGATTTTACCATATACGGAATAATATCTAAACCAAAATCGTGAGGTTTTAGTTTCTTCTCTTCCATCTCAAAAAATATCTGGCGCAATACTTTTGCAGAAAAAACATATATCCCCATATTTACAAACGAAAATCCGGGTTTATCAGGTATTTCTGGTGGATCCTCAGGTTTTTCAATAAAAGAGTTTACTTTGTAATTTTTATCAACCCCAACAATTCCAAACCTGCTCGCATCTGATTTAGGAATTTCAATACATGAAATTGATAAATCAGCTTTCCTTTCCACGTGCGATTGCATCAAATGCAGGTAATCCATTTTATAAATATGGTCTCCACTTAAAATCAATACCCAGCGTGCTTTATGATCTTTTGAAAATAAATTTTTATTTTGGTAAATGGCGTTAGCAGTTCCCAGATACCAGTCGTTATTCAATTTTCTTTGCGGGGGAATAGAATAAATAAACTCGCCTAACTCGGGGTTAAATATACTCCATGCCTCAAGTAAATGCTGATTTAATGAATCAGATTTATATTGGGTCAATACGTATATTCTTCTTAGTCCGGAGTTGAGGCAATTGGATAATGCAAAATCAATTATGCGATATTTCCCCCCGAACGGTACAGAGGGTTTACTTCGGTGCTTTGTGAGTGGATATAACCTTTCACCCTGACCGCCGGAGAGTATCATTACAATGGTATCTCGTACTACTGAAGAACCTGCGAAGGGCATTTAAATTCCTTTTTATTATAATGTACAAAGATAAATAATTATGATTTGATTGACAATTAAACAAATTATTATTTCTAACGTTTTATAAGTTTATTTTTATAAATTATTACATTGCCTTACTATTAATATTGATTCATTTTAAGTAAATATTTAGAATATGTGGAAAATTAAAACAGTTACTGCTTGTTTTATTATACTTCTGCTTTTTTCCGGTGGCTCCTGGTTAGTGTATAAACAAGGCGGTATCGAACTGGAAAATATGAGGATAGCTTTCTATGCACAACACATCAAAAATATAAATTTGCGTTATGATCAGGACAAATATATAACCGATAATCAAAGGCTTGTCGATATACTTCATTACGATCTTTTTTTTGATCTATTCCCGGAAAAGAAAAATTTTGATGCATCTGCAATAATTAAAGGTGTTTTGAAAACAAAAGGACTAAATTCAATCGATTTAAACTTTTATGATAGTTTTGAAATTAACCTGGTTGAATTGAATGGAAAAAAAGCCGATTACACTTATGAAGGAAAATTAATTTCGATAGTGATCGATCATTCGATTTCTGATACATTTAAAGTTAAGATTGAATACTCGGGAACACCCGAAAGAGCTGGTTTTGGTGGATTCTCATTTGCTAAGATAAATGGTAAGTCATTAGTGTATTCGATAAGTGAACCTACATACGCATCAACATGGTTTCCATGTAATGATTTTCCAAATGATAAAGCTCTGTTAGATATAAGAATTAAGAATGATTCCTCACAGGTGTCAGTTTCAAACGGAGTTCTGGTTGATGTAGTAAATGATAATTTAAAAAAAACGTATCATTGGAAAACAAGCTATCCAATATCAACATATCTGATTGCGTTATACTCTTCAGATTATAAGCATTTTAGTGATAGCTACATTTCGATTGATGGGAAAGATACAATGGACATAGATTATTATGTATTACCGAATGATTACAAGAATGCACAAATTGATTTTGCGGAGCACGTAAATATTCTTAGTTTCTTAGCAGAAACATTTGGTGAATATCCATTCATTGATGAAAAATATGGGATTGCTGAATTTTTATGGCAACGGGGAGCAATGGAGCATCAGACAATAACTGGTGTGGGATCAAATCTCGTTGGTGGGAAAAACTTTTTTCTCGATATTTATATTCACGAGGCGGCTCATCAATGGTGGGGTAATGCAGTTGGACTTAAATCGTGGAAAGATATATGGTTAAATGAAGGTTTTTCATCCTATTGTGAAGCACTATATTTTGAACACAAATCCGGCAGCTCTGCTTTGCAAGCAACAATGCAAAGTAAAAGGCAGCGCAAATTTATTGGTTCTTTGGGTGATCCCGGAGCATTTTTATTTAACAATACAGTTTACGATAAAGGTGCGTGGGTTTTACATATGCTCCGATGGGAATTAGGAGATAAAATATTTTTTAAGATACTTAGAGAATATTACAGAAAATACAAATATTCAAATGCATCAACCGGGGATTTTATAAATGTTTGTGAATCAGTTTCCGGCAAAGATTTGGATAAATTTTTTGATCAATGGATAATAGGCGTTGGTGAAATAGAACTGAATTATGATTGGGAAATAAAGCAAATCGGTGATAATTATAAAACGTTAATTGATCTGGAGCAGGTTCAGGAAAAGTATGAGGAATATCATTTCTCCCTGGAGATAGGATTACAATATAACGGTGATCAAATAGATTATCATAAATTTTACATAAATTCAAATTTGATGCAGCTAACTATTAGTAGTTCAAAAAAGCCGGATAGCATATTAATTGATCCTAATCAGAGATTATTATTATCAGCTAAGAGTAAGTAATGGATAATTATCCCTGTTTCATTTCAAAAAGGTAATCTTTAATTTTAAATTTTAATCTAATAAAAAAGAAAGTTACTTGTGAATAAAAGATACTTGTTTATTTCCGATCAACATTTAGGTCTTCAAACAAAGGAAATTGAAAATAAAAAGGAGAGATTATTAGTAAAATTTCTAAAATTTGCAGAAGATAACTGTGATGAGCTATATATATTAGGAGATTTATTCGATTACTGGTTTGAATATAAAAGAGTTTATCAAAAAGGTTTCTTTCGAACTTTAACCGCTTTACAGGATGTTGCAGAAAGGGGAATTCGGATTCATTACTTTATTGGGAATCATGATTTTTTGCACAGAGATTTTTTTACAAAGGAAATCGGTATAAAAATGTATGAAGCCCCGATTGATGTGATGTTAAACGGAAAAAAATTTTATATCGGTCATGGAGATGGATTAGTAAAAAATGATATCGGTTACAGAATATTAAAAGTAATTCTAAGAAACAAATTCATACAAAAATTGTATTCATTATTACATCCTGATATTGGTATTGCTATTGCAAGTAAAACAAGTAAATCCAGCCGGGCATACACAAAGCAAAAGGATTACGGTGAGATAGACGGTATGCTAAATGCTGCAAAACAAAAAATTGATGAAGGATTTGATTATGTTATGTTTGGGCATTCGCATGAGAGATCATTTGTAGAATACAAGGGAGGAAAATTTATTAACCTGGGTTCATGGATTGAAGCTCCCTGTTATGCTAAATTTGATTCGGGTGAGTTGGAGATAATTGATTGGCAGTAATATGGCAAAGAAGAATTTAAATGATGATGAGCTTAAAAAATATTTTTTTGATTCAAAACATAGAAATAAGAAATTGAAAAAAAAGAAAGCAAATAGAAAAATAAATTGGATAATTTCACTTGGAGTAAGTGCAGTAATTTTACTCATCCTGGTAATTTATATTGTAAGCGGATTGCCAACTATTGAGGATCTGGAAAATCCCAAACCTCAGCTTGCCACCAAGGTATTTTCTGCTGATGGGGAATTAATTGGAAAATTTTATATTGAAAACAGAATAGAATCTGATATTGACAGCCTTCCGGCATTCTTAACCTCGGCTTTAATTTCAACCGAAGATAGAAAATTCTTTGATCACTGGGGAGTAGATGTTGGCAGGTTTTTTAAGGCAATGATAAAAAATGTTATGAGATTCTCTTTTAGAGAAGGTGCAAGTACAATTACACAGCAGCTTGCTAAAAATCTCTATGAACTAAAATCAAGGCGGGAAAATCAGCTTGATAAAGCAACTCGAAAGATAAGGGAATGGATATCAGCAATTCAGGTTGAAAAAAGATTTACAAAAAAAGAAATCATCGAATTATATTTGAACGTTTCATATTTCGGGAAAGGTACGTATGGAATAGAAGCAGCTTCCCGG
>Ga0114950_10001908_pt1 | contig 15952 bp, 12 predicted proteins | sample N075metaG_FD_83503 | JGI IMG/M metagenome (GOLD analysis project Ga0114950, IMG submission 83503) | Deep subsurface microbial communities from Kermadec Trench to uncover new lineages of life (NeLLi) - N075 metaG | ecosystem: Environmental > Aquatic > Marine > Ocean trench > Sediment | place... | reverse complement strand
TTCGCGCAAGGCGCGTACCACCGCATTGACGATGAACGGGAGAAAGCTGAGGGAAATTCCGTGGAGCGCTTCGAAGCGCGACTTGTTCGCTTCCCGAAGCCCCACCACCGCGCTCATGTCGACCTCGGCAACCGTGCCCACATGAGGGCTGGTGCGCTTTGAATAGACCATGTGGTCCGCGACGAGTTTGCGCAGCCGTGACATCGGAATGACTCGGTCACCGTCTTCGATCGTCGCCCCCAGAGTGGAGGTCTGTGGACCTTGCGGTGGCCGGCTTGCCGCAGCTGTGGCTGCGGGCGTTGTTGGGGACTGGCTTTGTGCGGGAGCGGCCTGGGTCTGCCGCGAAACACCTTCCGGGACGCGGGTCGCCTGATGACCGAGGACGTCCTGCTGGGTAACCCGACCGCGGCTCCCGGTGCCAACGATCTGCGAGGTATCGAGACTGTCCCCCGCCGCACGCGTTGCCAAAGGAGTTGGCGCAGGGGGCCGGGGCGGGGATGAAGCTCTACTCGAAGGAGTCTCGACTGAGGTTGTCGTTGCGCTGGCCCCATTCTCGACCGCCGACTGCTTCGAGACCAAACTATCCCCTTGCGCAACCGGGGTGCCGGATTCGTCGATCAGCACGAGTTCGGCTCCGACTTCAACCGTGTCATCTACCGAAACCAGAATTTTCTGAATCACCCCAGCGCAGGGCGAGGGAATTTCGACATCGACCTTGTCCGTCGTCAGCTCGACCAAGCCTTGGTCGAGGGACACGAGGTCGCCCTCCGCGACCAGCCAACGCGACACAGTCCCTTCGACGACGCTCTCCCCGAGACTCGGGACTCGCAGCGAGATCGACATCTCCTGGCGCTCCTTCCACATTCTGCAATATCGCGGTCCACCGCCGATACGCGGATCGGCTCGCGTCCCGTGCGGCTTGAACGTCTCCTGGCCGCAATCACCTTCGCAGGCGAGACTAGTGGCCCGCGCCCGGCAGCGCGACCTCGCGCCCGGTCGTTCTGATACATTCTTCACAACCCAAGCGGAATCGCCCAATCCCGGCGCGAACCGGAGCCAGGACTTCGATGACTTCATCGCAGACGCTTCCGCAAACAAAGATCCTGGCTTGGGGTGTGCATCTCTTCACCGCCAGCGGTGCCGTATTCGGTGCCCTTGCCCTGGTGGCCATCGCACGCGGCGATCTGGCCTTCGCAGGCGTCATGATGCTGCTGACGATGGCGATCGACGCGGTGGATGGCGCGATGGCCCGGGCGGTCGGAGTTTCTCACGTGCTACCCCATGTCGACGGCCGACGGCTCGACGATATCGTCGACTTCCTCAATTTCGTGATCGTGCCGGCGGTTTTCATGGTCGAGGCTGGCAGCTTGAGCCATTGGTTTCTGATCGCCCTGCCCGTGTTCGCGAGCAGCTACGGATTCTCACAGCAGGACGCCAAGACCGAGGACGACTTTTTCCTGGGTTTTCCCTCGTACTGGAACATTCTGGCCCTGTATCTCTGGATCCTCGAGATCTCCCCGGGTGCCGGGAACGTCTGGCTGATCGGACTTTCGATCGCGGTATTCGTGCCGCTCAAGTACATCTATCCGAGCAAGATGCAGATGCTCCGCATCAGCACCTGCGTGGGGGGATTGGTCTGGGCCCTGGTCATGGTCTGGATAATTCTGGTTCCCGAGCCGGCGGCACGTCTGCATGTCGCGGAGATCAGTTTGATCTACCCGGCCTACTACATCGCACTGTCGGCGTGGTTGGGGCGCTGGGATCGCGGTATCCATCGGACCAAGGGTTAGCGACCCGCGCAGACTCCTAGGTCATCGCGTCGAGCAAGTCCATGATGCGCCAGGGCTTGGAAAGCACCCTTGCAACGCCCATGGCGAGCAGGTCATCCTCACTGCCACTGCCTCCGGTGCCGATCACGTTTGCATCCGGTCGAACCGCGCGCACCGCATCGACCCAGGCCGACATCTCCTCACCCGCGAGCCCGAAATCGATCAACACCGTGGCGACTCGCGGTTCTGCTTTCAGTAGCTTGAGAGCACTGTCAAGATCGTCGGTCGGATAACACAGGGTCCCGATACGCTCGATCTGCGAAACCAGCAGCCTTCGCACAGCGCCGTCGCGTTCGATCACCACCACCGGGCCGTGGTCGGGAAGGATGGGCTTCGAGCGACTGCGGTGATCGAGCAGAATACGGACCCGCGGATCGCTGGTCATCGGCCGTTCGTCGTCGCACAAGATGACCACCAGGAAGCCCGCTCGGCCGTTCAACATACGAGCGCGCAACAGCCAGCGGTCGGGCTCGTCACCCCGGTCGCCATCGCCTGCGGGCAGCGTCGCGCATCCTACCCAGTCGTCTATGGCCAGATTCAGCTGCGAAATGATCTCACCGCCCAACACGTCCTGGAGTTGACTCGCGTCTGCACCGCCCGCAGTTTGCGAGAAGAGTTCGCGCGCGCGCTCACTCACGAAGTGGAGCTTGCCCTCGAGGTCGAGTTCGACGACCGCGAGCGGACTGGACCCGGCGGGTCGACGCTCGGTGGTCACCGCAGAATGGACTGCCCTTTTGAGTTCACCCAGATCGAAGGGCTTTTCGAGCAACTGCAGAACACCGCAACGATCCGACTCGGACAGCAGATCTTTCGACGGGAATCCGGTAATCAAAATAGTATGCAGGGAGGGATTGACGGCCTTCAAGGCCTCGGCGACGTGAAGACCGTGGATATGGTTCTTGAGCATCCAATCGGTCACCAGCACGTCTGGGCTGGCTGAAATTCCCTGATCGAAGGCCTCGCGACCGTTTGCCGCCGAGATCACCTCGTGACCTTCTTGAATCAAGAATCGCACGAGGGTTTCGCGCAGCGACTTTTCGTCTTCGACGATGAGAACAGATGCCATCCGTGCCTCACACGTTCTTCACGTTCATCTGTGCGCGCTACCCGCGAGCGGGGACGCGCCAATGAATACTAGCCAAAGCCTACAGCCTTAAACGACGCCCCAAAAGCACCTTTTTTCGACCCTGAGAATGCGATGCACCCGCGGGAGAAGTCGGCCTGTGGCATGCTGGGCGGGTGGCGAACGAAGTAGCTCAAATTGGCGTTCTATTGTTGAACTTGGGAACGCCCGATTCTCCAGCAGTCGGCGATGTCCGTCGTTTCCTACGGCAGTTCCTGTCGGATCGCCGGGTCATCCGCTTGCCGCAACCGCTGCACTGGCTTCTGCTCAACCTGTTGATATTGCCGTTTCGACCGCACAAGTCGGCGGCGGCGTATCGCGCCATTTGGACCGAGGCTGGGTCGCCGCTGTTGCACTTCGGGCGCGGCTTGGCCGAATCAGTTGCCGAGCGCCTGGGCCTCGGTTTCCGTGTCGAACTCGCGATGCGCTACGGCTCGCCCAGCATCGCCGAGAGCCTGAGTACGCTCATGGCAAGCGATCTCGCGAAGATCGTCGTCGTGCCCCTGTTTCCCCAGTACGCAATCGCCTCGACGGGCAGCGCGCTCGCGGAGGTGGCCCGAGTGCTCGAATCCGCAGAGCGACCCCCACCGCTGCACACGTTGGGAGATTTCTTCGAGCATCCGAGTTTCATCAATGCCTACACCGAGGTGGCGGAGCCCATCTTGAAGGATTTCGCCCCGGACCACGTCGTCTTCAGCTTCCATGGACTGCCGGAATGGCAGATCCGCGAGCTCGACCCGAGCGGGAGGCGCTGTCTCGTCGACGCGGATTGTTGCGCGGCGTCGAGCGCCGAGAACCGGAGCTGCTATCGCGCACACTGCTTCGCCACCACCCGCGCACTCGTGGCCGCCCTCGAGGTCGACATGGACTTGAACGAACACAACACCTCCCTGGTGTTCCAATCTCGCATGGGGCGCACGCCTTGGCTCGACCCGGATCTAGTGAACGTCTTGCCCGAGCTCGCGGAGCGGGGGATCAAGCGGCTGGCCGTATTCTGCCCGGCCTTTGTCGCCGATTGCCTCGAGACGGTCGAAGAGATCGGGATTCGCGCCCGGGCCCAGTGGAGCGAGTTGGGCGGAGATGCCTTGTGTCTGATCCCATGCGTCAATGCAGGTCCCGGATGGGCCGACGGGGTGGCGGCAATGGTGCGGGAGACGGCTGCTTCTGCCGACAGCTAGCAGCCCGTTGAATAAGTCCCGCTGTCGCCATGCACCGGCCTTTCGGCCCATGACTCTGCGGGACTTTTTCAACGGGCTGCTAGAGCGAGCGGACCGCCGCGGTGAAGGCCTGCACTCCCTCGACTGGGGTGTCGATCAAACAACCGTGACCGAGATTCGCGATATAACCCTTGGCCGATTCGGCGGCCCGGTACATGTCTCGCACCATCACCGAGATTTTTTCTGCCGGTGCAGCGAGGGCGGCGGGGTCGAGGTTGCCCTGGAGCGCCACGCGATCGCCGCAGTAGCGAGCGGCGCTTGCCAGGTCGACTCGCCAATCCAACGAGAGAACGTCTGCCCCCGATTCCACTGAAGCTTCGAACAGGTGAGCGCCGTTGTTGATGTAGAGGATCAGTGGAGCCAGATCCCGCCGGATCCCCTCGGCGATCTGCTGGTGGCGGGGCAGGATCCATTCTCTGTACTCGGCTGTCGTGAGCAGCCCAGCCCAGGTATCGAACAGTTGCACAGCCTGTGCTCCCGCCTCGATCTGGGCATTGAGGTAGGAGATGCTGCAGTCGGTCAACTTGTCGAGCAGCGCATTCAACAGCTTGGGTTCGCGGTGCATCATGCGTTTGATCTGCGAAAAATCCTTCGATCCGCGCCCCTCGACCATGTAGGCCGCCAGCGTAAAGGGCGCACCGGCGAATCCGAGCAGCGGGACCTGTCGCCCCTCGAGTTCCCGTCGCAGGGTGCGCAAGATTTCAAACACGAATGGAACGCTCTCGCTGGGGTCTGGAACTCGCAACCGTTCCACTTGTTCGGCACTGCGAATGGGTTCGGCCATGATCGGCCCCGGGGCAAAATCGAGTTCCACCCCCATGCCGGGAATCGGCGTGAAGATGTCTTGAAACATGATCACCGCCTCACTGCCCACCAGGTCGATCGGTTGCAGGGAGACCTCGACTGCGCGGTCGACGCTGCGACACATCTCGAGAAACGTCACCCCCTCGCGCACGCTGCGGTACTCGGGCAGGTAGCGTCCGGCCTGGCGCATCAGCCAAACCGGGGGACGATCGACCGGTTCTCCCCGGCAGCTGCGGAGGAAGCGCTCGGTCGCTGTGTACTTTGCAGACTCTCCGGTCGATTCGCTCGTCAAACCAATGCCCTCAGTAGCTGCGCAGGCTGGCCCAGCGATCGCGATGAAAGGCTGAGTCTCCGAAGCTGAGTTCGGCAACGCGCGCGCGCTTGAGATAGAAGCCGATGTCGTATTCGTCGGTCACACCTACCCCCCCAAAGAACTGCACGGCTTCGTTTGCCACGTGGACATACGCATCTGAACACTGCGCCTTGGCGAGGGAAACGAGTTGCGCAACCCGATCATCCCGTTCATCGATCGCCCGAGCACTCGCCAACACTGCGGCGCGACACAGTTCGATCTCCATGAACAGCCGCGCCGCGCGATGCTTGAGCGCCTGGAAAGTGCCGATCTTGACGCCGAACTGCTCGCGCTGCTTGAGATGTTCGATCGCCAGAGCGAAGGCCTGGGACATGCCGCCGAGCATCTCGGCGCAAAGACCGACGGTCGCGATATCGACTACCTGGCCCAGGATTTCGAGACCACCCCCCTCTTCGCCGATGCGAGCGCTCGCATCGACTGCCACTGCGTCGAACTGGATCACTGCTGTAGAGCGATGATCGACGCGCTCCTGCCGCGCCCGGGTGACGCCTTTTGCCCCGGCTTCGAGGCAGAACAGGCTGAGCCCGTTCGGGTCATCGTCTGCGCCACTGGTGCGGGCGCAAACGATCAGAGCGTCGGCGGCGTATCCGTCGAGAACTTGAATCTTCTCGCCGCTAATCTGATAGCCATCCCGGTGTCGCACGGCCTTTGTGGCGACCTTGGCCAGGTCATAGCGGCTCCCCGCTTCTTGATTTGCGAGCGCGAGACAGTGAGTGCCGTCGATCAGGGGATCGAGCCAGGTTTTCTTTTGCTCCTCGCTGCCCGCGCGGTGCAAAATCTGCCCGCAGAGCAGCACGCTCGAGAGAAAGGGTTCCGGAGCCAAACAGGTTCCGGCGGCTTCGAGCACAGTGACGAGTTCCGCCATGCCCATTTCCGCGCCGCCGTTTTTCTCGTCGAACGGGATGCCCGCCCAGCCGAGTTCGGCCATCTCTTTCCACAGGGATTTCGAATACCCGACAACGTCCTTCGAGTCGCGCAGCGCGCGAAAGCGGCTCACCGGAGACTTCTCGCGCATGAAGTCGGCGGCCGTCGCCGCGATCAGTTCTTGTTCATCGGTCAATGCGAGGTTCATCGGTCTAGTCCGGCAGGCCAAGCACGTGCTTGGCGATGATGTTGAGTTGAACTTCAGAAGTGCCGCCCTCGATGCTATTGCCTCGAGTTCGCAGCCAGGCACGGGTGCGATCCAGTTCTTCTTGCTCGAACCCCGGTCCATCCCAGCCGAGACTTTGTGGGCCCGCGATACGCACCTCAAGTTCGCTGCGCCGCATGTTGTTTTCGGTTCCCAGGATCTTGAACATCGAACTCTCGGCCCCGGGCTGGTGGCCGGCCTTGGACTGGTCGGACATGCGCTGGACCGCGTATCCAAACACGGCTGAATCCATCTCGGCCTGGGCGATCTCGCTGCGAAAATGGGGATCGGCGATCCGGTTGTCCGTCTCGCCGAGGTAGCGCGCGCCCAATTCTACCAGGCGTCCGCGACCCGTCGTGTCCCGGCTACTACCAAACACCTTTGCGATCATGGTGCGTTCGTGTCCAAGCAAGGCCTTGGCGACGGTCCAGCCGGCGTCGATCTTGTGGATCACGTTCGCCACCGGAACGCGAACGTCTTTGAAGTGCGTCTCACAAAAAGGTGACTTGCCGCTGATCAATGGAATCGGGCTCACGCTCACGCCCTCGCTCTCCATGTCGATCAAGATGAAGGTGATGCCCTCCTGCTTCTTGACGTCCGGGTCGGTGCGCACGAGGGCAAAAATCCAGTCCGAGTGGTCCGCGTAAGAAGTCCACACCTTTTGCCCGTTGATGACGAATTCGTCGCCCTCCCGCACCGCGCGGGTCTTTAGCGAGGCGAGATCAGAACCCGCGCCCGGCTCGGAGTAGCCCTGACACCAACGAATCTCACCGCAACAGATGCGCGTGAGATGAGTCTTCTTCTGCTCCTCGGTGCCGTACTGCAGGAGCACGGGGCCGATCATGGTAAAACCGAAGCCGTCGACCGGCGCGGGGAGTTCGAGTCGTGCGATCTCTTGCGCGAGGACATGGGCCTCCTGCTTGTCGAGCCCGCCACCGCCATACTCGACGGGCCAGCTGGGCGCAGTCCACTGCTTTTCGGCCATCACGTCCATCCAGACCTTGTGGTCGGGCGTCGCGAACGTCGCGTTGCGACCACCCCAGGTGTAGGATTCGAGATCGCGGCTTCCGAAGCCCACCAACGACTTGGGTGCGTTGGCTTCGAGCCAGCTTCGCGTCTCGGATCGGAATCTTTCAATATCGGGCATCGGGCCCTCCTTCAGTGTGGCTTCTGCGGTTGCTTCTTCGTCGGTGCATTCACGCGCGTACAGTTTCAAACGCGTTTCTCAGTCGCGCAGGATCGCCGGCAACCTGAACGTCATCCCCTCGTCCACTTGCGTGAGTGAACGCACACAGACGTCTCCCGCGTGAAGCTCCTTCAGACGCTCGATCACTTGTTCGATCAAGAACTCAGGCGTCGATGCTCCCGCACTCACGCCTACGCACGTAACTCCGTCGAGCCAGTCGGATTCGATGGCCTCTGCGTTCTGGATCAACACGCTGCGGATTCCGCGCTTGGCCGCCACCTCGACTAGGCGATTGCTGTTCGAGGACGCCGGCGCGCCTACGATGATCACCAGGTCGGCCTTCTCGGCCAGAGATTTGACGGCGTCTTGTCGGTTCTGGGTGGCGTAGCAAATGTCGTCGCGCTTGGGCAGGAGAATGGAGGGGAAGCGCTGTTTCAGGCTCTCCTTGACCACCGCGGTGTCGTCGATCGACAAGGTTGTCTGGGTCACACATCCGAGACGCTCCGGGTTCTTCACCTTTAGTCGCTGGACATCCTCGACGGTCTCGACCAGGTGCATCTTGCCCGGCGCCTGCCCCATCGTGCCTTCGACTTCGACGTGGCCCGCGTGGCCAATCATGATGATCTCGAAGCCCTGTGCGACCATGCGTTTTACTTCGACGTGCACTTTGGTGACCAACGGACAGGTCGCGTCGATCGTCTGGAGTTTGCTTTCGGCCGCTTCCCTTCTCACCTGGGGTGAGACGCCGTGAGCACTGAAGATCAGCTGAGCCCCAACCGGGGCTTCGGACGGCGATTCGATGAAGATGGCACCCTTCTTTCGCAGCGCGTCCACCACATAGCGGTTGTGCACGATCTCGTGTCTCACGTACACGGGAGCGCCATAGCGTTCGAGCGCGCGTTCGACGATTTCGATGGCGCGGTCCACGCCGGCGCAAAAGCCCCGGGGACTGGCGAGCAAGATCTCCATGACGCACACGCTAGCAGCCAGCCGAGTGCTCGACGCTCCCGTGGGGCCTCAATGTTCGCAGTCAACCGGCAGCGGCTCCTGTGGGAATCCGATAGGCTGCGCCACCCGATGTCCGATTCCGAAGCCCCAATTTCGTCGATCCCCACCGGACCGGATGAGCGCGAAGACCCCGAATCGGCGCCGGGCCTCCCCGCAACGACTCTTGCAGCACAGGCCGTACCCCGCAGTGAAATCGAACTCGACCCGTTGCGAGAACGCGGGGGTGAGGTCGGATCTTCGGCCGGCGTTGCGCAAATCTTGCGGCTCGCCTGGCCCATCATGCTCGCCGCGGGCGCAGTCGCGGTTGCGGGCATCGTCGACCGCGCGATGGTGGGGCGACTCGGCGAAGAATCGGGTGGCGCGGCGATTCCCCTGGCGGCAGTGGGAATCGCGACTCAGTTCTTCTTTCTCGTCCAGAGTTCCCTGTTCGCGGTTGGACTCGCCTGTGTGGCGCTGATGGCCCGGGCCATCGGCGCACGAGAACCTCGCCGCGCCCAGCTGGCTTTTGGGGCATCGCTTCAGGTCGGCGTCGCGATCAGCATTGGGCTGAGCATTCCGATCGCGCTAGTCGCGCCATGGGCTTTCGCGTTTCTCGGACAGGAACCCGCTGTAACAACCGCAGCCGTTCCGTACCTGAACTGCGTTCTCGCATCATCGGTCATGATGGCCGCGGCTCTCGTGATCGAAAGCGCGCTGCGCGCAGACAAGAACATGCGAACCCCAATGGTCGTGGCCGTGATCGTGATGGCCAGCAAGCTGTCGCTCAACTGGCTGCTGATCTTCGGACACGGCGGCTTCCCCCGCCTCGAGCTGTTCGGCGCAGGCCTGGCGACGCTAATTTCCCAGCTGCTCGGGCTCGCGCTGCTCATCGCATCACTCCGTGGACGCAGCGCCCACTCTCCCCTCGGCGTCCGCATGCGCGACATCTTCGCGATAAACCCGCGCAGTCGAGAGATCATGCGGATCGCCATCCCCGGGATCGCCGAGAGACTGATCATGAATACGGCCATGCTCAGCTACATCTGGGTGCTCGGCCACTACTACGGAACGCTCTCCGTCGCCGCCTACACCGTGGGCATCCCACTGCTGGCATTCACCTGGATTCCCGGCCAGGCCTACGCTCAGGCCTGTGCGACCCTGATCGGCCAATCCCTCGGAGCCAAACAACCCGACGAAGCCGAGCGGATCGGCTGGCGCGCAGCCGCACTCGCCATCGCGACCGCAACCGTGCTCGGCACAACGGTCGCCATCTGGCGCTTCGAAATCGCGGGCCTGCTGACAGACGACAGCGCAGTCATCGCAGCACTCGGCCCCTTCATGCTCGCCCTCGCAATGGCCCAGCCCCTGCTCCAACTCCAATTCACCCTCGGCGGAGCCCACCGCGGCGCGGGCGACACAACAACCCCTCTGATCGCATCCTGCGTAGGCAACTGGGTCTTCCGAGTCCCCCTCGCCTTCATCTTCGCCATCATCCTGAAAACCGAAGTCAGCTGGATCTGGTACGCCCTAATCCTCGACCACCTGGCCCGCAGCGCCGTCCTCGTCCACTCCTTCCACCGCGGCGCCTGGAAAACCAAACTCCCGTAACGCCCTCCATACCGACAGGCCGTACTCTATACCCCGCACCGGCAATAGCCGGAATCAGCGTGTGGTGGGTTCAGGCGAAGTAAAGCGGAGCCACCCCCACCGCACCAACTCCAAAGATATTGAAACCACATCCCCCCAAAAAACCAAAAACCCGAAAACTTTTGCGAGCCATTCGCCTGAACCCACCACACGCTGATTCCGGCGACCTCCGATCAACGACCTCCGATCAGCGAGCTCCGATCAAACACATCACCCATCCGAATACACAAACCGAAACTCCCCATCCACCACCGAAACCTTAACCTCCCCCCCCTTGGCGAGATTCCCAAACAAAACATGATCCGAAATCGAATCGACAAGTTCCCGCTGAATCACCCGCGCAAGCGGTCTCGCCCCAAAGTCCGGATCGTACCCAAGCTCCGACAACAACTTCCGAGCCGCCGCGTCCAACTCGATCTTGATCTTCCGTTCCGCCAACTGCCCTTCCAATTCTCCAATGAACTTCTCAACCACCCGATCCATCACCTCAGGCTCGAGCGCCCCAAACACGACGATCTCATCCAGCCGATTGCGAAACTCCGGACTGAACAACCGCTCCAGCGCCTTCGTGGTGCTCCCCGCCTTGCCACCGCCAAACCCAATGGCATTGGACGACGCTTCCCGAGCCCCCGCATTCGAAGTCATGATCAAAGTAATGTGCCGAAAGTCAGCCTCTCGCCCCTGGTTGTCGGTCAACACCGCGTGATCCATCACCTGCAGCAAAATGTCGAACACATCCGGGTGGGCCTTTTCGATCTCGTCGAGCAGCAACACCGCATAGGGATGCTTGCGCACGTCCTCGATCAGCATGCCGCCCTGGTCGTAGCCCACGTATCCCGGCGGCGCGCCGATCAAGCGAGACACCGCATGCTTTTCCATGTATTCGCTCATGTCGTAGCGAAGAAACGGAACTCCCAGGGTCTTGGCCAGCTGTTTACTCAACTCGGTCTTGCCGACACCCGTGGGCCCGGTAAACAAGAAGGATCCAATGGGACGATCCACGCCCCCGAGTCCAGCGCGTGACCGCTTGATTGCCCGAACCACCGATTCGACGGCGCTGTCCTGCCCGAAGACCACGTTCTTGATGTCTTCGTCGAGCTTCAAAAGGCGCTCGCGATCTTGGCCCTGGGTTCGTTCCAGCGGAATCCGAGCCATCCGGGCGACCACGGATTCGACGTCCCGCACCCCCACCGTCTTGCGCTTCTTGCTCTGAGGCCGCAAGCGCACCGCCGCACCCGTCTCATCCATCACGTCGATGGCTTTGTCCGGCAGGAAGCGATCGCCGATATGGCGCACAGAAAGATCGACGCATGCCTTGAGGGCTCCGCTGGTGTAGCGGACCCCGTGGTGCTCTTCATAGCGAGAGGCGAGGCCCTTCAAGATGCGCAGGCAGTCGCTCTTGGAGGGTTCGCCGACGTCGACCTTCTGGAAACGACGGGCCAGCGCGCGGTCCCGCTCGAAGTTTCGGTACTCCTGATACGTCGTCGAACCCATGCAGCGCAACTTGCCCCCGGCGAGCACGGGTTTGAGCAAGTTCGAGGCATCGACCGTATTGCCCTGGGCGGAACCCGCCCCCAGAATCGTGTGGATTTCGTCAATGAAGAGAATCGCCGAATCACACGCATCCAGCGCGGCCAGCAACGCCTTGAAGCGCGCCTCGAAATCGCCCCGGTAGCGAGTACCGGCCAACAGTGCCCCGAGATCCAAAGAGTAGATCTGTGCGCCGACGAGGTCGTCGGGAACGCGCCCTTCGTGCACGCGCAACGCAAGGCCCTCGGCCAATGCGGTCTTCCCGACCCCGGTTTCGCCCACGAAGATGGGGTTGTTCTTGCGGCGGCGAGCGAGGATGTGGATGGTGCGCTCGAGTTCGGTGCCGCGCCCGATCATCGGGTCGAGCTTGCCCTCGGCCGCCTCGGCGGTGAGGTTTGTCGTGAAGGCCGCCAACGGATCTGCCGGAACACCCTCGGTTTCTTCCCCGACCCCGCCGGGACTGTTCGCGTCCACGGGGTCGCCGGCTCGGTGGTCCCGGGTCTTGACGATGCCATGGGAGATGAACTGAAGCAGGTCGAGGCGGTCGACTTCCTGGGAGCGAAGCAACACGACCGCGTAGGAGTCGGGTTCCTGGTAGAGCGCGATCAACAGATCGCCGACCTCGACCTCTTCTTTTTCGGCGCTCGTGGTGTGGTCGACCGCATGCTGGAGAATTCGGTGGAAGGCCAAGGTCTGACGGGCTTCGAATTCCTCGTCCCCGGGAACTTGTTCGAGGTCCTCGTGAAAAAAGCGTTCGAGATCGCGCTTGAGCGCTTCGATGTTCCCGCCGCAGCTCGAGATGATCTCCATCCCGCGCTCGTCGTGCAGCAGGGCAAACAGCAGATGCTCAACCGTCACGTAGGCGTGACGGCGGTGCACGGCCTCCTGGTAGGCCGATTGAAGGGTCATCTGCAGCTCGCGACTGGTTCCTGCCATATTACGTTCGAACTCCTTTGTGTTCCGGCCGTGGGCCGGGAGTATCTGTGCTCACTCTTTCTCCACACCACTGCGCAAGGGATAGCCTTTTTCTTCGGCCAACCGATGCACGGTCGCGACTTTGGTGTCTGCAACCTCCCTGATGTAAACACCGGCAACGCCAAGTCCACCCTTGTGGACCTGAAGCATGATTTGAGTGGCCGCAGAGGGCCCCTTGCCGAATATATCCACCAGGACGCTTACCACGAAGTCCATCGGCGTGTAGTCGTCGTTATAAAGAAGAACTTTGTAGCGATCCGGGCGCTTGGTCTTCTTGCGTTCCTCGGTTGCGAGCCCCGAGTCTCGCTCATCTCCGGGAACATTCCCGCCGGAACTCATGACCGCACCCCGGGAGTTCGGAGCGACCCAAAGTACCTCTCGAATCGAAAGAAGCTGAGGTTCCACGGAGGGAGAATAGCCCGAACGCGATAGACTGCATTGCCATGCCCAAAATCGAAATGACCGAAGGGGTGAGCACGCTGCCCCGAGACGCGTGGAACCGCCTGGTGGGAGAAGAATCGCCGTTTCTCGAATGGGAATGGCTCGCGTCTCTCGAGGAGACCGGCTGTGTCGGCGGCCAAACGGGCTGGATTTCTCGCCCCCTGGTCGGCTACGAAGACGATCGGCTGGTCGCAGCCTGCCCGCTCTATGTCAAGTACAACAGCGAGGGCGAGTTCATCTTCGATCATGGCTGGGCCCAGGCGGCGGAGCGCGCGGGGATCTCGTATTTCCCGAAACTATTGGTCGGAGTTCCATTCACGCCGGTGACGGGCGCGCGCTTTCTGGTGGCGGAAGATCAAGACCGCAAGCAGTGGACTCAACAGTTCGGCGCGGCCCTGCGCCAACTGTGCGACAACGAAGACATCTCGTCTGCCCATGTCAATTTTTGTCGCCCGGAAGAACAAGAAGCACTCTGCGAGATCGGCTTCGAGGCCAGGATGGGTTTTCAGTACCACTGGAAGAACCAGGGCTATCGAGACTTCGAGGACTACCTGCAGCGCTTTCGCAGCAAGCGACGAAACCAGATTCGCCGCGAACGCCGGGAACTCACCCGGCAGGGAATCGAGATCACCTTCTCGGTCGGAGACGAAATCGACGCAGACGTCATGTCTCATATGTATCGCTTCTACCTGGCCAACATAGAGAACCACTACCATTGGGGGCGTCAGTATCTGAATCGCGAGTTCTTCGAGTTGATCACCGAGCGGTTCCGCGATCGACTGCAAATTACCCTGGCGCGTCGGGGTGAAGAAACCGTTGCCGGGACGCTCAACGTGGTCAAGGGAGACGTGCTCTACGGTCGCTACTGGGGGGCGGACCAGAAGCTGCGGCATCTCCACTTCAACACTTGTTACTACGCTCCGATCGAGTTCTGTATCGAGCGAGGTCTCGCGCGTTTCGAGCCCGGCGCGGGTGGCGAATACAAACAGATCCGCGGCTTCGATGCCGAACCCACCCTGAGCGCACACTACCTGAAGGACGATCGCCTGGCGGGCGCTGTGCGGGACTATCTCGTGAGGGAGCGACGCGACGCCTCAGAAACCATCGACTGGTTCCGAAACCAGAGCGCGCTCAAGCCGATACCTGAACCAGAATAGAACCGTTAAAATTGCCCGGTGGCGTCCATGTGCCGAAGCAGGACGCCCGCTTCGGCGGAATTGAGCGTCGGTTTGCGCAATAAACCGGCGATCAGGTCGGCCCGTTCCCGCTCCTCGTCGCTGAGGCCGCGCTGGTTCCGGCGACCCCCGGGCGTGTTGCGGTTCTGTTCCCACTGTCGCCCGCGATCATTGGACATGGCCACCAGGTCGAGTGGGTCGTCGATCCAACCCAATTGATTGAGCGGCCCGCTCGCAGCCTCGGTAGTCGCGGCAACGATGCGACGACTTCGCAGCGCGAAGGCATCGCCTGTGTCCGCCACGATCCTGTCGGGAGAGATGGCCTTGCGCACGCTGTCCACCAGTTCCGGACTGCCCACGATGACGATGAGTACCGGGTCGTCAAAGTTGATCAAATCGGAAATTGCCGAGCCCCAGTTTGCGGGGGTCGAGGTATAGACCAACGCGCCGAAGCCAAAGGCCGCGATCGCGGACATGCTGACCAACATTCCATTTCGCATGGAGATTTATTTCGGCACGGGGCGACTCTGGCCTGAGGTGCTTCCTACACCGCGCCGGATCATTCTCGATTCGAAAAGTTGAACACGAACACCCCGTTCGTGTCGTATCTCGAGAATCATCCCGCAGCGCGATAAGAATCGAATGGAGCGGTAAATACCCCATCACACTATTGGGTCATAGGCGGCCGGCGCGACCCTTCCAATCGCCTTCCAACACTCGACAATCTCGTAGTCGAGGGAATAGCGATCGCCCATTTGTCCCGCAATTTGGGGTAGAGGATTGAGCCCGGACTGCTCCGCGACCGTCGATTCCCACCCCCAAGCTCAACTCTTTGCCCGATACCTCGCCCCTCTCGAAGGTCATAGGTTTCGTTCTGTGATCAGCACTGACGCTGGCCACTCACAGAGGAACGGCGCCGACAACGCCAATTGAAGGGGGGGGTAACCATGACCATCGGATTCGAGTCTCGCGACATCGAACTCGCACGCGAAACGCCGGAGGATAAACATCCGGCCGCACTCTATTTGGCACAACTCGGTCCCGGATCGAGAAGAACCATGACCGAGGCCCTGCAGAAGATCGCCCGCTACCTGTCCGAAGGACGCTGCGACATGCGATCCCTACCGTGGAGTGCTCTGCGCATCGAGCACACTTCGGCACTGCGAACGCGCCTGGCCAGCGAACTTGCACCGGCCACCGCCAACAAGCACCTCGCCGCATTGCGCGGCGTACTGAAGCAGGTGTGGCGACTCGGCATGATCTCCGCGGAAGACCACCAGCGAGCGATCGACCTGCCCGCGGTCCACGGTCCCTCTCCTCGCAAGAGCCGAGCGTTGAGCCAGGAGGAGTTGCGAGCTCTGGTCGCCGCGTGTGAGCGCGATCGCTCTCCCGCCGGCCCTCGGGACGCCGCACTCTTCGCCCTGCTGTTTGGGGCGGGCCTGCGACGAGCCGAAGTGGCGGCACTCGACCTCGCCGATTTCGATCGGCGCACGAGTACGATTTGCGTACGCGGCAACGGCACCAAGCCGCCCCGCC
>Ga0114950_10001906_pt1 | contig 15960 bp, 18 predicted proteins | sample N075metaG_FD_83503 | JGI IMG/M metagenome (GOLD analysis project Ga0114950, IMG submission 83503) | Deep subsurface microbial communities from Kermadec Trench to uncover new lineages of life (NeLLi) - N075 metaG | ecosystem: Environmental > Aquatic > Marine > Ocean trench > Sediment | place... | reverse complement strand
CCCGGTACAGGCCGCCATTCATCAGGAACTTCATCAGTTCCCCAGCGATGCGGGATTCGGCCTTGTGGTTCATGGTGGTGTAGGGGTTGTCCCAGTCACCACCAATGCCCAGGCGCTTGAATTCTTCGCGCTGAACGTCAATCCAATGTTGTGCAAAATCACGGCATTCCTGGCGGAATTCGTTGATCGGCACATCGTCTTTGTTCTTTTTGGCCTTGCGGTATTTTTCTTCGATCTTCCATTCGATCGGCAGGCCGTGACAGTCCCAACCCGGCACAAAAGGCGTGCGCTTGCCCAAGCCGCGCTGGGTGCGGTTGATGATGTCCTTGATAATCTTGTTCATCGCATGGCCCAAATGGATGTTGCCATTGGCATAAGGCGGGCCGTCATGCAGCAGGAAGGTCGGGCGATCTGCCGTCATCGCCTCAATCTGGCCTTCCAGGTCAATCTCTTTCCAATAAGCAAGCATATCGGGCTCGCGCTTGGGCAATTGGGCCTTCATGGCAAAATCGGTCTGAGGCAGCCGAATGGTCGATTTATAGTCATTCGTCATGAGAGTGACGCTCTTCAATTGAAGTTTCTGCAGATCAAGTTGGTGGGCAAATTATCCGCCCACCAATTTTGGTGGCCTTGTTTATCAAGCCCATTGCCGCCTGTCGAGCGGCTAACGACGGATGATGGGAAAGCGGTCAGCGCTGTATTTGGCCAGCTGCAACTGCGCCCGGGCAATATCGCTGTCGGCGGCAATTTGCGCCTTGAGGGCATCTATGCCGTTAAATTTCTGTTCCGGCCGAATGAACGACACCAGATCGACCCCCAGATGCAGGCCATATAGGTCGCCATCAAAGTCGAATATATGCACTTCAAAGGTCAAGGTCGTTTTGTCGAAGGTGGGCCGTATGCCCAAATTCGCCACGCCGTCATAAGTGCCCTGGTGGGGACCTTCTTCGACATAGGCCCGCACAGCATAGACGCCCAGTTTTGGTTCCAGATAACCGTCCCAGGCGACATTGGCTGTGGGGAAGCCGATGGTGCGGCCGCGCTGGTCGCCCATTTCAACACGGCCTTCCACACGCCACCAATGGCCCATTAACCTAGCAGCATCGACCGGCTTGCCTCCGCGCAATAAGGCGCGGACCTGGGTGGATGAATAGGCCACGTCATCATGTTGGACTGGTTGGACCACGGTGACGTCAAAGCCCAATTCTTTACCCATGCGGATCAACAGGTCGGTGTCACCAGTGCGGCCCTTACCATAGCGCTGATCATAGCCGGTCACGACATGTTTTACCCCCAGTTTGCCGACCAACAGGTCCTGCACAAAAGATTCTGCGGACATATTGGCCAGGGCATCGTCAAAGGCCAGAACGAACATGGCGTCCACGCCATAGGCCTCTAGCGTGTGGGCTTTGTTTCGCAGTGACATCAGGCGAAAATTTGGTGCATTGGGGGCAAAGTGTTCACGGGGGTGGGGCTCGGTGGTCAAGGCAGCCAGGGGCGCGTCTTGTTGGGCAGCGATTTGTGCGGCCTGGTTAAAGACAGCCTGATGTCCCCGATGGAAACCATCGAAGTTGCCCCATGCTACAACAGCGCCTTTGATGTCGGCAGGCAAGTCAGCAGTATGTCGGAAAATCTTCATGTGAAGGACGTCCACTCTGGTCGGCAATATACAACCACACACGCAGGCAGTGCCACACAAGCACAATTGCTGCAAGGGTTGTGTTTGTTCTGCGCGAACCTATTTTCACTGTCATAGAGGCTTTACGAATACTTCCTGGGGGGCGGGGAAGGTGAGTTTCTGAAATATTCTGTTATCTTTGAATGTGGGTGCAAATTTCTCAAAAGGTGATGCCATGGGTTCAAAAAGAACTGGTCAAAGCCCAGGCTAAGGGAATAATAAGCGACACCATCAAAATCCCCGGCGGTATAGGCATGGGCGGTATCACCGACAAGATCCGCAATGACTTCAGTCGCCAGACCAAACAGGACGCCAACATGTCAGACAGTGAAGAAATTTATCAAGTGATCACCGCAAATCGGCTTCGCGACGGTTTGATCGTCTATTTGACCAAGGACGACAGTGTCACTGGATGGACCGAAACTATCAGCTATGCCCACATTGCGGGCGAAGACGAGATTGAAGCGCTGTTGGCGACAGCCAAAACCTATGAAGACTCTAATGTCGTCGTTGGCACCTATGCAGTTGAAATTGCAGGGTCTAAAGTACCCCTGACCGCGCGCGAACGGATCAGAGCTGCGGGACCCAGCGTTCGTTATGGCGATGACGCGGTCCCGTTTAACAGCTCTGACTTCGAGATTTGATGTGATCCAACCCTATATCGGGAAATAGGCCATATGATCAGCAGAAAAGGGCTAATCGGATGAACCGGCGTCGTATGGCTGTGGCCATCTCTGTTTTTCTGTGTTTTGTCGTGGTGTCCCATGCTGCGGTGGCGGTTGATCAGTGCATGTCCAAGGCCGAATTTCGTGCAGAACGCGTTCGGGCTTTGCAGTCAGGCCTGATGTTCGCGGCCTTGAAATGCGTGCACAAGCCGCATCTGGGCCTGCAGGAAAATTATAATGAAATCATGCAACGCTATGGTCAGGACCTGGCCAAACATTCAACCACGGTTCAGCTGTATTTCCGGCGCACCCAGGGGCCTGAGCATCGTCGCCACCTGCACAAATACATCACGGGTATGGCGAATCGTTATTCAGTGATCAGTTTCCGCCAGCCAAATTTTTGTGAGGGCATGTCGGCCCTGGGCCAGTCGATTTTGGATGGGGCTGATGATGTGATCGCCGTGGCGCGGTTCAATCGCAAACTCTTGCTGCCGATCTTGGCCGAGCCATGTGAACCAGAGGTAAACCAAGCCCTGCTGGCGTTGAACCGACGGGTGCCTGACCCGGTTAGCATTCATATGCCGGAAATTGATGACCGGATGCGCCGCGAGGCCGAAGCATTACGCCAGTACTAACCGATTTCCTTTTTGACATTTAGCCGATTGCTTTTTAACAGATAGAGCCGCCCAAGAGTCTTGGCAAAGCTGTGCCCAGCCTATAAAGCTGTGCCCCTTAATCAACACCCACAACAACACCCGAAACACAAAATGGGGACGGCACCATGGATTTCAAATTTAGCGACCGCGTCCAAGACCTGCAGCAGCAGGTCACGACGTTTATGGATGACCATGTCATGCCGGTTGAAGATCTTTTTTACGAGCAGATCGATGCTGCCGACAATCGCTTCCGGACGCCGCCCATTCTGGATGAGTTAAAGGAAAAGGCAAAGGCTGCAGGCCTTTGGAATTTGTTCCTGCCGCACACATTTCGGGATAAATATGGCATCGGCCTATCCAATCTGGAATATGCGCCGCTGGCCGAAATTATGGGCCGGGTCGATTGGGGCGCAGAGGTCTTCAACTGCCAGGCACCCGACACTGGCAATATGGAAGTGTTTGTTAATTACGGCACCAAAGAACAGCAAGATCAGTGGCTGATCCCGTTGCTTGAAGGGAAGACGCGGTCGGCCTTTTGTATGACGGAACCTGACGTGGCCTCGTCTGATGCCACCAATATCGCCACACGCATCGAACGCGATGGGGACGAATACGTCATCAATGGCCGCAAATGGTATTCCACTGGCGCCATGCGCGAGACCTGCAATATCTTTATCGTCATGGGCAAGAACGACCCCAATGCAGAGCGCCACCAACAGCAATCGCAAATCTTGGTGCCGCGAGACACGCCAGGCGTCAATATCGTACGGGCCATTCCTGTTTACAATGACGACCACGCGCCCTTTGGCGAAGCCGAAATCGTTTTTGACAACGTGCGGGTGCCTGCCAGCAATATGCTGTTGGGCGAAGGCCGGGGCTTTGAAATTGCGCAGGGGCGTCTTGGCCCTGGCCGTATTCATCATTGTATGCGCCTGATCGGTGCTGCCGACCGCTCTATCGAATTGATGTGTCGTCGTGCCAATAGTCGCGAGGCTTTTGGCAAGAAGCTGTCAGAGTTTGGCACCATTCGTCATGACATTGCCCAAGCCCGCATTCAGGTCGAACAGGCCCGGCTACTGGTGCTGAAGACGGCGGCCATGATGGATGAAGTTGGCGCCCGGGGTGCCCGCAAGGAGATTGCCATGATCAAGGTGCTGGTGCCGCAAATGGCGCAAAATGTCATCGATCGGGCGATCCAGGCGCATGGGGCCATGGGCTTTACAAACGATACCTATTTGGCACGCGCCTGGGCATATGCTCGCACAACCCGCATGGCAGATGGGCCCGATGAAGTGCATGTTGAAACAATCGCCAAGCTGGAACTGCGCCAATACTCCAATCAATAAGCCAGCATGCCAACTAATAAGACAGGCTAAAAAAGGCGCGACAGTGCGTCTGCAGCAGCCTTGAACGCGCGGCCAGCGACGAAGAACACGGTATACATGATCAGGTTTTCGTTGGCCCAGCTGCCGGCTCCGGCGCTTTTGTAGACAGTGTAGGCCAGCATAAACAGGCCGAACATCGCCAGGCCGGTGCCAAACATTTCAAACCGGTTTTTGACGGCTCGTTGTTTGGGGGACCGTGAAGGGGTGTCCTTGACGCCGGCTTTTCGATCGGCGACACGCTGGGTCAGGCTTTTTCTCGGTTGGTTTTGTGGCATAGACCTATTGTTATTGACTCTGTGGATCGCTATCAACCCTTACAGAAAATATAGGAGGCTGAATCATGAAATGCCGGGTCACTTTAAAAAGCGAAGTATCGCGGGGTACATTCTATTGGGTGTGCGACGTGAACGCCAATTCGGAAGACGAAGCCCTGGTGGTGGCTCAGCATCTGTTCGATGCCCAGACCGAGGCCTCTGAAGAATGGGTATTTGCCGACTACGATGTTGATGTCATCTAGCGCCCTAGAGATTCGATTCCACCAGCCTTTTCATGGCATTCAGATTATAGGTCACATTCTCGTCGCCCCGGTTCTTGACCACAAAGGCAAAATAGGGGGCTAAAAACCCGTCCAGGCCCCTGGTCACCGATATTTTGAACCGAGTCCGCACGCCCCCTGCGCCGACCGGGCGCAATTCATAGGTAGTCGACAATTGCAACACACCCTGCGGGTCATCAATAGATGTCTGCAACAACAGCGGTGGGGCAGAGGTATCAACATCTTCATAGATGTGTCGCATCACGCCTTCCTGGCTGACACTCAACATCATGCTGGATGCAGCCGAGCCATAGGCGCCAACCGTTGGCACAGCAGCTGTGACCGATTCCATCCAAAAATGGCGTTGACCGGGGTCAACCAGCGTTGCCCAGACGACATCCGGCGGTGCGCTGATTTCGATCGAGCCGGTGCTCTCTACCGTGTCTGCGCGCAGGGCAAAGGCCAGGGCAAACAAAAGGACCACTGCGCCGATAGCTATTCTGATAATCAGGCGATCAATCGCCATAAACTGTTCTCCGCTGGCCTGGGGTCAGGCCTCTATTGGGTGGCCTGAATGCAGGCCCTTATTGGGTGGCTTGTCGGCCATCGATTTCTTGTCGTGTCGCACCGTTTACAAAGCCGTCTGGGTGCCATCCATCCATCCAGACGTCCAGTGCCACAACGTCGGCGGGTGCGCCATTCAGCCCGAACCATGAATCTATAACATAAGAATCGCCCGTGTCGTTCTCTACGACAACAGCGGTGTTATGAAACCAACGATCAATGATCATACCCCGCTGGGCAACGGGGCCAACGGTGTGCAATTGGAACAACTCATCTTCCTGCATGAAGGTCAGGAACATGTGGGTATTGTGCGATTCGTCGATGCAGTCCAGTTGCCCCCGAGTAGATCCAAACGGAATGATGATGGCGCCGGCTTCGTCGTCAGAGGTATGCGCTTTGGGCCCAACAATGTCTTCGATTCTACCAATTGCCTCGGCAATCATATGCCGTTCAGCCTCTGCTGACACCGGCGTGACCGAGAAAATAGTGCTGATGGATTCCCATTCTTGGTCATTGATCACCATATTCCAGCGTTGGGAACATCCATAACCGGTGCAGTAGGTAAAATATTCACGGGATGAATCGGGCATTGTTGTCTCAAGGATGCCCAGGGTCGGGCTCATGCAGGCCGCCAACAGGGTTAGTGCCATGGCTGTTAACGCAGCACGCATCTCTATATAATTCCTTTATCCCGCAGGATTTTCATTTCCTGGTCGCTCAGCCCCAACATGTCGCCCAGGATACGATCATTTGATTCACCCAGTCGAGGGCCAAGCGACGCCACCTTGCCGGGACTGGCAGACATCTTGGGCACCACGCCGGGGATAGTGATGTCACCCAACACATGATCCACAAGTGTTGTCAGGGATTTGCGTTCGGCGATATGTGGGTCCTCGGTAATATCGGCGATGGAATTGATCGGGGACGAAGGGACTTCGCCGCCCTGCAATTGCGCCAGGGCATCATCGCGTTCAAATTGCCCGACCCACGTGGCGACCAGTCCTTCAATGTAATCTGACTGTGCCAATCGTTGTTGGGTGCGTCCAAAACGATCGTCGGACGACAGCTCTTGTTGGCCCATGACGGCGGTCAGTCTGGCAAACATTTTGTCATTGGTGCAGGCAATGGCGATCCATCGTCCGTCTTTGGCCTGAAAGTGACCATGTGGGCAGGCCACGGTCGTCATCACGCCCTGGGCTTGGCGGATGGTGCCATGGCGCAAATAGGCGGGCGCCAGATCATCCAGCGCCCGAAAGATAGGTTCATAAAGGGCGATGTCGATGGACTGGCCTTCACCGGTCTGATCGCGATGCCGTAGGGCAACCATAATGGCAAACGCCCCGTAAATTCCTGACATATAGTCAGCCAACGAGGTCGAACCCGGGGTCACCGGGGCCTCGCCCGGCATGCCCGCTAGATGGCTTAGCCCACCAAAGGCGTGGGCGATACGGGCAAATCCCGGCCGGTCTTTATATGGGCCTGTTTGCCCATAGCCCGAAACCTGCAACAAGATGATCTGCGGGTTCACTGCTTTAAGGGCGTCATATCCAAGGCCCCACTTTTCCAGGGTGCCGGGCCGGAAATTTTCACAGACCACATCGGACTTAGCCACCAATTGCCGGAACAATGCCGCGCCTTCGGGCTCTCGTAGGTTCAGGGTGATGGACGATTTGTTCCGGGCCTCGCTTAACCACACCAGAGAATCGCCTATCTCGGTGGGTGTGCCGAATGTTCGCAAAGAGTCACCAGATCCTGGTTGTTCAACTTTAATGACCTCGGCCCCGAATTCCGACAGAGTCGACGCCGCCAGCGGGGCTGCCAAAAAGGTCGCGCAATCAAGAATTCGGATGCCATTAAGAGGGCCGGGGATTGGGCTCATAAAGATGGTCTCTGACTTGGTGTGGGGGCTGGCTGTCAAACGGAAGATAGCAGGCAGTTGCACCTTGACCTGCGATTCGATGAGACCATACCATCAGAGCGCCCGCAAGGGCATCAGGGGGTGCAAATAAAAGGGGAACCAAGACATGTTTGATCAAGTTGCACAGATGATAGGACCATCTATCACGCTGACTTATGGCAGTATTCTGGCGCTGATATTTGTGGCGCTTAGTTTGAATGTAGCACTCAGAAGAGGGGCCGGCGGTCCGTCCCATGGGCCTGGCGACGATAATGAGTTGATGGGGGCCATGCGGGCCCAGGAAAATTTTGCCGAATACGTACCGCTTGCATTGATCTTGTTGGCAGGATTGGAAATGACCGGGGCCGATACTACTTGGCTTCGCATCCTTGGCGGCAGTTTGGTCGTTGCCCGTCTGTTTCATGCCGCTGGTCTGATCATCGGCCCAAGCTTTATCATTGGCCGGGCTATTGGCGCGTTGGGGACGATGCTGATATTGGGCGGTTCAGCCGTATGGGCATTGATAAGAGTCTTATCCTAACCTTCAATATCGGTTAGGAAGAAGCCGGGTCTGTGAAGGCCCGGCTTTTTTGTTGATCAGGCACCCAGCGTGCGGAGCGGACCCATGGCCTATCTGCCACCAGACGAAACCTATGTCGTGTTGGAAAACAGCCTGGAACCCGAGGGGGTTTCGTGGCTGTATCGCAACCCAACGCGCATAATAGAGTGTAGGGACCCGGATCAACTGGCTGCAAGCCTTGCTGCGCTGCAGGATGCGGTGTCCAATGGGGCCTATGCGGCGGGTCTATTTTCTTATGAAGCAGGGTATGTTTTGGAGCCGCGCCTGCGCGGGAAACTGCCCCGAACAATGGCCCATCCATTGATGTGGTTCGGGCTGTTTGACCGACGCGACCGGTTAAGCCGCAGCCAACTCGATAATTTCTGGCAAGATCAATGTCGCGGCAGGGAAGGGTCGTTGGGGCAATTTTCGGCCTTGGTTGCTCAATCTGACTATTTGGACAACATTCGGACTATTCAGAATTATCTGGCCGCCGGGGACGTGTACCAGGTCAATTATACGTTCCCGATGTCAGCCCAGGCGGAAGGTCACCCGTCAGCTATTCATGTGCAGCTGCGGCAAGCTCAGCCTGTGGCGTGGGGTGCCTATATCCAGACACCGGACATGACCATTTCCAGCCATTCGCCCGAGTTGTTTTTTGAGAAAAGACATGATGCCTTCAGTCTTCGGCCCATGAAAGGCACCGCCGCGCGAGGTCGATGGCCGGCAGAAGATGACGCGCAGCACCAGCAACTGGTCGACGACGCCAAGTCACAAGCAGAAAATCTGATGATTGTGGATCTGGAGCGCAATGATCTGTCAAAACTTGCCGTTCCGGGCAGCGTGACGGTACCAACCCTGTTCGAGGCCGAGACCTATCGCTCTGTCATCCAGATGACATCGACCGTGACGGGGAAGGTGGCGCCTGAAACCGGTATTGTTGACATTATATCGGCATTGTTTCCGTGTGGCTCCGTGACTGGCGCGCCCAAGATCAGGGCGATGGAGATTATTCACGAGCTCGAAGTGTCGCCACGCGGTATCTATACAGGGGCTATCGGTCACATCACGCCCCAGGGCGACATGGCCTTCAATATTCCCATTCGCACAGTCACGATTGATGGGCAGGGTCAGGCCACCATGGGGATAGGTAGTGGTATTGTTGCCGATTCTGATCCGCACGCTGAATATGAAGAGTGCGCACTAAAGGCAGCCTTTGCGGACCAGCCCGAGGCGCCCCCCTGTCTGATAGAGACTTTATGTTGGCGGCCGGATAGTGGTTATTGGTTGCTTGATGAACATCTGGCGCGCCTGCAGGGTTCAGCGCAGTATTTTGGCTATCCCGTGGATATGGCTGACACAGAATTGACGCTGGCGCGCCATGCAGAGGCACTGTCATCGATGGCAAAAAACCATAACCAGGCATGGCGTGTGCGCTTGTTATGTTCTGCGGGCGGGACCGTGTCGGTTAAATCTGCCCCGCTTGATGTGTCCGCTGCTGTCAAGGGGCTGCAGACAGTCGCCTTGTCCTCCACACGGGTTAATTCAGCCGATATTTTCCTGTTCCACAAAACAACCCGGCGGCAATTGCTGGACGATGCCTTTGACCGGGAAGCTGTCCCGGCGGGTCACCACGATGTTATTCTGCTGAACGAGCGAGGCGAGGTTTGCGAAGGGACGCGAAACAATATTTTCGTCGAAATTGATGGCACTCTATTTACGCCACCAATCGAATGCGGGCTGCTTCCAGGCACTTTGAGAGCGACCTTAATAAAGAGAACTGATTCTCCTGCGTGTGTTCGAATCCTCCTGCCAGAAGACCTTAAAGTGGCGGACAAGATATTTTTGGGAAACAGTTTGTGGGGCTTAGTCGAGGTTGAATTAGTTTAAACGATACCTAATTTCCTTTTATAGGCAGTGCTTTGAGGGTAAATATTTGAACTATTCTTAAGGCTAAAATTATCTCGATTTGATGCGTAGCCAAATTAAAAACAAGTTGTTAATATGCCGCCTCGCTCGCAGATGGTTGACTCTCGTTGTCTTTGCACGGCAAAGAAGACGGGTCAATTTTGCGTTTGCTAACCTTAAACCTCTGGGAAGGTGCTTGGGATTTCAAGAATGAAAAGATACACACCCATCGGACTGTCGATTGCGGCCGCCATGCTGTTAGCGTGGAGCCCCGCAAATTCCGCACAACTCGACGATATTCTCGCCGCTGAGAAAAGTTCTAATAGAACACTCGCGCAGGCGCAGAGCCAAATCGACACGCTGGACGACCAAACAAATGATTTGGTCGATACCTTTCGCGTTGTCATTCAGGAAAATGAAGTATTGCGGACCTACAATAGGCAGGTCAGCGATCAGATCAAACAGCAGCTCAGCGATATAACGCTGATCGGAAGCCAGCTAGAAGGCATCACGCAGACACGTCGTGAAGTCATGCCGCTGATCCAGGACATGATCGACAGCTTGCGCACGTTTGTCGAAAATGACATTCCATTCCGACGCACTGAGCGCCTGGCACGGATCGAGGCACTACAAGATCTGATGGATCAGCCCGATGTGGCGCCGTCAGAGCGTTATCGCCTGGTGCTGGAACGCTATGAAACCGAAGTCGACTACGGTCAGAAGATCGACGTCTACGAAGGCATAGAAAATATCGATGGCCAGAGCTTGAAGGTGATCTACCTGAGTGTTGGTCGCATCGCCTTTATGTTCCAGACGCCTGATAGCAGCCGCAGCTTTGTCTGGAATAATAGCGACCGCGCCTGGGAAGAACTGGGCAGCGAATATAATTCACGTATCCGCAAGGCCATTCAGATGGGCCAGAAAGCCGTTCAGGCTGACCTGGTACGCATCCCAGTCTTCGCACCGCAGGGAGCAAACTAATGAGAAACACATTTAAAATACTTGCTCTCGCAGCTCTCATTGCCGTGCCGGCTAATGGCGCTTTGGCCCAAAGTGGGGATACTGCAGCCGTGTCGCTCGAACGTCTGATGGAACTGGTTCGTCAGGGCACCGCCCGCGAACGCACTGAAGAAAAAAAGCGCGTTACTGAGTTCCAGAAAGAAAAGAACACGCAGCAAAAGCGTCTGGCTGACTCTCGTGCTGAACGCGCGCGTTTGCAGCGTCGTTCCAAGCAACTGGAGGATCAGTTTGATACCAACGAACGTGATATCACTCAGTTGGAAACCCAGCTGAAGGAACGCCAGGGTAATTTGAACGAGCTGTTCGGCGTCGTGAAGCAGTCTTCTGAAGACCTGCGCGGCTTTATTGGCGAATCGCTGGTGAGCCTGCAATTGCCAAACCGCGAAGAATTCCTGAACAGTCTGTCGCAAAAGCGTGACCTGGAACTGCCAACGATCGGGGAACTGCGCCAGTTCTGGTCCATGTATATGGAAGAGATTTATCAGTCAGGCCAAGTTGTGAAATTTACCACAACGGTCAATTCCGCCAGCGGCGGAACTGAAGAACGTGAAGTCGTTCGTGTTGGTGCCTTTAACCTGATTGCTGATGGTCAATATCTGAACTTCAGCGGCGGTGACGTCAGCGAATATGCGGCACAACCTTCGGGTCGTTTCACTAGTTCAACGTCTGACCTGGTCAACGCGACCTCTGGTTATGTAGCCTTTGGTGTCGATCCAAGTCGTGGCCAGATCCTGAGCATGTTCATCCGCGTACCGACGATGTGGGAGCGCTTTAACTATGGCAGCTACATTGGCTACGCCATTGCCATCTTGGGTATTTTGGGTCTGATCCTGGTGATCATCCGCTTTGCGGTCCTGTTCGGGATCGGTAGCAAGGTTAATGCCCAGATGAAGGATCCCAAACCGAACGAGGACAATCCGTTGGGTCGTATCATGGCTGTTTACGAACAGAACAAAGACACCGACGTGGAAACGCTGGAGCTCAAGCTTGATGAGGCGATTCTGAAAGACTCTCCAGCCATCGAAAAGACACTGCCGATCATTAAAGTGATCTCGGTTGTTGCTCCGCTGATGGGTCTTTTGGGCACGGTGACTGGTATGATCCAGACCTTCCAGGCCATTACGCTCTACGGTGCTGGTGATCCGCAGATCATGGCTGGCGGTATATCGCAAGCTCTGGTGACCACAGTTCTTGGTCTTCTCGTGGCTATTCCTCTGACCCTTTTGTACACACTTGTGTCATCTCGGGCCAAAGGCATCATCCATGTGTTGGAAGAACAATCCGCTGGTATCATTGCCTTGCATGCCGAGAAAAGCAGTTAGGGCCTGAACCATGATGTGGTTTACCGAAGCATATGAAGCCATCAGAGACTTCATGGAGTTGGGGGGGGATGTCCTCTGGGCCATCCTTGTCCTCACCTTCTTCATGTGGATGATGATCTTGGAGAGGTTCATGTATTTCAGAACCGCTCACAAGCAGCTTACCGGGCAGATTGTTGCCTCGTGGGATGCTCGCGCAGACACGACCTCTTGGTATGCGCATCGTATTCGCGACGCGTTGATCTCGCAGGTGCATGAAAGCCTGAACACCTCAGTGCCCTTGATCAAGACCCTGGTGGCCGTGTGCCCCCTCTTGGGCCTGTTGGGCACGGTGACCGGCATGATATCAGTGTTTGACGTGATGTCTTTCTCGGGCGGTGGTAATGCACGCGGCATGGCCGCAGGTGTTTCGAAAGCAACGCTGCCGACAATGGCTGGCATGGTTGCGGCGCTGTCTGGGCTGTTCTTCAGCAACATGATCGAACGTTACGTCTATCAGGAAACCGACCGGGTTGCTGATAGCCTCGTCCGGCACTAGGAGAATTCGACTATGGCTCGGAGAAAACTCGAGGAAAAAGATGAAATCAACATGACTCCGATGCTCGACATCGTGTTCATCATGCTGATTTTCTTTATCGTGACCGCTACCTTCGTGAAGGAAACAGGCATCGAGGTCAAAAAACCCATGGCTGAAATGGCGCAGAAAAACACCGCAATTATTTTAGTGGCCATTTCGGAACAAGGTCAGATCTGGGTGGAAGGCCGACGGGTTGAACTGGGGGCCGTGCAGGGTGTGATTGCACGTCTTTATGCAGAGAACCCGAAGGGGTCTCTGTCGATCCAGGCTGACGAAGAAGCCCCAGCCTATCATATCGTTGATATAATTACCGAGGCCAAGGCGGCTGGCGTAGAGAATATTTCCGTGTCCTTGGTCGAGCCATAGTTGCGGCACGCTGGACAAGGACTTACATCCTTTAGGGGAGAACTTTAAGAAATGCGGAAAAAGCACAGTTCAGCAGACGATGAGGTCGAAGTCGATCTGACACCTATGTTGGACATCGTCTTCATCATGTTGATCTTCTTCATTGTGACGGCCACTTTTGTCAAAGAGTATGGCATCAACGTTGCCAAACCGAATGAAACCGATCAGCCGCCGTCGCCGGATGCCAAGCCCAAGACAATTTCTTTGGCTGTGACGCAAGATTGCTGGGTTCGGTTGCAGGGTCGACGCATTGATCCTGGCCAGGTGTCACCGAATGTTCAGCGTCTTTTGGCAGAACGTCCAGGTGCCCCAGGCATCATCACCATCGAAGGTAATGCGCCCACAAAGTGCGTCACTGAAGTGATGGATCAGATGTTAATCGGCGGCATCAGTAGCTTGTCCTTACGCGCCGAGGAGAGCAGATAATGATTGCACGTTTTGGCAGTGCCATCGGTATCTCGATCGTTATTACCTTTGGGTTGTTCTTTATTATGCAGTTCCTGGTCGCCACTGGTGAGATGGCGCTTGGAGATGCAAATAGATTTGCGCCCATCGACATCACGATGGAAGATGAAGAACAAAATGTTCAGCGTAAGTCTCGCACCAAGCCTGTTAAGAAGGAAGTGCGGAAACCGCCGCCCCCTGCTCGGACACAGATTTCTTTGAATATGCCGAAATCTGGCCCGACGGTTGAGTTTGACGCAGGACTCGGCGGCAGTCTGGACATTGGGATTGGGACGGCCAATCTGGACCGTGGTGCCTACCCAAAATTCCGCGTGCAGCAACAATATCCGCGTCGCGCGTCAGAACGGGGCATCGAGGGCTGGGTTATTATCCGCTTTACCATCACAAAGACCGGTGGTGTGCGTGACCCAATCGTCGTGGAATCATCGAGCAGCATGTTCGAGCGATCTGCCCTGAAAGCGGTTTCGCAATACAAGTACGAGCCTTTGGTGATCAATGGTGAACCACAGGAATCGCCTAATCAGCATATCCGCCTTGAATATTTGATGGCTGAATAGAATGACGACGGGGCTGTCTGTGACAGCCCCCCACGGCCTAAACTGGTCGAGGAAAGGAAGATGAAATGAGTGGGATCAACTGGAAACAGACGGCCAAAGCTGGCCTGATCGGTTTGATGTTTGCCGCTGCCTCAGCTGTTTTTACCATGGACGCAGCCCAGGCCCAGGCCAGTACTTGCGACAGCAAGAAATCGTCAGCATCCAAGACCTTGTCACCCAAGGTTTATAAAGTTATCGAGCAAGTCCAGATTCTGGTTGAGGCAGATCAGACTACCCAGGCAAAAGCCATGCTGGACGGCATCCGTAACCGGAATGAATTGGGAGCGTATGACCAGACTGTGATCCAGCAGTTCTATGCCCAGATCTATGTAGAGCAGGACGCTTATCTAAAGGCTGCAGACGCTCTCGCTATTGTTATTCGTCTTGGTGAATGTATTTTGCCACCAGAACAGATCAATGAAACCATCTTCAATATTGGTCAGCTTTATATCGGTGCCGAACAATACGCCAAGGGCATGAGCTATCTAGAGGACTGGTTCAAAAAGAACCCAGATCCGTCCGCATCCGCCCTCGCATTCATGGCGCAGGCTAATTTAGGCATCGAGCCGCCTAATTATCCCGAAGCATTGAAGTGGATGATCCGTGCGATCGACAAGTCCATCGCCCTTGGCGATGAGCCCCGCGAAACCTGGTATTCCACGATTGTTGCGCTCTATATAGAGACGGAACAGATGAGCAAAGCCCTGCCGATTCTGGAACTGTTGGTTAACAAACACCCCAAGCGCACCTATTGGATGCAATTGTCCTATGTTTATGGTGAATTGAATAGAGATGCCGATCAATTCAGCACGCTGGAATCGGCCTATCACCAAGGCCTGTTGGTTAAGTCACAAGAGCTCGTCTATCTGGCACAGCTTTATATGGCCAATTCTATCCCGGATCGGGCCAGCGATATTATGGAAGAGGGTATCAAGGCCGGTACAATCAAGAGGGAACCGAATAATGTTCGCTTCCTGGCTGACGCGCTGTACACCGCCAAGGAGTTGGACCGGGCGATCAATTGGTATGAAGAAGCTGGCAAAGTTGCTGATAATGCGCAGGTGTTTTTTATGCTCGGGCAGATTTATATGCAGCAGGAAGCTTGGAAGAAAGCCGTCACTGCTTTTGAAAACACCCTGTCTAAGAATCGTCAGGTCGGCAAAGACAAGAAAATGCGGGAAATTGGCACCGCCCACTATAATATGGGGATAGCCTTGTATAGTGACGGCAAAATCAGCGCAGCCAAGAAGTCTTTCACCACCGCAAAAGGGTATTCCAACATGCGTAAGGGCGCCAACCAATGGCTTGCCCGGATCGCCAGCGAAACCTAGATTGGCGGATAGCGAATCAAGATCTGAAAAACCCGGCTTCGGCCGGGTTTTTTAATGCGCTGGAAATATATTTTATTTCAATGACTTGTAACCAAACTCAAGACTTCTAAATCCTATCTATGAGCACGGCCCCAGGGTCGTCAATCATTGGACCGACGGCTTTGGGATGGCTGCCCGGACAATGTCTCAAAGGGGGTAGGCGCAGGATTTCTGCGTTGATCGGCGCGCAATTTCGGTGCCGATAACCACTTTGGGAGACACGCCATGATACAGACATCGCCAATTCCAAGGATGGTCACTGCAGGGGCAGGGGCTATTGCAGTGACCGTCACCTTGGTTTTCATTATGCAGGCTCTGGTTCTACGGGGGGAGCTAGTGCTGAATGCTGATGTGCCTGTTT
>Ga0114950_10001905_pt1 | contig 15964 bp, 7 predicted proteins | sample N075metaG_FD_83503 | JGI IMG/M metagenome (GOLD analysis project Ga0114950, IMG submission 83503) | Deep subsurface microbial communities from Kermadec Trench to uncover new lineages of life (NeLLi) - N075 metaG | ecosystem: Environmental > Aquatic > Marine > Ocean trench > Sediment | place... | reverse complement strand
GTTCCTCAGGGCTGCCTACGCGGCCGACGAGGCGGCAGCGCACCGGACGGCTGCCATCCGGACCATCCATGGTGGGACACAAGGAGCGGCGTACGCGGCTCGAGAGCGGCCGGTGCGCGTGCCCCAGGGACCGTTGTTCCGGTTTCTGATCGAGACCGGAAGCCGATGGGGGGAGACACGCCAGATCACTTGGGCCGATCTGGACCTCGCCAAGTACCGCGTGACCCTGCGCCCTGCGACGACGAAGAACCGGAGGGGCAGAGTGCTGCCGCTCAAGCCCTCCCTGGCGGAGGAGATGCAGGGCCTGCTCGCGACGCACCACCGCGTTCTGGAACGCGCCCCGCGGAAGAGCGACCCCGTGTTCCTCACGCCGCGCGGAAGACCCTGGGCGGCGGACACGGGCAATGTGCGCCGGCTGTTCAGTCCGATCCTGAAGGAGGCCAAGATTGAGCCGAAGAACGAGTGTGGAGAGCGCGTGGTCCTACACTCGTTGCGACATACCTGCGCGACCCGGCTCGCCCGCGCGGGATGGCCGATGGCCAAGCTTCAGAAGTTCATGGGCCATACGGACCCCCGCACGACGCAGCGCTACTACGACCACCTCGAGGTCGAAGACCTGGAGGTAGCCCTCGACCTCGTCCCCGAGCTGCCGGCTATTTCTGGCAGCAAACTGGCACTGCGCCCCGAGGAGCGCGGGCCTGTCGAACGACGCTCCGGCGTAAGTGGCGAGCACGCCGGAGCTTGTGTTGGTGGAGACGAAGGGGCTCGAACCCTCGACCTTCGCATTGCGAACGCGACGCTCTTCCAGCTGAGCTACGTCCCCATTTCGAGCCCGAGATTGTAGGTTCCATGCTCGGGGAGTGGAAGAGGGCCGAACGTCCCGCGTCCGTCGACTACCATGGCCTGTTCCCCGACTCCCATGCGAAGCCGTCTCCTCCCGATCTGCGCCCTCGCCGCCCTTGCCGGACAGTCGGCGGCGGTCCAGGAGAGCTCGGGCGGGGACGTGTGGATCGACCTCGAGCTGCCCGTCGGGTTCCACCTCGACCTCGCCTCCGGCGAGGTCACGAGTCGGTCGCCGAGCCTCCCGAGCGGCGTGCTCTCCTACGCGAACGGCAGACTGGAGTCGACCCCGCGGCTCGCCGTGTGGGAGCGGGTCGGGGCGGAGCGCACGAGCACGCGCGTCGCCCGCGGCGGCGGCACCACGGCGAAGGAGCCCGCCCCCGTGCCGGGCACCGAGCTCCTCTTCGACGTCGGTCCCGACGTCTGGGGCTACCTGCGCGTGCTCGCCGCGGACGAGGACGCCCTCACGCTCGAGTACGCGCGCGCGGGCCGCGTGGGCGAGGGCCGGGCGCTCCTCGAGCGCGAGCCCGCGCAGGTCCTCGTCGAACACGTCGGGGGCCAGCTCACCCTCACCTGGCCCGCGTCCGAGGCGGGCGCCGAGTACGAGATCCGCCGCGCGGTCATCGGGCCGGGTGGGCAGGCGGCGGAGGTCGTGGCGCGCGGCGTCCGCGGGGGCGAGTGGACCGACCCGGACTCGCCCTCGGGGGTGGTCGTCGAGTACCGCGTCGCGCGCACCGACGGCGGCCGGGCCTTCGGAGCGCGGGCGCGCGGCGCGCACGTCGTCCAACCGGGCGACTGGCCGATGGCGCTCGACAGCGGCATGTTCCTCAACGTGATCACCGGCGAGATCGGCGGCGAGTCGAGCCACCTCGAGGTGATCTACGCCAAGCCGCCGTACCTGAACGTGCGTCCACTCGGTGGCACGAAGATCGCGGCGATCGGGGTCCGCAGAGGCGACGCGTGGCTCCTGCCCGAGGCGGGCGGCGGGCGCTACGACGACCGGCGACACGCGATCAAGGCCGGCGCCGACGTCGCCCTCCATCTCCCCGAGGGGATCTACGTTCGGCTGCGCGCGACCGTCGCGGAGGACGGTCGGGTGATGGTCCGGCGCCAGTTCGACCTCTCCGGCGACCGGCGGCTGCCCGCCACACCCGAGCTGCCCGAGATCCGCTGGACGGGCTCGAGCGTCGTCTTCGAGTTCCCCGGGCTCGGCGGGTCCGTCGCGGAGCGCGAGGCCGTGAGCCTCGTCGTCGAACGCGAGCTCGGCTACCAGGTGGGGGACTGGGAGGAGCTCACGATCGGGAGACCGGGCACGCGAACCTGCGAGGTGGAGGTGCCCGGCGTGGGACACGTGATCGCGCGCTACCGCTTCCGCCATCGATTCCCGTGGGGCAGCCTCTCGTTCGCCACCGAGCCGCTCCGCGTGCTCCACGGCGACGTCGGTGATCCCGCGGAAGTGGAGCGGCTGCTCGACCGCGCGTTCGAAGGCTTGCTCGCCCCCGATTTCGACGAGCGCCTGGCCGCGCGCGGTGTGCTCACGGCCCTGGGCGATGCCGCGTGGCCGCGCCTCCGCGAGGCGCTGACGTCCGAGGAGGCCGAGCTCGCCGCCGCGGCCGCCGACCTCCTGCTCTCGAGCTCGGAGGGCATGGCGGGCAACGTCGAGGTCGTGCTGCGCGCGCGTGCCGAGATCGAGGGGGTGACAGGCGATCCGCCCGCGGGCTGGTGCGACGCCGAACCCGATCGGCGGGCCCTGGCCCTGCTCGGGAGCTGGGGACAGTCGCGCGACGCGCTGGAGGAGGAGCGCTTGCGCGCGTGGACTCGCGTCCTCGTGCTCGCCGACCCCGACCCGATCGTCGGCAGCCTGGCGCGTCTGCAGCTCGAGCAGGCGAGCGACGGGGTGCAGCGCAGGGGGGTGGGAGTTCCGTACGCCCTGCTGCCCGCGGACCGACGTCCCGTCGCGCCGGCGGTGGACTGGCGCGCCCTGTTCGAGCGCCGGCCCGACCCGTTCGAGGTCGCGGGCGTGGTGCGCGCGAGCCTCGACCTCGGCGACCCGCGCGCTGCGCTCGTCCAACTCGAGGTGGCCTACGCGCTCGAACGCCTGAGCCCGCGGGAGGCGGCGAACCTCGGCGAGTACGAGATGGCGCTCCGACTCGTCGAGCAGTACCGCGAGCGCGGGGCGGACGTGCTGCTCGAAGCAGCGGAAGAATACCTGCCGTCACCCGGTGCGCGGCTGCGCGCGCTCGCGGAGCTCGCCGACCGGAGGCTCTCGACGGGTGTACTCGACACCGAGGATCTCGGCCGGCGGCGGATCGTCTTCGAAGGGGACAGCCTCGACGCGCTGGGAATCCTCCTCGACGACCTCTTCAGGTCGGAGGTCCAGGACGTCGACGTCGTGCTGCCGGCGGGCACCTATGCAGTGGACGGCGACGCGACGCAGGCTTGGATCGACGTGCGGGTGCCGGGGCTACGGCTGCTCGCACTCACGGGCGAGGTCGAGCTCCTGGGCGGCGTGCGGCTCACCAACGTCCGCGACGTCGTCCTCGAAGGGCTTCGGATCCGGAACCCCGCGGGCACCGCCCTGTACATGCTCTCCGGCTCCTCCGCCGTCGTCGAGGATTGCGTGCTGGTAGGACGCGACACGACGGTGCAGTTGCAGGAGTCGCGCCTCGAGCTGGACCGTGCCGAGCTCACCCCGCCCATGAGCCCGGCCGCACCGCTTCGGTCGGCGCGGTCGAACACCTGGTCGGTGCGCATGACGGGCCGCTCGCTCCTCTTCGCGCGGGACTCGCTGATCACGTCCGGTTCGATCCAGCCCTCCGACGAGTCGCTGGTCTACATCGAGCGGTCCGTCGTACGCTCCGGAGCAAGAAACGTGCTGCAGGGCCAGCGCAGGGGCGCCCTCGTCGTGCGCGACTCGCTCCTCGCGAGCGACGCCGGGGGCGTATACGGGATGGAGACAGCCTTGTTCGAGGGCGTCGTGATCGACGTCAAGACCTATCCGCTCGGCCAAGGCTCCGCGCGCATCCTGGTCTGCCCCGAGCACGTGATCCTCCCCGACGCGAGCGCGGAGTTCGACCGCCCCGGCTACCTGGAGGCATGTCCGCTCGACGACTGATCCCTTCCAATACGGTTCCGCGACAAGTTCTTCATGACTCAACTGGGGCCCTTCGCCGCGCAGCGGCGAAGGGCCCCAGTTGAGTCATGAAGAACTTGTCGCGGAACCGTATCGCGTATGATGAGCGCCATCATGAAGGACACGTTTGGCGCCCGCGGGACCTTCGAGACCGGCGGCAAGAGCTACAAGATCGCGCGTCTCTCGGCCCTCACGGACCGCGGCGACGACATCGCCCGCCTCCCCTACGCGCTCCGCATCCTCCTCGAGAACCTGCTGCGGAACGAGGACGGGGTCTCGGTGACCGTGGACGACATCGAGCGCCTCGTGGCCTGGGATCCGCAGGCCGAGCCGTCGGTCGAGATCGCATTCCGGCCCGGCCGGGTGCTCATGCAGGACTTCACGGGGGTCCCCGCCATCGTCGACCTCGCCGCCATGCGCGACGCGATGCGGGAGCTGGGCGGCGATCCGCGCAAGATCAATCCCCTGCAGCCGGCGGAGATGGTCATCGACCACTCGGTCCAGGTGGACGCGTACGGCAGCCCCGATGCGCGGCGGATCAATTCCCAGCGGGAGTTCGAGCGCAACGGCGAGCGCTACAGCTTCCTCCGGTGGGGGGCGAGCGCGTTCGACAACTTCCGCGTCGTGCCGCCCGATACGGGCATCGTGCACCAGGTGAACCTCGAGTTCCTGGCACGCGTGGTGATGTCCGATGCCGGGGGTTACGCGTTTCCCGACACGCTCGTCGGCACGGACTCGCACACGACGATGATCAACGGCCTCGGTGTCCTCGGCTGGGGCGTGGGGGGGATCGAGGCCGAGGCGGCGATGCTCGGACAGCCCGTCTCGATGCTCATCCCGCAGGTGGTGGGGGTGAAGTTCCACGGTGCGCTGCCGGAGGGCACGACCGCAACGGACCTCGTCCTGCGCGTCGTCGAGGTTCTGCGCGCGCACGGCGTCGTCGGCAAGTTCGTCGAGTTCTGCGGGCCCGGGCTCGCCCATCTGCCCCTCGCGGACCGCGCGACGATCGCGAACATGGCACCCGAGTACGGGGCGACGTGTGGGCTCTTCCCGGTCGACGAGATCACGCTCGACTACCTCGCGCTCTCGGGTCGCTCGGAAGAACAGATTGCGCTCGTGCGCGCGTACTACGAGGAGCAGGGCCTGCTCCAGACGCCGGGGTCGCCGGAGCCCCGGTACACGGATCTGCTCGAGTTCGACCTCGCGACGATCGAGCCCTCGCTCGCGGGGCCGCGTCGCCCGCAGGACCGCGTGACCCTCGCGGACATGAAGCGCGAGTTCGGGAAGGCGCGCAAGGAGATCCTCGCGGGGATCGGCGTGGAGGATACCGAGCCGCGGATCGAGGTCCGGCGGAACGGGGACACGTTCACGCTGGGGCACGGGTCGGTCGTGATCGCGGCGATCACGAGCTGCACGAACACCTCCAACCCCTCGGTCATGATGGCCGCCGGACTCGTCGCGAAGAAGGCGGTCGAGAAGGGCCTGCAGTCGAAGCCCTGGGTCAAGACAAGTCTCGCGCCCGGGTCGAAGGTCGTGACCGAGTACCTCGCGGCGGCGGGGCTGCTGCCGTATCTCGATCAGCTCGGCTTCGATGTCGTCGGGTACGGCTGCACGACCTGCATCGGCAACTCCGGCCCCCTGCCTCCGGACGTCGAGCGAGCGATCGACGAGGGCTTGCTCGTGGCGGCCTCGGTGCTCTCGGGCAACCGGAACTTCGAAGGTCGCATCCACACGAAAGTGCGGGCGAGCTACCTCGCCTCGCCCCCGCTCGTCGTCGCCTACGCGCTGGCGGGTGACGTCGGCATCGACCTCACGCAGGAGCCCCTCGGCCAGGGCACGGACGGCCCCGTCTACCTGAAGGACATCTGGCCGACCTCGGCCGAGGTGGAGCAGGTCGTGCACGAGTCGGTCGGCGCGAAGATGTTCGCGGAGACCTACGACGACGTCTTCACCGGCAACGAGCAGTGGAACGCGATCCCCGTACCCGAGGGCGAGACCTACGCGTGGAATCCGGAGTCCACGTACGTGAAGCTGCCGCCGTTCTTCGAGGGCATCGCCCCGGAGCCGGCGCCCGTGGGTGACATCGCGAAGGCTCGGGTCCTGTGCCTCTTCGGCGACAGCATCACGACCGACCACATCTCGCCCGCGGGGTCGATCGCCGCGGACGGGCCGGCCGGGCAGTACCTCGTGGCGCACGGCGTGAGCCCCGCCGACTTCAACTCGTTCGGCTCCCGCCGCGGCAATCACGAGGTGATGATGCGCGGGACGTTCGCGAACGTCCGGATCAAGAACCAGCTCGTCCCCGGTGTCGAAGGCGGAGTGACGGTGCACATCCCCTCGCTGGAGCGCATGTCGATCTACGACGCCGCCATGCGCTATCGGGAAGAGAGCGTCCCGACGATCGTCATCGGGGGCAAGGAGTACGGCACGGGGTCGTCGCGCGACTGGGCGGCGAAAGGTCCCAGTTTGCTGGGCGTGCGCGCGGTCCTCGTCGAGAGCTTCGAGCGGATCCACCGCTCGAACCTGGTCGGCATGGGCATCCTGCCGTTGCAGTTCAAGTCCGGGGAGTCGGCGCGGAGCCTGGGGCTGACCGGCCACGAGACGTTCGCGATCTCGGGCATCGCGGAGCGCTACACCGGGCAGCCTGTGACGCGCGGCGAGGTGACCGTGACGGCGACCGCGGATGACGGGAGCGCCATGGAGTTTCGGGCCGACGTGCGCATCGACACTCCGGAGGAAGCCAACTACTACGAGCATGGGGGCATCCTGCCCTACGTGCTCCGGCGGCTGGCGCGGGCGTAGGCCGGGGAGGGCCTCCGCTCCGTCCCATGCCCGAGCCCGAGCCCGACGCTCCGGGGCTGCGGTGGGGGTGGGGGTGCAAGCAGGGACCGGGCACGGGGTGTACGCGGGCTCGGGCGCGGGGTCGGCGAGCTCCATTCAAGCCCCGCCCGGATACAGGTCGAAAAGAACACTCGGCCGCTCCTCTTCCCTCCTCCCGCCCACCTTCGAGCAGATCCCCCGCGCATGCCCTCCAGCGACGAACCCGAAGCTCCCCTGGTGCTCGTCGCGGACACGGACTCCAGCGTGGCCGGGGCGCTCGCGGGGACGCTGGCGGCGGCGGGATTTCGGGTCGACGAGGTCCTGGACGGCCCCGCGCTGCTCGAGTTCTGCGCCGCCACCCCTCCCGATCTCGTCCTCCTGGACGTTCGTTTCTCCATCGAGGGCGGCGTCGCGGCGTGTCGCTCGATCAGGGAGCTCCCTGGCGGGCGCGCACCGGCGATCGTGATGCTGCACGGGGCAGACGACGACGACTGGATCCAACCCGCGTGCGAGGCCGGCGCGCTGGAATTCCTGGCGAAGCCGGTCCACGAGGCGCTCCTGCGCCACAGGGTCGCGCGCGCTCTCGCTTGGGCGAGCGAGCAGGCGGCCGATTCGCCGGCTGCCCAGAGCGGGCAGCGCGCCAGTGGGAAGAGAATTCACGGTGAGCCCCTGGTCGACGCGACGGAGTTCCTCGAGCTCGCGTCCAAATCCATTCCCGCGGCCCGCGCCGACGGCAAGCACGTGGCGATCCTGGCCATCGATCTGGACTTCGAGTGCCGGGACGGGAGTGCCAGGAGCGACCTGCATCCCGCCCGCATCGAGGACTACGTCTCGTCCGAGGTCCCTGGCCGTATCCGGCGCGCGGTGCTCCAGTTCGAGGAAATGGAGCTCCCGGGGCCGGCTTGCGGCGAGATCCTCGTCGGGCGGATCGCTCCGACGCGCTTCGCCGTGCTCCTCCCCGATCTGGACCGCGTCCAGGACGCCGCGAAGCTCGGGACCAGGATCCTCGAGGTCCTCGAGCCGGCCGTCGTCATCGACGGTCGCGATACCAGGCCGTCGGTGAGCATCGGCATCGCCTCCTTCCCCACGGACGGCGACGGGGCGCGGGACCTGATCGACATGGCCGAGACCGCGGCGTACTGCGCCCGCCAGGAGGGTCGCGGGAACCTGCAGTTCTATACGGCCTCGATGAGCCGCTGGGCGTTCGAGCGCTTGACCCTCGAGAACAGCCTCCGGCAGGCGCTCGAGCGCGAGGAGTTCCTCGTCTACTACCAGCCCCGGCTCGAGCTCCCGAGCCGCCGCGTGGTGGGCTTCGAGGCGCTCATTCGCTGGAAGCACCCGCAGCTCGGCATGGTCTCGCCGGCACAATTCATCCCGCTCGCCGAGGAGACGGGGCTCATCGTGCCCATCGGCAAGTGGGTCCTCCGGACGGCGTGCATGCAGGCCCGGCTCTGGCAGAAGCGTGGTTTCCAGCCCATCCGGATGTCGGTGAACCTGTCGGCCGTCCAGTTCCACCAGCCCAGCATCGTCGATGACGTGAATGGGATCCTCGCCGAGGTCGGCTACGACCCCAGCTGGCTGGAGCTGGAGCTGACCGAGAGCATGCTGATGAACGACGTCGACTCGACGATCGATCGGCTGAAGAGCCTCAAGCGCTCCGGGATCCAGCTCTCGATCGATGACTTCGGGACGGGCTACTCCTCTCTCAGCTACCTGAAACGCTTTCCGATCGACTCACTGAAGATAGATCAGTCGTTCGTCCGCGACGTGACGTCGAGCCCCGACGACGCAGCCATCGCGACCTCGATCATCCTGATGGGGCACAGCCTGAAGCTGAACGTCGTCGCCGAGGGAGTGGAGGACGAGAGCCAACTCGCCTTCCTCCAGGTCCTCAAATGCAACGAAGTGCAGGGCTACCTGTTCAGCCCGCCGGTGCCGCCGGAGCAGGCCGAGCGATTCCTGACGGTCCTGACGGAACCGGACTCATCCCCGGCGGACGTCGCTCTCGCCGCTACGCCTCACCGCCGCGGCGGCGAGGAGTAGCGGGAAGGGCGACGTCCGCCGGAGACGAAGCCGGTGCCGTACTCACGCGCAGCGTGAGCGTGAAGGTGCTGCCCTGGTCCGGCAGGCTGCCGATGGAAATTTCCGCTCCGAGCAGGCGCGCCAGGCGTTTCGCGAGCGTGAGTCCCAGACCCGTGCCCGCGGCCTCGCCCCCCCCGGGGTCCCGGAGGCGGAAGAACGGCTCGAAGAGGTTGCCCTGGTGCTCGAGCGGGACGCCGATGCCCGTGTCGATGATCTGGAAGCGGAGGTTCGGCCGGTTCCAGTCGTCGGTCTGGACCGTGTCGAGCTGGATGCGGACCGAGCCCTCCTCCGTGAACCGGATGGCGTTCTGGACGAGGTTGTAGATGATCTCCCGCAGCCGCGACTCGTCCGTCTGGATGGTCTCGGGGATGGGACCGGCGACGTCGACCTGGAGGCTGAGGCTCTTCTCGCGGGCGAAGTCCCCGAGGTCGTGCGCGACGCCCTCGGCGATCGTCAGTGGGGAGCAGGTGCTGATCTCCACCTGGACCTGACCCGACTCGATCATCGTGAAGTCGAGGATCTGATCGATGGCCCGGATCATGTGGTGGCTCGCGCCCAGGATGACGTCGAGGTGTTCGAGCTTCGTTTCCGATGCATCGTCTGGGGCGCGCAGGTTGTCGATACTTCCCAGGATGCCGTCGAGGTTCCTGTGGATCTCATCGGACAAGTGCACGAGGAACTGCGTCTTGAGCTCCGAGGCCTTGTCGGCCGTCGCCTTGGCCGTCTCGAGCGCGCTGTTCATCGTCTGCAGGGACGCGGCGTACGCGCGAGCGGTCAGCTCCGCTGCCGTGAGCTCCGAGATGAGGTGCTGCTCGTGTTGCGCGGCGTTCCACTTGGCCGTGAGCGCGCTCGCGAGCTGACAGATCTCGATGGGCTCGAACGGCTTCTTCAGGATCAGGAGCTTGTCCGATCGCCCGAGCTTCCGGACCATCTGATCCCAGGAGTAGTCGGCGAACGCCGTGCAGATGACGACCTGTAGGCCGGGGTCCACCTTCCACATGTGCTCGATCGTCTCGATACCGTCCCACCCGGGGGGCATCCGCACGTCGACGAACGCCATCGCGAAGGGTTCCTTCTGGGCGATCGATGCGCGGACGAGGTCGTACCCCTCCTGTCCCTGGAAGCCGGAGATGATCTCGAAGCCGTCCGGCTGCTCGGTGACGGGCACGGCTTCCGAGCCCAAGAAAGCGGCTTTCGCGTCGGCGAGCGCAGTCGACGACTGGCCCGGCTTCTCGAGGATCTTCCGGAAGTCCTCGTGGATCGCCTCGTTGTCGTCGATCACGAGGATCCTGCGGTTCTCGTCCGCCTTCATCTCGCTCGCTCCTTCGCGTGAGGAGCCTGTACGGGGAGCTCGAGGACGAACGTGGCTCCGAGCCCGACGCCGGCGCTGCTGGCGGTCAGGGATCCCCCCATCTCGCCCGCGGCGATCGCGGACGTGTGGAGACCGAATCCGTGCCCGTCCGTCTTCGTCGTGAACCCGTGCGTGAAGAGCTTCCCCAGGTTGGCGGGCGGGATCCCGACTCCGTTGTCGGTGACCGAGATACGGAGGGCGGCGTCGCTCGGACGGGTCACGCTGATCCGGAGGACCTTGTGCGGGGCATCGTGGTCGCGGAGCGCCTGGCGCGCGTTCTGGATCAGGTTGACGAGGATCCCGAGGAGCCAGTGCTTGTCGACCAGGGCGGGCGGCTCGTCGCCGTACTCCTTGATGACATCGATCTCCACTTCCATACGGAGCGCCCGCTCGCTGATGGTGAGGGCCTCGTCGATCTGGTCGGGTAGTGAGACGGCTTCCTTGGAAGCCGAGCTGGCGGCGAAGCCTTGCTGCGCGGTAACGAGCCGGCGGATGTGTTCGATGCTGGTCTCGAGCGTGTGGACCTCGCGGATCATCTCCTTCTGCCGCTTGCCGAGGTGTACGGAGAGGGAGGTGAGGTAGGGCTGAAGATGCTTGCCCTTGGGGTCCTCGGCGATGAACCCGGCGAGGTCGTCCGCGTGTTCCCGGAGGACTTCGATGACGTCGTCGAGGTCTGAGATTCCCAGGTCGTTCACGCGGTCGGAGAGCAACGACGCCGTCACCGTCACGCTGTTCAGCACGTTGCCCACGTTATGGAGGATGCCGGTTGCGATCTCGGACATCCCCGCGCCCTTCGAAGCCTGCGCCGCCTCCACGCGCGACCGTTCGACCGCTTCGCACAAGTCGTCGAACGTGCGCGTCAGGACCTCGAGCTCGCAAGCCCCATCGGCTTGGGCGCCTCCGCGCGCGGCGCGTACCCGCCGTACGAGGGACTGGATCGGCGCGATCACCGCCACCTGCATCAGCAGTACCTGAGCGATGAGAACGACGGTGACGACGGCGATCGTCGAAGAAATCACGGTACCCTGAATCAGGAAGGCCGCCGCACAGTAGGCGGGGACGGCCGTCGCGAGGACGAGGAGGGTCCTGGTTCTGAGGGACATGAGGGCGGAATACCGGGACGCGCGGGGGGGCGAGGCCTTCAAGAGCAGGGCTTCGGGGTCAAGCCGTTCGGGCGTCGGTTGGTTCGAGCCCGGAGGGGACCTCCGCCGGCGCTTCGGAGACGATCGAGGGGATCTCGTCCAGGTCGCCAGCCTCTGGCAGCGCTCGGTCCTTCACGCGCAGCGGCGCCGTGACGCGATTCAAGAGGTCGCAGAAGTCGTGGAGATCGTCGCCGCTCCTGAGTTTGCAGTCGGCGGGCTTCTCCCCGCGGTGGACCGCGTTCAGGAACTGCTCGAAGTGATAGAGCGGACCGGCGATCTTGAACGTCGTGAGGATCCCCACCATGAAGATCAACGGGAGGAACAGCAGGCATGAGGTCAAGATGACCTTCATCAGGAGCGCGCTCGTCTGCTCCATGAGGATCGCGCCGTCCTGTGGCAGCACGAGCGCGGCTTCCGTGAGGCTGCTCGTGAACAGCACGAACTGCAGCAGCAGTGATAGCGCCGAGAAGCCGACGAACACCATCGTCAGCTTGAGCTGGAAGCGGGGCTTGATCAGCTTGATCTTGCGTTTGTATCTCGCCATGGAATCTGTGCCTGGGGGCATATGTACGACGACCGAGTGTCAGATCGACCGGTATGCGCCGGCGCCTTTAGGCCGTCGTTGCTCGGTCCCGTCACAGGAAGGTAGGAACCCGGATTTCCGGAAGAGCTAGGAAGGCAGGAAGGGCAGGAAGGGAACGGAACGGAGGGGAGGGGGGATAGAGGGGGGGGGGGAGAGGAAGCAACCGAGCTAGAAGAGCTAGAACCAAGAGGTGTGAAAACAAGGCCGTTCCCTTCCTTCCTCTCCCCCCCCCTCCCCTCCGTTCCGGTTCCGTTCCCTTCCTGCCCTTCCTGTCTTCCTGCTATGTCTGCTATGCCTGCTTCCGTTCCTAGCTCGTCTTCTTCCGGTCAGCCACGAGCGGGGGTGCGTCAGGCGCCGCAGCGCGCGAGGTACGCCTCGAGGTCGAAGGCGTCCACCTGGATCAGGTCGGCCTGTGCCTCGAGCGCGCGGCAGACGGTTGCGGCCTCCTCCTCGGAAAGAATGTCCCGGTTCCTCGCTTCCCGTGCGAGTTCCAGGTCGCCGGCCGGGGCGAGCTTGCCGGCCTTGACGGCCGCGTGGAGCTTCTCGCGCGGGCCGCGGGCTGCCATCAGCAGGTCTCGGCCGTGCTCCAGCATTCCCAGCCCGGGCGAGTCGGGCGGCGGCATGTAGATCCCGGCGGTGAGCCGGTCCCGGGACTCGTCGTTCCCGAGCATGGCGTGCACGACCTGGCTCGCGAGCCGGTCGGTGGGGGGGTGGAAATGCTTTCCTAGCGGGAACACCATGAGCTGCAGGCCGACCGCCGCGATCCGGTTCGGCATGTTCCGGATGAATCCGTGCAGGGCCGCCTGGATCTCGTGCAGCGCGAGGTCGCAGCTCCAGCGCAGGAAGGGCAGGTCCGATTCCTGCTGCCCGTCGTCGACGTAACGCTTGAGGCTGGCCGAAGCGAGGTACATCCACGCGAGGCAATCGGCGAGCCGACCGGTGAGACGCTCCCTGCGCTTCAGCTCAGCGCCCATCGTGGCCATCGCCGTGTCGGAGACGACGGCGAATGCCGCGTTCAGCCGCGAGAGGCGCCTGAAGTACGGCGCCGCCGGCCCGGAGATGGGGGCGCGGGCCAGCCGGCCGCCCGTCCAGGCGAGGAGCATCGTGCGCGCCACGTTGGTGGATATGAACCCGACGTGCTTCCAGAACGCCCGGTCGAACGCTTTCAGGTCGTCGTTCCGCGCCGCCTCCATCTCCGCGAACGCGTAGGGATGGCAGCGGATCACGCCCTGCCCGTAGATGATGAGCGTCCGCGTGAGGATGTTCGCGCCCTCGACCGTGATGCCGATCGGGATCGACTGGTACAGGCGCGCGAGCACGTTCCGCGGTCCGCGCGAGATCGCCGCGCCGCCCTGCACGTCCATGGCGTCGTTCACCACGTCGCGCATGCCCTCCGTCAGGTAAGCCTTCACGATGGCGGAGACCACGGACGGCTTCTCGCCCGAGGCCACCGCCTGGGCCGTCATGCGCCGCGCGGCGTCCATGAGCCAGGTCTTCCCCGCGATCCGCCCGAGCGCCTCCTCGACACCCTCGAAGCGCGCGAGCGGCATGCCGAACTGCTCGCGGATCAACACGTACGCGGATAGGGCGCGACAGGTCGACTTCGCCGCCCCGCACGCGAGCCCGGGCAGCGAGATCGAGCGCCCGGCCGACAGGCAGTCCATGATCATCCGCCAGCCTTGACCGACCATGGCCGGGCCGCCGATGAGGTGGTCGAGCGGGATGAAGACGTCCTTGCCGGTCGTCGGTCCGTTCAGGAACTTGATCCCTAGCGGATCGTGCCGCCGGCCCTGCTCGACGCCCGGCAAGTGGGTCGGGACCAGGGCGCAGGTGATGCCGAGCGACTCCTCGTCCCCCAGCAGGTGGTCGGGGTCGCGGAGCTTGAATGCCATCCCGAGGAGCGTCGCGATCGGCGCGAGCGTGATGTAGCGCTTGTCCCAGTTCAACCGGACGCCGAGGACCTCCGCGCCCTCCCACTCGCCACGCTCGACCACGCCGGAGCTCGTCATCGCAGTAGCGTCCGAGCCGGCGCCTGGTTCGGTGAGCGCAAACGCGGGGAGCTCCTCCCCGCGCGCGAGTCGCGGCAGGAACCGTTCCTTCTGGGCCTCCGTACCGTAGTGCAGCAGGAGCTCCGCCGGGCCGAGCGAGTTCGGCGTCATCACCGATATGGCGAGCGTGATGTTGTGGCTCGAGACCTTCGTGACGATGGCCGAGATCGCCTCGGCCGAGAAGCCGAGCCCGCCGTACGACTGCGGGATGATCAGGCCCATGAAGCCCTTCGCCTTGAGGGTGCTCCACACCTCGGCCGGCAGATCGCCAAGCTGGTCGACGACCTCGCCGTCGACCATGGCGCACACCTCATCGACCTCGCGGTCGAGGAACGCCTGCTCGCGCTCCGAGAGGCCCGGTCCGCTGTGCTTCAGGAGCTTCTTCCACCGCGGGCGTCCCGAGAACAGGTCGGCGTCCCACCACACGGTGCCGGCCTCGAGCGCCGTGCGCTCCGTGGCGCTCATCGTCGGGAAGATGGGCGCCATCGCGCGCAGCACGTGGCGCGTGACGAGCGCGCGGCGCAGGCTCGGCAGGCCGAACAAGAGGACCAGCGCGGCGAACAGGAGGGCCGCGATCCACCACAGGAACGGGAGCGACTCGACGCGGGTCCACCAGAAGCCCAGTCCGAGGCTGACCGGCAGGACCCAGGCCGTGAAGGCCCGTCCGCAGAACAGGAGCGTGCCGGCGAGAGCAAGGAGTGCGAGGCAGACGAGGAGGGTCATGACGCAGTGGAGCGGGAGGCTCGCGGGCCGGCTGTCAGGGCCGCGGGACCGGGCGGAGGGTTGTCTGGAGGACCGTGCGTAGCTCCCCCGGGAGTGTTTGCAAGAGGAACGTGGAGTCCGTGCGGCGCGGCCGCGGGAAAGCCTGGCGCGATCGGCTTTTCGCGCGATCCGCGGCTCCCGGTCCCCGTCCCCCGCGGAGGCGTCGCGCCCGCCGGGCGCGCGCGCTCAGGGGCAGAACCTGATCACGACGGCGCTCGAGAGATTGAACCCCGTGCCCCCCGGGCCCCCCGGGTCCCTGTACCAGAGCTGGAAGCTCCATGTGCTGCCCGGCGTGATGACGTCGGGCCGCGCGGTGAGGTCGAGCGCCTGGATCGCCGTGCCGAGCCCGTCCACGATCACCGTGGGAAGGCGGTGGATTCCGCCGCCCACGCAGAGCCAGCCGTCGCCGAACGGAACCGCCGCGCGATCCGGTCCGTAGAAGAAGGCGCCGAACCGGCCCGGCGGACACGGTCCCGCATCGAGCACGAGGTCGTTCGCGGCGACGCTCGAGCTGCCCGAGAGCCCGATCTCGGCACCCCTGCCCACGGAGTTAGGGGCGGGCGGGCAGTGGAAGCTGACCCGGCACTCGCACTCGTCGAGGAGCCCGTCGCGGTCGCCGTCGTGCGCCGTGCCCGTGAATATCTCCACGAGGTCGACGACGCCGTTCCGATTGCAGTCGGCGAGCGGCCCATCGAACAGCGCGAGGAACGCGACGAGGTCGTCCTGGTCGACGTCCGCGTCGCCGTCGAGGTCCGCGGCTTCGCAGCCCGGCGTGACGACCCCGCCGCGGCAGTCGAAGAGCGCGAAGAAGTCGTCGAGCTCGAAGTCGCCGTCGCCGTCCGCGTCCCCGAGCCGTTCGGGTGGGTAGAGCGTCCAGGTCGCGCCCGCGGGGTAGTCCGTGAGCCTCCGCGTGGCTCTGCCCGGCCACGTGACGGTGACCTCGTCGAGGAGCGTGGCCGATCCCAGGCCGAAGTGCGGGGCGAGGTCGTTCTGCGACTTGAACCCGGTGCCGCTCATCACCTCGCGCGTGCGCCATACGGACCCGACGCGCACGTCGACGGTCGCGCCGATCGCAGCCGTGTTGGCCCCCTGTCCGACGACGCGGAACCGGGCCCACGACCGTCGCTCGCCCTCGTGGTTGATGAAGAGCCGCAGGGGTCCTCCCGCCGATTCCACCGCGAGGTCTAAGTCCCCGTCCCCATC
>Ga0114950_10001904_pt1 | contig 15964 bp, 6 predicted proteins | sample N075metaG_FD_83503 | JGI IMG/M metagenome (GOLD analysis project Ga0114950, IMG submission 83503) | Deep subsurface microbial communities from Kermadec Trench to uncover new lineages of life (NeLLi) - N075 metaG | ecosystem: Environmental > Aquatic > Marine > Ocean trench > Sediment | place... | reverse complement strand
TACTTTTTGGATGATGTATCCGATATCCTACCCATTACCACGGCAACAGGAAGCGTGGATATTAATGCTCCCGAAATCGGCATCATTGAGTTTGCATTGAGCAATAAGAACAGTATGGTCATCATTGGCGAGAACGGACAGATCGCGTTCACGTCCGGTCAGGAGAGACTATCCGCAATCAACGGCACCATCGAACCCATCGAGAACTTCAACAACAGTTCAGCGATCCCTGTATCGTCTGGACCTGTCGTAACGATGCTCGATTCTTCAGGGGATGTCCGCGACTTCCGATTCAATCCCCAATCCCTACTTATGGAGTATGAGGGTAATCGGAACTCACACGCTTTACGGATAATGCAGGGAATGGAAGTATACCAAATCTTCGTATTCGATGATGTGACATTTTTCATCGGCGATGACGATATCCGCTTGCATGAACGAACGACCATCGGTGGCACTGATGTTCAGAACGCATGGTCGAAGCTGCGGTTCCCAGGCGAAGTGGTCTTCATGTGGCAACTATCCGATAAGATTTTCATACTCGAAAGAGACACAGATCGGCAGAGTTATGTCGTTCTCGATTACGTTCACAGGCAAGAACCGCTACCAACCGGTTACTGCTTTCCTCCTACACTGGACTTCATGAGAGATGTTAGTGCTACTGTTTATGATTCTCTACTCGATGAGACAGAGTTCCTCTACGCCGACGCGGGACTCCTAACACGGGCTATAAAGGCTGACACGATCTCGCCGTGTCGTAACGAGTGGTGGGATATACCCAACCCGACGTTGCAAGACCTAATCAACTCACTGAACAACGCGATCGACGATGCGGCCATCAACTACGTTCTGAACGAGAACGATGTGGTTGACCCGTTCGACGACAGTGCGAACCAGAACATCCTTGGCGGTAAAGGCACATACGATGCAGGCGGGGACTTCTATCTCATCGAACCGTTCATCAGTGCTAACCTGTTTACGAGTGGTGCTGCTATCAGCGTGTCGTCAGGCTCCGGTGGGTCAGACGTAACAGACGGCAACACAGCAACCGCATGGGAAGCAGACCCAATCGGCACTGACCCGAACCCAACCATCACCTATGATTTAGGCATAGGTATCGACGAGATACTCGTTCGATACGAGGTGGGTGCGACAGACGCATCCAAACCAGAAGAATGGACGTTCGAGGGATCGAACAACAACTTCACTTGGACCATCCTCGACACACAGACTTCGCAATCGTTCTCTGACTTCGAGATCAAGGAATACCCATTCACGAACACGACCTCGTATCGTTACTACAGACTACGCAACATCCTCGATACAGGTGGTGATGGCGCCCAGGTATCGGAGTGGCGAGCTGGCATATTATCAAGCAACGACTTGGATCTGGAATCAGACACACTACCAGCAACGCTAACACCGACAGGTGCTATCATCACTCTGGTATATGACGGCGATCTATCGTTAGGGGTCGAGTTGAAGGCGTTTATCTCTCGTAATGACGGGACCGATTACATTGAGTTCCCGTTAGTGTTCGATAGCAACCGCCTCGATGGGAAGCAGGTAATCAAGGGAGAGATGGAGTTTACCGATGAGCTATTCGGGACTGATGTAAAATGGCGGATTACCATGACTGGTCTTGCCAGCACTACCGGCGCCGAGCTACATGGCGTGGCTATGCAATGGTTCGATACGCGAGATAACGAAGGCAACGTGATACTCGAACCCGACCGTATCCTGAGCGACCGATTTTACGTTCGCGGGGATCAGCGTGGTGAGTATAAGGTGGGCGAGGCTTTTCCGTGGTTCCTATTACTGACGGAGCTTTACGGGGAAGCGAGCAATGTGACGCCCGTTGTCAGCAAGCTGTCGTTTTTCTATATCAACTCCAGGACATTCGACGTGGGTATCAAGCGAAAGGCAGAGTTAGCAGATCCGTATATTCAGACATTCACTACTGGTAACGTGGGTGGCAACGTGGTAAACGAGAACCTCATACAGACAGGTATGGGCATGTTCGCCGTGGGGTTGGACGGAAGAGAGGCCGACATCGTGTTCAGTGGTCAGGGCCCGGTCCCAACCACGTTGAGTGCTATCGAGTATGTCGTAAGGGTCAAGGGCAAGCCTCTCGGTTTCGGTGCCCAAACAGAGTCATTCGGTTAAGAGGAAACTATGGTATTCATTACACTAATAGCATTGGGTATAACAGCGTATGCGGCAGCACAGGCAGCCCAAGACGCTAAAGATCAGGCGGCCTACGGTAAGGCCACGACAGAGATTAGCAACAAGGCAGCGATGGCAAACTATCGTCGTAACCTGGAGAAGTTCTCCGAGAGACGTGTTGAGACAAGAAAAGCTGCATTGATCGTTCAGGCCGATATCTCCTCGAAGTATATCACGGCCGCGAACGAGTTTGCAGGTTCATTCGCAGATAACTGGGGTCAATCAGCAGAGCTATACGCACGGTCTATCGCCCAACTCGCAGGCGAAGACACCGAACAGATACGACAGAATGCTGAACGAGAACTGGAGTTTATCAACGAAGCTCAGGAATCGGCTCGTCTCGATCTTACTACGCAGCTAAAGGCTGCACCACCAGACGCATCCCGCAAGGCACTCATTCAAGGTCTTATCACTACTGGTTTTGCAGTAGCCAAGTTGCCAAGTGAGATTCAGATTGCAAAGGACCAGCAACAGATCCGCGATTTCAGAGTCAACCAGGCGGTTCGGGCCGCTGGAGCGGACGTTATTAGGGCCTGATTATAGAGGTTATTATGCCACACGAACTACCAGAACTACCATCACGACCCCAGCCAACGAAGAAGCAAGTAACGCTACAGCCTCTTCGCGTGCCCCAGATAAGCTCGCCCGAGACATCGGGCGTAGCGGCTATCTTCGCATCAGTGCTTAAGGGAGCAGGAGAACTGGCGGAATCAACCAGAAGGATGGAAGATAAGATCAACGAGTCGTATCTGCTCGACATGCCAGTGAGTCTCGCTGAAGTGGCTCAAGAGATAAGTGATGAGCCTGAACTCGCTAAAGCAGAGGGTAGAGAACCACGGGAAGAGAACCAGATTATTCGGGATCGCTTTGCTGGTTCGCTGGAGATTCAGAATGCTGCTATTCGAGAACGCGGTAGACTAACTGCTGAACCGGTTGCCGCCGACATTCGAGCGAGGTGGGAAGCGAATAGAGCCCTGAACTACCGCGAGGAGTTCAAGGCAGCGAGGGATGATCCTGATGTATACCCGAACGACCCGCTCCGAAAGGAAGGTTATCTGGAGTTCCTTGCAGAGTCAGAGATTGAGCTGAACAAACGACTAAAGGCCGCCGACCTTGCCCAAGCGACCGGTAGTTTATCTGTTCGTGTGGGTAATGATATCGAAGCGATCTATGTTGCAGGTCTTGCCGTCTTCGAGAACCCGAATCGACCAGATGGTGCTACGTTCACCACCTATATCGAGGAAGCACAGGTGGCAGCAGCCAGTCGAATGTTTAACAAGACATTGGATCAACTCTCCCCTGCTGCTGAAGCTGTGGTCAATGGTGAAGTCGCCACGAAGTTGCAGGCAGTCATGACATCCTCGACTGGTGGTTCTGATGAAGCGAAACTGGAGGCCCTACAATCGCTCGATGTCGATGAGCTATCATTGAGTGTGACCAGCAGACGAGAACTAAAGGAACTGAAGACTGAACTACTGAAGGTAGTAGCGGCTGGTCGTAATGCAGAGACAGCAAAGACCATCAGTAATATCAAGACCCAAGTAACCTCCACTAATACTATTGACCGTGCTACTGCCATAAGCATAATGCTCGATCCGATCGTCAACAGACGTAAAGGCAAAGAGGCACTGTTTATGACGGTTATGGGTGAGGACGGTCTCCGTCGAAAGATCAGAGAAGTGGATCGACTCACCCTGCTGGCAGTCCTGCGAAAGCATGAGGAAGAGTTCGGACCAGATATCGAACTGGAAGATATGCTTACAGTTCGCAAGACATCACAGAAGATCGGTCCACGCCATGAGAAGGCTGCTAACAGACGATACAAGCAGTATATCACAGAGGGTATGCCGCCCAACCAAGCGTCCGAGAGATTAGTAAGAGAGTTCGATCGTAGGATCATTACTAAACTAATGATCGCTGATATTAGTGAATCGAGAGCTGAAGATGCAGCCCAGACTTTGGATGCATGGTTCGCCATCGACCCGAACATCCGTAACATGAAGATGTTGACCAAGAACCTTGCCGGTAACATCAAGGTGCCGTATGACATGGGACGCTATGGCGACCAGAGTATAGTGCAGATCGCTAACACGTTCGAGAATGCGGGTATCGCTGACGATTTCACTAACCCTGCAACGGCAATCGAGAGAACCGCCGCCGTGGCGTTCATGAAGAAGCCAAGAGGTGGTTTCTTTGGCATCGGAGATCGTGAGTATCAGAACTCACTGGAAGCGTCTGCCCTGTTTATGAGCGAATACGACGGCCAACGCATACTGGGTCGCACTCACCAGCAGGCTGTAGACCTGGCGTTCGAGCATTATGAGGACCTCACGGTGGAGATGTATGTTAATAAGAGGTGGCACCGCATCGTCATCAACCTACCAATCGACATTGAGGTTGACCCCGATAGCGATAGAGTGAATGCCGAGGCTATTCGAGTCACAGACGAGCAAGGGCTAACGGCACCTGCGATGATTCGTATTCAGAACATCTTGGACTACCATGCCTCTGCAAGTCGTATGGCCGAGAACGAGGAGTATGACCTTCAGAACCCGCGTCTTACACCAGACAAGAGCGGCTACATCTACGACATATATCTCGTAGGCCGACGTGGTAGAGCAGACAGGCCGGTTCGTTCGTTTACGGTTGCCAGGTCCACTGACGGTCAGCGTAGACAAAGTGAAGCGTTGATGCCCTCACGCGAAAGAGAAAGACTCGATATGGCCCGTGATATTCAGGCAGGTCGAGAGAACGTGTTCGGTGGTCAGACAGACTTCGACATTACCTTCGGGCTCGGTCGTAAGATCCAGGGTCTGTTTACCGACGATGAGTAAGGGATAATATGGTTCACGAACAAGATAATCAAGACCTAATCGAAGATGATGATATCCTCGATAATGTCCCCGAAGAGGCGGTCGTAGGGAAGGCACCGCCTCCAGTGGAAGACACCCGTGGTCAGGCGCCTGTAGAGCCAGGTGAGGACGGGCTATCGGTAGACCCACTGATTTCGTTCGAGCTTCGCAGATTGATTGAGTCGTTCCCTGTTCCCCGTGCGGACGACTACAGCGACATCTTGCAGGTCAAGCAAAAGGAACTGGGATTCAAGCCTGTGTATGGCGGGTCTCCGTTCAGACCGCGTGTTGAGCTATCACCGAAAGACCCCACTACACCTTTTTGGGAAGCATGGCACCACGGAAGACATAATCAGTCCCTTGCAGGTTATCGAAGGGGATTAGGTAGAGCATGGCAGAGCGACTTCAGCCAAGAGACGACCATCGAGAACTATAATGATTTCTGGAACAAGCTCGGCCCGAGCATGCCGCAGTTCATTCTGGTTCGTGAAGCGAAAGGAGAGTATAGCCACTACGTTACCCAAGAGCAGACGATGCGAGCTATTATGGAGAACATGGCTTATGAAGACCATGAGAATAAGTCTCGAAACGGTAGCAAGTATGCCCGAATGCTGGCAGACACCGAAGGCTTCCTGCAAGAAGCTTTTCTACTCGAAGCCGCCACGGCACCATTGCCAGGTGTGGGTATCGGTGCGACTATCGCTCGCGGTATCGGCAAGACATCAGGTATATTCTCCAAAAGGCTCGCCACAGAACTGCTTAAACCAGTTAGTGAGTCGGTAGTCGTCAGAGGCGCGGTGTGGGGGCGAGAAGGTATTCGTTCGTCAGCCCGGCTGGCCAGTAATAAGGTATCAACTACCGCATCGAAGTTCTATCGTCGAAAAGCGGCCGTGCGAAGCATCAAGAATAATCCCAATATACCATTCACATCGAGATCGCCTGGTATCTCTCTACCCACCGAAATCGGCACCTCTCTTGGAGACTACGGAGCACGACAGCTCGTTAGTGTTCATAGTGCAGCGGCCGTCCTCGGCAGCTCTATGAAGTTCGGCGGCGCCCTATTCATAGATCAAGTGGGTGACACACTGATGACTGGAGAAGAAATGACTTACGGCGACATGGCCCTGACGGTCGCTGTTGACCTTGCCCTGGGAAGTATCATCGGTGGAATGCACGCATGGTATGCTCATAGTATCCTGAAGGGTGCAAGCAAGGCCTCGCTGCGGCTCGCCGACGAGGTAAAATGGATCGAGGAACCATTGACGGCGAGAGAGGCTGGTAGAACTAAAGGCTCACTTGCAAAGAGTCGTCGTGAACTACGCGATCACGTCAAGAAGTGGGGGAAGCTCATTCCGCCAAAGATGATTGATAAAGCCAAACGCCTTAAACTAATAGAGGAAGGTCTGGCGAATCCCGAACTTTCTCTATGGGGGAGGATCGACGCCAACGTCCTGAGCGTGGTTGCAAACATTCCCCAGTATTTAAAGGATCGGATTCAGGGCAGCTTCCAAGTCCTGTTCGGTAAGTCGGGTTTCTCTCCAAACCTGGCGAGAATCTTCGCGGCTTTCCCCCGTGCTCTATTCGGCGGAGCTATGATGTTCGGAATCGCCTACTTCACAGGTGGTAAGGCGTCACAGAGTTCTGTGAGTAATGAAGGAATACAAGATCTGATCCGCACAGGAATGGTGAAGGCATTGCAATCTGCCGCCGATGGTGAAGATGCCCCGGTGATTGCCTCTGAAGGTGCGACAGGCGCCATGGGAGCGATCATCGAAGGTCTGAACATCGGTATGCGGTCGGCATACAACGAAGTCAATGATCTTTCGGTTGAAGATAAGACTCGTCTTTCCGAGGCTGTGGATGCGTTTTTCGGTTATATCAACAATGAACTGATGGAGTGGTATAAGGAATACCATGAGGTCGTCACCGAGACTGGCATCTCTGCACTGGCGCCGTGGCAGGGGCAACTGGAGAACTCTGCTATGGAGATCAATCAGTCACCTCTACCATCAGCCTCGCATCGTAAGTTGGCATCAGCGTATCGTGAGAAGTCAATGGAGACTGTGACCGGAGACACCGTGGGCGAGATGTGGGATGAGTTCGATAGTTCGGTTGCAATCGTAACCGACGATGATGCTATTCAAGAACTACAGGTTATGTTAGGTGAGCGTTACTTCGACATCGTAAAAGATATCGACCAGTCGTTCATCAACGGTGCAATGGACGACAACGGACTCTTTTTCGTAGGCAACATGACGGTAAGAGTAATCGCGAGTGGTCTTGCCCAACTGCTCGACGCTAAAGCAAACGACAGACTTGCAGAGGAAGCAGCAGAGATGAAGGATGACTCACGATGGCTATTCGACGCGGCTGGTCCTGCGGTGTTCGACCTTGCAGAAAAGACGACTAAACTGGCAGCCCTTGGCGTAGACTATATTGGGAAGCATCTGAACTTCGATGATGAAGACCTGTTGACTCACCAGAACATCATGCATGGTTACAATGAGGGAGCACGCGAACGGTTCGCTATCGGTGTATCGACAGACGAGGATCAAGATGTTGCATTCTACACTAATCTGTCGAACGTAATCAACCTGCTATCGTCTTACCAGGACGTTCTATACGCGAAGATCCCTGGCATGCGTCAACTCGCACCATCCCCTGCTGAACGAGCAAGAGCCCTTGCAAGCACGGGACCAGTCGTTCCCCAGCCCGATAATCAGTTCGGTGAGTCAGCACTGTTCCCACGGCGGCCCGATGCCCCTGATGATGTGAGTGGGCCAGCCGCTGGACCTCCGCAACCGAGTCAGGACGCATTCGCAGAAGCACCCACAGACATTCCTGAGTTCGATACTGAACTCGCTGACGCCAGCGAGATAGTTGGGGATCTATCCATATGATGGCGTTCTCTACTCTATTCGATCCAACGATCGCCAACCCAGGCTATGTGTCTTATGTCGCTACCGCGTCACAGGACACGTTCGCTATCCCATTCGATTACCCACAGAAGGCCAAGATGACGGATGGTGATATATCGAAGTTTATTATCGTTCGCGTTCTGGAGAAAGATGAGCCGTTCACGCTACAGGCGTCGGGAACCGAACTGGTGCTGGACACCCCGGCCCTTTTGGACGACGAGATCGAGATATTCAGAGGTTCAGATATCGCGGAGCTGCTGTCGTTTACTAAAGCCCCGTCGCTCATCTCGAAAGAGAATATGCAAGACTATGAGGATCAGATCCAAGACCTTATGGCAGAGCAACTACAGCGTGTGCGATGGCTGGAGAACGAGCGACTGAACGCCACCACCGAGCTTCAGGACGTTCTCGATGCAGCAGCACTACTCGTTGACTTCCGGGTTCGCATCGACCAGATCACTCTCGACCTTGCTGCTGCGGGAGCAGATGTCGATGTATCAAGTCCGGTTGATGGCCAGGTTCTGATCCGTCAAGGAACTTCGTTTCAGAACAAGACCATGAGTAACGTTCTGATGTCGGCTGGTGGTGTGTTGAGTATCGACGCTGGTGCTATTCTCGCCCCCATGATTCAAGATTCGTCTGTCACTACATTCATCATAACGAATCAGTCAGCCACGATAGTAAAGTTCGCCCCCGGTGTGCTGGTCAACAACCCGCTCATCTTCATTCGACATAACATTCCTGATGTTGTTATCACCCTGCCCGAAGCAGCAGGTGAGGTGCTGGTTTACAACGCTACGGCAACCGACTGGCTGAACCTGCCGGTATCAGGTGACGCGACAGGGTTCGACGCATCGGGCAACACACAGATCAGTCCAGGTGTTATCGTCAACTCAATGCTTCAGGACGACGTTGTAGGTCCGGGCGACATCATCCCTGGTTCTGTCTTTGGAGATCATTTCGTAGATGCGTCTGTGACAGCCGCAAAGATATCTGGTGTAGTTGTAGACACACCAGAGTTTCAGGACGGAGCAATCATCGGATTCTTCGACCTCGCCACCGCCGCCATACTAACCCAACATCTCCAAGATGATGCTGCCACGAATCAGAAGTTCGCCGGCACCGACATCGAAAGTAGCAAGTTCGACAATCAAGCCATCACCGGATCTCATATAGTCACGGATGAGTTGAATGGAGTTCTGACGACCAATCTGGCGATTTCTATCCAAACTTCGATGGACTTCCTGTTCCGCATGGGGCAATCCATTTTAGTAGCAGGAGATATGTTCGGTCGATACGAGACTACTCCTCTCGGCCTCAATATGTTTCGAGTGTTCCCCTTCACTCCCGTAAGCAACTACACTATGAGTGCTGCTGGTCTGTTTACTTTTACGACCGGTAGTGTTGATATGGACACTGACCTATCTGTGTTCATATTGAGAAAGGTAGCAAACGAACTTGGGACCAAGTTAGGTGGTATTGATTTAGCAGGAACGGAAATAGATGATTTTAGTGATACAGCTATCGGCAGAGCAGCAAACGCAGGAGTATCAGAACTCGACTTTCTACAGACGACAACCCAAGTAGGAGGGCGGTCCTCGTCGAATGCTACCCGCGTGGTGTTGCGTGAGCTTCCGATTGATGATGGCGAGACTTGGAGCTTACGAATAAGCATCATCGGCCGAGACATAGACGGTTCGGATGTCTATGCTAATGTATTTCATGGTTGGATAAGTAGAGAGGGCGCCACACCAACTATCGACATCATCGAAGATGCCGACTATCCCAAACTCGATCCCTCATGGGATACCGATCCGTTGATTGACCTGAACGGGACCAACTTTCGAGTGCAATCAGGTGGCCATGGCACCCCTAATACTACCATTCGCTGGACCTCCACAATCCGTATGACGAAAGTGCAACAATAATGCCAAGCCTATTCGACCCCGCAATCACGAATCCCGGTTACACTCAATATGAGGCAGATGGTGTCAACGACACCTTCCTGGTCGGCTATGACTACGCCGATAAAGATGCCGTCCTCGAAGGTGGCATCTCCACGAATCTGGTCGTGCGGGTAGACGGTGGTGATGTGACGTTCACTAACACCGCCGGCGGCACGCTGGTAGTCCTCGACGCGGTTCCTGCTGATGGATCTGAAGTCGAGATATTCCGTGATTCAGACTTCGAGGCGTTCCTTGTCAACTGGGCAGCAAACACTCCAATCTCGCAGACTAATCTGAAGCGAATGGGTTCGCAGATGATATGGCTGGTGCAAGAGAATCTACAGCGGCTTCGCTACCTTCGGGACCAGTTCGCGGTGTTTATCGACGCTTCGGATCTGGTCCAAGCTGCTGCTGATGAGTTCGTTGCATTCGAGACAGAGATAGCAACACTCGAAGCGGAACTGGCAGCACTCGAAAATCTGTTCGATACTACGGCTCCCAGCGATTCGCAAATGCTCATCTACGATACCGATGCCTTTAAGAACAAGACCATTTCAGGCGACTTTAATTTGGATGTAAATGGTGTCGTGACCATCGGTGCGGACGTGGTCGGCACTACAGAGTTGGCAGGTAACGCTGTTGTAACAAGTAAGATTAACGATTTGGCCATAGTATTCACGAAGCTGGCCGCGGACGCCATAGACTTCATCGAGAACGGTGGTATCGCTGCTGACGAACTGGGCGACCTGTCCGATGTTACGCTATCTGGTCAGCTCGACGGTGATCTGCTGGTGTATGACACGACTGGTGCGACGTTCCGCAATCAAGCGATATCCGGTGCCTTTACGATGGATGAGACTGGCGCCGTAACCATCTCTGCGAACGCTGTCGATAATACAAACATGGCCCCGCTATCTGTGGGTGCTGCGGAACTCCAAACGGACTCGGTGACTACAGATAGTATCGCGGCTGGTGCAGTTATTGCTGGCAAACTTGCGACGAACTCTGTAAGTTCCGGGAATATAGCAAACCTGTCCGTGCTTTCGGAACACATAGTTGACAATACCATCTCGGCAATAAAGCTGCAATCCAACTCCATCACGAACGAAAAGATATTGGATTCTGCCATCACAGGATCCAAGGTTGCGTTCGATACTATTCGTGGTGAGAAGATCGCTGCTAATACGATTGTATTAGGCAACCTTGCCGCTGAAGTGACTGAAGCTCTGGGGCAAAGCAACTCTCTCTATGATATCACCTCGCCCGTGTTGGACGATATTCTGGTTTATGATGGCGCTGCGTTCAAGAACGTTCAGATGTCGGGAGACGTGGAATGGGTTGGCTCCGGCGAGTCACAAATCACGGCAGGCGCCATCACACCGAGTCAGATGAGTTTTATTCCACTGGAGATGACCGTTGACGGTCAATCAACTCTTGGAGGTCAGCTCGACACAAACTATCTGTTCGATGGTGAAGTGATGGTTGCCCGGGCAGTTGGCGGTGGTGGCAGTAAAGACGGGATGTATAACTCTCGTTGGGTATCAACCATCAGAACCACAGATGCTACACCGACCGACCTGTTGCCTGCATTGATTATTCCTGATGGTGACTCTTGGCTGGTTCATATCCAGATCACCGGCAGAGATGATGCTGGTGGTAACTTCTGGTCAAGCACCTGGCATGGTCATATCTCGCGGGAAGGGACCAGCACCACAGGTAGCATCATAGAAGATACAGACGCACCGACCAACAAGCCGGCGGGTTGGGCAGCGACAGTCGCCATCGACGATACGGCGGAAGAAATGGTGATCGAGGTAACTGGTGAAGCGGCGACCAATGTTCACTGGGCAGCATCGGTCGAGATTACGAGGACACTACAATGAGGTGGTTAGCATTACTATTCCTGAGCATGGTCGTTGCCACATCGGCAGGCTGTGTCTCTACGCCCAAGTTCCCAGGCAGCGGGCTGGGAGAGAAGACGAAGGAGATTATCCAAGAGACACAGGGAGCACTGTGGCCTTTCTACACGGCAGGGTTCGCGTGCATCTTGGGTGGTGCTGCAATGATTATCATTTTCAAGGACTTCAGGCTGCTGCTCATCGGTATCGGTATCGCATTCATACCGCCTATGGTCATCATGTTTCTGGCACCCATCGCTGTCCTACTCGGTTGGATAGCGGTAGGGACGGCAGGCCTTGGGGCGTTGTATATCGGCTACCTGCTATATCTGCGGGCAAAAGAACGGACACATCCAAGATGTCCCGAAGACTAAATAGTGGAGCATCTGGGCCCTTGTCCTGGTTCGTAGTAGAAACAGGGGAAGTGCGACCTTCCTACGAGGCAATACATGGCTATTGAGTTCACATACGACGACACCGAATACGGTTATCGAGATCACACCGGAGATGGCGCCGAAATAGATTTTGCGATAGGGTTTCCCTACCTCAATAAGGCGAGTGCCCAGAACGGTTCGCAACCCAAAACACTACGAGTATACTTCGACGGCGTTGAGCAGTTAACAGACTGGTCCGTCCGTTCGGCAGGCAATGTCGTCCGATTCACAGTCGCCCCGGCAACCGATGTCCACATCGAGTTTCGACGCGACTCCGGAATCGACGACCCGGCGGTGCAATGGACCAACTCCAGCATCGTTAATCAACGCACGCTTAAGCTCGCCCAAGATTGGGGAAAGTTCCTCGATCAAGAGCTGTATACGAAGACCATCGCACTCGTCGATGACCTGAATGCTGTCGTTGCCTCGTTCGCTCTGAACGACCTCGACGACGTGACCCTCACAGCAGCAGCGACAGGTGAGTTTCTGCGTAAGAGCGGCGGCGATTGGGTCAACGTCTCCATCGTAGAAGCAGATATCAGTGACCTCCAGAACTACTCTGTTGTAGGTCACACCCATGTAGAAGCAGACATCACAGACCTCCAAGCCTATCTGCTGAACATCAATGCTGAATCTATTGACGAGCTATCTGACGTTACGATTACTGCGGTAGCGTCTGGTGAAGTCCTCAAGTATGACGGTGCTGACTGGATCAACAATACATTAGCAGAAGCCGGAATCGCTGCTGTCGGTCATACGCACGTCGAAGCGGACATCACCGACCTTCAACCCTACCTGCTGAACATCAACGCAGAGTCGATTGACGACCTGTCCGATGTGGTCATCACGTCGGTAGGGTCTGGCGAACTTATCAAGTATGACGGTGCGAACTGGATCAATAATACACTCGCTGAAGCTGGTGTTGCCGCTGTCGGTCATACGCACGTCGAAGCGGATATCACTGACCTAACGAAGACCATTATCACCCAAGAGGAAGGTTCGACCGTTAGTGGTGGACCACACGATACTCTGAACTTCGTGGGTGGTGGAGTCACGGCGACTGACGGGGGAAGCGGAGTCACTACCGTCACCATTCCGTCGGGTGGCGTAAATGCTCTTAACGATCTGACTGACGTTTCTATTACTGCACCATCTACGGGTGAGTTCATTCGTAAGAGTGGCTCGGATTGGGTCAACGTGGATATCGTAGAGGCCGACATCAGTGACCTCCAGTCCTATCTGCTGGATATCACGGGCGAAGACATCGGTGATCTGAACAACGTGTCGCTTACCGCAGAAGGTGACGGCGAACTGCTCCGGTTCGACGGTGCTGACTGGATCAACAATACATTGGCTGAAGCTGGCATCTCCGCTACAGGTCATACCCATCTCGAAGCCGACATCACAGACCTTCAGTCCTATCTGCTGGACATCACTGGTGAGCCGATCGCTGATCTGTCTGATGTAACTATCACAGCCATTGCCGCCAACGAGATCCTGAAGTGGACTGGTTCGGCGTTCATAAACAATACGCTTGCCGAGGCAGGTATAGCGGCCGTGGGTCACACGCATCTCGAAGCCGATATCACGGACCTTCAGTCCTATCTCCTGAACATCACTGGTGAACCCATCGGTGATCTCTCCGACGTGACCATCACGGCCATCGCTGCCAACGAGATCCTAAAGTGGAACGGTTCGGCGTTCATAAACAATACGCTTGCCGAGGCTGGCATCGCTGCCGCTTCCCACACGCATCTCGAAGCAGATATTACTGATCTGACTAAAGATATCATCGTAGAAGATGAAGGCGGAACCGTCGCTGGCGGACCACATGATGTCCTGAACTTCGTGGGTGCTGGCGTCGTGGCGAGCGATGGCACAGGTGGTGTGGCAACGATCACTATTGCAGGTGGCGCCGGGTCACTTACTGATTTATCAGACGTGACCATCTCGGCACCATCTACCGGTGAGTTCATTCGCAAGAGTGCTGGGGATTGGGTCAACGTGGATATTGTCGAAGCCGACATCTCTGATCTACAATCGTATCTGCTGAACATCACAGCCGAGGATATTGGCGATCTGTCCGATGTTACTATCACAGCGATAGCGGCCGACGAGATCCTGAAGTATGACGGTGCTGACTGGATCAACAATACATTAGCAGAAGCCGGAATCGCCGCTGCGTCCCACACGCATCTCGAAGCGGACATCACCGACCTCCAATCGTATCTCTTGGATATCACCGGCGAACCACTGGAGGATCTCTCCGACGTTACCATCACGGGTATCGTGTCTGGTGAACTCATCAAGTGGAATGGTTCCGCATGGATCAATAATACACTGGCCGAAGCTGGTATATCCGCTACAGGTCATACCCATCTCGAAGCCGACATCACCGACCTCCAATCGTATCTCTTGGATATAACTGGGGAAGACTTTACCGACCTGAACGACACACCAGCAGACTACAGCGGTGCTGGCTCTCGATTCGTCAAGGTCAACGGTGGTGCTACAGCACTGGAGTTCGTTGCCGATCCTGGCTATCTGCTCGACATTACTGGTGAACCTATCGGTGATCTATCTGATGTAACGATTACTGCTATTGCCTCGAACGAGATCCTGAAGTGGAACGGTTCGGCATGGATTAATAATACGCTTGCCGAGGCAGGCATCAGTGCTACAGGACATACCCATCTCGAAGCAGATATAACGGATCTCCAATCGTATCTGCTGGACATTACTGGCGAGCCATTGAGCGACCTGTCCGATGTTACCATTACGGCGATAGCGGCCAACGAGATTATCAAGTGGACTGGATCCGCATGGATTAATAATACACTTGCCGAAGCCGGCATCAGTGCTACAGGACATACCCACGTTGAGACAGACATCACCGACCTGACGAAGGATATCATCGTCGAAGACGAGGGATCAACCGTCACTGGCGGCCCACATTCGGTCCTCGATTTCGTCGGAGCTGGTGTTACCGTCACAGACGCCGGGTCCGGCACAGCAACCGTCACGATTCCAGGTGGTGGTGGTAGTGCTGGTGCTGTCGCTGAAGATATAAACCAGTCGTCGCACGGGTTCGTTGTCGGAGATATCCTGGATCATAATGGAACGATTTTCACGAAAGCCCTCGCAGATGATGAAGCGACCTCTGACGTGTTGGGTGTGGTCAGCGTCAACACTGATGCCAATAACTTCGAGATAACCTACAGTGGTAAGATCACTACGCTTACGGGTCTGTCTGGTGGCGACCAATACTTCCTATCAACAACAGCGGCAGGTGAGTCTACGAATACTGAACCCAGTCAAGGTAACATTATCAAGCCTGTGTTCTATGCAACATCAGCGACCGAGGCCATCGTTCATCCGCAACGTGGTATTCAGATTGCTGCTGGTGCTGGTGGTGGTCAAGACATCCAAACCTTTACAAGCAGCGGAACGTGGACTAAACCAGCAGGTGTTAGCTTCGTCTATGTCGTAGCCTTTGGCGCCGGTGGTGGCGGAGGTGGTGGTGCAACAGATCACACAGGCGGCACGGGTAGTGATGGTCGGGCTGCTGGTGGTGGTGGTGCTGGTGCAGGGGCTCGCCATGAGCGACTGTTTATTGCAGCCCAGCTCGGAGCAACAGAAGATTATGTGGTAGGCACTGGAGGCACAGGAGGTGTCGGTGCTTCGTCCAAT
>Ga0114950_10001903_pt1 | contig 15978 bp, 16 predicted proteins | sample N075metaG_FD_83503 | JGI IMG/M metagenome (GOLD analysis project Ga0114950, IMG submission 83503) | Deep subsurface microbial communities from Kermadec Trench to uncover new lineages of life (NeLLi) - N075 metaG | ecosystem: Environmental > Aquatic > Marine > Ocean trench > Sediment | place... | reverse complement strand
TCGGCACAGACACCGAGGTCGTGCAGAAACAAATGTACACATTCACAGACAAGGGCGGACGCTCGATAACACTTCGTCCCGAGCAGACGGCCTCGATCGTACGCGCAGTGATTCAGGCCGGTGGTGTTCAGGGCCGGTTCAAGGGCTCTTACTGGGGAGAGATGTTCCGCTACGAACGCCCGCAGAAAGGACGTACCCGGCAGTTCGTGCAAGGCGGCGTCGAGTACCTCGGGTCCGAATCTGCTGAAGCAGACGTTGAAGTGATCGAGTTCGGATATCGACTTCTTGAGCGTTTAGAGGTTCCTGATGTCGAGATTCGGATCAACTCCATTGGCGACCCGGAGGACCGAGCAGCTTATGACGACGCCCTGCGAACCTTCCTGAGGGACCACGTCGGCGAACTCTCAGCTGACTCCCAGACACGAATTGATACGAACCCAATGCGCGTTCTCGACTCAAAGGCTGACAGGGGTGTGGTGACCGGTGCGCCCGTTCCGCTCGACTGCCTAGGTGCCGCAGCGGATGAGCACTTCGAAGCGGTCAAACAAGGACTCGATGACATCGGTCTCGCCTATGTGATCGACGACAGACTCGTCCGTGGACTCGACTACTACACGCGAACGGTGTGGGAGTACGTTCCAACGGGGTATGAAGCGGCTCAGAGTTCCGTCGGTGGAGGCGGACGGTACGACGGACTGTTCGAACGGATGGGTGGCAGGCCGACACCCGCTGTTGGTCTGGCCATGGGAGTCGACAGGATCCTTCTCGCGTCCAACCATCAGCCCAACACTGTACGGCTTGATGCATTCGTTGTGGTGGCTTCTGAGGACCTGCGTAGCGCTGCAAGGTTGCTGACATCCGAGCTTCGATCCACCGGCCTGCGTGTTGACATGAACGATAGACACAGATCGCTCAAGGGCCAGTTCAAGGAGGCGGACCGCGCTCGTGCGACATACGCAATCGTTGTCGGATCCGAATGGAACGACGGTACCGTTTCGATCAGGAACCTCACGACAGGTGACCAGCAGGTCGTCTCAACCAAGGACATCGTTACATGGCTACAGGGCTGATGAAAACCGTCGGCGCTGGCGACCTCCGTTCTGGAAACGCTACAGAGAACGTCACGCTCGCGGGCTGGATTGCACGTCGGCGTGATCACGGTGGTGTGATCTTCCTTGACCTGCGAGATGCCTCCGGCGTCGTGCAGGTAGTAATCAACCCTGAGGACGGTGCCGCGAGCGAAGAAGTGCTGCGCGGACTTCGTAGTGAGTACTGCATACAGGTCATCGGTTTGGTCAGGCCGCGGCCGGACGGAACGACGAATGACGACCTTCCCACGGGCGCTGTAGAGGTAGTTGCCACAACTCTCGTGGTCCTGAGCGCAGCTGCACCTCTGCCCTTTCAGATCGACGACCGCGTCGATGTTGATGAAACGCTGCGATTGCAGTACCGATACCTCGACATGCGCAGAGGGCGCATGGCCAACAACATCAGAGCACGATCGAGGGCGATTGGTGCAATGCGGCGAGTCATGGATCGTGACGGATTTCTCGAGATCGAAACACCAACGCTGATCGTATCGACACCCGAAGGTGCCAGAGACATGTTGGTGCCGTCCAGACTGCGACCAGGCAACTTCTACGCACTTCCTCAGTCCCCGCAACTCTTCAAGCAGCTGCTGATGATTGGCGGCGTCGAGAGGTATTACCAGGTGGCGAGGTGTTACCGCGACGAGGACTTCAGGGCAGACCGCCAAATCGAGTTTACACAACTCGACTTCGAGGGGTCCTTCTGGGAGCAGGATGACGTGCTCGAAGCGATCGAAGAGGTGGCCTCTGAGGTCGTTTCCGAACTGCGGGACACCACAGTACAGCGCCCATTTCCCCGTATGACATACTCAGAGGCTGTGGATTCCTACGGTACCGACAAGCCTGACCTTCGCTTCGGCATGCGCATCAAAGACCTTTCGCAGGTGTTCTCATCGACAGAGTTCAAGGCCTTCAGCGGAGTGCTCAGCTCCGGTGGAACCGTCAGAGGCTTGAACGGCGGGAGTCTTGAGCTGTCCCGATCTGGGCTCGACAAGCTTGTGTCTCGGGCTATCGAACTTGGGGCAAAGGGTCTCGTGTGGATGGTGCTCGAGGAGGACGGGTCGCTGCGGTCGCCCGTAGCAAAGTTTCTGTCAGACGGGGAGCAAGCCAGTCTCATCGAGCATCTCGCTGCCAGTCCCGGTGACACGCTCCTCATTGCCGCTGATGAACCGAAGCTTGTTGCGAAGGTACTCGGCCAGCTCAGGCTCGACATTGGTCAACCGGAGGGAAACGAAGATCTCTCATTTGTGTTCATCATTGACTTCCCCGTCTTCGATGTCGACGATGAAGGCGGTCTCTCGCCGGCCCACCACCCGTTCACCGATCCAGGAGACCTCGACATACTTGCCACGTCGCCCGAAACCGCGGTAGCACGATCATACGACCTTGTGCTCAACGGATCAGAGCTCGGTTCCGGAAGCGTGAGGATCCACGATCCAGAGGTGCAATCAGCCGTTTTCAGCGCCATGGGGATATCTCCTGAGGATGCCGAAGCTCGATTCGGCTGGTTTCTCCGAGCTCTTCGTTTCGGAACACCGCCGCACGCCGGTTTTGCCATCGGTATCGATAGGTTCGTGAGCATCCTGCAGAACGAACCGAACATCCGCGAGGTCATACCGTTCCCCAAAACGCAGACAGGGGCCGATCCCCTCACGTCCTCACCGTCACGGATTGCAGACGAGCAACTGATGGAACTCGGTATCGACGTGAGGCCGGAGGTTCGAGAAGCATGGTCGACAGACCGAGACGAGCAAGAGGCCAATGGCGACGGATGACCTGTTCGCGGCGAGGCGCGACGAGAACTTGCGCGCGGAAGCCCCACTACCTGCTCGCATGCGACCACGAGATCTCTCTGAGGTCGTAGGGCAGAAGCATCTTCTTCGTGAAGGTGCCGCATTCCGTTCGATGGTTGAGATGGGGACGCTGTCGTCGCTCATCCTGTGGGGACCTCCCGGATCTGGCAAGACGACACTCGCCCGTCTCATCTCGACGTCAACCAACGCACACTTTGAACCGCTCTCAGCAACGAACGCCGGTGTGAAAGACGTGAGAGAAGTTCTGGCTCGGGCAGACCAGAGACTCGGCGAAGGTCGCGGGCGTACCGTGCTATTTCTCGACGAAATACATCGCTTCTCCAAATCTCAGCAGGATGCCCTGCTGCCGGGCGTTGAGGATGGGGTAGTGATCCTTGTTGGCGCGACCACAGAGAATCCGTTCTTTGAGGTCAACAGTCCACTCATATCGCGGGCAACGGTGTTTCGCACCGAACCGCTCACACCCGATGAGGTTGCCGAAGTCGTTCTCCGTGCAGCGGACGATGCAATGCGGGGCGTTGGCATGAAGATCGACCCAGACGCTGTTGAGGCGCTCTCTGTTCGAGTTGGCGGAGACGCGCGCTTGGCACTCAACACACTCGACATGGCGGCGACCATCGCAAGGGGACGCGACGCCCCATCGATCACCGAGGACATGGTCGGTGAAGCTCTGCAGCGCAGGGTGATTCGCTATGACAAGACAGGGGACAGGCACTACGACGTCATCTCAGCGTTCATCAAATCAATGCGCGGGTCTGACGCCGACGCAGCGTTGTACTGGCTGCAAACCATGGTCGAAGCTGGCGAGGATCCGAAGTTCATAGCGCGTCGAATGATCGTCTTCGCATCCGAGGACATCGGACTCGCTGACTCCTATGCCCTATCAGTCGCAAACGCCGCATTCCGCACAGTCGAAATCGTCGGTCTCCCCGAAGCGAACTACGCCCTGACCCACTCGGCGCTGTACCTGACGCTCGCGCCGAAGTCGAACACGACTGCCGTAGCAATGCACGACGCGAAACAATCTGTGGCCGACGGTCCGCTCGGTGAGGTACCAGCGCATCTGCGTTCCGGTGCAACCCAGGGAGAGAAGGACATGGGAATCGGTGTCGGATACAAGTATCCCCACGACGCCCCTGGCTCCGTCGTTCCCCAGCAGTACCTACCCGACGGTCTTGAGAACACCATTCTGTACCACCCAAAGCAGACCGGTGCCGAACGCGACATAGCCGACCGCCTCACCAAAATCGACACCATCCTCGGCAAGACACGCAATACATTCGATTCGTAGTCTTCATACGAGCTGCGGGAGGCGTCATGGCCTCCGAGAATCCGAGAGCGCCGAGGCACGAGGTTGCCACTCTCAGCGAGCATCGGGAACTTCAGCGGAGTTCCCCCGGGGCGTTCCTCGTCCCTGACCTGCGTTTTCCGCAGGCAAACTCGCCCAACGAAGGGGAGAGATAGGAGGCAGAACGCGCATGGCCGTACACAATTTCGCGCGTTTCGGCCCTCTCTCCCCTGATCGAGAAAATGGCCGAAACCGTAGTGAGGGTCAAAGAGGGTGACGCGTCGCATCTGATCTGTTTAGCGAGCACATGACTTTGAAATGAGACCTCGGTTGGCATGTATCCTGTGGTTATGTTTGTACGGGCTCGGTGGTTTATGGTTGGGTCGGTGGTAACGCTGATTGCGTCTGGGTTTGTTGTGAATCGCGCACGGATGCTGAAGGAGAAGCTCACTCCAGAAGGCATCGCGCGAGCATCAACGTCCCTGGCGGCCGACGCTCTTGAGGCGCTCGGAGCACGACTTCAACGCTCTGCGCTTGTTGATGTATCAGACCCGTCGGAATCCGACGCGGACTAACCTCGCCAGCCATGAACACCAACGAGATCAGAAGCACGTTCATTGACTTCTTCGCGCAACGCGGACATACCGTTGTTCCGTCAGCGTCACTGATTCCGGTCGATTCGACGCTGCTTCTGACCGTTGCGGGCATGGTGCCATTCAAGGCATACCTGCTTGGAGAGGAGACACCGCCATACGAAACCGCCGTCAGTTCACAGAAGTGCGTTAGGACCGAGGACATCGACATTCTTGGCACGACAGCACGACACGCGTCCTTCTTTGAGATGCTCGGCAACTTCTCCTTCGGCAACTATTTCAAGGAACGCGCCATTCCTCTCGCGTACGAACTCCTGACCGAGGGCTACGGCATGGATCCTGACAGGCTCTGGTTCACTGTCTACAAGACAGACGACGAAGCCGCGGAGATCTGGCTTGATGGCGTTGGCATTGACCCTGGTCGTTTGCAGCGCCGCGATAGAGACAATTTCTGGCAGATGGGAGTGGCCGGTCCCGCGGGACCAAGCTCAGAGATTTTCTATGACCGAGGCCCGGAGTACGGTACTGATGGTGGACCCATTGTCGACGAGGAACGCTTTGTTGAGATTTGGAACCTGGTTTTCATGCAGTACGTGCAGGATGAACCGTACAACGTTATTGGCGATCTCCCGATGAAGTCGATCGACACCGGTATGGGTCTTGAACGCATGGCAATGGTGCTTCAGGACGTCGATTCGATCTTTGAGACCGACACTCTTCGGTCCATCATGTCCGTCGGCGAACACGCAACAGGCGTGCATTATGGCGATTCAGAGACGTCCGACGTATCGCTGCGGATCCTTGCCGATCATGCAAGAGCGTTCACATTCCTCATCTCCGACGGTGTCATGCCCTCAAATGAGGGCAGAGGCTACATTGTTCGCCGACTCGTCCGTAGAGCCGTCCGCCACGCCAGAATGCTTGGAGCATCAGAGCCCATTACGATTCAGCTTCTTGGCGCAACGGTCGCAGAGATGGGTACTGCGTTTCCTGCCATCGTCGAGAAACAACACCACATATCTGAGGTTCTCGAACGGGAGGAGGCTGGGTTCCTCGGAACACTTGAGTCGGGCGAGCAGCTACTTGACGTGGCTATCTCAGAGCTTGGCACGAACACCGAATTGTCCGGAGCGACCGCTTTCAAGTTGCATGACACCTTTGGCTTTCCGATTGAGCTCACTGTCGAAATCGCCACGGAGAAGGAACTCACCGTAGATCGAGACGCTTTCGATGCCGAAATGGCACACCAGAAGGAACGGGCTCGCGCTGCGTTCAAAGGTGCCGCAAGCGCAGATACAACAGATCTGTACCGGAGGGTCCTCTCCGGTATCGAGACGACAGTGTTCACCGGATACGGCGAGATCATAGGGGAGGGCGCCGTGCTCGCCATCCTCCGTGAAGGAGAATCGGTCTCCGTTGCGGAGCAGGGCCAAGATGTTGAAGTCTTCCTGACTCGCTCTCCCTTTTACGCAGAGTCAGGCGGCCAGGTCGGCGACACTGGCACGATTACGACAGAAACAGGGACCCTGGCAATCGCAGACACCCAACCAGCACTTCCAGGGGTGCATGCGCACAGAGGCAGAGTTGTGAGGGGCACAATTCGTGTCGACCAGGACGCGGCAACCGAAGTCGACGGCACTCGTCGCGAACGAATCCGCAAGAACCACTCGGGAACCCACATCCTTCATTGGGCATTGCGAGAGGTTCTCGGTCAGCAGGTGCAACAGGAGGGCTCGCTCGTTGCTGACGATCGCCTGCGATTTGACTTCTCGCATTTCGAAGGCGTCGGAAGCGAAGCCCTGTATGAAGTCGAACGAGAAGTCAACGAACGAGTGATCGCCAATGCGACCGTCACGACCGTCGAAACGTCGAAGGACGATGCTGAGAAGATGGGCGCAATCGCCTTTTTCGGTGACAAGTATGGAGACCAGGTCAGAGTTGTCAGGATGGGAGCGTTCTCAACCGAGTTCTGTGGTGGCACCCACGTTCCAAGCACTGGCCAGATCGGTCCGCTTGTGTTACTGCACGAGCGATCTATTGGCTCCAACATCCGTCGCGTTGAAGCCCTCACAGGCTTGGCGGCGTACGATCATCTCTCAAACCTGCGCACGAACCTCGCCGACATCGGCACTGCCTTGGAGTCGCAGCCGGGAAAGGAACTTGAGGCGGCTCGGTCTGTCTCCGAGAAGCTGGCCATCGCCGAGCAACGCCTTGGCGAATTTGAGGAACGAGGGAGGGATCTGGCGGCGATCGAGATTGTGCAGTCTGCTGAGACGATCGGCAGCAACAAGCTCGTCACAACGCGCAACGATGGCCTCGGAGGAGATGGCCTTCGTGCTCTTGCGTTTCAGGTTCGAGATCGACTTGGTAGCGGCATCGGCGTGTTTGGCTCCGTCACAGATGGCAAGGCGGCCATCATTGTATTTGTGACCGAGGACCTTGTTGAGGACGGTGTTTCCGCTGGCACAATCGCCATGTCAGGAGCCAAGGCTGTCGGGGGCGGAGGCAGTAGGGACGCGAAGCTGTCCCAGGCTGGTGGGCCGAATATCGACGGCATTGATGAGGCGATATCTCTCATGGATGCTGCCGCCCGAAAGGCCATGGCAGCGCTGTGAGCGGCAGAATCCTGGGTCTCGATCCGGGTCAGAAGCGCATCGGCGTAGCGGTATCTGACACTTCTTGTACCATCGCATCGCCGGTTGAGTACGTGGATCGTGGCGACGCGGATTATGGACGGCGGCTCAAGGACATCTGTGACGAATGGCAGATATCCGAGATTGTGGTAGGGCTTGCGCTCAGCCTTGACGGTGGTGAGGGGCACGCCGCTGCCCAATCGCGAGAGCTTGGGGGGGTCGTTGGTGCACTGACTGGCCTTCCGGTCAGCTATCAGGACGAACGTTTCACCACCGTGACCGCGGATCAAGCATTGCTCGAAGGTGGTGTACGGCGACAGAAACGCAAACACGTACGGGATCAGGTCGCAGCGGCAGTGATGCTGCAGGGCCACCTCGATGCACGGAGATATCAGAGTGAACAACAACGAGAACCAGACGACTGAGCGGGCTTCAAACCCGAAGTTCCGCGGCGCAGTGATGGCCGTAGTCGTACTCGGTGCCGGTCTTGTGCTGTTCCTTGGAGCGAACACATTCGCTCGTTTCGTAAGCGGCAACGATGGTTGGGATGTCGTGGCTGGTCAACCTGTTGAGGTCACGGTGGAGAGTGGCAGCTCGGCCGCCAAGATATACCGTGTGATGCACGATGCCCGTGTTGTTCGTGAAAGTGACCTTCGTGCAGCGGTCGATGCTGCAGGTGTTGCAGATCGCCTTCAAGCTGGCACGTACAGCCTCACAACCGACATGCTGCCAGACGATGTGGTCCGACGCCTGGTCGAGGGCGGAGACGTGAACGCTGGCTCCACCTTCACTCTCATCGAGGGTTGGACCATTGACCGAATCATCGACGAACTCTCCAAAACAACGCCGTATTCGCGCGGCGAATATCGTGCAGCACTTCGCGATGAGATCGTGATATCCCCGCTGTTGCCGCCCGACGTTGCTGACCCAATCATTCGCTGGGAAGGGCTCCTCTTTCCGGCGAAGTATCCATTGAATGAATCGGATTCGCCGGCACAGATTCTGCAGATGATGGCGAACGAAATGACCAGGCGATTCGAAGCAGTGAACTGGTCACGGATCGGCGAACTCGGTATCACACGTTACGAGGCACTCATTATCGGCTCACTAGTCGAATGGGAAGCGTCCGTTGAGGAGGATCGACCGATGATCTCGTCTGTCATCCACAATCGTTTGAACAGACCAATGAGACTCCAAATCGATGCAACCGTCATCTACGCACTCGGATACAATCCCGGCAGAGTGCTCGCAACACATCTCAAGGTTGACTCGCCATACAACACCTATCGCGTCGATGGGCTGCCACCCACCCCTATTGGAGCCGTCTCGACTGCAAGCCTCGCAGCCGCCGCCGATCCGGCAACAACCGACTACTTCTTCTACGTCCTTGGCAACACGGACGGCACACACGTATTCGCGACCACGCTCGAAGAGCATCGGGCAAACGTCAGAGCCGCAAGGGCGGCTGGCGTTTTGCCATGAACTTCGCGATCGTCGGCGATCCTGTATCTCATTCGCGGTCACCTGCGTTGCACAACGCGGCGTTCGAAACACTCGGACTCGACGCGCATTTCGACTTCATGCACGTTGTTGCAAAAGAGTTTGCCAGCGTGACACGCGCGCTGCGCTCGGGAGAGCTTGACGGTGTCTCCGTCACAATGCCGCACAAACGCACCGCCTTCGATGCCGTGAACGACCGGTCGGACACTGCTGCCTACACAGGAGCGGTCAACACGATTATCGTCGAAGGTGATCGACTCGTGGGCCATAACACGGACGTGGCAGGTGTATCGCACGCGCTCGAATCGTCCGGCGTTGATGCCGACGCACCGGTTCTTATCCTTGGCGCAGGAGGAGCTGCCGCCGCTGCTCTCAGAGCCGTTGACGGTGGCGATGTGTCGATCTCCGCGCGTGACGTGACCGCTGCCAACGAACTCGCTGCGCGCTCCGAACATGCCGTTGGCGTCGTCCCATGGGGTGAGCCAGTAACTCTCGCGACAGTCATCAATGCCACGCCACTCGGCATGCACGGTGAAACGCTGCCACCCGGCATCATCGAGCGGGCTGGAGCGTTGGTCGATATGACATACAGTTCGCACCATTCACCGTCGATCATGGTCGCAATCTCTCTCGGGCTTCCGTATGCCGACGGAATCACAATGCTCGTCGGTCAAGCCGTTGAAGCGTTTGAGCTCTTCACCGGCTGCTCCGCACCGGTTGCCACTATGGAGCAGGCCGCTCGGTCGGTGTGATGTTCCCCGCTCATTGAACGTAGCCCTCGACGAAACAGAAGGGCCGTCGCTGTTGCGCTTATGCTGCGGGCATGTTCATCGCCTTAGTCATATCCGCGTTGGTCGGACTGTTTGCAGCACGGTCAATCGTCGCGGAATCCGATGCCCATCGCTTCGAGCTCACCGATCGGTGGTACAACCCAACGTGCGATACCTGCACGTCCACCTTGAACGCTCTTCTTACATCGTGCACAAAGCACCGGCATCGCCAACGCCGCACGAACATCTTTGTTCTTGCCGCGACTGTCGTCCTCTCGGCCGCCCTGGCATCAGTTGCTCCAACATTGTGGGTTCTGCCTGCGTATCTTGTGTTTCTGTGGACGATGATTCTGCTCACAGTCACCGACCTCGACACCCAGCTCATACCGAACCGGATCCTGGGACCAGCAACTGCCGTTGGGTCAGTCCTCCTCCTTATCGGGCATCTCTTCGATACATCAGCTGGCAGTCTGACATCAGCGCTTCTCGGAGCGGTTGCCTACTTCCTCGTGATGTACCTCCTTGCCTCCGTGGTAAGGGGAGGGCTTGGTTTCGGCGACGTCAAACTCGCGTTTCTCATTGGACTCTTCACCGGCTACTACAGCCTTGGACATGTGCTCGTGGCAGGTATCGGATCCTTTTTCATCGGCGGTGCCGTCTCGCTGATACTGCTGATTGGCAGGAAACGGACGCGCAAAGACGCCATTCCATTTGGTCCATTCATGACGATCGCAGCGCTTCTTGCTCTCTTCATTGGGCAGGACGTGCTCGACTGGTATCTGCGATGACAATTCCTCCTCCTGCAGTCCAACGCCCTACTCTGTGTCGTCATGCTTAGATTTCTCACCTCCGGCGAGTCTCACGGTCCGGGTCTCGTCGCGACCGTCGAGGGCCTTCCCTCCGGTCTCAGTGTCACAATCGATGGCATTGGCACCGAACTGGCGCGTCGGCGCCTCGGATTCGGCCGAGGGCCACGTATGAGGCTTGAACGCGACGAGCTCGAGATCCTTGGCGGAGTGCGATTCGGAAGAACTCTCGGTGGCCCAGTGACCGTGCTTATCCGCAACTCTGAATGGGAGAAGTGGAAGGATGAGATGTCCCCACATGAGGGTGTTTCGCAGCGCATAGAAACCACACCTCGACCCGGTCACGCCGATCTTGTAGGCATGCAGAAATACGACACGCATGACGCAAGGGACATACTTGAACGGGCATCAGCGCGCGAGACCGCGGCGAGAACGGTTGTCGGCTATCTCTCGAAGCAGCTACTCGGTGAAGTTGGTGTGTCGGTGTTCAGCCACGTCGTTGCCATTGGATCGGCCAGGATCTCCGAAGAGACCCTGCCTCAGCCTCACGACTTGCCGGCAATCGATGCCTCCGACGTGAGGGCATTCGACAAAGACGTAGAGGAGAGCATGATTTCAGAAATCAAAGCCGCCGCCGCAGATCGCGACACACTTGGGGGAGTGGTTGAAGTACTCGCGTACGGACTCGTGCCCGGCATCGGAAGCCATGTCCACTGGGACCGCAAACTCGATGGAATGATCGCGGGAGCTCTGATGTCCATCCAAGCGATCAAAGCGGTGGAGATCGGCGACGGAAACGCTCAAGCAGCTTCACGCGGATCCCAGGCGCACGACGAAATCGTCCTCAGCTCCGGCGAGTACGCGCGGAAGAGCAACAGAGCCGGTGGGCTTGAGGGTGGGATGACAACCGGCGAGGTACTCAGGGTGAGGGCTTCAATGAAGCCGATCTCGACCTTGATGCGCCCTCTGGCCACCGTCGATGTCGATACGAGAGAGGAAACCTCAGCGTTCAGAGAACGAAGCGACGTGTGTGCAGTTCCCGCCGCCGGTGTGGTTGCGGAGCAGATGGTTGCATATGTCCTGGCAAACGAGATGCTCCGGAAGTTTGGTGGAGACACCGTCGGCGACTTTGTCGCGAATGTGGGCACATACATGACCAGGCTGGCAGACTTCTGACATGCAACATGTGTGGCTCATAGGCATGATGGGATCAGGAAAAACGACCGTGGGCGTGACGCTCGCCGATCTGCTCGATATGCCCTTCGTCGACACCGACGCTGAAGTTGAGGCCTCGTCACAGACAACGATTCCAGAACTATTTGCCCAGGGCGAATCGGTCTTTCGAGAGATCGAATCCACTGTGATAGGCGCGCTCATACAGGTACCGGCATCGGTCATCGCGACCGGAGGCGGTTCGGTGCTGTCACAAGACAACGTCGAACTGATGAAGCGTTCGGGAAGCATCGTCCATCTCTCCGTGGACGTACCAACTGCCGACAAACGACTGGATGGAGATGGCATGCAGACTCGCCCCCTACTGTCATCATCCACAACATCTCAGCTCCTTGAGCAGCGGCAGGCCCTCTACCTCGAAGTTTCGGACGTGACCATTGCAACGGTGGACAAGGATCCTGGCACCATTGCACAGGAGGTCGCGACATGGCTCGACATGTGATTTGGAACGGCGACACGCCAGTCTCGACGATTGTCGTCGGCCGCAACCTTGCCAACGAATTCGTTGAGAGAGCACTGTCAGGATCCCATCGACGTGTCGCCATTCTCACGCAGCCGCCAACCGAGAGCCTCGGGGCCACATATGCCAAGCCCCTCATTGCAGAAGGTCTCTCAGTAACCACAATGACGCTGCCGGACGGTGAAGACGCCAAACAGCTTTCAGTTGTGGAAGATATCTACCGCTTCTTGAACACGAGCGGCTTCACCCGAAACGACCTCATTGTCGGTGTTGGCGGTGGCGCACTCACCGATGTGACGGGTTTTGTCGGTGCAACCTACCTCAGGGGTGTGCCATGCATGTACGTTGCGACAACGCTCATAGGTGCCGTCGACGCCGCGATCGGAGGTAAGACAGCAGTGAACGTAGACGGAAAGAACCTGGCAGGGGTGTTCTGTCACCCGGAGGCCGTCATGATCGATGTCGACACGATTGATCGGTTGCCAGAGAACCTCAAACGCGACGGAGCAGCTGAAGCACTCAAGACCGGCTTCATCGAAGATATGCGGATTGTCGAACTGTACGAAAGCGATGGTCTCGACAGTGACCTCGCCGAGGTCATTGATCGGTCCGTTGCTGTCAAGGTCGCCGTTGTATCGGACGATTTCACGGAACAGGACCGGCGCGCGATCTTGAACTACGGACACACCGTTGGGCATGCAATCGAGTCAACAACAGGCCGAAGCCATGCCGAATCCGTCGCCATAGGTACGGTTGCTGCCGGTGCAGCGTCCGAGGCCGAGTTCTCATTCACAGGTGCGCAGCGTCAGAAGGACGTTCTGGCATCCATCGGACTGCCGGTCGAAGCTGTGGAGGACGACCCGGTTGCAATCCGTATGCAGATGAATTCTGACAAGAAACGCGATGACGATGGGTTGCGTATGGTGTTGTTGAGGGACTTTGGCATTCCAGAGCTGGTGCACGTAACGGACGCTACCGTACGTGCAGCATTCGCAGGCATCGGTCTGTCACTAGCTGTTCGCGACCTTGACACGGAGGAAGACTCGACATGATTTCGTCCAATGACGCACGACCTGGGGTTGCCCTCAACCTTCCCGAGGGACTCTTCACCGTCGTCGAGTCGCAGCATGTGAAACCGGGCAAGGGCAAGGCCTTTGTCCGCATGAAACTGAAGAACGTGCGCACCGGTGCAGTGATCGATAGAACGTTTCGCGGCGGCGAGAACCTCAAGAAGGCAACAATCGATCGGAGAGACTTTACGTTCCTCTACAAGGACGATCTCGGCTTCAACTTCATGGATGGTGAGACCTTTGAACAGATATCTGTGTCCGACGAACTCGTCGGCGACAGGGCTGAGTTCATGCCTGACGGCATGGTCATCCGACTCGCAATGTTTGAGGACACGCCGGTCGACCTTGACCTTCCTGCGTCTGTCGAACTTGAGGTCACGTTTGCGGAACCAGGAGTGAAGGGTGACAGAGTGTCGGGTGCGACGAAACCAGTGACTCTCTCAACAGGAAAGGTGGTCAACGTGCCGTTGTTCGTCGAAGAGGGAGACATACTCAAGGTCGACACGCGGACGGGTGACTACATCACGCGAGTCTCGTGAAGCAGGTTGAGGCTCGCGAACAGGCACTGACTGCTCTTTACGCCGCCGACACGCTCGACGCCGATGACATCGACACATCCGAGATGTCCGCTCGTGCAGCCACGCTCGCGGAGTCAACATGGTCAAACCGTGAAACCATCGACCGGGCAATCGTTGCGAGCGCGTCGCACTGGCGGATCGAACGGATGGCAGTTGTCGACAGAAACATCTTGAGGATTGGCACCTACGAGCTGAAATACATGGGGATCTCAATCGGCATTGTCATAGACGAAGCTGTTGAGCTCGCGAAGAAGTTTTCGACAGCGAAGAGTCCGGCCTTTATCAATGGGGTGCTCTCCGCGGTCGCAACAACAGACCTTCCTGAACCACCAGAACAACCCTCCGAACGGCCTGAGGAACAGGCCGATGAGCGGGCCCATGAACAGAGCAATGAAGAAGCCTCGACGGGCCTTGACATGACAGAGTCGAACAGATCAGATGTGGTACCATCAGATCAAACAACCGACCTTTAACTCGGTCCTGTGAGGCCGTCAAGGATGGAATGATGACAAGAGTTCAGCCGCCGTGCGTGTCGACGTACGGCATTTTCGTATTCCAGGACGCTGCATGAGACAGGTTATGACCGCGGAGGACCTTGGTCGAGTGACTCGGCGAATTGCTCATGAAATAGTCGAGCGCAACCACGGAACGTCTCAGATCGTTGTCGTTGGCATACCTACGCGAGGTCGCCCCTTTGCTGACCGTATCGCAGCCGCCCTCTCCGACATTGAAGGATCCACCGTTATCGCCGGAAGTCTTGACATCGGGATGTACCGTGACGACCTCGACACCCGCCCGCGCACGCGGATTGGGCCAACGACCCTGCCTGAGGCCATCGACGGCAAGACCGTTGTCATCGTCGATGACGTGTTGTTCACCGGTCGGACCATTCGTGCGGCGCTTGACGCCCTAGCCGATCTCGGACGACCAGGGGCTGTGCAACTCGCCGTCGTCATCGACAGAGGCCATCGGCAGCTCCCGATCAGGGCTGACTTTGTTGGCAAGAACATTCCTACGGCAATCACGGATCGCGTGTCCGTGCGGTTCCTCGAGACCGACGACGAAGAGGGCGTTTGGATCGCCAGCGACGAATCTGAATGAGGCACCTGCTGACGACGGAATCTCTCGACAGGGCAACGATTGAGGGTCTTCTTGACGAAGCAGACGGCTTCGCTGACGTTCTCGTCAGACCGATTCCCAAAGTGCCAGCGCTCAGGGGCAAGACCGTTGCGATGATGTTTTTTGAGCCGTCAACGCGAACACGCCTTTCGTTCGAGAAGGCAGCCAAGTCGTTGTCGGCTGACACGATGACCTTCTCGCCGAGCACCTCGTCATTGTCGAAGGGTGAATCTCTCAAGGACACCGTTCTCACCGTGCGCGCAATGGGCGTTGATCTTATGGTTGTCCGCCACAAAGCAACCGGTGCGCCGTGGAGGATTGCGGATTGGCTCGACATTCCTGTGGTAAACGGCGGCGATGGAGCGCACCAGCATCCAACACAGGCGCTGCTCGATTGCCTCACGATTCGCCAAAGATTCGACAGTCTTGAAGGTCTGAACATCGCGATTGTTGGTGACATCAGAAACTCACGTGTTGCTCGGTCCAACATCTTTGCGATGACAACACTCGGAGCCAATGTCATGCTGGTTGGACCGCCGACGCTACTCCCGATCGATCCGGAGAACTGGCCAGTGACAGTCCACCACCATATCGATGAGGTCCTCGACCGTGCAGATGTCGTGTATCTGCTGAGGGTGCAGACCGAGCGCGGGGGAGGATCCGGTTTCCCTTCAGCGTCTGAATACACGCAACGCTTCGGAATGACCGCAGAACGCTTCAGACGGCTGAAGGACGAAGCGATCGTGATGCATCCGGGACCGATGAACCGAGGAGTCGAGATTGGGAACGACGTGGCGGACAACGAACGTGCGCTCATTCTTCAACAGGTCTCCAACGGTGTAGCCAGCAGAATGGCAGTGCTCTTTCGCCTTCTGGAGGGTCAGCATGACATTTGATCTCGTTCTTAGTGGTGGATTGGTGCTGACTCCCGATGGGATCAGTACCGCGGACGTTGGTATCACGTCAGGCAGAATCGAGACGATTGGATCCGACCTCTCCGATGCCGCTGAAACCATTGACTGCACT
>Ga0114950_10001898_pt1 | contig 16002 bp, 13 predicted proteins | sample N075metaG_FD_83503 | JGI IMG/M metagenome (GOLD analysis project Ga0114950, IMG submission 83503) | Deep subsurface microbial communities from Kermadec Trench to uncover new lineages of life (NeLLi) - N075 metaG | ecosystem: Environmental > Aquatic > Marine > Ocean trench > Sediment | place... | reverse complement strand
GGACTCCGATTGCTTGCTCTCGGACGAATCGGACTCCGATTGCTTGCTCTCGGACGAGGGTCCCCCCGACCGGTAATCCGTAGCATAGAAACCGGTTCCCTTGAACAGGATACCGCCACCCTTTGAAATCAGTCGCCGAACCTTACCCTGACACTCGGGGCATTCAGAAATATGAGCGTCATTCATTTTTTGAAATCGCTCGAATTCAGCACCACACTCTGTGCACCGGTATTCGTATGTTGGCATGCTGCAGTTATTTCTCCTGATCTTAGACTGGCTGGTACCGACCCCAGCACTCTTCCAGCGCTCCACTGATCTCACCTACGGTCGCTCGAACTCGGACAGCTTCAATAATCGGCGGCACGAGATTGTGGTCAGCCGATGCCGCCGCCCCCACATTCGCAAGGCATCGCTCGACGACCGAATCGTCCCGACGCGCGCGCACCTGCTCCAGCCTTCTCTTCTGGGCAGATTCCAGTTCGTCAAACGCCGGCGCCTGCATCTCGAGTGGCGCCTCTGACTCCGTGTATGCGTTGACACCGACAATCCGGCGCTCGCCGCTCTCCACCTCCAACTGGTGCCGATATGCAGACTCGTGAATCTCTTTTGACATGAATCTGATGACGGCGCCGGCATCTTCCAGATCGTCTATCTGGCGGAGATATTCGCGGGCGGCACGCTCAAGCTCGGATGTGATCGCTTCGACGTAATAGGAACCGCCAAGCGGATCGACCGTCGCCGTGGCTCCCGACTCCTCGGCGAGAATCTGCTGCGTGCGAAGGGCGAGCCGGGCAGCGTCTGCCGTAGGCAGGTTCAATGCCTCATCGAACCCATTGGTATGCAAGGACTGCGTCCCTCCCAGGACGGCGGCCAGTGCCTGGACGGTAACACGCACAACGTTGTTCAGGGGTTGCTGGGCAGTGAGTGTGGAACCGGCCGTTTGCGTATGAAACCGAAGCTGGCAACTGCGCTCCGAAGCTCCGAATTCCTCTTCCATCAGACGAGCCCACAGCCTCCGGGCAGCCCGGAACTTGCCGACTTCCTCAAACAGATCGTTGTGAGCAGCAAAGAAAAAGCTCAGGCGTGGAGCGAATGACTCCAGGTCGAGACCCGCCGCGAGGGCCCTCCGCACGTACTCACGTGCATTGTACAGCGTAAAGGCAAGTTCCTGCAGAGCTGTGGCACCGGCCTCGCGCATGTGGTAGCCGCTAATGGAAATACTGTTCCACCGAGGCACTTCGGATCCACAGAAAGCCAGCACGTCAGTCACGAGGCGCAGGCTGGGTTCGACAGGATAGATGTACGTTCCTCGGGCAACGAATTCTTTCAGAATATCGTTCTGAACCGTACCCGATAGCCGGTGTCGAGCAATGCCCCGCTCATCGGCGAGGGCCACATACAGCGCAAGTAGAATCGCTGCCGTAGAATTGATTGTCATCGACGTGGATACGCGGTCGAGCGGAATCCCGTCGAACAAGACATCGATGTCATCGAGGGTGTCGATGGCAACGCCAACCCGTCCCACCTCACCTGAAGCCATCGAATCGTCCGAATCAATCCCCATCTGGGTCGGAAGATCGAAGGCCACGGACAGTCCGGTTTGCCCCGCATCCAGCAAGTAGCGGAAACGCTGATTCGTCTTCAGGGCTGTCCCGAAGCCTGCATATTGCCGCATGGTCCACAAGCGACCGCGATACATGTCAGGATAAATACCCCGCGTAAACGGAAAGCTGCCGGCAGCCCCGAGATCTTCCGTCGGACGGAACGAATCCATGTCCGACGGTCCGTACTCTCGTCGTGTGGAGGCGACGTATTCATTTCCGGTCCTGCGCGTTACATCATTCATCTAATGTATTTTCTCGTTCGATCGTGATCACGGCATCATCCCGGTTTACCGTCATTCCTGGCTCCACATGCACGGTGGTCACGATACCCGCCGACTCAGCCTTCAGTTCGTTCTCCATCTTCATTGCCTCAATCACGACGAGACCCTGTCCCGCGTCGACCGCCTGCCCTTCCTCGACTTCGACGCGGACAATCATTCCCGGCATCGGCGCGCGCACTTCCGTCACAGTCTCAACAGGTGCAGAAACAGTGGCTAGTGTCCTGATGTGATGTGCCCGCTCGTCGTCAACTCTGATATCGAACACGCGACCATCCAGGGAAATCTGCCAGCGTCCGCCTGCCCGCCTTGCGAATCCTGTCGCCGTCCGGTGTCGAAATCGAACAAGAAACTTCTCGCCCGATGGCAACATGTCCACGTCGCACGCTTCAGGTTTGCCGTCAAGTATCACGTCACCCTGCCGCACCTCCACAAGGCGTTCCCCGCTCCCTCCATCCACATGGTACTTCATCCCGAGCGTTCCGACCCGGTGCCATCCATCCAGACAATCGTCTCTATGTGAGCCGTTTGTGGAAAAGCGTCGAACGGTTGGACTTCCAACACATCGTATGTGCCTGCCAGCACTTTCAGGTCCCGCGCGAGCGTTGCAGGATCGCAACTAATATAGACGAGACACGACACGGGCGCCGACACGAGAGCATCCCGCACCGAAGTGCCAAGTCCCGTTCTGGGAGGGTTCACGATGACGACATGTGCGCCTGCAAGAATGGGGAGCTGGTTCTCCACTCGACCCTGAACCACCCGAAGCTGCGCCCCCGCAATTCGGGCCGCCCCCGTGCAGGCACCACAGGCGGCAACGTCTTCCTCGCAAGTCGTAACATTGCCCCCCATGAGTGCCCACCGAATCGCTCGGGCTCCGACGCCTGCGTAGAGGTCGACGATGGCCCGGCCAGCCGGTGATCCCAGCCGATCGTCCAGCCAGGCATCCATGGCCGCTGACACCTCTCTATTGCCCTGCAGGAAAACGTTCGGTGGCAGTTCGTATTCAAGCCCTTGCCATGTTTCGTGAAGCGTGGCGCTGCCCTCCAGAAGCTGCATGCTTCCTGCCTCATCACGCCACCAGTAGCTCTCCAGCCCGTCTAACCGGTCCGCGATATCGCCAGGGATCCCGGGCTCGGTTCCGCCCTCCACGAACAAGGCTATTCTTCCGCTGGCGCTGGCCCTGATCGTGATACGCAACTCTCCGCCCGTCGGCAGGCCCTCTCCGGATGCCAACACGCCTACAGCCGCGCGAATCGGTGCTTCTGCCAGCAAACAATCCGAAGTCGGGATGATCGCTCGCGGGTCGTGAAGGCCCCGATACCCGACGGCTGAATTCCGCGCTGTCAGTGCGATACGATTCCGGTAGCCCAGGACCGAGCCTGCCCGGATCGGCGCCGCCACCTCACATTGAATTCCCCCGATTCTATGCAGAGAATCCTTTACGATCCGACGCTTGGCTTCGGTTTGCTGTGCCTCCGTCAGGTGCTGAAGTCTGCACCCGCCGCAAACTCCGTATAGGGGACACGGAGCCTCTGTACGTTGCTCCGATGAGGTGAGGACTTCCCGCAGAATTCCCCTCGCCCAGCGTCGCTTCGACTTGATGATGACGGCACTGATCACGTCACCCGGTGCCGTCAGCGGGACGAATACGACCCGTCCCTCGGAATCCCGACCCACTCCATCGCCGCCGGCTGCGATCGCATCAATCTCAAGTTCCACCATGGCTGCCGAGTCGCGCATGTTCATGCGTCTACCTCAAACAGACGTTGCCACGCACTTCGTTCCGAGTTTCGGGGCTGGATAGCCAGCACCGAGGAGCATTGCGTAGCGTGTTCCCGGGAGCGATGCTCAAGCGTCGCAGCTACCGCGACGGCAGCATCAACTGCCCAGCCGATTGTACCATCCGTGAGTTCTGGATGCCGGTCCACATATCTGACCGATATGTTCCCAGCCAGAAAATCCGGCTCGTCCATTACGGCGAGGTGAAACGGAATTGTCGTTCGGATACCGTCAATGGCCAATTCGCCAAGAGCCCGCCGCATTCGAGCAATCGCGTCCGATCGCGTCACACCATGAACGACGAGCTTCCCGAGGAGCGGATCATAATGGAGGCCGACCTCGGTACCCGGTTCAATGCCCCCGTCCCACCTCACGCCGGGTCCGCCCGGAAGGTCGATCCTTCGTATGCTTCCCGTGGATGGAAGAAAACCGGCATACGGATCCTCTCCACTTATCCTGCACTCAATGGCATGACCGTCCGGCGCAGCGGCTGAGGATGGTAGCGAAAGGCGTTCTCCCGCAGCGATGCGAAGTTGCCATTGGACGAGATCTATCCCGGTCACAAGTTCTGTAACCGTGTGTTCCACCTGGATGCGGGTATTCATTTCGAGGAAGTAGAAATCGCCGTCCTGTACCAGGAACTCCACGGTGCCAGCGCCCACGTAATCGACGGCTCTGGCGGCTGCGCACGCGACCTCTCCCATTCGCTTCCTGAGTTCAGTCGGGAGGTTGGGTGCCGGTGTTTCTTCGATCAGTTTCTGATGACGGCGCTGGATCGAACATTCGCGCTCCCCGAGTTGGTGCACGTTGCCGTGGGCGTCCGCCAGTATTTGCACTTCCACGTGGCGCGGATTCTCCAGGAATCGCTCGACATAAACCCGGTCGTCCCCGAACGCCTGGCTGGCTTCTCGACAGGCGGCTTCGAACGCCTTTTCCAATTCGGATGGCCGTTCGACGAGCCGCATGCCCTTGCCACCCCCTCCGGCCGCGGGCTTGAGTAGAACCGGGTAGCCTGTATGCTCGGCTGCCTCGAGGGCTTCAGCGACCGATGTATGGGGCGCATGAGATCCCGGGACCACTGGCACGCCCGCCTCGGTCATGCAGCGCCGGGCCGCCGTCTTGTCGCCCATCTCCAGAATAGCAGCCGCCGGGGGACCGACGAACTTCAGTCCGGCAGCCTCTACGCGCCTGGCAAACTCGGCATTTTCAGCGAGAAATCCGTAGCCGGGGTGTACGGCATCCGCACCCGTGCTGCGGCAGGCCTCGAGAATGCGGTCCAAGTCCAGATAGCTTTGGGATGCCTCGGCGGGACCGATAAACACCGCCTCATCGCTCAAGATCACATGTGGCGCGTGCCGATCAGCCTCTGAGTAGACCGCAACCGACCGGATCCCCAATTCCCGACACGCTCGAGCGACACGAACAGCGATCTCGCCCCGATTGGCAATCAGGACCTTTCGGAGGTTCATCAGAGTGGGATGTTGCCGTGCTTCTTGGGTGGATTCCTGTCCCGTTTATCCCGCAACATGGCGAGACCGGAAATGAGGCGCGCGCGTGTCTCCCTCGGATCGATAACGTCGTCCACGTACCCGCGCCGAGCGGCCAGATATGGATGTGCGAACTTCTCTCGATACTCGGCCTCGAGTTCCGCGGTCAGGCCAGCTGGATCTTCGGCCTCGGCCAGTTCCTTCTTGTACAGTATCTCAACGGCACCTCGGGGACCCATGACCGCAATCTCCGCCGTCGGCCAGGCCAGATTCAGGTCACCACGGATGTGCTTCGAAGACATGACGTCATAGGCGCCGCCATACGCTTTCCTCGTGATGACCGTGAGCTTCGGCACCGTCGCCTCACAGTACGCATAAAGCAGCTTGGCCCCATGAATTATGATCCCTCCGTGCTCTTGACGGACACCGGGTAGAAATCCTGGAACATCCTCAAGCGTCACGAGCGGGATATTGAACGCGTCGCAGAAGCGCACGAAACGGGCACCTTTGCGACTCGACTCGATGTCGAGCACTCCAGCCATTACGGCCGGTTGGTTGGCCACGATGCCAACCGTCTGGCCTGCCAAGCGTGCGAATCCAATCAGCAGGTTACGGGCCCATCCAGAGTGAACTTCAAAGAATGATGACTCGTCGACGATCCGACGAATAACGTCGTGCATGTCATAAGGCTGGGATGGTTCGTCGGGAATGATGTCCAACAATTCTTCGTCCGCTCGATCCGACGGATCGTCCGTCTGTCTCAAAGGGGCATTTTCCGAGTTGTTGGATGGCAGATAGGACACCAACTCGCGGACGGAACGCAAACATTCGAGTTCCGTCGGACTGGTAAAGTGCGCGACCCCGGAAATGCTCCCGTGAACCCGAGCCCCACCTAGCTCCTCGAGGGAAACTTCCTCGTGCGTCACCGTTCTTACTACGTTGGGACCGGTCACGAACATATGGCTGATTCCATCGACCATGAAGACAAAATCCGTGATGGCCGGCGAGTAGACAGCTCCACCGGCACAGGGGCCCAGAATCACACTGATTTGCGGCACTACTCCTGATGCAAGAGTGTTACGCAGGAACAGTTCCGCGTAGCCACCGAGCGACGCCACGCCTTCTTGAATCCTGGCCCCTCCCGAGTCATTGAGACCGATGACCGGTGCCCCGTTCGCGACGGCGAGATCCACGACCTTGCAGATCTTTTCCGCATGGGCCTCGGAGAGCGATCCACCGAACACCGTGAAATCCTGGCTGAATACGAATACGAGTCGACCGTCGATCTGCCCGTAGCCGGTGATCACACCGTCTCCCGGAATCTTCTGCTCGTCCAGTCCGAAGTCCGTACAGCGATGCTCCACAAATCGATCCAGTTCCACAAAGGAATCGGCATCGAGAAGCACGTCCAGGCGCTCCCGAGCGCCGAGCTTGCCACGATCGTGCTGTCGAGCGAGCCGCTCCGCCCCCCCAGCCTCGAGAGTCCGCTGCCGCTCAACCTTCAGCCGCTCCAGCTTCTCGCGCGTGCTCACGGGGCTTCACCACGTCGCAGCAATTCCTTTTCCGCTTCCAACCGCACTCTCTCCTCGTCCTGTGCCCGCACCTCCAGAGACCACTCGACAATTGCTTCCGGGTCCGGGTCGACGAGCCGAGAATCCAACAGCATTCTAATCCGTGTCCGCCGAACGATGCGCCGTGCATCGTGGTCAAACGAAAACCGGCCGGTTGCGGTCTGCACGTCGCGCAATCGCGTGACGGATCGGGCCACGGACCCCGGGCGAACCAGGGTCGGATCGGGAATCGAACGGAGCAGAAGCAGCCCCGCATCATAACCCAGGGCCGCAAAGGCATTGTCGGGGACCGAGCGGCGGTACGCCCTGTCCCAGTCTGCCACGAAATTGTCCCACTCGGGATTACCGGTTCGCTCGAAGTACGTGGCCGTAACCCGGAAGTCAGAGAACGTGGGATCGAGCCGTCGTAGCACGGTCGGATGCGTCCAATCTTCGCTGACCAGCGCGATCCGCCCGCGTAGACCAAAAAAGTGAACCTGCGGTGCAATTTGGAGAACCTGTCGAGGACCGTCAGCGATGATGAGGATTGCGTCCGGGTTCAGCTCCGTCAGTTGTGCAAGCTCGGTCTCAAATGTAGTCGAGTCGGGCTGGTAAGCCCGGCTACCTACCCATTCGAAGCCTGCCGCTTCGACAAACGACCGAAATATATCCGACCGGCGATAACCACTCTCGTTTGCAGGATGGAACGCAGCGACTCGAGTCAATTCAATGGAGGACGCAAGCCAGTTACCCAGCGCTGCAGCCACGGCGCGGTCACGACGCTCCCGCGCCCAGATCGAGTACGCGTGCGGCCCCAAGCCAGTGTCTTCTGTGGCCGTCGGACTAATGATCAACGTTCCCGGCGAAGATCTGGCTGCGGCAGCAGCACGCAACGCGGCAGACCGAATCGGGCCAATAACTGCAACCACCCCCTGCGCCTCAAGCCATGGAATGCCGAAGCCAGTGCTATCCGACTCGAGTGCTTCATCTACAGTGATCAGTTCGACCGAAACTCCCACATCGCGTTCGTATCGTTCCGCGGCGAGCTGAACGCCCTGCAACACTTCCTCGCCGACCGGGGCAAATCCACCGGTCAGAGGCACGACGACACCCACGCGAATGCCAGGGATGACGGCCGGAATACGGCCCTCGGCAAAGTCCTCCAGTATGTCCCTATCCCGCCGGTCCAAATCCTTATCAGCCCACTCTGCCGCTAACTCGGTCGCCCGTGCTTCATTGCCGGACAGGGCGAGGGCCCGGACCAGTTCGACCTGTACCGTACCAAGAGCCTTGGCATCGGCAGTCACACGTCGCACCTGTGAGTCGAGTTCACTCAACGACAATCCGCCGACAAGCGTACGAAGAATTGAGCGCCACTCACCATCCAGACTCTGCGGATGATAGAGGAGCTGCTGGACAGCCCGATCATCCGCTGCCTGCACCAACAATAGACGAACCAGGCGACGGACCAGTGCGGCAGATACTCCCGGCTGCCTGCTCCATGCAGCGTCGAGCGAATCCGAGACGGCGATCGCCGTCTCAAAATCCCCGGCCAGCCACGCGGCCTCCGCCACCACGAGCGCCTCATCGTCAGGTCCGGAAATCACCGTCGTATCTGGACGCGGCATGACGACGGGAGTTGCCACACCGCCACGGGGCTCGGATCCCGCGCAACTGGTGGAGCCCATCCAGAGCGCCGCCAGAATCAGCAACGGAGACCACACAGATACGCGAAAGGGTCCGCACCCTGGGGCCGGACCCTTTCGCACCACTCGCGCCATTCGGAAACTCAGCAGAATCAGGACTCTTCCTCCGAATCGTCGGGCTCCTCCCCGGTAGCTTCTGCTTCGTCCGCAGCTTCCGCCACTACCTCGTCAGACTCGGATTCGTCGGCTTCGGACTCAGTCTCGGCTTCGGACTCGGACTCGTCCGCAGCTTCCGCCACTACCTCGTCAGACTCGGACTCGTCGGCTTCGGATTCGGACTCGGCTTCTTCAGCCGTTTCTTCCACATCGTCAGAAGTCGCTTCGTCCACTACCTCGTCAGAGCCAGACTCTTCGGTCGCTGCTTCAGCTTCCTCGTCAGCTCCCACCGTGGCTTCGGTCACATCCGCCGTGGCCTCAGCCTCCACCTGCTCACTCTCTTCGCCGTCCTCATCGGACTCAGTAAGACGTGTCACCGGGCGGAGTGGTCGATCCTTGATCTCGTCTGACAGCTCGGTAACCGAAAGCACGATTCTCCGGTTAATCGCATCGGACTCGATCACTTTAAGTTCGAGCTGGTCGCCTTCGACGAACTTGGCTGCTGGATCCTCGAGCTCCTCCTCAACTCCCAGATGACTGATCGGCACGAACCCCTCGACTTCCTGGCCGAGATCAACGACGACTCCCTTATCGAGCAATCGTACGACTGAGCCGCTCCACTCGGTCCCCGGAACGTACTTCTGCACCAGATCGTACCATGGATCCTCTTCGGTCTGTTTCAGACCGAGGGAGATGCGCTTCTGGTCGGGATCGATATTGAGAACCACGACTTCGACTTCTGCACCTTTTCTGACGATCTCCGAGGGGTGCTGTACTCGCCGTGTCCAGCTCATGTCCGAAATGTGCACAAGGCCATCGATGCCCGGCTCAACTTCGACAAATGCGCCGAACGACGTGAGATTGCGAACGATGCCGGTGATCTTGGTCGCCGGAGGATACTTGGCCGGTAAGGCCAACCACGGATCTTCTTCGGTCTGCTTCATGCCGAGAGAGATCTTCTTCTCTTCCTCGTCCACACGCAAAACGACGCACTCGACTTCGTCGTTGATCGACAGCAACTGGGATGGATGTCGTACGTTTCTAGTCCAACTCATTTCGGATATGTGAACGAGTCCCTCGACGCCCTTCTCCAGTTCGATGAATGCACCATAATTCGTGATCGACACCACGCGACCGCGGACACGGCTGCCAACCGGATACTTCGCGGCGACGTCTTCCCACGGATATGCTTCGAGTTGCTTGAGACCCAGCGAGATCCGCTCACGTTCCCAGTCGATGTCGAGAATCTTGATCTCCAGCTCGTCACCGATCTGACAGATTTCGGACGGATGCCCGATGCGGCCCCAGGACATGTCCGTGATGTGTAGAAGCCCGTCCATTCCGCCGAGGTCAATGAATGCACCGAAATCGGTAATGTTCTTGACCACGCCCACCCTGAGCTGACCGACCTCCAGCTCGTCCTTCAACTGGTCACGTTTGCCCGCCCGCTCCTCCTCAAGAATTACTCTCCTGCTGACGACGATATTCCGGCGCCGCTTGTTGAGTTTGAGGATCTTGAAGTCGTACTCGTGACCAATCAGATCGTCGACATTCGGCACTCGTCGCAATGCGATCTGAGAACCCGGCAGAAATGCATCCACTCCCATGAGGTCTACAGTTACACCGCCCTTGATCTTGCGCTTGAGCATACCCAACACGGCCTGATCATTGTCAAAAGCTTCTTTGATTTTCTCCCAGACACGTAGGAAATCGGCCTTCTTCTTCGACAACACGACGACGCCGTCATTGTCCTCAAGGCTCTCGAGGAAGACCTCCACCTCGTCACCCGGCTGCAGCGAATCTGGATCGCGGAACTCATCCAGAGGAACGGCACCTTCGGATTTGAAGCCGACGTCAAGAATGACGACGCTGTCCGTTTTACGAAGGACACTGGCCTTGACGATTTCGCCTTCCACGATTTCGCTGAGAGTCTCCTCGTACATGGCGAGCATTTCGTCAAACTCATCGTCTGAGTACTCGCCTGCCTCGAGGTCCTCGATGCTCATGCCCGCGCCTGCCATACCCATCACCATGAGCATTTCTATCTCGGCTTCGTGCGAATCATCGTGAGTCGCTTCCACGGCAACAGCGGTCGGTGCCTCTGCAGTGGCAGACGCCTCGGCAGTGGATTCAACTTCGGTATCCAGGGTGTCCGGCTCGACGACGGGATCGGAATCGGTAGAGGTCTGATCGTTCATTTGGAGTGTGACTACGGAGGGTTCAGGTTCATGCCCGGTTGCAAAGTATCTACGAAAGCGCGGAAAAGTAGGTGCACTGGGAACTTTCGTCAACCAGCAGAAGGCACCTTCTCCCGGTAGAGTTCGACGATCTTCGCCACCACCTCCGAGCGCGTCAAATCTGACGTGTCGACATCTACAGCATCGGGCGCCCGGCACAGCGGGGCAATCCGCCGAGTAGCATCCAGGCGGTCCCGTTGACCGAGGCGCACGATTTCCTCCGACACCGACCGCGCGGTCGACCCGGATTCCTGCTCCGCCAATCTTCTTCGGGCTCGTACCTCGGCCGATGCAGTCAGGAAGATCTTGAGTGTCGCTTCCGGAAACACCACACTCCCGATATCCCGGCCATCCAGCACGACGCTCATTTCGGCGGCAGTAGTACGCAGCAGATCGGTAACCCACAGCCGCACGTCGGCGCGCGCGGCCACGACCGAGACTCGGGCGTCCACCTCGGACGCTTGCAGCCAGAGTCCCGGGGTGTATCCATCCATGTATAATTTGAACTCGGGCGGGTCGGCAACGAGAGAAATCTCTAGCTGGGAGAGACCCGTCTCGAAATCTCGATCCGAATGCCAGCCGTCGCGCAGGGCGATCCAGGTGATGGCTCTATACAGCAATCCTGAATTCAGGTGTACCAATCCGAGTATCGCAGCGACCTCATGTGCTGTCGTGCTCTTCCCCGATGCCGACGGTCCGTCAATCGCGATGATGTGACGTTCGCTCATGCGGCTTCCCCCACCACCGCACAGGCGTCCCAGAACTTCGGATACGAGACTGCCACACAGGCCGGGTCGTCGAAGTCCAAGTTTGACCCGGGTACGACGGACATCGCCCCGAATGCCATCGCAATTCGATGGTCTCCATGAGTGCGTACGCTTCCGCGCGGTATGAGATCGGGGTCTCCCGCGATGGTCAAACCGTCCGGCATCTCCTCGACTGAGCCCCCTATGGCTGCGAGGTTCTCGGCCAGCGCAGCAAGTCGATCCGACTCTTTGAGCCGCAACTCCCCCGCACCGGAGATCCGAGTCTCTCCGCGGGCAATGGCAGCAAGTACTGCTATCAGAGGAATCTCATCCACCAGGCCCGGAATCTGACTCGCTTCGATTCGTACTCCATGAAGTGGGCCGGGGTTCACGGACACGGAGCCGACCGGCTCACCCGCCCATTCATCCTGGATTACCATCTCGATATCCGCCCCCATCTCCTCAAGCACATCCAGAAAGCCGGTCCGGGTAGGGTTGAGCAGGAGGCCGTCGACGGTAACCGAACGACCTCGAAGGAGACCGGCGCCAAGCAGGAACGCCGCAGAAGACGGATCGCCGGGAATCTGGACGTCCAGAGAACGAAGGCGTGCCCGGCTACCCGCCTCCAACCTCAGGTGGGCACCTTTACCATCCGGACCGAAACTCAGAGGGACACCGACGTGCTCAAGCAGCCGCTCTGTATGGTCTCTTGATCGGCCCGGGTCCCACATCTCGAATTCGATACCGGCGCCGACCGCAGCGAGTACGAGCGCGCTCTTGACCTGGGCGCTTGAAACCCGACTGCGATATCGCAGTACCCTCAGATTCCCAGACGCTCGAGCCTCGAGTTCTACGGGGAGACGGTCGGATGCTCCTGCATAGGTGATCCGAGCGCCCATGGCCTGAAGCGGATATACGACTCGATCCATTGGCCGAGAACGCAACGAAGCATCGCCATCGATCCGGGCAGATAGACCCAGACCGGCCACGAGACCGGTAAGCAATCGTGCCGATGTCCCGCTGTTACCACAGTCCAGGGTAACCATGCGATCCGGCCAGGCAGCCGGCGGTGTTACAACGGCACGCCCGGATCCAGCCGGCCACTCAACCAGCACCCCTAGTTCGGCCAGAGCTGTTGCAGTGCTCCTGACATCTGCCGCTTCCGGTAATCCGACGATCATAGACTCACCAGGCGCCAGCGCTGCAATCATCAGCGTCCGGTGGGCAATCGACTTGTCGCCGGGGACTTTAACCGACAATGGGCGCGCAATCACATCAAGGACTCCCGCAACGGAATCTCGATCTCCATGCCGTCCTCAGCCGCGGTTACTTCGAGAAACACTTTTCTCGCTTCAGCCACCAATTTCCCCGGTTGTTCCGAATATCGCGCGCTGAAGTGAGTCAGGATCAACCGCTGCACACCAGCCGCCGCAGCCACCTCACCGGCTTCTCGTGCAGTGGAGTGCCGGGTCTCGGCAGCTCTAGCCGCATCGTCGATACCGAACGTCGCCTCGTGAACAAGCACATCAGCACCAGTCGCCGCTTCGCGCGTCGCCTGGCACGGGCGCGTATCCGCCGAATAAACAAGGCGACGTCCTGGTCGCGTGGGACCGACCAGGTCTCTCGCCCTGATTTCTGTTCCATCAGGCAGCGCCACGTCCTCACCCCGGTGGAGGCGGCCAAACAGTGGACCCTCCGCCACCCCTGCGGCACGTGCCCGTTCCACATCGAATCGACCGAGGCGATCTTCCTCAACAAGGACGAATCCGAGTGAGGCTGCCGTGTGATCCGTTTGAAACGCTCTTACGGCATACTCGCCAAACGAAACCTCATCTCCCGGCTTGAGACCTCCCACTCCCACCGCAAAACCGAGACGATCGCCACCAAGTTGCAATGCGTCTTCAAGGGCAGACTCCGCGCCGGCGGGACCGTGGACCATGAGATCGTCTGTCCGCCCCTGCAGGCTCATCGTTCGCAGAAGGCCTGGGAGACCTAGATAGTGGTCAGCATGCATATGCGAAATGAAGATGTCTCGGACGGCAAACCCGACTGTGTAGCGCATCATCTGCCGCTGCGTTCCTTCACCACAATCGAATAGATGCAGATCACCCTCTCGCTGGACAGCCAGAGAGGCGACCCCACGGCGAACTGTGGGTCGGGACGAGGACGTGCCCAGAAAAGTCAGTCTTAACACGGGCAGCAAACTATGTTCGGGGCACGACCCGTGCATCGGAAGGCGCGGTATAGAACTACAGCTTCAATGGCTCCACCGTTGTGCATGCGCCCATGGCGTATCTTTGCGGCTGACAAGTGCCCACGTTTCCAGCCCGTTGTCAGGGCGAAAGGCTGATACATCAGCAGAATGCAAGGCGACCGACCCCAGCAGGGATACGAGCTCCTTGCCCTGCTGCGGAAACTGGAGACCCGGATTGCCCGGATCGAGAAGCACTGGCACGCATTTCGAATCGATCCCCGGCCAGAGCGACTGCAGAAATTACGGCGCACGTTCGAAGGCACGGAACAAGTGCTGGCCGCTCTTGCCTCACACCTTGACGGGTCCGGCGAACTTCGCCCCGGCGCCGATGCCCGGGCGGTGGTGGAGGCTGGTCGTACTCTCGACACCTCACTGGCCGAAGTCACAAGGGCCTGGGGATTTCTCCGAAGCAAGCCTGATCCCTCGGGACTTGATGGGCTCGCAGACCGACTCGCTCGAGCCGAAGCGGCCGCTGCGATTCTGGGACTCGCTCTTCCACCTGCGACGAGGTCCGAGGGATCACAAGGATTGATGGCAAGTTCTCCTGCGACTTACGACACGGGGAATCTGGATGGGCTCCTGAGGCGAGTCCACGACGATTGGCAGACCCTCAGACGCCAGCCCGCCTCGGACCGTGTGGGTGTACTACGCGGAGAACTGGCGGAGGCCCGACGGCAGACAGAGGGCCTCCGAACGCACCTGCAGTCTGGAGATCGTCCCGACCCTGAGACGGCGCGGTATCTGACGGGTGCAAGTGAGGCCGTGGGTTTTGCACCTTACCGGGACGCTTTCACAGGTTTGTACAATCGTGCGGGATTCGATGCGCTGGCCGGGGCAGAGCTGAAACGATGCCGCCGCTACTCCCGCGATTTCGGCCTGCTTGTCCTCGAAGTCCAACCCGTTGACCTCGAAGACCTGCGCGCAACATTGGCCACGTTGCAATCGCTGCTCCGGGGGTATGATTTACTCAGTCGGTATTCCGATCGCCTGGTAGTGGTCGGTCTACCCGAGACAGATGCGGCGGAGACCCGACGCATTGCCGCCCGATTGCTCCGCGCACTGGAGGAATCGAAACAGGTCGCGGTCCGGCGCCTGTCCTATGCTCTGATGCCCGATGACGGCGTTTCCCTGTCGAATCTGCTTGACCGTGCCGAAGAACGGCTATCCGCATAGCGAGCAGATACGGACTAGGAAGACTGCGAGGCGAGGGAAAGCGTGGATCGCAGCACATCCAATGGAGCCGCACCAACAAGCTTCCACTTTCCCATCAACACTGTCGGTGTCGACGTGATCTCGTAGCGTGCGGCTTCGGCCTCCACTTCCTCAAGGGTGCTATTGTAACGACCATCCTCAAGCGCGGCCCCAAGCCCTGTGGAATCAATTCCCGTTTGCTCCGCGATGGCCGCGAGCACCAGGGGATCCCCAATATCGAGTTCTTCCGAAAATACAGCCCGAAATAGCGCCCGATGGAATCGGCGAAATTCGGTCGGGCCACAATCCCGAGCAAATTCCGAAGCCTGCAGGGCCTGTTGGGTCGCGGGAGGCAGTTCCGGCAACCGAAATGGCAAGCCCAACTGCGCCGCTGCTCGCCTCAACTCCTCGACGCATGATTCCAGGCGCGACGGATCCTCGCTCAATACCAGCCAGTCACGTCTCGATTCACGATCGAATGTTGGCAGAGGTCGCCAGGTGATCGCCACCTTCGCCTCTGAGGCGAGCAATTCAAGGCGTGCATCAGCTATGTAGGAATGCGGACACGCATAGTCTCCATATAAGAACAATACCGGCGCCATGATTAGCCCGGCCCGTCATCCAGACCCGCAGTCCGGGCAGAGTCAGCGATCGTTCGCTCGAGCACAGCGATAAGCTGATCAATGGACGCCAGTGGTCCTGGTGGAAGGTTCGTCACCACAACACGCCTCATGGACCCATCAAGTGCGGTGAACACGAGACCACAGGAATCGGCGGCGGCGTTCTCAGCCCACACTGGCCCCGAGGCCTGTACAAGCCATTGGCTGTCAACCGCGGAGATGAGTGTCTCGGTCGGGGTCAGTCCGGTTGCCCCTGCTGATAGATTCTCAGCCGTAAGGCTCTGCAGTTCCTGCCCCGGATCCAGGGCCATTCGTTGTCCGCTCGGCAGGAGGATTACGAGGGAGTGCCCCTTCTCGGCTATTCTTGCTACGACAGGAAAGTCATCCATAGCACCGGGCTTCCTCGTTGGTCGGCGATGCCGGGGAATCTGCCCGGCTCTCAATGGCTTGC
>Ga0114950_10001896_pt1 | contig 16008 bp, 15 predicted proteins | sample N075metaG_FD_83503 | JGI IMG/M metagenome (GOLD analysis project Ga0114950, IMG submission 83503) | Deep subsurface microbial communities from Kermadec Trench to uncover new lineages of life (NeLLi) - N075 metaG | ecosystem: Environmental > Aquatic > Marine > Ocean trench > Sediment | place... | reverse complement strand
GCGTTGCAATTCTTTTACTGAAAGCCCTGCAATCAGACAGTTCAAAAGGTGAAGTCGTCGTCGGCTCAAACAATTTAATCGAGTCCAATAATCCGGAAGCCGATGGGAAATTTATTGAACATTCAGGAGCCGGAATCGAGGCCGGTGAACGCGACCTTGATACATTGAAAAAAGAAATGGAACAACAGGGGTTGCAACCCTTAATCCGCGACCGAGTAAGAACAACCGCGACCGCAAACACAATTGGAGAATCCAAAGCCGAATCGGACGTTCAGTTTTGGGTCAAGAACGGCGAAACGGTCTTTTTAAAACTGTTTGAAATCACAGCCGAGATTATGGGAATAGACGAAGTAACTTTTTCGGATGATTTCAAGGTTGATATATTTGATGACTTTGCAATTTCAGCCCGAACTGTCGATGACATAAGAGCACTGCAAGTCGATAGGGTTTCCGGTGTTATCACTGATTCAACCTATTTGCGTGAAGCACGGAAGCGAGGATTGTACGGTGAAGAGCTTGACATTGACGCAGAAATTGAAGCAACCAAAGACCAAGAACCCAAATTATTGACCGGTCGCCGAGAGAATAAAGGCGAACCAAATGAAGAGAAAAATTAACATTTGCCCGATTTGCGAACAAAGCATGAATCGAACGATAAACGGGCAAATTAAAATAAACCAAGTACACAGGTGCGTTTCATGCGGTCAATTTATTTGCGACAAATGCACTAGCGAAAATGAATTGTTTTGTAAACCTTGTTTTGGATTAGAGGAAAACGAAAATGCCGACCGTCAATCAACAGCTTAAAGATTCAGCGGTTCGACATGCGGTGTTTCTGGAAAGACTCAAAGCAAGTCAGGAAAACGAAATACTAGCGTTCTTTGACAATGAAGTTTTTCCAGATTTTATTTCCAAACTCGAACGGGGATTGAGTGAAACGTTGACCAAACGTGAGCTTCGAGCATTGACCCGGACCTATACGGATTTCATCAATTCAGGGTTCGTTAAAGGCGAAGGAATCTTTTCAGGGAATTTGAACGCCATCGCAAAGCAAGAGGCCGTCTTTCAGTTTAATATACTTGCTGATACGAATTCATTATTGCCGATTGACTTAGTTTTTCGTCAACCGTCCATTGAAGTCCTTCGGCAAATCGTTTCAGGAACTACGGTGCGAGGGAAGCTGGTTTCTCAATGGTTTGCAGATTTAGGAAGTGATTTAGCTACTCGAACCGTTCAGCAAATAAACATCGGTTTGGTTGAAGGCGAATCCATTGAACAAATCGTTCGGCGGATAAAAGGAACCCGAACTTCGCCACAGTTGATTTCGAAATCACGGCGGGACATTCGGACTATTGTTAGGACTTCGGTGAACCACGTAAACACCCAAGCCCGTGAACAAACGATGAAGGAAAACACGGACGTTTTGAAAGGCGTTGAATATATTGCCACCCTTGACAGCCTAACAACTATTATTTGTGCAAACCTTGACGGAAAGATATTTCCAATTGGTAAGGGACCAAGACCACCACAGCATTTTAATTGCAGATCGACAACCGCTCCTGTCGTCAAGAGCATCCAAGAACTTGGCCTTAGATTTAAACCCGGGCGGGAACCGAAAAACTTTGTCGCAAAGTCCCGAAACATCAAAGGCAAAAAGAGAATTGTAAATGGAGAGGAAGTGAAAATAATTCGGACACGTTTGGACGGGAAACCTTCAATGCGGGAGACTTTTCCTCAATGGCTTAAACGTCAACCAACGGCGATTCAAAATGATACGCTTGGGGTTGGTAAAGCAAGGCTGTTCAGGAAAGGCGTTCCGATTAAAAAGTTCACGGATGGGAATAATCTGCCCTTGACTTTACAACAAATCGTAGTTCGCGAAAAAGCATTGATAGAATCGTTGAAATAGCGGGATGTTATTTCTTAAATCGAAAAGAATCAGGCGGGATGCTTGTTGAGGGCGGGATGCCCAAGAAAGGACGGGAACACATGGCACTTTTACCGAAATTGTCCGAGGAACTTTTTAAAGCATTGCCGGAAGCTATTAAGGAACATTATTCCAAACAAGATGCGGGTGATTATCTTTTAGATGTAACCCCGCAAAACGGAATCAAACTGGAGAATGTTGACCAACTCTTGACAACTGTTTCGACATTAAGAGGGGAAGTCAGCGGTCTGAATTCTCAAATCGGAGCGTTCAAACTCGAAGATGGAACCATAATGGACCCCAATATCGCGTTGAACGCTTTGAAAAAGGTTACCGAGTTTGGAACTTTGTCGCCTCAACAGCTGGCGGAAGAAAAGATTAAAACCTTCAAAGACGGCGTTCAATTGGCCCATCAGGGTGAATTGGATACGGTCAACGCAAAGGCTAAATCTTACTTCGAGCAATTAAAAAGTGTAAAGATGATTCAACAGGCAGAGTCAGCATTGACGAAAGCCGGTGGGAATGCCGAAGTGTTGCTTCCGCATGTTTTAAAAAAATTGATTATGTCCGAAGATGACAAAGGGATTTTGTCCGTTGGCGTTGATGACGGCAATGGAAACTTTCTAGTCAAAGACGGACAAGGGAATTTCAAAACGATTGCCGATGTTGTTGAAGATTTGAAAACCAATGATGCGTTCAAAGGTAACTTCAAAGCCGACATTAAAGGCGGTACGGGTGCAAAGGGCGGAGATAACGCACCGGGAGTCAGCAACATTGACGAAAGTGAAATGACGGATGCTGAATTGCTTGATAACGCCCGAAGATAGCGTTTAAGCATCGATAAAAATGAAAGGCACAAACCATGAGTTTTTTAACATTACTAGAAGCCTCAAAAAGAGGATTGGGAACCACAATGGAAAGGGCCGTTATTCAAATCTTCGCACGTCAAGCCAAGATTTTGCAATTCCTTCCTTTTCAACAAATCGCTGGTAACGCGATAAAGTATAACCGTGAAGATACCCTTCCCGGCGTTGCTTTTCGCGGTGTCAATGAAAGTTACACCCCGAGTCATGGAGTTTTGAATCCAATCACTGAATCTTTGGTGATTATTGGTGGAGAAATTTCGATAGATAACTTCATTCTTCAAACAGAGGGTGCAGACACCCGAAGCGTTCAAGAAGCAATGAAGATGAAAGCAATTGCTCAAGATTGGCAATTGAAGTTCTTCAAAGGTGATTCCGAAAGCGACCCGAAAGAGTTCGACGGTTTGCAAAAAAGAATCACTGGCGATCAGCTAATTGCGAATGGCGGAACTTCCGGCGGTGATCCGTTGAGTCTTGCCAAATTGGATGAAGCCATTGACAACACCCTTGAGCCAACCGCACTGGTTATGTCGAAAGCCGTTGCACGTTTGATTGGTCAGGCGGCCAGAAAACAAGCTTCGGACGTTGGCGGTCTTATCAGTTTTGATGTCGGAAATTTCGGTCAACGTGTAATGTCTTGGGACGGTCTGCCAATTATCACTATGGAAGATTTGAATGGACAAGACAACGTTTTGCAGTTCAACGAAGCCGCACAAGGTGGCGGTTCAACCGCCACTTCGATTTACGTTTTGAGTTTCGGCCCCGAACGGGTTATGGGGATTCAAAACGGTTCTTTGAGTGCACGTGATTTGGGCGAAAGTGACACGACCCCGCACCGCATTACAAGAATTGAATGGTATGCTGGATTGATGATTAAACATGGCCGTGCGGTCACTCGTTTGAGTTCCATTTCAAACGCCGCAGTTGTCGCTTAATCGTTAGTTTGGTTTTGTTTTAAACAATTTGCTTTTAAGAAAAGAAGGGAAATAAAAATGCAAACGAACACAGGACGCAACTTGAACCACGTCCAAGACGTTGAAACCATTTTGCACGATGGAGCGACTTTGACCGCAAGTTCAAACGGTCAAATTTCCGCATCGGACAAAATTCTCGACTTGGGCGGTGATACTTTTGTTCAAGGTATCATGGCCGTAAACGTTACTGCCATTATTATTAATGACAATGACGAGTTGTATGAAATCGTTTTGCAGGGTTCTACGGACCCGGCTTTTGCAAGCGATATTCAGGATTTGGCAAGCGTGAAACTCGGTGCACTTGAAGTTTTAAATGGTGATAACGACACGGTAGTCGGTCGCGTTGACGTACCTTTCGTGAATGACCATAACGGTGAAGCGTTCCAGTTTTTGCGGGCACGCATCATTGTGAGTGGAAACACGCCAAGTATTGATGCAGAAATTTACTTGGTTAAATAGTTCCCCTCACCTTCCATAAGGTGAAAACAAAGGATTGATGGGGCCGGTTGGTTCCGGCCCTGTCGCCCTTTTAAAAATAGAGAGGTCCGACAATGGCAACTGTTAAATTGAAAAACATGAAAGACGGTAAAATCAAAGAATTCCAAGCCGTTGACGCAAGGGAAATCCTAGCAAACGAAAATAATGATTTCGTCATTGTTGGGAGAGCACCGAAAAGCGTTCAGCCTTCCACGCAAGAACCTGAAGCAACAGTTAATCTTGCGGAAGATGAAATCAATTTTTGGCAACATTCACTTCCAGAATTGAAAGCCTTTGCGGATGACGCGAATATTGCCGGTTTTTTAAGAATGGGGAAAAAAGCAATCATCGGGAAACTTGAAGCGATGAAGTATAATCCTCAATCAAACAATACCAAAACTAAAGGGAAAACCAAAGATGAATAAACCTGTTGAAATGATAAACCCAACCGCGGGACGGGAAATGATTCCCTTCAAGCATGTTGAGGTTTATGAGGGCCGTGGCTGGGTTCGGGTTGAGGATTACGTTCCGAAACCAAGCGGAAACGCTAAAGCCGTTGTGCGTCCGGCCATCGTCATGGACTCGAAAATGCGTGAAGCTATGAAGTCTCACAAAACAAACAAAGACGAAAAAGACAAGGCCGAAGCCAAAGCCAAAGCAAAGAAAGACGAAACCAAAAAAATCGAGGATGATAAATAATGGCTTTAATCGTTGAGGACGGAACCGGACTCGCAAATGCCGAATCCTATTTGAGCGTTGCCGATGCGGATGCGTATTTCTTAGCACACGGCAATCCTTCGGATTGGGTCGATATCAAGGCAACCGGCGTTTTACATTTGCCTGTAACCCCAACAGACGGCGACACGGTTGTAATCGGGGCAACCACATACACGTTCCGAACCGCTTCGCCTTCGGTCGATGGTGAAATTCTTATCGGAGCCGATGAAAGTGAAAGCCTTCAAAACCTTCATGCTGGAATATTGGATGACATTGACATCGTTAATGGTTCGACCGGAAAGTTTCAAGTCATTGGAGCCAATGCAAATACGGGCGTTTCAGCGAGGGACGCAACGGCTAAAACTTTGAGCCTTGAAGCATTGACCGGCGGAACGGCTGGTAATTCAATCGTAACCACTTCCACTTTGACGAATTTGGCGAATCACTTTGAAGAAACCACATTATTGGACGGTTTAGACCAAAAAGAAGAAAGCCTTCGTTTGGGCACGCAGTACCTTGACAATGTCTACGCTCAACGCTGGAAGGGCCGAAGGAAAGAAGAACTTCAAGCATTGGCATGGCCACGCGTTGAAATCGAAGATTTTGACGGATTCATTATTGACACGGATTCGCTTCCGCAAAAATTGAAAGACGCAACGGCGGAAAGTGCTATTCGGAATATCACTGAATCGGATGGGCTGTTTCCAGACTTGGAAAATCAAGGCTTCATTAAAAGTCAGTTCGATAAAATTGATGTTCTCTCAACTAAAACGGAATTTGCCGGAGCGGGGGGAACGCCAACGGGCGTGAAAAGTTTCAGGATAATCGACGCTCTTCTTTCTTCTTTGATTTTCCTAAGCGGTAGATTGGCAAGGGGATAAAATGGGAACGGTCGAAAACGATATTAAATTTCGCAAACTTGCCCAAGATCAAATTAACGATAAAGGGAAGTTGGTTCAATTTAACAACAAAACTTCAACCTATGATGTTGAAACGGATTTAACAACTTTCAGTGCAGACGATTTTAAAAGTTTGAAGATTTCCCCACCGGCCCGATTTACGGAAGAACAAATAACGGGGGAGATTATTCAAATCGGGGATTTACGTACATTGGTCGCGAAAATTGATGTTGAAAACGCCAACTTTGAAATTCGCAAGCAAATGGAAATAACGATTGACGGAGATATTTGGTTCATCGAAAGTTTTTCACCGGTTTATTCTGGTGAATTGATTGCGATGTATGTTTTACAATTGAGGAAATAATGCCTACGGCTGAAATTGAAAATCTGAAAGAATTCAGAACCCAAGTGCGTGAATTTGCAGACAGACTTTTAATTAAAGATGTCGGAACATTCATCAGGGCCATTGCTTTTATTTTATTGAAAAACGTGATTGCGGCGGAAGATAAGGGCGGAAGCCATCCGGTTAAAACCGGACACGCTCGGAACAATTGGCAATTATCAATCACTGTTCCGAAGTCATCGATCATACCGTTTGAAACGGAATTGAGTGATGAACAAATTGAAAACAGGGAAGAAAGCGTGCTCGGAACGGCGGACGTGTTCGCTACAATTTGGCTAGTCAATAATGTCAATTACATTGGCTTTTTGGAAAACGGGACGAAAAAAATCAAACCGTTTAAGATGCTTGCCAAAGCCTTAGCGGCAACGGCAGACGAATTTCCAGAATAAAGGAACGCAATGTCATTAAAACACATTCAAATATTGTACCGCGAAGGAAATCAAAGACAAGAAATTGCCAATGTAAAAGATTCTCAAGCGGAATATGTCGGTATGCGGGACCAAGTTCCACCATATTACATTAGGACATTTGACGATGAGTCAATTCATAAAGTATTAGACATGGTGGATGGCGTGATTAAGAACGCTTTGGTTACAAAAAGGGAATGCTTAAACAAGAATCTTTGTGTTGAAGTTCTAACGGTTGATAAAAATGGTGCACCTAGCACATGGAGATTTGTGAGTAAAAATATGCAAACGGAACGGGACAATAAGGAAATTCAATTGCGAATGTATTACGATTGGACTTTGGATTTGAAAACTGAACACGGAAGTTTTGCGAATTATTTAATATCGTTGGAACTTCCGTCTGTATGGACTCTAAACACGGTTTAAAATATGATAATTTTTACAGTTGATGATACAGGTTCCCCCGATTTTAGCACCGTCCAAGCGGCGTTAAATTTTATCGAAACCATAGGTGGTGGTCGTGATGACAACTATTTAATTCGCATAATCTCTAAGAATAATTGGGGAGAGGATGTAGTTTTCCCAACTCCAATCGCTGATAACGGTTTTTGGATTATAGTTGAGGGGCAATTAGCTCAAGATTATTCCACTGCAACAGTGGGCAAAAATAAAATACTTCCCTTGGCCGGAACGGTTACGACATCTAGTTCAGCATTTAAAATTGGTGCGACGACCAAAGTTCACATAAAGGCTTTCCAATTCGCGACTTTCAGCGGAGTTGTAAACCCCGATCACATTTCAGACATAGATTCATCTGGTGTTGAAAATATAATAACATCCAACTGTATATTCTCTGGTGGTAACGCGGCCACGCAAGGCTTTGTCGCTACGGGAAATGATCTTATGATTTTTGGTTGTTCTTTTAAGGACACGACTGGAAGCCCCGCCATTATTATGCTTTCTAACACTTCCGTAAATCCCACGATTGATCGCGGGTTTAATAAAGTCCTGCATTGTTTTATTGAGACTTTAACTGGAAACGCGTCGAGGTGTATTCAATATCTTGGAGCGAGTGCAAATAGAGGTCGGACTCAAGGGAACAGAATTGAAAATAATATTTTGGTCCAAAAAAGACAAGCCTTCTCCGCTATCGTTATCTCCGGATCATTGTCGAATTGGCAAACTCCTTGGGTGGACGCTAACTGGTCAATCCAAAACAATGTCTGTATATATGTCGGAAACGTCAACTTCCTTGACGGTCAAACATTAGATACCAATTCTTTTTATATACAATGGCCCAGCCCGTCCGATGCGAATTTCAAATTCCCCTCGGATTTCAATAGTGCATTTCCCATTTTTGATAACGACAGCGAAACGACAATTTATTCCACTACTCAGTTTAAAGAATTTCAAAGAATACAAGCCTTCGATTTCCATGATGACATGATTGGGACAGATTTATCATCTGAAAAAATAACTGTCGCTGGGGATGTGATCTTTGACCCAGCGATTGACGCTAAAGGAAACATCCGAACTCGATGGACACCGGGGCCGATTGAATTGATTTTAGGTTCTGAATCTGTCCCGCCTGTTTGGGATACGGCTACTGGAATTCAAACCCTTCAGGTTACAAACGCAAATTCACTCAAAGCGACTTGGAATAACGCAACGGACGTTGGCAGTCCGCCTGTAACTTATAATATTTATATTCGACCGCTTGCTTCGCCAGATGTTTTTGGTACTGATTCGATTTATTATTTCGGAACAACTGACAATCTCGAAGCAACCATTGACCGCGACCCAAACGACATTGACGCTGAAAACCCAATAGGACGGGCTTTGAAAGCCGGTATTGAATACTTTGTCATTGTCAAGGCAACCGATAAAAAAGGAAACGAGGACGTAAACATTGTTTTCAAAAGCGAAACGACTCGGATTGAATCATTCCCTGTTAAAAATATGCAGAATATTATTCGTACACGTTTCCGAAATCAAATTGAATTAGTTTTCTCGAACCTGTCAGGCCGGGTTCAGTACGACAACGCACCTTTGATTATCAAACCAAATGCTATTCACGTTCGCCTTGCCATCAGACCGGTAGGCAGTAACCAAGTCGCATTCGGGGCCGTCAAAAGGACGCGTAACACTGGAAGCATGGTTGCCTCTATTTTCAACCCAACGGGAAAAGGCGGGAAGGAAATGAACGATTTGGCGGATTTAATCCATGCGGAATTTGGCAAAATCACTGTGGAAGGAATTGTTTTCAAGGCTCCAACTAATATTTTGGTTGGACGCGAAGGCAAGGAATGGCAACTCGACGTTTCAGTTCCTTATCATGGTGATTCTTTAAAATAAGAAAGGAAACAAGACTATGCCCGGAGCAATTGCGGACCAAGTAGGTTTGGCCTTTGTGGTCGAATCAACATTTGGTCAAGTTCCATCGGGTCCGCCGACCCTTCAAGATTTGCGTTTTACAAATGAATCTTTGAAACAGGAAACGGACACGGTTTCAAGTGCGGAAATTCGCACCGATAGGCAAGTTCCAGCCGTTATTCGGACAGCAATCCGAGGCGTTGGAGACATCAACCTTGAATTTTCATACGATTCTTATGAGACATTCTTGGAAGCTTCTTTGCAATCGGCGGGTTTTTCTTCGCTTGTAACAAACACAGACTCAACCTATTCAATGGATGATGGGGACAATTCTATAAACGATTCAGCCAGTCAATTCGTTGTTGACGGATTTCTCGCTAATCAGTTTATCGAACTCTCTGGATTTACCGATCCTGCCAACAATGGCTTTTTCAAAATCGTTTCGGTTGCTGTCGGAAAAATGGTTTTGAGCCACGGCGTTGTTGTTACGGAAGCGGCGGGTGATACCGTTACCATTGATATGGGTGCACAAATCGTCAACGGAACGACTCAAACGAGCTATTTCATTGAGAAGGTTTTCACGGATTTATCGAATGAATTCGTTCGTTATTTGGGAATGACCATTGACACTTTCAGTCTTGACATCGCGGGTGAATCTATCGTTACGGGTTCATTTAGTTTCTTGGGTGCGAAAGCGGAATCCAACACAGCTACAGGCGGTGATGGTTCCAACACTTCCGTCCCAACAACCGAGGTTTTTAACACCGTTGACAATGTTATCGACGTTTTTGAAAACGCAGTTTCTTTTGTTGCAACTTCTTTGTCTTTCAGTTTGGGCAACAACTTGAGGGCACGGTCTGTCTTGGGTACGCTCGGTGCTGAAAGTGTTGGGGCCGGTAAAATTGACGTAACGGGGACGATCCAAGCGTTCTTTGCTACAAAAGCGGAAATGGACAAATATCGAAATTTCACCACAACGGCAATCACAGTGGTTTTGCAGGATGATGATGGGAACACTTACATCATTGATTTTCCTTCCGTGAAATATACGGACGGCGAACAAGTCGTAAGCGGTGAGAATACCGATATTATCGCAGATTTACCTTTTACCGCGTTCCGTTCCGCAACCGAAGGAATCACTATTCGGATTGCGAAATTTGACGCATAACCTTTTTAAATGAAAGTTGAGGGGAAACATGAGCGAGAAAGAAAAAACGAAACCGAAAGGCTTTAAGTTTTCAAATTTTAAAGTCAACAAAGACAAAGCAGAAAACGGTGTTGATTTTCAATACGCACCAACTTTGATGTTGAGAGTTGCCCGTTTTAATTCTCCAAAGGTCCAGAATTATTTACGCAAGAAACAGAAACCTTTCATGCGACAAATAAATCAAGGGACAATGGATGAAGAAACTAGCAGGGACATTTTAAGGAAAGTCCTTGCGAGGTTTTGCTTGCTGGGTTGGAAGGGTTTGATTGACGATGATGGAAAAGCAATTCCGTATTCGCCCGAAAAGGCGGAAGAACTTTTGCGTGAAACGGATTTCCTCACCGAGATTTTGGAAATTTGTCAATCAAGAGAAACCTTTCAGGATTTGGACGAAGATGATTTTGAGGAAGCCAAGGGAAACTCATAGAGGTTCTGGATTGGAATTTAGTTTACGGCGGGAACATCAAGAAGTATCGGGACATTGCTAAACGTCGAAGGGTCGAAGCCCTTGAAAACATTCCAGAACCTTTAGAATACTATTGGATTTTTTGGCAAATATTCAATGACCTTCACCGTTCAAGAACTGCTGGTTTTTCACCAAACCCGATTTCGATTTCGGAAGTTTTAGTTTATTCGGAATTTCGGGGGCTGGATGAAGTCGAAACAATGTTTTGTTTACGAATTGTCCAGTCCCTAGATTCTGCTTTTTTTGAATGGGTTGAGAAAAGATCAAAGAAAAAAGGTGGATAGATGGCTGTCCAAGAATCGACATTAAGAGTTGCGATTGATGCCCGAAAAGCTAAGAAGGGTGCGAATGATTTCAAGAAAGCATCGAAGGATGTTGAAAAAGGTGCTGTCGGTGCGTCAAATTCTCTCAAAAATTTCAACCGTATAGGCACCCGATCAGACAAGACGACAAATGTTTTAACGAGCAGTTTGAAGCGTTTGTTTATTGGTTTTTCTGCTTTTCTTGTTTTGAAAAGTTCTCTTGGAATTTTGACAGACTTTGAAACCGGAATGGTTGGCGTTGCGAAAACAACTGACTTGGCAGGAAAAGAATTAGCTCAACTGTCAGATGAAATCATAAGGCTTTCGACTCAAATTCCAGTTACCACCAATCAGCTTTTGGAAATCGCACAGTCCGCCGGCCAACTCGGGGTGCAGGGTGCGGATAATATTCTTTTGTTCACCGAGACAATCGCCAAATTAGGCGTGGCTTCAAATCTAGCGGGGGAACAGGCCGCGACGGTACTCGCACGACTTTTAAACATAACCGGAGAATCAGTTTCAACAATCGATACTTTGGCCAGCGTCATTGTCGCTTTGGGTAACAATTTCGCCACAACGGAAGCCGAAATTGCTCAATTTGGAACTCGAATCGCTACCACAACGGCTCTATTTAATGTCTCAAGTGCCGAGGCTTTGGCGTTAGGAACCGCCCTTTCAGCGTTGGGTCAAAACGCAGAGGCAGGCGGTACTGTCATCGGTAGGGCATTTATACAAATCGACAAAGCTATACGGGCGGGTGGTAAATCACTGGACGATTTATCTAAATTGACGGGAAAAACAACAAAAGAAATAACAAAACTTTTCAGGCGTGATTCCGTCAAAGGGTTTCAACTATTCATCGAGGGTTTGGAGAAAGTTATTGAATCGGGTGGGGATGCTTCGGCTGAACTTGAAAAGTTTGGTCTAACCGGATTGCGTGCCGTGCCAATACTTTCGACTTTGGCGAAAAATTCAAACATTCTTGCCGATGCCTTGGAAACAGCGAGTAAAGAAACCAAAAACGCAACGGCATTGAATAAAGAATCCGAAGCCGCATTTGATACTCTTGCGAGTAAAACAACTATTCTAACAAATACAATCAAAGCCTTCGTAACGCAATTCAAGGAATCAAATGGGATTCTTAAAGAAGCGGTCGTGTTTGCCACCGATGTGATTAGAGCCTTGATTGGAATGGAATCGTCAATCAAAGGAAATGTCTTTATCGCTTTAAGTCTAGCTTCCGCGATTAAAGTTTTGACTGTAGCTTTAACAATTTTGGCTGTTATGAAAATAGTTCCGATAATGATAGCCTTTACTGCCACAATGATAAAAGCCACGGCTACGACCATCGGGTGGGGAGTAGCCACTAAAGCCGTAACGGTCGCTCAAAACGCACAAACAGTTGCGACGGTAGCCTCTGCCACAGCGACAACAGGCTTGACGGTCGCAATGGCCATAAATCCTTTCACGTTTTGGTTAGTCGCTATAACTTCCGTGGTTGCTGTGATGACTAATTTCTTTGGTCTTTTGGATTCAGGAGCATCGAAACTTGACAAACTAGACTCCCAAATTGACGGAATCAATTCAAAATTTGAAAAAACAGAGACTAATATCGAACGAGTCATTAAAAGTCTTGCACGTTTAAGCACCGAACGCACACGAGGTCAAGAATTTGGAACCATTGAAGAAGAAATAACTGTTATAAATAGATTGATTAATACTTTAAAGGAGCAAAGCGTTTCCTTCCGTGTTTTTGAGGAGCAATTTAAATCTCCGATAATATTGGGTGGGAAAAAAGTTGAATTCCCTTCGGCTAAAGAGATATCAAAATTGTTAAGTGAAATTGTTGGCTCAAAAGAAGATATTCAGTCAATAATTGGTCAAGTCGTTAGTGATCGAAGGAATGAATTCGCAGAAATTATTAAGAGATTGAGTCCAGATTTGGGTTCGGAAGAACTTCAAAAAGCAATTGATAAAAGCGTCAAAACCCTAGCTCAAACATTGGGAACCTTTGACGAGAAACTGGGGTTTAAATTCTTAACCTTCCGTGATGTGGCGGATATTTTAGAATTAAAAATGTTAGACTTGCGAAGCGAGGCGGACAAATTAGAGAGTTCTTTGGCTTCAAGCGGTCCGTCAGGTGTGAAATCCTTTGATGAAATAAATAAAGTTATTAAATCGTCTATTGATTTCTTTTCCGATTTGATAAATAAAACACAGGAATTCATAAACACTTCAAAGGCAGAATTTCTAATTGACCAATTAAAAAAGCAAAATGAATTTCTGAAATTAAATAGAAATGAACAAGAAGAGGCGTTGGCTGTAAATCAAATAGCCAACAAACTAGCTAGGGATGGAATAACTTTAACCGAACAACAGATTCTAAACATCCGTGGTTTGATTACTGAACGGCAAAAAGACCGAGAAGCGATTAAACAGCAGGCCGAAGCGACAGAGAAACTTAAAGATGCTTTCAAGGGCGTTGGGGACAGGCTCAAAGAAATCAAAGACAATGCGAAAAATCTGTTTGCCAATATCGGAAAAGACATTGCCGGTTTTGCTTTGCCTAGCTTTCTTGGTGGTGTTCGGGAGCCCACTGATTTTGGTGCAATTGCGGGAGACCCTGAAAAGAATCCGTTTGGACTTTCTGAAACTCAAATAGAGCAATTAGACAAACTGGGTTTTGCTTTTGATGGCTTGGCCGCATCTGCATTAAATTACCTTTCCGCTTTGACTTCTGTTGCGGATGCTACGAATCTTGCGACTAGAGCGGCATTTGAGCCGATGGCGGCGGCTTTATCAGCCACAACGGGTGCTTTTATAGAACAGGCAATTGCCGGACAAATTTCAGGCCGTTTGCTTGCTAAGTCAGCACTTGAAGCGAGTTCGGGTGTCTTGAAAGCCATTGCCCAAGAAGCGAGTGCGAAAGCAATATTCGCTTTGGCCGAAGGGTTGTTTTTCAAAGACCCTAGCAAAATCGCCGCCGCAAAATTATACGCAAGCGTGGCTGGGGTTGCGGGAGCCGGTGCAATTGCACTCGGAAGGCTTGCATCTGGGATTGGCGGGGGCGAAGATACTGCGGACAGAACTCGTTCACAATTCGGCGGGGGCGGTCAATTCCAAGCTGGAAATCTTACTTTCACGGGTGCCCCAGTTACACGGACCGAAGATACACAAACATTTATTTTCAGGTTCGAGGGTGAACCGGGCGGGCTTTCAGATAATACAGAATTCACGGATAAGTTAATTGAAACTATTGTCAAAAGAGTTGGCGACGGCAAAACACTTATAAGGCGAGCATGATGAGTTTTGAACTCCCAATTATTGCGTACAAAAATGTTTTGGAACTCGGAGCCCTTACGGTAACGACAGAGGAAGCCGGATTCCCAAAAGAAAATATCCTCGACCTTCGCTTGAATACGGTCTTTTCTCCCACTGGAACGGGAACCCTTCAAATTGACGTTACGGGCGTTCCTTCGCAGTTAGTCGATACTTTGGTTATCGGCGGGCATGATTTGAATACAAGGGGTGCAACCGTTGAGGTTTTCAGGGACACGGGGACACCCGTTTCGCTCGGAAGCATAACGCCCGTAAATGATGACCAATTTCTTTTGAAACTAACAGACGGAACGGACACCAGTTTCCGTATCGAGATCACTGGATTAACTGGCGTTCCTGTCATTGGGATTATCATGTTGGGAAAAAGAATTGTTTTCCCTAGAACGCCCGTTCAGGGTTTTAACTTTGACGACGTTACGGGCTTCGGTGAAACTTTCGTTTCCGAAACGGGTCAATTCTTGGGTTCAGCGAATCAATTTGTTCAAAGAAATGTTTTGGCAACTTGGGATTTCTTGCCGGACGATTTCATAAACGATGATCTTTTACCATTTCTATACAATCATTATATTTTGGGTAAACCATTCTTTTGGGTTCTTCAATTTGACCCGTCAAACAATAGAGTCTTTCACGTTTGGCCTCCAAAGAATCCAAAAATCAACATGCGGTATTTGGTTAATGAACGTGATTTTGAATTGATTGCTAGGGGTGCATTACAAAGTAATTTTGAGGTTGGTAGTTAATGGCCGATTATTTAACTAAAGTCAAAGACCCGTCAAGAACATTTGTCCAATTGGTTGAGATTGATTTGGACACTTGTCTTTTGACCTATTCAATTGCACCCTGCACGGCAAGCGGTGGTCAATGCTCGAATACATTTAAAACGTGTGAAGATAAAGCAAATTTCGATTTGGGTGTTAAAACGTTTTTGTTCCAATCAAAACGTTCGCCTTTGGTTTTGAAAGGGCTTCAGGCAATCCCTTCTTTGGTTTCAGTTTCCCCCGTATCAACTGAAATTGAACCGCGGGAATCAATCACAATAAACCCAAGAATGGAATTCATTTTCGATGATGAACCGGACCCCCAACCGTTTAACCATGACAAGGGGGCGGGCTTCTTTCATCCGCTTAGGAAATCAACCTTTTGGAAAATCTTAACTTCGATTCATCCAAACTTTCGGCGGAAGCCAATCCGATTGTTTGAAGGTTTTCCCGATTCGTTAAAATCTGAATATCGTTTGAAATTTTCAGGCATCATCGAAAATATTGAATTTGTTGACGGTGAAAAAGTGAGAGTAACCGCAACGGATGAAATGAAAAAATTCCGTGAACTGAAAATTCCAAACGCAATTTCAAGCTCCAACGTGACAACCTCGCTTATTGATGCGGTAACGACAACGCTTCCAGTTGCAAACGGTGACGAATTTAAATTGTTGTCCGGCGGTTTTGATGCCTACGTTAAAATAATTGATGATTTGAACGGCGATGAATACGCAAAAATGACGAATATTTCCGGCAATGACTTAACGATTGAGCGAACCGGATTGTTTGGAACTTTTGTAAATACTCACGCTCAAGGCGTTAAAGTTGTTCAGGTTGCACCCTTTTTGGATGACGCGGACACGGGGGCCGATGGTGATGAAGGTCAAAACCCCGTC
>Ga0114950_10001893_pt1 | contig 16014 bp, 15 predicted proteins | sample N075metaG_FD_83503 | JGI IMG/M metagenome (GOLD analysis project Ga0114950, IMG submission 83503) | Deep subsurface microbial communities from Kermadec Trench to uncover new lineages of life (NeLLi) - N075 metaG | ecosystem: Environmental > Aquatic > Marine > Ocean trench > Sediment | place... | reverse complement strand
GCCAGCCCCGGCACCCACAATATTCACATCGCGAGCGGCGACAAGACATGGTCTGCAGTCGTCGATGCGGAGAGCTTGAACGGCCAGGCGTTATTTCCCGCCGGAGATTACCGGCGGCTCGAACGGCTTACCGGACGATTCGCCGGGATGAGCGTGTCCACCAGCGATTCGGCCGAGCCGGTGACGATCGGCGGAGGTAATTTCAAGGCCAGGCGCCGCCTCGCCGCGCCGGTTGATCTCCAGGCCGTTCATCCGCAAGGCGCTTCGTTCGAGTTCGACCTGGCATTGCGGGACATCCGCCTGCCCGGGAACTTCCGGAGAGCCAACGCGCTGGAAACCCTGGATCCCTTGATCGGCGCATTTTCAGCCGAATTGCTGGTCAACGGCGAATTGGAGAGCGGCGCAATCGACAATGCGTCCCTCACCGCGTGGCGCGACAGCGGCGGCACGGTGGAATTCACCTCTATCGAATTGCAGTGGGGACCGGTTCAAATCGCCGCCAACGGAACCCTGGCGCTCGATGACGACCTCCAACCCGTCGGTTCCTTCGCCACCCAGATCTCCGGTCTCGAACAGCTCATTGGGGCGATGGAAACCGGCGGTGTCCTGTCGCCAAGCGACGCCGCCATCGCGCGCATCACCCTATCCATCCTGTCGCGCGGATCGGCGGACGGCAGCTCGAACCACGCCGAAATTCCGATCACCCTGCAGGAAAGAATCCTGCGCCTGGGGCCGATTCCGCTGGTCGAGTTTCCACCCATCGCCTGGGAATGAACGCTAGAGCCTATTCAGCCCCGTCGTCAGCTTTGCCGCCACCGTTCTCGGTGTACTGAAAGCGGCCGGCCTGACGCGCTTCGACGACACCCCGGCGAATGGCGCGGGTGCGCGTAAACACTTTTTCAAGTTGCTCGCCATCGTCCCACCGGATCGCGCGCTGCAACGCGGTCAGGTCCTCGGTGAAGCGGCCGAGCATTTCCAGCACGGCTTCCTTGTTGCTCAGAAACACGTCGCGCCACATCACCGGATTGGAGCCGGCGATGCGGGTGAAATCGCGAAATCCGCCGGCCGAGTATTTGATCACTTCGGCGGTGGTCACAACATCGTCGCCCTCGCGCTCGGCTTGCAACTGGCTCTCCAGATCGGCTGCCGTGGCGACGATGGTGTAGGCGATCAAATGGGGCAGATGACTGGTAATCGCCAGCACCCGGTCGTGGTGGGCGGCCTCCATGATTTCCACGTCGCTGCCGACCCGCCGCCACATCTCGGCTACTTTCTCGACCGCCTGCTCGTCGCAATCTTTCTCCGGCGTGAGGATGGCCCAGCGGTCGGTGAACAACTCGGCGAACCCCGCTTCCGGCCCGGAATGTTCGGTGCCGGCGACGGGATGGCCGGGCACCAGATGAACGCCGCTGGGAAGCACCGGCTTGACCGCGCGGATCACCTCTTCCTTGACCGATCCCACATCGGTGACGATGGCGCCCGCCGCCAGGTGCGGGGCCATCGCCTTCGCGGTCACGCCGTACACCCCGACAGGAATGGCCAGAACCACCAGATCGGCGGCGGCGACCGCCGTACCCATATCGCTGTGGACGCTATCGGCGAAACCCAGTGTTTCGGCGGTTGCGCGCACCTGCGCATCAACGTCATGGGCGGCGACATGGCGGGCCAGTCCGTGCGCCTTGAGCGCCCGCGCCAGGGACGACCCGATCAGGCCGATACCAATGATCGCCACGCGTTCGAATAACGGAGTATCAGTCATTTTTTTCCAGAAACTCTTTCAAGGCGTCTCGCACGGCGGTCATTTCCTCGCGCGTGCCGATGGACATGCGTACCCAATCGGGCAGGTTATAGCCGCCGACGCGCCGGGTCACGATGCCCTTGCTTTGAAGATACAGGTAGGCCGCTTCCGCGTTTTTTGGCGTATCGGGATCAAAGTGGACAATGACGAAGTTGGCGACCGACGGGTTGACCGTCAGGCCCAGCGCCGCAAGTTCGCCGGCAAACCATGGTAGCACCTCGCCATTGTGGCGGCGTGCGGTTTCGGTGTGCCCGCTGTCGGCGAGCGCCGCGATGGCGCCGGCGATGGCCGGGGCGTTCACGTTGAACGGCGGCCGGATACGATCGAGAATACCGATGATCTCAGTGGGGCCATAGGCCCAGCCGACCCGCAGAGCGGCGAGGGCGTAAATTTTCGAAAACGTCCGGGTCATCACCACATTATCGTGTGCGCGCACCAACTCGACGCCCGGTTCGTACTCGGCCTGGGTGACATATTCCGCATAAGCCGCATCGATCACCAACAGCACCTCGCCGGGCAACCCGGCGTGCAGGCGCGCCAACTCCGAGCGGGTCACGAAGGTGCCGGTAGGGTTGTTGGGGTTGGCGAGAAACACGATGCGGGTGCGCTCGCCAACCGATGCCAGAAGCGCATCGATGTCAACGGTTAAATTCGTCTCCGGGGCGGCCACGGGCATCGCGCCGACGGCGTTAGCGGCAATCGGATACATCTGGAAACCGTGCTCGCTGTAGACGACTTCGTCGCCGACACCGGCATAGGCCAATGCGATCAGGTCGATAATCTGGTCCGAGCCGGTGCCGCAAATGATCCGCTCCGCTTCCAAACCGTAATGCGCCGCCAAGGCCTGGCGCAGCGACCGCGCGTCGATCTCGGGATAGCGCCGAAGATTAGCGGCGGCATCGGCATAGGCTTCGAGCGCGCGCGCGCTGGCGCCGAACGCGCTTTCGTTCGAGCTGATATTGATAAGTTGACCGCCCTCCGCCTTGGCCTCGCTGCCGGCATAGGGGGTCACCCTCAACACGCCTTCCTTTGCTTGTGGTCGCACCACGCCTGTTGTTCTCCTGCTCTGCGCCGCGGGTCAGCCGCGCAAGCCTATCGGTGCGGCATAAACACCTATCTGCCACGCGGCCCGCGCCGGCAAGGCCAGCCGCACCCTGTCCAGGCGGGGATCGTCCAGCGGCACGTGCCCGACGACATCGGCCAGATGTAAATGTGCGTCCGGCCGCGCGGGGTCGTCATAGGAGACCGTGCGCACGGCCTCAATTCCGTTCTCGCCCAGAACGTCGCGGATACGATCGCGGCTGAACGGTTCGCTGCATTCGAACACAATCAGGCTGCGGTCGTCGCCCGACGGTTCAGCCGCACCGAGCGCGATAACCAGGCCGCCCGTTTCCTCGTTGTCGTCTTCGACCATAAACGGCACGGCGGCGATAACCTGCACTTCCGCCGGACCGGTGCGGCCATACATCAAGGTCCACCAGGGCGTGGTATCGTCCTGGCGCGGCACCGGCACCACGCCCACGGACGCCTCGCCGCTGGTCACCGCCATAATCACCTGCCCAGGCGTCGACGCGGACACCACGGGAACCCCGGCGCCGAAACGGCCATGGACCATACGGTCGGCCGTCACCACATCGCCGATGGGGCAGTAGGCGACCGTCAGGCCACCCTGGAGATTTGACGATGCCGAAATAATCTCGCTCCAAATACGGGCCACAGCGATAGCCGGCAGATTGCCGTCATGGCGGGCCAGCAAACGCCGTAACAGCATGGCCTCGCGGGCCGGCCGGAAAACCGCCGCCTGCTCGCTGTTTTTCAGCGCGCCGATATCGGTAACCAACGCCGCGCGCTGCATCAATAAATCATGCAGAGCGTCGTCTATGGTATCGATCTCGCGGCGCAGCGCGTCGATGCTGGGGGGCGCGTCGTTCATCTTTCGTTTCTTCCCGGGAAAATCGGCCACTTTGTAGTGCGGCAGCAGCGTTTTGGCAAAGAAAACGTTGACACCCGCAATAGGTCCAACCTAGAGCATTACCCAGCCATGATGGCCTTTAACCCTGTAGTCAATGGACGAACGGCGCTAGCGCATGTCTGTCGTTTCAAATTCCGGCACCACCGCAACGGGCTCGATCGCCGTCGAACCGGTGGTCACCGATCTGCCCGGACACACCATAGTACTCGGCGCCACGACGCCGCTCGAACTCGTCTCCGGTCAGCGCCTCGGTCCGTTCACCGTCGCCTACCAGACCTACGGCACGTTGAACGCCGAGCGGTCGAACGCGGTCTTGGTCTGCCATGCGTTGACCGGCGACCAGTACGCCGCCGAGCCCCACCCGATTACCGGCAAGCCGGGATGGTGGAACATGGTCATCGGATCCGGGCTGCCGATCGACACCGACCGCTTTTGCGTTATCAGCATCAACGTTCTCGGCGGCTGCATGGGAACCGCCGGACCGCGCGATATCAACCCGCGAACCGGCAAGAATTTCGGCTTGGATTTCCCCATCATCACGATCACCGACATGGTCGCGGCGCAGAAACTGGTGATCGATCATCTCGGCATCGACAAGTTGTTCTGTGTCACCGGGGGCTCGATGGGCGCCATGCAGGCGCTGGAATGGGCCGCGCGCTATCCCGAGCGAGTGTTCTGCGCCATACCGATTGCCGGGGCGGCGCGCCATTCGGCGCAAAACATCGCCTTCGGCGAAGTGGGACGCCAAGCCATCATGGCCGATCCCAATTGGCATGGCGGCAATTACTACGACCAGGACGATACGCCTCACCGGGGCCTCTCGGTGGCTCGCATGGCCGCGCATATCACCTATCTGTCGGAGTCGGCGCTGCACCGGAAATTCGGCCGCGAACTGCAGGACCGCAAGGATATCAGCTATGGGTTCGACGCCGATTTCCAGATTGAGAGCTATTTGCGCTACCAGGGAAGCACCTTCGTCGAACGCTTCGATGCCAACTCCTATCTCTATATCACCCGCGCAATGGATTATTTCGATCTGGCGGCCGAGCATGACGGCGTCCTCGGTCATGCCTTCAAGGACACAAAGGTGCGGTTTTGTCTGATCAGTTTCACCTCGGACTGGCTGTTTCCCACGACCGAATCGCGCCAACTCATCCATGCGCTCAACGCCGTGGCCGCCTCCGGCAGTTTCGTCGAAATCGAAACCGACGCCGGGCATGATGCGTTCCTGCTCGACGAGCCGGAATTCTTCCGCATCCTGTCGGGCTTCCTGTCCGGAGCGGCGGAACTGCATGGTCTGAATGGCGGCAGGCAAGACGCCGAGGAAACAACGGCGCCATGAGCACTTCCCCCCCGCCGCCGCAAATCCCCAACCGGATCGACCTGCAGCGCGTCGCCGACATGATCGAGCCCGGCAGCCGGGTTCTCGACATCGGCTGCGGCGATGGCGTATTGCTGGATTATCTGGTCCACTTCAAACAGGTCGATGGCCGCGGCATCGAACTCAGCCAGGAAGGCGTCAACCGCTCGGTCAGCCTTGGGCTCGCCGTGATTCAAGGCGATGCGGAAACCGATTTGCACAACTACCCGTCCGGCGCCTTCGATTACGTCATCCTGTCGCAGACCCTGCAATCGATCTACGACGTCAGAGGCACCCTGAAAGAGCTTTTGCGGATCGGCCGCCACGCCATCGTGAGCTTTCCCAATCTCGGTTATTGGCGGGTGCGCCTCGACCTGCTGGTGCACGGCCGCAGCCCGATGTCGAAAAAACTGCCGTATGTTTGGTGCGATTCACCCAACATACGGTTTTGCTCGCTGACCGACTTCGTCACCCTGGCCGGCGAAATAGGATTCGCGATCGACCGGATCGTCAGTATCGACTATGCGGGACGGGCGACACCGCGCGATAAGGTCGGCCGGTGGACCAACTTGTTGGCCGAAGAGGCTATTTATTTGTTGAGCCCCGAGGCGTCACATGGATCCGGGGAAGCGACCCGTCAGGAACCGTGACGTAGGCACGCCGGCGGCTGCGCTCGCCCGCAGAGGTGCCGGCATAGATCTGCTTCGCCGCCTCGACCATGGCGACCCCGCCAAGAACGCGAAACCAGCGCGATCCCAATTTTTCCCAGGCCGGCGCCGCCGCCAGCCAGAAACGCCGCCGCGTGGGCGGCATGAACAACGCGCGTTTGCCGCGCACCGGCGTGAACATCGATTGCCGCAGCGTTCGATTCAACTGATCCAGCGAGTAGGGATGGCCGTGTCCCAACGGCGTGTCGTCGGCATGCGCCCAGGCGCCGCGCCGATTTGGCACGACCACCAGCAAGCGCCCGCCATCGGCCAGCACGCGCCACAGCTCACGTAGCAGGCCATTTACCTGCTCGCTATATTCCAGGCCGTGCACGACCAGGATCCGGTCCATCGAGAGATCGGGAAACGGCAGTGCGCCCTCGTCGGACAGACACACGGCATTGCGCGTTCCGCCGTCCGGCGCCGACCAGGCAAGCACGCCCATGCGCGCCGGCATGATCGCCGACACCCGCGAGGCTTCATCGCAGAACGGCAACATATAGGGCGTGGCAAAGCCGACACCGAGCACGTTCAAACCGGTGGTGTCGGTCCAGTAGTCGCGGATTTGGCGGCGCACAAGCCGGCACGTCACCTGACCCAGGCTCGACGCGTAGAAATCCCGAAGATCGATTACATCCGGCCACATGGACCGAACCTATCACAGCGAATCCACAAACGCTCGATGGTGACGGACGAAGGCCGGTGAATTATAGTTAAGGCAATCAGCGATAAAACGCCGGGCCATAACGCAACGGAGATTGGGAACATGAAGCTCATTTATTCAGCGCCGTCGCCCTATGCCCGCAAAGCCCGCGTGGTGCTTATCGAGGCCCGGCTCGACGGCCAGGTCGAGACCGTAGCCATCGACCCCTGGGCCGACCCGGCGGGATTTCGCGATGACAACCCGCTGGGCAAAGTTCCCACCCTTGTGCGCGACGACGGCCCGCCGCTGTTTCAATCGAACGCAGTTTGCGAATATTTGGCCGCCCAGGGCGCCGTCAGCCTATACCCCGGCGAAGGCCCGAGCCGATGGACGGCGTTGCGCCAACTCGCCCTGGCCGACGGCATTCTCGATGCGTCGGTCTTGGTGCGCATGGAACTGACGTTTCACGAGCCCGGCAAGATTTCCCAGAAACTTGTCGAGCGGCAGGAATTTTCGGTAGCCTTGGCCCTGGATGCGCTGGAAGGCGAAGCGGAGACGCTCGGCGGCCCGGTGACCATAGGTCAGATCGGCGTCGCCTGTGCGCTGGGCTACCGCAATTTCAGATTTGCCGAAGTCGATTGGCGAACGGCGCACCCCAAACTTGCCGACTGGTTCGCGGGCTTTGCCGGGCGCGCCTCGATGACGGCAACCGACCCGACGGCCTGACCCGTCCAGCGCCCTATAAAACCTGATACGCCTAGTAGAACTGGGCGGTGATCAGGGCGTAGGCGCCGAAGCCCGCCAATATGGCGGCGGAAACGCGCGAGACCACGGTTTGGTAGGCGCCATCGAGGTAGGGCCGCGCCAGATTGGCGGTGGACGCCAGCGCGAACCACCAGAATGCCGATCCGGCAAACACGCCGGTCACCAGAAGCGCCGCGTTATCGACCGAATCGCCGGCATCTGTGACGCCCAAGGTCACGAACAGGCCGGCGAAAGTCAGCACCGTGATCGGATTGGTGATCGCCAGAAAAAAGGTCGAGATAAAATCCTGCAGCAGACTTTCGGTGTGAACCACGCCGACTTTTGCCTGCGCCGCGCGGCGCGAGCGAACAAACACCATTTTGACGGCCAGCGCCAACAGGACAAGGCCGCCGATCGTGCGCAATACGGCCTGATGGTCGGCGATCCATAATTGGATTGCGCTAATGCCGAACGCGGCGATTGCGCCATAGAGGGCGTCGCCGAAAGCCGCGCCGAGCCCCGACAACACGCCATGCATGCGTCCTTCCGACAAGGTACGCTGCACGCACAGCACACCGACCGGACCCACGGGTGCCGCCAGCACCAGTCCGAACAAAAAGCCATTTATTAAAATATAGTCGGTCAAGTCAGAGGTTTGTCATCGGTTGATGTGATTGCCACTCCTTGTGGCGCGGAGCGTGATGGTCTCAATAACAGATAATACCGCCAGATAAAATTCCGCAAATCAGGTGAGGCTTTCAGCGCTGAACTTTTGTGGCGGCGCGAGCATAACGTCCTGAGCTTCGACCAAAACCAATTCGCTTCCGCCCCGCCGCGCGGTCTCATCGAGCAGCGCAAAAATCGCGCCCGCCGTGCGCGACAGCGCCGCCGCCGCCGTATTACCTGCGAGCAGGGCCGCGCAGAACAACGCCGCGCAACAATCGCCGGCACCATGGGGCGGCCCAAGGGGAGACGTCTCGAACATTACTTTCGGCGTCCCCACCAGCCACGCGCCATCGGCGGTCACCGCCGCCATCGCCACATCGGTGGGCGGCAGCGATGTATGCGAGAGGCTGGTTATGAGCACGGTCGACGTGCGGCGATCCGGCGCCACAAGATTTTTTGCCACCGCAATAATCTCATCCAGCGGCGCCCCGGCCAGCACATCGGGTGGATTGTCCGTAAGAAGCGCCAGCTCGAACAGATTCGGTGTCAGGACATCGGCCAAGGGCGCCGCGCGATCGTGCATAAACCGAGGAATATCGTCGGCGACATAAACCGCGCCGTCGTCGCCCATGACCGGATCGCAGCAATAAAGCGCAGCATTGTTGTATTTTTGCACCCGGGCCACAGCGTCCAGGACCACATCGCCCGAGGCGGCGTCGCCGAGATAACCCGACAGCACGCCATCGCAACGGCTCAGAGCGCCGCGGCGGTCGAGTGCGTCGATGACTTCGGCGAGATCTCCCGCCGGGACCGCCCGGCCGCCATGATCGGGATAACCGCCATGGTTCGACAGCGTCGCCGTATGAACCGGCCACACAACATGGCCAAGCCGTTGCAGGGGCAGCACCACGGCAGAGTTCCCGACATGGCCATAGGCAACGTGCGATTGGATGGAAAGAATATTCACAAAGCGCGCCTCAACCCCGCCGATCGGTACCAGGGGAGATTTCGTAGCCGGTTCGGCGCTAATTTCAAGTTTTTGTTTGACCGACGCGAAACCCCATTGATAACAGAGTTGCCGTACGAGTCTGGATGCGGAGCCTACAAACTGACGCCTTAAAAGGGTCCGGTGGAAACGCCGGACCCTTTTTCGATTGCGGGCCTGCAGATCAAACCGAATCGTGTCCGTATAAAAGAGAAGGCGCCAGGTGCATGGACGCGGAGCCCGTGACGCCTGACGCCTTCCTGGTCGTTTCAGTTCGGAGATTGCTCCCCTTACCTCTGAGACCTTCGGATTAATCCCCCCTTGGCCGAAGCCTAGGTGATACCAACCCTCAACACTTGCAAACCGTTCCGCTTGGAACCGCCTGGTCGTAGGAGACGCACCCCTGGCCGATACGTCATCCCCGGTTCCCGGCGGCTGCCGAATGTCCGGCTTTTACCCCGCACACCCAGTGGCCCTTACAGAACCTGAACCCACAGGGGGCTGCCTACCGCTTCTACCTGTCACCGTGTTCGGGTTCGCGAACGAACCTTCCCTGGTTCCAGGCTACGTCCCGAATTCCCGGCCGGCGAGTGCCCTGGAACTGAAACGCCGTCTCTTCCTCCAGGCTTGCTGACATCGACCGCCGAAGCGGCGACACCTGCCTGCCCTGTCCACCCCTCCAGCCGAAACTATCGGTGTGGCTGCGCCATCGACCCGAAGGTCTCCGCCGCCTGGAAGAGCCGCCAATGCGGCGACTTACCTCCCGCTTCCGACGGACCCTCCGCAAACCGCCACGACCCCCCGAAGGTAGTCACGGCTGTCCCGCGGAAGCCTCGCTTGCCGTTCGCGTCAGCGCCGAAGTCCGAAGACACGGCTGCCGGCTACAAACCGCCCGCTCGGCACGGGCTCGCCGGAGGCCGTCTACGTCGTCGAAACGGTTACCCGCTCCGCTGCGCCCAACGACCCGGCGTAAACGGTCCTTCCGAGGAAAGGGGCTCCGAAGAGCCAACACCGTCTACCGACTTAACCCGCCGAGCCAACCATCCGCTGTCCGAAAACAGTGGCCGTTTTTCCCGGCAGACGACCCTTCCCCTTTACCTTGCCGCCCCCTCGGGGCCGGTTCGGCTCCTCCGAAGAACCACGAACGGTTGTTTCAGAGGCGGCGAACGATCTGCCGTCACGCTTGCACGTGCGTGGAGTATGTTCCAATTCCTTGACCCCTGTCGGCAACTTGAAAAAGCGGACTCGGCGAAGATTTCTGTGCATAAATTCCAACAACGCACACAGTTCCTCCACAGGTTTTCCACAGAACCGCATTAGCAACTTTGACGATCAATCCCGCCACGGAAGCGATAACCGAACGACATCATTGAAAATCCATACAATTCCAGGCCACGCGATTGACGAACCCAATTCGCCGGTCTAAACCAATTTTGCTTGTCGATACCGGCCGGGAAACACCCGGTGGCCATAACCGGTGGCGTCGAGGGGCGGAGGCTTTGGAGAATAACGTTCATGGCGACCGACAACCGTCCCCTGTCACCGCATTTGCAGGTCTACAAGCCGCAACTCACCTCGATGCTGTCCATCCTGCACCGCCTCACTGGCGTCGCCTTGGCGATCGGCACGCTGATGCTGGTGTGGTGGCTCATCGCCGCCGCCACCGGGCCCGAGGCGTATGACGCCGCGCAAAGCTTTATCGGCTCGATCATTGGCCGCCTGTTGCTGTTGGGTTGGACGTTCGCGTTGTTCTACCACTTGGCCAACGGCATCCGGCATTTGGCCTGGGATACCGGCCTCGGCTTCGAACTGGCGACGGCCTATACGACCGGCTGGCTGGTGGTGATCGCCGCCATCGTCCTCACCCTCGCCAGTTGGCTCGGCGGTTACGCCGCCCTGGGAGGCTGACATGAGTTTACGATCTCCCTTGGGCCGCGCGCGCGGTCTCGGCTCGGCAAAATCGGGCACCCAGCATTGGTGGGCACAGCGGCTGACCGCCATCGCGCTGGTGCCGCTGGTGATCTGGTTCGTCATTGCGATGGTCGCCGCAACGGGCAGCGATTACGCCAGCGCGCGCGCCTTCATCGGCAGCCCAGTCACGGCGGTGCTGCTGATTTTGCTTATCGCCGCGACATTCCACCATGCCCAGTTGGGACTGCAGGTGGTGATTGAGGATTACGTGCATACGAAGTCGGCCGAAATTGCGTTGTTGCTCGCCGTCAAGGGCGCGGCCATCGTACTGGCGGTCGCCGCCATATTCGCCGTGCTCTCGATTGCGTTTGGAGGTGCGTGATGGCGGCCAACGGCAGCTATGAAATTATCGACCACGATTACGACGTCGTGGTCATCGGCGCCGGCGGCGCCGGCTTGCGCGCCACCTTCGGGATGGCCAACAAGGGCTTGAAGACGGCCTGCATCACCAAGGTCTTCCCGACCCGCTCGCACACCGTCGCCGCCCAGGGCGGCATTTCGGCGGCGCTGGGCAATATGGGCAAGGACGATTGGCGCTGGCACATGTACGACACCGTCAAGGGGTCGGACTGGCTCGGCGACCAGGACGCCATCGAATACATGGTGCGCGAGGCGATGCCGGCGATTATCGAGCTGGAGCATCAGGGCGTGCCGTTCAGCCGCACCGAAGACGGCAAGATTTATCAGCGCCCGTTCGGCGGCATGACCACCAATTACGGCGAAGGCACGGCCCAGCGCACCTGCGCCGCCGCCGACCGCACCGGCCACGCCATCCTGCACACGCTCTATCAGCAGGCGTTGAAATACGATGCCGAATTCTTCATCGAGTATTTCGCCCTCGACCTGATCATGGACGAGGACGGCGCGTGCCGCGGCGTCATGGCCTGGAACCTCGACGACGGCACCATCCACCGGTTCCGCGCCCACCAGACGGTGGTCGCCACCGGCGGCTACGGGCGCACCTATTTCTCCTGTACCGGCGCCCACACCCAGACCGGCGACGGCGTCGCCATGGCGGCGCGCGCCGGCGTGCCGTTGCAGGACATGGAGTTCGTGCAGTTCCACCCCACCGGCATCTACGGCGCCGGCTGCCTGATTACCGAAGGCGTGCGCGGCGAGGGCGGCTATCTGACCAATTCCGAGGGCGAGCGGTTCATGGAACGCTACGCGCCATCGGCCAAGGATCTGGCTAGCCGCGACGTGGTCAGCCGCTCGATGACCATCGAAATGCGCGAGGGACGCGGGATCGGCGATGACGGCGATTACATCCACCTGCATTTGGAACATCTCGACGCCGACGTCATCCATAAACGCCTGCCCGGTATCGCCGAAACGGCGCGCATCTTCTCCGGCGTCGATGTCACCAAGGAACCGATCCCGGTGCTGCCGACCTGCCACTATAATATGGGCGGCATTCCAACCAATTATCACGGTGAGGCGGTCACCTTGAAGAATGGCGACTCCGCCACCCCGGTCACGGGCCTGATGTCGATCGGCGAAGCTGCCTGCGTTTCGGTGCACGGCGCCAACCGGCTGGGCTCGAACTCGCTGCTCGATTTGGTCGTGTTCGGCCGCGCCGCCGCCAATAAGGCCGCCGAAACCGTCACCCCGGGCGCAGCGCATAAACAGTTACCGTCCGACGCCGGCGACAGCGCCTTGGCGCGTCTCGACAAGCTGCGCCACGCCAGTGGCGGCACGCCGACCTCGAATTTACGACTGCAGATGCAGCGCACCATGCAGGACCATTGCGCGGTGTTCCGCACCGGCGAGGTGCTGCAGGAAGGCGTCGATAAGCTCGAACAGCTTTGGAGCGGCCTGGACGATTTGCAGGTATCGGACCGCTCTATGATCTGGAACACCGATCTGGTCGAGACCCTGGAACTCGACAATCTGATGACCCAGGCGGTGGCGACCCTGGGTTCGGCGGTCAACCGCACCGAAAGCCGCGGCGCCCACGCCCGCGAGGATTATCCCGACCGCGACGACGAGCAGTGGATGAAACACACCCTGTGCTGGGTCGACGACAAGGGTAAAACCACCATCGATTACCGCCCGGTTGTCCTGCAGCCGATGACCAACGAAGTGCAGAGTTTCCCGCCCAAGGCGCGCGTATACTAGGCCGATCGCCCACCCCGCGCGCGCATGGCGACAAAGGATTAATGGTTCATGGTTGAATTCGCATTGCCCAGAAATTCCAAGGTCAAGGGCGGCAAGTCCTGGCCGAAGCCCGAGGGCGCCTCCAACACGCGCACCTACAAGATTTACCGCTGGTCGCCCGACGACGAAGACAATCCGCGGGTCGACACCTATACGGTCGATATGGATACCTGCGGGCCGATGGTGCTCGACGCGCTGATCAAGATCAAGAACGAGATCGACCCGTCATTGACGTTTCGGCGGTCGTGCCGCGAAGGCGTGTGCGGCTCGTGCGCCATGAACATCGACGGCACCAACACGCTGGCCTGCACCACCTTCAATGCGGAAGTGACCGGCGACGTGAAGATCTATCCGCTGCCGCACCAGTCGGTGGTCAAGGATCTGGTGCCCGACATGACCCATTTCTTCGCCCAGTACCGCGAGATCGAACCGTGGCTGAAGACCGACAGTCAGGCGCCCGAACGCGAGCGTCTGCAATCGGTCGAGGACCGCGAAAAACTCGACGGGCTGTGGGAGTGCATCCTGTGCGCCTGCTGCACCACCTCATGCCCCAGCTATTGGTGGAACGCCGACCGCTATCTCGGCCCGGCGGTCCTGCTGCAGGCCTACCGCTGGCTCGCCGACAGCCGCGACGAAGCGACCGGCGACCGGCTCGACCAGTTGGAAGACCCGTTCCGGCTCTATCGCTGCCACACCATCATGAACTGCGCCAAGACCTGCCCGAAGGGCCTCAACCCGGCGAAGGCGATCGCCGAAATCAAGAAAATGATGCTTGAGCGGCAGCTTTGAATCCGGCAGCTAGCACATAGCCAACCCATCAGGGCCGCCGGAAACTCCGGTGGCCCTTTTTCGTTTTTGAGGACGAAACCATGTACATCCCCGACGCCTTCGCCGAGACCGATCTCCACCGCCTGCACAATCTGATCGAGGCCTATGATTTCGCCATGCTGATCACCAATGGCTCGCCGTCGCCTTTCGTCTCGCACCTGCCCTTCCTGCTCGACCGGACCAGCGGCCCGAACGGCACGTTGCAGGCCCATATGGCGCGTAGCAACCCTCACTGGCAGAGCTTCGACGGCGAGGCGCTGGTGGTGTTCCACGGTCCTCACGGCTACGTCTCGCCAAGCTGGTACGAGCCCGGTGCGCCGGCGGTTCCCACATGGAACTACGCCGTGGTTCACGCCTATGGCACGCCGCGCATCATCGACGACCCGCAGGCGGTGCGCGCACATCAGGAACGCCTCGTCGCCACCCACGAAGCGGGCCGCGCGCCGGCATGGGACATGGCGGGCCAACCCCCCGACTATATCGAGGGTATGCCCAAGGGTATCGTCGGTTTCGAGATCCCGATCGCGCGGCTGGAGGGCAAGTTCAAGCTGAGCCAGAACCGCTCCACCGCCGACCAGCGCAATGTCGCCCAGGCCTTCACCGATGGTGGCAGCGAAAACGGCGAGGCACTGTCACGGCTGATGTCCGAAGGCTAGAGCAGTATCCCACCAAATTGAAGCAATTCTGTTGACGATCGGGGCGGCAGCCACGCGGAAGACGGCGCAGCACGATGCTGGGACATCGTGCAAGCCGTCTGACAAAGTGGATGCCCGCCGATCGTCAACCCGAAGGGGCGGGCGGCTATGCGCCAAGGGGGCTTGTCGCAAATCCGCTCCGCCAGAATGGTTCAATTTGGTGGGATACAGCTCTAACTATTTCACCCGTCGCAGATGGGGCGGCCGTTTGTCCGCGCCATTACTGCGGCCCTTACCGCCACCGCCCCTGGAACCGCCGCCAGAACCACGGCGCAACATGCGGTAGAGATAAAACACGACGACCGTGATGATGACCGCTCCCAGAAGGTGCAATCCAAACCTCACCATCAACGCGTTCATATCCGCCAATGGCGAACCGCTCAGGGCAATCTTGAAAATAAATATTGCCACCCCCCACAGGAAGCCGTATTTCAGCGACTGCCAGAGTCTCTGGGAATAAACGCCCAGCAGGATATATCCGACCAGCGCAAAGGGGTTGGCGGCCAATTCGATGGCCGTGGTGATGAGTTGCAGAATCACCCGCTCAATCCAGTTCTTGTTCAAAATACGGTGCAGGGGTGAACCTAGGGTATCGACTCGTCCCGCGCCAACGCCAATACCGTATCCACGACTCGCAGCCGCCTCGCGGCCCGGGTATAATCGGCCCATCGTACTAACAGAACGTCCGTGATAGCGGGCATCGAGCCATGAAACTGACCAGCGAACAACTCACGGAATTCGATCAAGAGGGATGGGTCTTCCTACCGGAAGTCTTCTCCCAGGACGAAATCGACGTACTGACCGGCGAGGTGCCTAAAATCTTCGCCATGCAGCGCGACGAGGTCTGGCGCGAGAGCGGTAGCGAAGCCGTGCGCACCGCCTTTGCAGCACACACCTACAACGAAGCGTTCCGCCGCCTCGGCGCCCATCCGCGCCTGATCGAGCCGGTGATGCAGCTGGTCGATGGGCCGGTCTACATGCACCAGTTCAAGATCAACGGCAAAGCCGCCTTCGACGGCGATGTCTGGCAATGGCACCAGGATTACGGCACCTGGGCGCGCGACGATCTGATGCCCGAACCCCGGGCCATGAACATCGCCTTGTTCTTAGAAGACGTCACCGAATTCAACGGCGCGCTGATGTTCATTCCGCGCAGCCACAAGGCCGGGGTCATCGAAGCCGGCCACGACACGCTGACCACGTCCTATCCCCTGTGGACCCTGGACAAGGAAACGGTCACCCGGCTGGCCGAAGAAGGCGGCATGGTGGCGCCGAAGGGCAAGGCCGGATCGATGCTGCTGTTCCACTCCAACCTGGTGCACGCCTCGCCGGGCAATATCAGCCCGTGGGACCGCACCCTCGTTTATTTGAGCCTGTGCCATGTGGACAACCACATCCGCCAGTTCAAACGCGACGAGTGGATCGCCCACCGCGATTTCACGCCGATCGAGGCGCTATCAGACGATTGCCTGCTGGAACTGGCCCGCG
>Ga0114950_10001892_pt1 | contig 16015 bp, 14 predicted proteins | sample N075metaG_FD_83503 | JGI IMG/M metagenome (GOLD analysis project Ga0114950, IMG submission 83503) | Deep subsurface microbial communities from Kermadec Trench to uncover new lineages of life (NeLLi) - N075 metaG | ecosystem: Environmental > Aquatic > Marine > Ocean trench > Sediment | place... | reverse complement strand
CTTCAGATCAATCACGATTGGTTCCAGGAGCTTGACCTGGTCACAGTTCTCCTCTGGCCCGCCTCTGTCGATTACTAGAAAGTCAGATTCTGAATTCAAGGCAAGACTGTAGTGGTGCCAGGTACCAGGGTAGTAATTGACACCCTGGTTTACACCAGCTTTGAATATTTCAATTTTCGACTCATCGAACTCCCCGGCTGGCGCGACAACGACCAGGTAAGGGTTAGCCGATAAAGGAAAGAATGCCTGGCTCGACATTGGATGGCGTTCCATGGATTGCAGTGTTATCGGCATTGGAAGTGGCGACGATCTGAAAATGCTCAGGAGGGGGGTGCCCTCATCATGAGTTAAAGTCAATTTTGCGAGGTCGTGATAGCGAATGGTATTGCCGTCATTTATTGTTCTTATTTCTTTCGCGCAAGTCAGATCAATCACATCACCGAACGGTGCAAACGCTGTCGATGTCAGGTCCCTGGGTGTGATTGCCATAGGTTGAAAGCTAAATGTGATGGACGATTCCCAAGGTTAGACTATGGAAGCGACACATGCTAATCGGGCGGGTTACCATTTTGCTCAGTTAGCCTGCAATTCTTTTAAGCTTTCCTTCCTGTGGCTCCCTGCCGTGTATTCCCGCAAGGTTCACACTTCCTGTTGCGCGTTTACAATTTCATAACACGGTATGTATTCGGCGCCGGGTAACTTCATCCGTCCCTCATCAACAAATGATTGTAATAGTTTATCCATAGCAGCCATTAGATCCGGGTTCCCGGTAATTTTAAATTTGCCTCGCTCTTCTACCGCGCGAATACCGTCTTCCTTGAAGTTTCCGGCGACGATGCAGGAAAACGCACGTCGCAGATCAGCTGCCAATTTATAGCCCGGTTGATCGGTAGTAATATTAAGTTTGGCAACATTTTCGTGAGTTGGTGCAAATGGCTGTTGGAATTCTTCATACATTTTCAGCATCCAACTGAAAAAATAGGCATCTCTTCTCGCCTTTCTGAATTTCCTGACCCCTTTCAGACTTTTGTGCATTGATTCAGCAACCGCTACCGGATCGTTAATTATGATGTCGTATCGGCTTTGTGCTTCTTCTCCAAGGGTTTCCCCGATAAAATGATCGATTCGTACAAAGTACTGACGTGTTGCTTCAGGCCCCGTGAATATGATGGGAAGAGGCAGGTCGGTATTGTCCGGATGCAGCAATATCCCTAGCAGATAAAGGACTTCCTCCATGGTACCGGCACCACCGGGAAAAACGATAATACCGTGGGCGATGCGGACAAATGCCTCCAGTCGTTTTTCAATGTCGGGAAGGATGACGAGTTCATTGACGATCGGGTTTGGTGCTTCTGCACCGATAATTCCCGGCTCGGTTAAACCTATATAACGCCCTGTTTTGATTCTTTGTTTTGAGTGTCCTATGGTGGCACCTTTCATTGGTCCCTTCATTGCACCGGGGCCGCAGCCTGTGCAGATATCCATGCCCCTTAACCCAATTTCATATCCTACTTCCTTTGTGTAAACATATTCCTCACGGATGATAGAATGGCCGCCCCAGCAGACTATCGTATTGGGGGGAGTGTGGGCTTTCAGGACGCTGGCATTTCTTAGTATGTGAAAAACAGCATTGGTAGCCCCTTCAGACGAGTAAAGATCAAATCTGGGATTGCTGGTAATTTCATTATTGACATAGATGATGTCGCGGAGCACGGCAAAGAGAAGTTCCTTAATTCCCTTGATCATTCGCCCATCAACGAATGCATTAGCGGGTGCATTGGTAAGCTCGAGTCTTAAGCCACGTTCTTCCTGTAGAACCTGGATATCAAAGTCGACAAAATCTTTTAACAGTTGCCTGACGTCATCAGTATCGGCGCCGCAATTTAGAACCGCAAGAGAACAAGTACGAAACAGGTGATACAAGCCACCCTGGCTCGTATCCAGTAATTTGTTGACCTCCTCCTGGGACAAAATATCAAGCTGGCCTTCCGGGAAGATTCGAACGCTGAGGACTTCATTATTCATGTTCGGTATTATACCTTGTGAATGCTCACTCACTCTTATAGTCTGCGTATTGAGATCCTTTAGCTTCAGCGAGAATGGATAAAAGCGCTGGTCGATGTGCTTTCATCTCCTCAATTGTCAAGCCCTCAAGAGAGTGGGGGAATTTGAGCCATTGTTCCGTTTCATGCAGGAAATAGTCAGGTTTGCGATTAGTGAAATTTCTCGTCGGTTTGTAATAAGGCACGGCGACACGAATATCATCTGGGGTGTTTAGCCGTGCTTTCGCGGTTAAGTGTCCGATGACTGCCTCGATGCTCTTGCCGGAATCGAAGACATCATCCACGATCAGAAGTTTGTCATCATGTTTCACGTTCTTGATAAGATAATTCATGCTGTACACCTGGACCTCATCCGCACGCCCATCAATGCCGTGGTACGACGAGGTACGAATTGCAATGTGGACCGCCTTGATACCTTGCAACTGCAGGACTTCCTGGAGTGCGATGCCGATGGGTGCCCCACCTCTCCAGATGGCAACGATAAATGTTGGGCGAAAGCCGCTTTCAAAGACAGCCATACCAAGTCGCATGCTATCCTCCAATAATTGTTGCGCATCTAAATAGCGTTTCTCTGTCACCCTGGGTTATTCTCCTTCGCGGTGTAGGACATGATGAAAAAGCAGGCTAGGGCAGACTCGTATGGATAACAAGCAGTTTCTTGGTGAACAAGACGTATTGTTAGATGCTTATCGCCTCGGTGTCCAGATATTCAATGCTGGATTTCATCCAACGTTTATCGTGGGTCTCTGGCGTGGCGGTAGTACGGTCGGCATCGCTGTCCAGGAGTGCCTGCAGGCACTGGGGGTCGAGACGGACCACATTTCAATCCGAACTTCTTACTCCGGCGTAAGCAGTTACGCGGAAATGATTGAAAATCCGGCAGACACCATCAGGGTACACGGTACCCAGTACTTGCTGGAGTCATTGAACAAAACAGATTCCTTGCTGATCGTGGACGATGTTTACAGTACGGGCCTGAACGTTAATGCGGTGATCGAGCGTCTGCGGAGTCGGTTGAAACGTAACATGCCGGAGCGTATCAAGGTAGCGAGCCTGTGGTACAAACCAAAAAAGAATCGAACCGGCCGGATCCCGGATTTCTACATGCATGAAGGAGAAGATTGGCTGGTGCTACGATACGAGCTGTGCGGTCTGACAGATGAGGAACTGCGAGATCACAAGCCATTTGCACTGCCAATATTGAATCGGGATGCAGGTCTAAAAAGACAGAAATAAACCCGCGAGAGCGGCACTCATAAAGTTTGCCAGACTCGCAGCGAAGACCGCCTTCAATCCAAGTCTGGCAATTTCTTCGCGTCGCTGCGGTGCCATGGCACCAATACCGGCCATCAGAATGGCAATGCTCGACAAATTGGCGAAACCGCATAGTGCAAAGGTGATGATCGCCTGTGTATGGATGGAAAGCGTCTCCCTGATGCCAATAAATTCCAGGTAAGCGACGAATTCATTGAGAATCAGTTTCTGGCCGATGAGGCTGCCTGCGGCATTTGACTCGGCCCAGGGAACGCCCAATATCCATGCCAGGGGCATAAATAGATAACCAAGGATCGTCTGGAAAGTTAATTCCGGAAACCCGACAAATCCGCCTGCCCAACCAAGCAGTCCATTTAACAGGGCGATGAGAGCGATAAAGGCCAACAACATCGCGCCAACATTGAGGGCAATCTGCAGTCCGAATGCTGCGCCGCTGGCGGCCGCATCAAAAACATTTGCATAGACCTGGTCATTAGCCTCGATTTCCTCCAGGTCGTTCTTCGGTTGTTCCGTTTCCGGCATGATTATTTTTGCCATCAGCAGGGCGCCGGGGGCTGCCATAAAACTTGCCGCCAACAGGTATTTCATCTCAACTCCCATTATCGCGTATCCGGCAAGAACCGAACCCGCGATAGATGCGAGGCCGCCAACCATAATGGCAAACAATTCAGATTTGGTCATCGTCGGAATAAATGGCCGGACGACCAGGGGCGCTTCAGTTTGACCAACGAATATATTCGCGGCTGCGGAGAGCGATTCCGGTTTGCTGGTTTTTAACGCCAGATGCAATGCACCACCAATCAACTTTACTATCCAGCCCATAATGCCGAGGTGATACAGCACAGCAATAAGAGAAGAGAAAAATATGATGACCGGCAGCACCTGGAATGCAAATATAAAGCCCATCGACTGATCACCAATTGAACCAAACAGGAAATTGATGCCTTCCTGGCTGTAGCCCAGAATGCTGGTGACACCAATTGCAATGACTTCGAGTAGCTGTCTGCCTGCTGGAAGGTACAATACGAAGGCGCCTATGGCGGCTTGAATGGCGAAGGCGCCAAGGACCGTTCTTGGATTGATTTGCTTTCTGTTTGAAGAAAATAAAAATGCGATGGCGGGAATAATAGCGATGCCAAGCAGGCTGATCATGAACAGTTCCTTTTTTCTTCTTCTTATTTGGTGGGTTGACTATACTAGAGAATGCCCTGAAAAGAATGACTCCCTGACCACTGAGAGACGCCATGTTTCAAAAATTTAGTATTTCTGGCTCCCTGATGTTCGCCATTGCTGTATACACCTGCTCCACACCCGTTATGTCCAGCCCTCTTCCGGTGAAGGTGGTTGTGGTCACCATGTTCGAAAGCGGTGAAGTGACCGGAGACAAACCTGGAGAATTTCAGTTCTGGGTTGAAAGATTGAACCTTGACAAGGTGTTTGCGTTTGAAATGGGTGAGTATGATCTCCGGATGAATGAGCAAGGCGTTCTTGGGATCTGCCTGGGTGGCGGTATCGCCAATGCAACGGCTTCAATCATGGCGCTGGGACTCGATGAGAGGTTCGACCTTAGCAAGGCTTACTGGCTGATAGCCGGGATTGCCGGTGCCGATCCAGCGGATATGTCCCTGGGTTCTGCCGCCTGGGCACGATGGGTGATTGATGGTGACTTGTTGTACGAAATTGACGCGCGTGAAATTCCCGAGGACTGGCCCTATGGCATCATTCCCCTGGGCGCAGACAGACCGGCGGATGGTCCGCAGGATATCAGGACCGGATGGACATTAAATACTATCGCCTTTGAATTGAACCAGGGCCTTGTCCGTTGGGCTTACAATATTAGTAAAGAGACTGAACTGAAGGATTCCCCTGGTATCAGGGAGTTTAGAAAACTCTTCACGGGTTACGAAAATGCCCAACGGCCTCCCTTTGTAACAATCGGGGAAACACTTTCGGCGAGTACCTATTGGCATGGTGCCTTGATGGATAAGTGGGCCAATGACTGGGTGAAGCTTTACAGCAATGAAAAGATGAATTTCATGACCAGTAACATGGAAGACAGCGGCACGCTTACGGGGTTGCATCGGCTAGGCAGAACCAAACTGGTGGACGCTGAACGAATTTTGGTTTTACGTACCGCAAGTAATTTCACCAAACCACCACCGGGCAGGGAGGCGGCATGGAGCACGACTGCTCCCTATCCAGATGCAGGCTTGCCAGCGAAGGAAGCCGCGTTCGTGATAGGGAATGTGGTTGTCCAGGAGATTTTGAAAAACTGGGCAGAATATGAAACCTCATTACCCGGTAGCCAGGACTAGATTGCAGCAGAGACGCGTTGGATGCCCTGTTCAACAAGCTGGCGAACAGTGGTGTCATCCCTAACAATATTCTTAAGTTTGGCAAGAACTGATTCTGATTTTTTGTCATCAGAGTTCGCGATCAACTCGTAGAATTCGAACAATAATAACCAATCCGTGGACTGTTGCGCCTCAATCGACTGGTACAATTCCTGGAGGGATTTGTCCGCCAATTTTCCGATTTGCCTCAATTCCCGGAGTCGTTGATAGATCTTGAATGTTGACTGGTCTGCTTCAGACCAGGTGCGGGTTGCGGTTTTTTCAGCCGCAGGGCTGTATAGCGGATATTCGGATGGGTCCGCGGAACCGCCGAACACAGATGTAATTTCCGTGCCGACTGCCATATCGTATTGCCCCCAGGATGGATCAAACAGAACCCGCCCTTCACCACTGGTTACACGGCAATCCCTGAAACTGAACAGAATGTTTTTCTGATCCCGTCTTTCGATGGATAACAACGCACCTTCCACGACCACACCGGAGACGAATTCCAATTTTGCAGAAGCGCCAGTTTCAATTCCCGCAAAACGGAGCTCATCAATGCTGTATTCGGACAGGCATCGACTGAATTCGTTGACATGGCCAACTGGAGAGCCAAAACCGTCGGAGTGAAAATCGATGCCATGTCCAATGAGCTGCTCGCCTCTCCAGGCAAGCTGTGTTTTACCTGTTGTTCTGACATAACTGACGTTGTCCATGGCATCAGTGATCAGATCAGTGACCCGGCCGCTAACCTGCAACCCGGAGTTGTATTCGAGAGTGGAAACTGTCGCGCAACCGATTGCTGTTTTAATGGACGCTGCGCCGCCGCGAATTTGCGCCATGCCTTTGGCAACGTCATTGAGCACCTGGCTCAGGTGGCGACAACTATGGGTCACGTATAATTGTGGCTGCTCAGTGGTAATGTCGTAGGCGTGATTGATCGCATCGGGTGTAAGCAATAACTTCTTGACCCTGGAATCATCCAGGCAATTTTTACTTTCACCCAATGAAGACAGCAGCCCTGCGCCAAATATTTTATAGTCAGTTGGATTACCGACCAGGCCGTATTCGACGGTCCACCAGTGCAGCCGCGCGAGGAGTGCAGACTCGGACAAGCCCTTGTTATTTTCGGTTGCAGTTTGTAAACGGGATTCTGCTTCTTTTATTGCCTGCTGCGTAGCCTGCGGATTTTCCTTGACGATAGACAGATGACGGATTGCCTCATATACGGATTCATCTTCACTCGATGACAATGCCTTCATCCCGATGGCGCCAAATTGCTGCAGGAATTCCGCATAGTCGACATCAATCAGGAAAGAGGCATGGCCCGCTGATTCGTGCAGGATATCGGGTGCCGGTGTATAGAGCAGTTGGTCGATGGTTCGCATATTCATCGCGATAACCAGAATTCTGAGTGACTGAAATTCCATGAATACTGCAGGCGGGATAAAACCGTCAACACCGAGAGCCTTCCAACCTATCTGCGCCAGGCAGGAATTCATTTCGTCGATAGATGGAATTTGTTCCTGGCTGATACCTGTTCGCCGGAGTCCCTCGATGTAAACAGGGTGTGCGCTGTCTGCCAATTGAAATCCAAGCTGGTGCATCAAAAACCGCCACACGGCATGATCGCGAGCTGTATAAGCCTGGTAGTCCTGAACCCGGACGAAATGCCGGAGATGAGGTGCCAGGCCGGCGATGATTTCTGCCTGGCTTTTAGTCGTGTGTTTCATGGCGGCAAGATGCTTCCCTTCATTGGTTCGAGTTTTCGCATATCAATGTTCAACAAGCAAGGACCTTCCGTCTTGCAGGCCTCCGCAAAAGCGAATTTGAAATCAGCGAGAGATTCAACCGTATACCCGGTGACACCCATGCTCTGGGCAAACATCTTGAAATCAACAAAGCCAAGATCCACTTCTCCAGTTCGACCTCCAAATTGTCTTGTCTGTAATCCACGGAGTACACCGTAACCACCATCGTTGAAGACGCAAACAATGAGCGGCACCTTGTACTGCGCTGCCGTGGCGAGTTCTGTCGCGTGCAACATAAATCCGCCATCGCCGTGTATGACAACCGTTTTCTTTCCGGTGCCAATGGCGGCGCCTATGGCCAGTGGTAATCCCGGACCAATTGCGCCTGAGGTGGGACCAATAAAAGTATTCGGTTCATATATTTCGAGTAGCTGATTGGCAAAATTGTAAGCCGGTACGGTGGAGTCGCGCACGATATTGCCGTCCCGCGGCAGAAGTGACCTGATGGTTTCCATGATCCCCTCATAGTCCGCACCGATACGATTCCGCAGCCCTTGTTTTACGGCTTTACCCGCCAGTTGTACCCTGGTGAGAAATTCAGCATCACCGGGTTCCGGGTTAAGCTGGGACAAAATGGCCTGGAGAAATTCTTTTGCATCTCCCTGGATTGCGATATCTGCTTCATGGGTCCGGTTGAGCGTGCCTGGATCGATATCAAGGTGCAGGAGTTTGCCCGGCGGTTTTAAACTTGCTCCTGCACCGCCTACGCCTACCTGGAAGCGAGTACCAATGGCGATCGTTAATTCACAGTCACCAAGGGTTTCGTGCAGGCGCCTGCTCTGGTAGATATTGCCAATGCATAGTGGGTGATCCTCTGGCACCGTACCTCTACCATTAGCTGTTGTGAAAACGGGTGCGTTCAGCGTTTCTGCAAATTGAATCAGAGCTTCATGCGCCAACCCGCGTGAAATACCACCTCCGGCGATAATGATTCGTTTTTTATTATTGGCAATCATCTCCGCCGCCCGCGTCAGCAGCGAGCTATTCACCGGGGCGGTTGGTACCTGGGAGAATAGTTGACCAGAGGCGTCTGTTTCTTCGTATTGCAAGTTGACTGGAATTTCCACAGCACCTGGTTGAGGGCGCCCGGACAACATATCATTTGCGACCTGGAGGATCGTGTGCTCAATCTGGCCTGGCAACCTGGGAGATTCAGCCCTTCTCGTTACCGTGCGCAGCATGGGCAGTTGATTCTCTGCCTCGTGCACGTATCCCTGGTGTTTGCCATAGAAGGCGGTTTCTGCTTGCCCGGTTATCAGTAACACCGGAGACGAGGCGTAGCCCGCTTCATACAGGCCGGTGATGGTGTTGGTCGTACCTGGTCCGGTACTGGCGATGACGACGCCGATCTTACCGGTTGTCCTGGCATAGCCATCGGCGGCGTGGGTCGCCCCCATTTCGTGGCGACAATCGATAATCTTGATACTGCCATCCCGGTTTATCGCATCAAAAATAGGCATATTGTGAATACTCACGATGCCAAATATGTGCTTGATGCCTAATTTTTTGAGGGCGGATACGACTGCTTCGGCACCTGTCATGAGAATCCTCTATCGATTTATTTCATGCAGTATGCCGTATCTGTCGAATACAGGTAAAGGGAGTATTCGGTGATTATTTTTCTCTTCGGGATCTGGTTCGGCGTATTTCTTTGCGTCGGGCTTTTTCACGTTTCTCGGTTTTGGGAGAATCACTCCTGAGGCGCCGCACCTTTTCCCGGCGTTCATCATTTCGTCGTTCTTTATCGCTTCTGCGTTCCGTGATCATTTTTCCTGTGGCTCTATTTTTGTTGTCATATCAATGAAGTCGATGCTGTTTCCTTGCGCTACGGGTTTATCTGGCAATCGATTTTTTGACTCGGCACTCAGACAGCATTTGATGGAATGCGTCAATATTCAGTTTTTTAGGCGGTCTGGTCAAGGTAATTTGTCGGATGTTCTTGCCAGATCCGATCGTATTTTAGTCAGAATTGCTATTTTTCATATGACACGCGGTAAATAACACCAGCATGATCGTCTGATATCAGAATGCTGCCATCGGGGAGCTGCAGAATATCTGTGGGCCGGCCCCATGCCTTGTTGTCTTGAAGCCATCCATCGATAAAGACCTCGTATTTCATCGAGCCATCTTCATTTAAGGTCGCAAGGGTAATCCGGTGACCCGTGTGACCAGCATCTTTGGACCTGTTCCAGGAGCCATGTTCCGGAATCAATACCTGGTTCTTGAATCGAGCCGGAAATTGTTTGCCTGAATAGAACATCATGCCGAGAGGTGCTACGTGTGGATCCAGTAGCAAGGCTGGTTGCCTGTAGTCATTGGCATCCTTTCCCTCTCCGAATTCCGGATCCGGGATGCCGTCACCGTGAAAAAATGGATAGCCAAAATGTAATCCCGCACCCTCTGCGTGATTTAATTCACAGGGTGGCATATCGTCCCCCATGAGATCCCGGCCGTTGTCCGTAAACCAGAATTCTCCCGTTACCGGGTGCCAGTCAAAACCGACTGAATTACGAACACCAGACGCGTAGATTTCCAGCGAGGGCTGTTTCATTGATAAATCCGTCCGTAAAATACTGGCAAAAAATCCCTCGGAAAGGCAAGTGTTGCAGGGCGCGCCGACCGGAATATACAGGTATCCATCCGGTCCGAATTCAAGGTATTTCCAGCCATGATGACGCTTGTCCGGCAGAGAATCGATGATGATTTCCGGTTTGGGCGGTTCAGGGAGATGTGAGTCGATAGCAGCGTATAAAAGTATCTCATCTACTGCGCCAACGTATAGATCCTTACCTTTCATGGCCAGGCCTGAAGGTAAATTGAGGTTTTTAGCAATGCTGATCACCTTGTCTGCCTGAAAGTCGCCATCTTCATCAATCACCGCATAGACGTTTCCCGCCCTGCGGCTGCCCACATAAATGATGCCATTGTCACTGCGGGCCATCTGTCGTGCATCTTTCACTTCAGCAAAAATGCTAATAGAGAAGCCGTCTGGCAAATTCAATTTATCCAGGGGCAGGCTTTTTGCGCCGAGGGTCAAAGGTGCCAGTAAGAGGCAAAGTGGTATGATGGCATTCCTTATGATGTTATCAGTTCCTTATCAATTAGTGATGATCAGACTAGCCTGTAAACCCCGTGAAGGTTAGCCGATGTTAAGTGATGAACTCAAGGAAGAGATTCAGGCCGCCTACAGTCGCCTGCTCGCAGAAAAAGGGTACAAATCGAGATACTGCCAGCGATTGATGATTGGTGCTATAGCGCGGACCCTTGGTCGTATACAAGTAGATGAAGGGGGTGACAGGCTGCCGGGGCCCAACATCTGCGTGGTCGAAGCGGGTACGGGTACAGGCAAGACAATCGCTTATGCCATCGCTGCACTGCCTATCGCAAAGGCACTGGGAAAACGCTTGATTATCTCCACGGCGACTGTTGCGCTGCAGGAACAGATTGTCTATCTCGATCTTCCAGATATCCGGAAACATGCAGCTCTCGATTTTACATTTACCCTGGCAAAAGGCAGAAGACGATATTTATGTCTTTCACGGCTTGATCTTGCCTTGCAGGAAATGGGGTCGCCGAACCGGACACTGGCACTCTATGATGACGAGGGCTTTGAGCCAGAAGAATCTCATCGAGTGCTATACCAGAATATGGTGGAAAGTCTTGGTCGTGGCGACTGGGACGGGGATCGAGACAACTGGCAGGAGGAAATCGATAATCCTGCATGGTTCAGGGTGAGTACAGATCATGTGCAATGTACCGGCAAGCGATGCTCACACTATGAAAATTGTTATTTCTATCGGGCGCGGGAACGCATTCACAAAGTCGACTGCATTGTGACGAATCATGACCTGGTGCTGGCAGATTTGATGATGGGTGGAGGTGCCGTGCTACCGGCCCCGGAAGATGCCATCTATATATTTGATGAAGGCCACCACCTGCCGGAGAAAGCCGGGAATCATTTTTCGGAATTTATCGGTGTACGCTCGACCCAGGGTTGGTTATCACAGATTCCGGCGACATTGACGCAAATGGTGGCTGAACTCGAAAAGGTCGGGATACTTCCCGGTGGACAAGACCGGATCGAGGACGCTGTCGATGAAGCGATGAGTGGGCTCGAAGAAATGGGTAGGCTGTTAGATCCCTTGCAGGATGATGCCCGGCAAGCGGAAAATGGCTCACAATTCCGGTTTCCCATGGGCCGTGTTAATGATGAGATTCGTGACCTCAGTGCTGAACTCGCCGGCCGGTTCGACCGGTTGACTGGCCACCTCAATGGACTGGTTTCTTCATTGGAGGATCAAGTTGTAGATTCGCAGGAATTTGATCGAGAGCGAAATGAGTATTGGTTGCCGGTGATCTCGGCGATGGCTTCCCGGGTGGAATCGGGAGCCAGTTTGTGGACGAATTACATGCAGATCGATTCGCCCGGGCACCCACCTATTGCCCGATGGGTTTCATTTCGGGAAGGCAACAATCTCGAAGGTGTGGAGACGCAATTAAGTGCCACACCCACATCGGTGAGTGAAACGCTGGCGGAGATATTCTGGTGCCGTACATTTGCTGCCGTTATCACGTCGGCAACCCTGTCCATGGCCGGGGATTTCACCCGATATCGTAACAAGGTGGGTATTTCACCCGACAACCTGTTTGTAGCGCTACCAAGTCCATTTCGATTCAAAGAACAGGCTGTGCTCCGGGTACCCAGAATGGTTGCAGATCCCAGAGAGAGTGATGAACACTCGGCTGAGATTTGTGAATTGCTGCCAGAAATATTGAAAAACGAGATGGGGTCGCTTGTTTTGTTTACCTCCTGGAAACAGATGTTACGGGTCATGGATGACATGGATCCGCAATTTGCCGGGATAATACTCAGTCAGGGAACCCTGTCCAAAGCGGAGATCATTAACCAGCATAAGAAGAGAATTGATCAAGGCCAACCCAGTTGTATTTTCGGCCTGGCGAGCTTCGCTGAAGGGATCGATTTGCCGGGGAATTACTGCACACATGTGGTTATCGCGAAGATCCCGTTTTCTGTCCCGGATGATCCGGTTGGCGCAACTTTAAGCGAATGGATTGAAGCGGAAGGAGGAAATTCATTCCAGGAGATGATGATCCCGGATGCTGCGCTCAAAATGGTGCAGGCTTGTGGTCGATTATTGCGCACTGAAACGGATACAGGGAAAATTACGATTCTTGACAGAAGGCTGACGACGCAGCGATATGGGGCATTGTTGCTGGATGCGTTGCCGCCTTTTCGCCGTGAAATTGGACAGCAGTAGATATCGTGAATCATGCGTGACGAACAACAGGAAGCGTTCCGGGGAGAATTTCAGCGCCTGGCTTTGGCGCGGGGTATAGATGACCCCAATTACTATGATGCGATTCTGGCGATTGTGCAGATGGTGTCTGCAAAACGAGGCGAATCGGGCACCTCGCCAGTCACCGTTGGTATTGCAGGAGCCCAGGGAAGTGGGAAATCTACTCTGGCCGGATTGCTGAGAATTGTCCTGGAAAATGTGCCCGGACTGAGCGCCACAGTGCTTTCACTTGATGACTTCTATAAGACGCGGGGAGAAAGGGAAGAAATGGCCCGATCGGTCCACCCGCTGTTTGCGGTTCGGGGCGTGCCGGGTAGCCACGATATGGCGTTGTTGAACAGAGTGGTCGAGCGCCTGAAATCCGGGCTCCCTGTCGAGAGTCCTGTTTTTAATAAAGCGCAGGATGACAGGTCGCAGCAGTCCAGAACAATTGAAGCTGTCGATGTGATTGTTTTGGAAGGGTGGTGTTGGGGTGCAATACCCCAATCGGAGATTTCGCTGGAAAAACCGGTTAACGAACTTGAGAAAAGAAGGGATAGTGATGGTTTTTGGCGACGTAGGGTCAATGACGAGTTGGCTTCAACTCACTACCAGCATGCCTTTGACAATGATTTGACGATATTTCTTGCGGTACCCGACATGGATTCAGTCTATCGCTGGCGTCTGCAGCAGGAGCATGATCTTGTCAATGGCCTTGTCGATGATCTTGACGATGATCTTGACGATGGTCTTGCCGATGGTTCCAGGGTAATGGATGAGGCTGAAATTCGTGAATTCATCATGTATTACGAGAGAATCACCCTGGCAATGTTGACAACTATGCCAGATAAGGCTGATTTGACGCTAACGCTGGATGAATCGCATCGAATCGACCATTGGTCCTTGCTTTCCAGGTGATTCGCCCCCTGGTAGTTGGAAAAGAGTGTTTTCTGGCTCTTTGAAAGAGGGTTCAGCTTCTATTCAGTCTTGATCCGATAGGATGGTTACCACTCAATGAGAGAGGTGGTGACAATGAATTTCAAGATAATTTCTGCTATTGCACTGGCAATTGCTGTTAATGGTGAAGCACTGGCATCCAATGTCGAATACGACTACGCCACGGTAATTGATGCTGAACCGATTTATAAAACCGTTCGCGTAAGAACGCCCCGTACCCGTTGCTGGGAAGAGGAAGTCGCCTATGAAACTGACTATTACAGCGATGGAAGCTACAACCATCGTAAGGGTGGCAGTACTGTCCTGGGAGGCGTGATAGGTGCTGCAATCGGGAATGCAGTTGGTCACCGAAGGAAGAACAAGCAGGTAGGCATGCTGGTTGGTGCCCTACTGGGTGCAAGCATTGGCAATGCGTACTCATCACGGAAAAATCACAGGCAACATGTCACCTATGGCATTGAGGAAAGGTGCGAGGTCATCATGGAGACTCACGTGGAGGAGCGTATCGTTGGCTATAATGTCAGGTACCGATACAGTAATGTGACCTATTCGACTCGCACGAAAGTAGATCCAGGTGATACTATCAGGGTTCAGATTTCGATCTCCCCGGTCGTGTAAAGAGGAAATGCTGAATGCGCGTTCTGTTGGTCATGATAATGTTGTCGCTATCCCTGGGTGCGACCGCGAATCCGAATAATTTAGCGGCAATCAGGCTGGCCGCGCAGGGCTCGCAGGGTTTCATGCCTAACCAGCAGGCTAAAATCGGTAATAAACAGGCAGCTTCACTGGTAAAAAAGAGATACCAGGCAAGCAAGATTCTCTCCATCAATATCATTCAAAGCAAGGGTCCACCCGTCTATCGGGTGAAGACCCTGTCATCCACTGGTGTCGTCAAATACGTATTCGTAGATGGCATAACGGGTGATGTTTTCGAATAGGACTGCCACCCATGAGCCAGCATTTACTATTGATAGAAGATGAACCAAAGTTGCGAACGCAGCTTGTAGAAATACTGGAACAGAAACGCTTTACCGTTGATGCCTGCGAAGATGGTGCCAGCGGTTTACATATGGGGCAAAAGTACCACTACGATATCGCTATCATCGATCTTGGTCTGCCAAAAATTCCCGGTATCGAGGTGATCGAAAAGTTACGGGCAGAAGGCAAGGACTTCCCCATACTGATATTAACGGCAAGGGGAGACTGGAAGGATAAGGTTGACGGGCTGGCGGCAGGGGCTGATGATTATCTTGTAAAACCGTTTCATGTTCAGGAATTTCTGGCGCGTATTGAAGCACTTATCCGCAGGGCATCGGGCAAGCTCAAGACCTTCGTCGATCTTGGCCCGATTCACCTGGAGACCAGGAGTAAACTGGTTGAAGTTCGCGGTGTGAAGGTAGACCTCACCGCCTATGAATTCAATTTACTGCAATACCTGATGATGCGGCCGGGAGAGGTGATTTCAAAAACTGAACTCACGGATCATCTGTATGAACAGGACTTTGATCGCGATAGCAATGTTATTGAAGTATTTGTTGGGCGGCTCAGGAAGAAACTGGATCCGGATAATATTCTGAAGCCAATCGACACTGTACGTGGTCAGGGTTACCGATTTACTGCGGATAATTTTTAATGTGGTGAAAAAACCTGCTTCTCTTCGAGCCAGATTGCTTCTTTCAGCTGCACTTGTTTTATTCGTGTTCCTGGGGTTGATGGGTTTCGTGCTAGACAGGGCATTCCAGCAAAGTGCTGAACAATCAGTCGAAGAAAAATTATTGATCCATATTTACGGATTGCTTGCCGTCAGTGATGAAACGGATGGTGAGCTGTTTCTGCCAGAGGAACTGCAGGAACCACAATTCAACAATCTGGGTACGGGTCTTTACGGGATCGTGCTGGACGCAAAAGGGAAGGAATTGTGGCAGAGTCCATCCTCTCTGGATCTACAATTGGCACCGGCTCAACTGAGTTTGTTACACCGAAATCTGGAAACAGGAATACAGAAATTTGGCAAGACGGAAGTCGCCCGGGAGTCCCTGTTCTACCTGAGTTATAAGATACTCTGGCAAGGAGCTGGAGATAAGGTCACGGCCTATATATATGTCGTCCTGGAAGACATGGCGCCCTACAACAATGAGATAGCTGGATTTCGCAACAGCCTCTGGGGATGGCTGATCGCAGTGGTTGTGGTCTTGATCGTTGTTCAGGCACTCATTATGAATTGGGGATTACGGCCATTAAATACTCTGGCGGATGACTTAAAAGCCATTGAAGAT
>Ga0114950_10001890_pt1 | contig 16018 bp, 18 predicted proteins | sample N075metaG_FD_83503 | JGI IMG/M metagenome (GOLD analysis project Ga0114950, IMG submission 83503) | Deep subsurface microbial communities from Kermadec Trench to uncover new lineages of life (NeLLi) - N075 metaG | ecosystem: Environmental > Aquatic > Marine > Ocean trench > Sediment | place... | reverse complement strand
TCCCCCATGGCCCCGCGGGCCGGCAGGAAGATCAATAGGAAAGAGATCCAGAACCAAATGTGCCAACTGTGATTTATGGCGCCGAAGCTGTTCTCCATGGCGGCGACGAATAGACAGAACAATGAAAACAGGATTCTGAGGATGCGCAGGTCGTATTTCATGACGACCGCGCAGTTGACCAGGAACAGTATGATCGGAACGGCGACGAACAGGCCCTTGAAGGCGCCGATTTCAAGCCATGCCACCGGCCACAGGAAATCCGCGTTTTCGAGGTTCTTATGGGAGACCTCGGCGATAAAGTTGTAGGAGAAGATCAGGCTGACGATATAGAAAAACCTGATGATCCAGGCACAATTGGCGTAAAAATAGTGAAGGCACTTGAACTGATCGTTCGGGTGCGCGTAATTCGGTCTGACGGTCCGCCGAAGGGTCCTGAGGATGCCGTGCAATTTATTTTCGCTTTTCGAAATGACCGAGGATTTCCAGGGGCGTAACCTTGCCGTTCCGGTAACGCTCCAGGGGCTTGTAGGTGACCAGCCTGACGCTGTAACTGAATTGTTCCGGGCCCGGGAGGTAGGTGCGTTCGATCATGGTGCTGACTTTTTGGACCTTTTCGGCATCGTTTTCGACGGTGGCGAATGCCAGGTTCAGCGTGGCTTTGCGTAGAGAGATGCCATCGCCGATCGCCCTGAATTTGCCTTTGAGCCGGTAGACCAAGGTCGGAGAGGGGAGAGAACGGCCGTTGAGTTTCTCGATGTAGATCGCGTATTCGTATCGTGTTTCCTTGGTGGCGTTGGTGAACAGACTCCAATTGAAAAAGGGAAATATTTCGAATCTATTCTTGCCCAAGGACCCAAGACTGTTAGCCAGGAATACATAAGCGAGGGCCATGGTTGCAAAGATGACGGTGCGGTCTCGATAACCCTTGCGCTTCATCATGGGGGGCCCTCGTGCCAACAATTCCCGGACGATATTAATGATTAAATCCGAATTTGTAATTCGATTTCGTTAATGAAAGAATGCCGTCTTTCTTCGTAATCTTCATGGTCTCAAAAGTAAAATTTTACTAATTTGCCTTGAAGGTTACTAATAGTGATTATTATTTCGAGGATACGCATGCCGGCCACCAATTTCTCTCCGCTTTTTCCCGGAGATCAAACGCGGTGACGCAATTTACAAACCTTGAAGTCGTCTACGATGGCGAATGCCCGTTCTGCCGGTTCTACGTGACGTATTGCCGCCTCAAGGAGGCCTTCCCGGAGGTGGTCTTGACCGACGCGCGCGACGTGCCCGAGCGCGTTGCGCGGTATCGTGCCGAGGGGATGGAAATCAATGACGGGATGATCGTCCTCTATGGCGGTGCCGTGTACCACGGTGACAAGGCGATGACCATGTTGACCCAGATTTCCCGTCCCGACGCCTTTATTCAACGCCTCATGCGGCTTCTTTTCAGGAGCCCCGCCCTGGCCCAAATTGTTTACGGCGTATTAAGGCTGGGGAGGAACATGACGTTGTCCCTTCTCGGCCGAAGCAAGATCGATTAGCGGCCGCGCGCCGCCGCCCCATGCCCGCGGCTTAGCCCTCGGCGCGGGGCAGGTCGAGGGTCGCTTCAAGGCCACCGAGGGCGGCGGTGTCGAGCGACAGCCCGCCGTCGTACAGCCCGGCGATTTCCGAGCAGATGGCAAGACCGAGTCCGGAACCGGGAACGGTTTCATCGAGGCGCTTGCCGCGGGCCAGGACCACGGACCGCTGTTCGGGCCTGAGCCCGGGGCCGTCGTCCTCGACGGTGATCGCCAAGCGGCCGCCGGCGGTGGACGCGGCGGTGATACGGACCCGGGCGGTGGCCCATTTGCAGGCATTATCCATCAGATTGCCGAGCATTTCCTCGAGATCGTGGCCATCGCCCCGGAAGGCGGGCGGCGCGCCCGGCCCATGGCCGTTGCAATTGATCTCGATGGCCAGGCCCTTGTCCTGGTACATCTTGCCGAGCGCCCGGGCGAGCCCTTCGACCACTGGCGCGAGTTCGGCGCGTTGCCCCAGCACCCCTGCCGTCGCCGCCGTCCGCGCCCGCGCCAGGTGGCGGTCGATGCGCTCTTGCATGGCCGCGGTTTCCCGGGACACCGCCTCGGCCAGCGGGCCCTCGGTCTGGCGTGCCTCGTTGGCCAGAACCGAAAGCGGCGTCTTCAGGGCATGGGCGAGATTGCCGACATGGGTGCGCGCGCGGGCGACCACCTCGTCGATATGGGCGATCAGCTGATTGGCTTCGTCGACCAGGGGCCGCACTTCGCTGGGGAAGTCGCCCTCCAGCCGTTCGGCCCGGCCGGCACGGACCCGTCCCAGGGCCTCGCGCAGGCGGTCCAGGGGCCGGAGACCGACATGGACCTGGATCAGGACGGCGGCGAACAGGCCGATCCCCAGCACGCTCAGGGACCAGATCAAGGTGACCATGAAGGGACGGAATTCGGCGTCCACCTGGGCGAGATCGCCAGCCACGACGTAACGCAACACCGGCCCCGCTTCATCAAGGGTGATATCGCGTTCGATCACCCTGAGCCGCTGCGCGCGGGGCCCCGCCGCGAGGTAGCGGCGCACCGGGTTGCCCTCGGCGCTAGCGGCCGCGGGGAGTTCCTCCAGCACCAGGGTCTTGTCCCAGAGCGAGCGCGAGGCCAGGCGGATCTTGCGGCCTTGGTTGATTTGCCAATAGAGACCGGAATAAGGCTGGTTGAAACGGGGGTCGCCTTGGGGGCCGGTAACCCGGATACCCCCCTTGGCGCCGCTATCGGCATCGGTCACCGCCACCAGCGCTTCCAGTAGGGTTTCCAGGCGCCGGTCGAAACTGCGCTCCACATGGGCTTCGAACAAGGCCGCCAAAAGAAAGCCGCCGGCCACCAGCGCCCCCCCGATCCATACCATCGCGGCCGCCAGGAGCCGGGCCGTGAGGGTGCCGATGCCCAACATCAGGGGCCTCAGGCGGAATCGTCGGGCTGATGCTCGGCGTCGGCGAGGCGGTAGCCCAGGCCCCGTTCGGTAATGATGACGCCGTTGCCGAGCTTCCGCCGAAGACGCCCGACAAATACCTCTATGGTATTGGAATCACGGTCGAAATCCTGATCGTAGATATGTTCCGTAAGCTCCGTCCGGGACACCACGCGGCCCTTCTCATGGGCCAGATAAACGATCAGCTTGTATTCGTGGCCGGTCAATTTCACGGGATCGCCATTGAGGCTGACCCGGGCGGCGCGGGTATCGATGGCGAGAGGTCCGCATTCGATCACCGCCGAGGCGTGGCCCGCGGCGCGCCGGATCAGGGCCCGAAGGCGCGCCAGCAACTCCTCCATCTGGAAGGGCTTGGCGACGTAGTCGTCGGCGCCGGCGTCGAATCCGGCGACCTTTTCCCGCCACCGGTCGCGCGCGGTCAGGATGAGAACCGGCATGGTCCTGCCGTCGGAACGCCAGCGCTCCAGCACCGTGATGCCGTCGATCACCGGCAGGCCGAGGTCGAGCACCACCGCGTCATAGGGTTCGGTGTCGCCGAGAAAATGCCCTTCCTCGCCGTCATTGGCCTGGTCCACCGCGTAGTTGGCGTCTTTCAACGCCCGGACAAGCTGCCCGGCGATTCCTGGATCGTCTTCCACCACAAGGATACGCATGGGTCTTATCCTAGCGCTTCAACGGCGGCGGCGTCCGCCCCGGACGGAAATAATATCCGCGGTGCGGGCGTCGACGGCAATTCTCAACACCCGGCCGCGGCGCGTCAACATGCGAAGATGATAAATCAGCCGGCGGCTGTCGAGGCGCACGTTCAGCACCCGGCCGCCATAGCGGCGCTGGACCACGTTCATCACCCGGTCGAGAGAGACGATCTCGCCCCGCCTGAAGGCATCGCGGGCGCGGTTGCGGCCGCCCCAGCCGGGGTTGGAACGCTGGCGCGGCATCCGCGGGGCGACGAAGGGCGACCCATACTCGCCCTGGGCCCATTGCCGCTGCCCGCCCCGGCGCCAGCCGCGGTCGTCGAAGGCCTCGGCCGCGTCGGCGGCGATCACCAGGGCCAGGCAAACGGTCATTAAAAATTTCCACATGGGCGGGATATCTAAGAGAACCTACCTGAACATCCGATGAACGGCGCGTTCAGGCCCGGCTCAGGTGGCGTCCGGCAGATTGGCCGCGTTGCATACGGCTGCCCCGGCACAAGCCCCGGCCGCCGCCGGAAAAAAGGAGGTTCCCATGTTGAAGAAGATCACCCTGGCCGCATTTGTCGCCCTTGGCGCCGCTACCCTTGCCGGGGTTTCCGCCCTGCCCGCCGCGGCCGACGACACCCGTTCGGTCCGCGTTTTCAAGCACGGCGGTTTGTCACTTGCAACTTTTAAGTTTCGCCACGTTCGGCGCGGCGCCCGCATTTCCCGCCATGGCCCGGGCCGGAGGTTCCTCAACCACGTGCGCAGGGGCGCCATCGCCTGTTTCGTGAAATCATCACCGCGCCGCGCCGCCAGGTTCGCCCGCCGCGGGCACCGCTATGACCAAACCCATGGCCGGCGTCTCGGCTATCGGGCCGTGAGAAGGCTGGTCCGCCAAGGCCGCCGGCACGCCATGCGGTGCTTCCGCCGCGTCTAAACGGCGGCCCATGCGGGATACCCTCAACCCCCGTGCATTCCCTCAACCAATCGTGCAAAGGATAACCTCATGACCGGCATCACTACCGTTCCTCCCCCGTCAGCCGCGCCCCGGCGGCGGATCGGGCTGACCGCCATGGTTCTCGCCATGGTGCTCGCCCTTGGGGCCTGCGCCTCCGATGCGGGCCCCAAACAAACCGGCGGCACCCTGATCGGGGCCGCCATGGGCGGGCTCGCGGGGGCCACCTTCGGCCGCGGCGCCGGCCGCCACGTAGCGATCGGCGTGGGGACCCTGCTGGGCGCCTATTTGGGTTCCGAGGTGGGCAAATCCCTGGACCGGTCCGACCGCATCCACGCCGCCCGCAGCGCCCGGGACACCCTGGAATACGAACCCGCCGGCACCACGAAAACCTGGGTCAATCCCGATAACGGCCATTCCGGCACCCTGACGCCGAGGCGAACCTTCGAATCGCGTAGCGGTGCGTATTGCCGCGACTATGAAACCACCGTCACCATCGACGGCAGGACCCAATCCGCCACCGCCACCGCCTGCCGCCGGGGTGACGGGCGATGGGTGATGATGAACGGCTGAGAAGCCTCCCTGGGGGGCCGGCACGGCTGTTTGCGCCGGCATCGGCCCCCGCCCCCAACTGGGGCCGGCCCGCGCCGGCCCTTTTTCTTGGCCGGAATTTGCTCTAGCCGTGATGTCTCAGGAGGTTGTCCACGCGGCCCAGGGACGGGTCGCCCTGCACACCATGGTCCGGGTCATCGCCATCGTTTTCATGGTCATCGCCTTGGCCATGGCCTGGATCGTGGCCGGCGGGACCGGTGTCATTCCGGCTCGGCGCCGGCGCCGAGCTCTTGCCAGGGCGCAAGGGTGCCGCCCGGGCTCGCCAAGGCGTATTCGATGAGCTCATTGGTGATGAAGTCGAAGGCCTTGTCCACGGAATCGGTCCTGTAAAGGAGGTCCAGATCATCGCGTGAAATGGTCCCCGCCCTGACCAGGGCATTGAAATCGATGGCCTTGCGCCAGAATTCGGTACCGAACAGCACCAAGGGCAGGCGCTTCTTGAGCTTGAACGTCTGGCACAGGGTCAGCACCTCCATCACCTCGTCCAGGGTGCCGAAGCCGCCCGGCATGAACACCATGGCCTTGGCAAAATAGGTGAACCAGAATTTGCGCATGAAGAAGTAATGGAACTGGAAGGTCAGGCTGCGGGTGGAATACCCGTTGCAGTCCTGTTCGAACGGAAGCGCGATATTGAGCCCGATGTTGAGCCCCTTGGCTTCCGCCGCCCCCCGGTTGGCCGCCTCCATGATGCCGGGCCCGCCGCCGGTACAGACGATGAAGCGCTTGGCGTCGGAAAGCCCTTTCGACCATTCGGTCAGGCGGCGGGCGAGCTCACGGGCGTCTTCGTAGTAGCGCGACATGGCGAGCCGCCGGCGGGCCGCGGCGACCCCCTGTTTCGCGGCCTGGGCGGCGGCCAGCTCTTTTTGCGCGTTCTCCCGTGAGGCGATGCGGGCCGAGCCGAAGAAGACGATGGTGTCCTGAATCCCCTCGGCCTTGAACCGCGCCGCCGGCTCCAGGTATTCGGCGAGGATGCGCAAGGTGCGGGCATCGGTGCAGGTGAGGAATTCCTCGTCGAGGAAGGCCAACGGCGGGGTCGGTTGGGTGCGGCCCCCACCCCCGCCCTGGGGTTTCTTGGGTGTGGTGCGCTGTGCCATGATCGATCCTCAATTGTTCCAAGCCGGCCGGTGATCCCTGGCCCGGACGGATTAGAACACTTTCCGGTCAAATGGTTCAATTTGTCCGGAGCATGCTCTCGGCCAATAGGTCGGTCACCGGGGCCGCCCCGGCGCCACCGGTCAGGCCTCGCGGCGATGCATTTCGGCCGGCCCCCGGCAACGGTTTTGGGCGCCGCCGGCGGGCCGCGGCACCGGCGTTTCCGCCCGGGTAACCAAATGTTCAGATTCAGCGGCGAATATATGTGGTCGAGGCAGGGAACACTTTGCGGGCGGGCGGCCAGGTATGCTCAGAGAATCGGTTTATAGAGAGGAACACCAGCCGGGTTCCACCATCTTTCGGGAGGGTGAACCGGGCGATTGCGCTTATGTGATCGAACGCGGCATGGTGCGGCTCGAAACCTTGCGGCGGGGACGCAAGATCACCATCGCCAATCTGGGCGAAGGCGAGTTGTTCGGCGAGATGGCGTTGATCGACGGCGAGGTCCGCCCCTCGACCGCGGTGGCCACCGAAGAGACCGTCCTGGTGGTGATCAGCCTCGACCAACTGCGCGAGAAACTCGAGCAGGCCGACCCGCTCTTGACCTTTTTCATGCGCAATATCCTGGATCGCGTGCGGGCCACCCAAAGCCGTCTCCTGGGGGATCCCGAGAGACCCGATATGGACAGGTCCGAGGATGATGCCTTTCTCTATAACGATCGGTCGCTCCCGCGTCACCGTGAACGGGCCATGCGCACCCTCAAGCTCCAGGGAGAAATGAACCAAGCCCTAGAAAGGAAAGAATTCATCCTCCATTTCCAACCGATCCTCGACCTGAAAACGGGAACGACCGCCGGCGTCGAGGCCCTGGTGCGCTGGAATCATCCCGAGCGGGGGCTGCTTTATCCGGCCGACTTCATCGCTTTCGCCGAGGAAAACGGATCGATCATCCCCATAGGTTTATGGGTCCTGGAAAAAGCCTGTAAGACCCTGCACATATTTCAGGCCAAGCTGGATTCCGTCAACGCCGAAGCGCCGCCGCTCTTCATGGCGTTCAACCTGTCATCGCGGCAATTCTCCGATATCGACTTGGTGCGCAACATTTCCGAGATCATCGATTCCACCGGGGTCAACCCCGAGCAGATCAAGTTGGAAATCACCGAGACCCTTCTGATGGACAACCCGGCCCGGGCCGCGGTGACGCTCAACGGCATCAAGGCCATGGGGCTGGAGGTCGCCATCGACGATTTCGGCACCGGATATTCCTCGCTCAGTTATCTCCATCGTTTCCAGATCGATACCTTGAAGATCGACCGCTCCTTCGTGTCCACGGCGACCATGAACGGCGGCTCCATGGAAGTCGTGCGGGCCATTATCGGCCTCGCCCGGAACCTCGGTCTCGACATCGTCGCCGAAGGTATCGAACAGCCCGAGCAGGTGACCCTGTTGCGCGATCTGCAATGCGATTACGGCCAGGGGTACTTTTTTTCCGAGCCCGTCGGCCGCGACCAAATTCTCACCCGTATCGAGTCTGAAAACAGCGTCGTGGAGGCGTCCAACATCACCCCCATCTCCGGCACCTGACCGGCGCCGCGGGCCCTGCTCCCTCGGGGATGAAAAATTTCCTAAAAGTGCTCTATGCGTCGTAGCCCGGGTTGATCCGGTCCAGCATCTTCTTCAGCGACGGCCAGCCGTCGGGGCGGGTTTCCGAGGGCGTCGCGTCATTGGCGAATTGCTGGGCGGTGAATTCCAGCAAGTTCTCGCTGAGCTTCTCGCAGGCGGCATTGGTGGACATGATCTGGATTTGCGTCTTGCAGGCCTTTTCCATGGCGTACATTTCCTTGAACGCCCGGGAGACGGTGGGGGCGCAGACCAAAAGGCCATGATTGCGCAGCACCAGGTAATTCTTGTCGCCGAGATCGCGGACCAGGCGTTCGCGTTCGTCCATGTCCTGGGCCTTGCCCTCGAAGTCGTGATAGGCGACCCGTTTGTAATAGCGGGTCGCCTTCTGGTTCATGGGCAAAATCCCGTCTTGCAGGGTGGCCACGGCCATGCCCGCCACGGTATGGGTGTGCAGCACGCATTTGGCGTCGGGACGCGCCGCGTGGATCGCCGAATGGATGACGAAGCCGGCCGGATTGATGACGTGTTCGGTGTCCTGGACGATGTTGCCGTCGAGGTCCACCTTGACCAGGGCGGACGCCGTGATTTCAGAGAACAGGACGCCATAGGGGTTGAGCAGGAAATGTTCGTCGTTGCCGGGCACCCGCAAGGAGACATGGGTCGCGAACAGGTCGTCCATGTCGAAATGGGCGACCAGCCGGTAACAGGCGGCGAGATCCACCCGGGCCTGCCATTCGGCGTCGGTCATGGTGTCGTCGGCGGGAACCACGCGGGTGAACACCGGGCTTGCGCACATCATCTGCCTCCCTCGGGGCCATGCCCCGGATATTTCCTGCGGTCGCCGACTCTAGAACAAATTCCGGCCAAATTGAACCACTGGGTGGGCCCCATCATGCACCCGGCCCGGCAAGCGGGCCCGCGAAGGCGCCATGGCCGGGCCCGTCAGTTTCCCCGAATCGCGCCCATGACCGCCCTGTGGAGCGGCCGTCCCCGGGTCGCGAGTTCGTCCAGCACGTCGAAATGGTGACGCCCGGGCGTGGGCGGCCGGGCGACCCGCAAGCCGGCGCCTTCCCAGGCCTCGGCGAGTTCCCTGGTATGGCGCTTGAATTCGGTGCACTCATTGCCGCCGATGGTGATGATGAGCCGCCCTTGGGGGTTGGCTGGCCGCAGCCCGATGGGCGAAAAATCCTCGACCTCGGCCGCGTCGATGCCCAGGTCCCGGTGCTGGCGGCAAATCGTCAGGGGCTCTAGGTCGTAGAGGCCGGAGATGCAGGTCGCGCTCTTGATGGCGTCTGTGGGCAGCCCGTAGGCGCGCCAGTCGGTCGCCATCATCATCGCCGCCAGATGGCCGCCTGCGGAATGTCCCCCCACATGGACCCGGGTGGGATCGAAGCGCAGGCCGCGCGGGTAGTTCAACAACCAATGCAACGCCCGGCGGCAGGACTCCACGGTGCCGCGTAGCCGCGCATCGGTCGCGTAAGGGTAGCCGACGGCGGCGAAGTTTACCCCGGCGTCGAGAAAGGCCGGCGCGAGATAGCTGAACATGCCCTTGTCCCGGCTCTTCCAATAGCCGCCGTGGAAGAACAAGAACAGCGGCGCGAAATCGTCGGCCACCGGAAAGTAGTCGAGCCGTTCGCGGTCATGGATTCCATAGACCAAATCGAGAAGCCGCGGCCGGTTGGCGAGAATGTCGGCATTGATCTCCGCGACCCGCGCTTCCCGCGCCGCCCGGGGTGCCATGAGCTCGGGTTCACGGATGCTGCCGGCGTATTCAAGCTCTAGGGACGGGAGATCGTAATCGCGGAAAACCAGGGTCATGGGGACTCTCTCGGCGGGTTCGGGACGGCGGCGATGGTGGCCTTTGAAGGACGGCGCTGTCAAGCGATGGCAAGGCCCTTGAAGGGGCTATGTTATTAATATATGAAAACATGTTCATGTATTAAAATTTGGATGCTCCATGGCCCTCACCAATGATCAAACCGTGGAAATCGCCGAGATATTCCGGCTCATGGGCGATCCCACGCGTCTCAGGATTCTCATCTATTGTCTCGACGGGCCGGTGGCGGTGGGCGATCTCGCACAGGCGACCGGCGCCTCGCCATCGCTGGTCAGCCATCATCTGCGCCTACTGCGGGCGGCCAGGATCCTCCGTGCCGAACGGCGTGGAAAGAAGGTCTATTACGACGCCGCCGACGACCATATCCGCACCGTGGTGGGCGACATGATCGACCACGTCGCCGAGCCCGCCGAAGACGGCGAGGATTGAATGGCCGCCGATCGTCTCGATGACGGCTGCTGTGAAACCGGGCCCGCCGTGGAAGCGGGATTCCGGCGCGTGCTGTGGGCCGCCCTGGCCATCAACTTCACCATGTTCCTGATCGAGGGTTCGGCGGGGATCGGCTCGGGGTCGGTTTCCCTCCAGGCCGACGCCCTGGATTTTTTGGGCGATTCGGCGAATTACGCGATTTCCCTTTTCGTGCTGGGATTGGGCGCGCGTTGGCGCACCGGCGCCGCGCTCTCCAAGGGCATCGCCATGGGGGCGTTCGGCCTTTGGGTGATCGGCGCCACCCTCTGGTCGCTGGTTTACCAGGGCCACCCCTCGGCCCTGGTGATGGGGTCGGTCGGCATGCTCGCGCTGGCCGCTAACCTGGTCGCGGCCTTCCTGCTCTACCGCTACCGCCAGGGCGACGCCAACATGCGTTCGGTCTGGCTGTGCACGCGCAACGACGCCATCGGCAACCTGGCGGTGGTGGCGGCGGCCTCGGGCGTGTTTGCCACCGGCAGCAACTGGCCCGATCTCGCCGTCGCCGCCATCATGGCGGGCCTGGCGCTCTATGCCTCGGTCCTGGTGATCGCCCACGCCAGCCGTGAATGGCGGGGTGCCGGCGCGGGCGGGGCGTAAGCCGCCCCATGGACGGTTGCCCTCCGCCGTCCCGCCCGCTACAACCAATGTGCCCGCGGCCCGGGGCCGCGCCGCACTTGCCGCCGCTTTGGGGATCGCTTTGAGGATGGCCATGAACCGGCGTCAGATCGTGATTTTCTCGGCTGGCATCCTCGCCTGCGTTCTCGTCGCCTGGGCGCTGGCTTTCCTGGTCAAGGGGAGGAGGGCGACGATGCCCATTCGCGGGCCGGTCATCATGTTGACCGCGGCCGCCGATATCGGCGGCCCGTTCAGGCTCACCGATCACACCGGCAAGCGCGTCACCGACGCCGATTTCCGGGGCCGGTTCATGCTGCTCTATTTCGGCTACACCTTCTGTCCCGATGTCTGCCCGGCGGATTTGCAAACCATGGGCCGCGCCTTGGATATCCTGGCCGCCAAGGGCGAGGTGATCACCCCGGTGTTTATAACCGTGGACCCGGAACGCGACAGCCCCGCGGTCCTCAAGAAATACGTCGCCGCCTTTCATCCCCGCATGGTCGGCCTGACCGGCCCCGCCGCCGCAATCAAAGCCGCCGCCAAGGCTTATAAGGTCTATTATCGCGCGCAGCCCGGCGCCAAGCCGGGAGACACGAAAATCCTCATGGACCATACCTCGTTCATCTACCTGGTCGGGCCCGACGGCAAGGCGGTGGCGGCGTTTCGCGGCGGCACCCGGCCCGAGGTGCTGGCCAAGGAACTGGCCCGCCTGACCGGTTGATCCACCAGAGCACTATCGGGGCGAAAAACGGGCCGGGAAAACCCCGGCCCAAAGGCGTCCTTGCCCTGACCTTTAACGGCGGTTGCCGAAAAGGTGGAGCAGCATCATCATCAGGTTGATGAAATCGAGATACAGGCGTAAGGCGCCCATGACGGCGAGCTTGCCGCTGGTCTCGTAATCGTGCAACTCCGAGTATTCGTTCTTGATCTTCTGGGTGTCGTAAGCGGTGAGCCCGGCGAAGACCAGCACGCCGATCACAGAGATGGCGAATTGCATGGCGGAGCTTTGCATGAACAGATTGACCACGCCGGCGATGATGATGCCGATCAGCCCCATGAACAGGAAGGAACCCCAGCCGGAAATATCGCGCTTGGTGGTGTAGCCATAAAGGCTGAGCGCGCCGAAGGCGGCCGCCGTGATGAAGAACACCCGGGCGATGGATTCCCCGGTGTAGATCAGGAAAATGGTGGAAAGCGACAGCCCCATCACCGCCGCGAACAGCCAGAACAGCGCCTGGCTCGCGAACAGCGACAGGCGGTGGATGCCGAAACTCAGCACCATCACGAAAGCCAGCGGCGCCAGCATCACCACCCACATAAGCGGCGTGCCGAAAATGGCGTTCATCAAGGCGGGCGAACTGGAGGCCGCCATGGCGACGATGCCCGTGAGGGCCACGCCGGAAGCCATGTAATTGTAAACCCTGAGCATGTGCGCGCGCAGGCCGGTGTCGATCTGGGCGGCCTCCGCCTGGCTGCGGGTCATGGTGCGTCTATCGGGACTAAGCATAGGAATTCCTCGATTAGTGTGAATACCGGCCGGGCGCGCAATCTCGCGCCCTATTAGGGCAACAATATGTCATTGAATGACAGGTTTTCAAGGGGTTGCGGGGGCTAAAAAGAAACCTAGCGCGGCCAGCGCCAAAAGCCCCCAGGCCAGCCATAGGCCCAGTCTTTCACGGCTCTCGACCGGGTCTATGGCGCGCCGCACCTCGACCGTGGCGGCCACCGCGAGACCGGTGCCGACCGCCACGAAAGGCGGCACCAAGGCGGAAAGATATTCCAGGGCGACCTTTTCGTCGCTCCCGTCCCCTGGCGAAAAGCCCTCGGTCGGGCCGCCGGCGCCCAGCACCGTGAGCACCGGCCCCAGCCAGGCCACCACCGCTCCCGCCGCCGCCGTCACCACCGCCCAGCGCAGGATCTGCCGGCGGCCGATCTGCCGCGCGCGGATCGGGGCAAGGTCCGGATCCTCGAATTCCGACGGCACCTTAGAGTCTCCTCAGCACCGGGGCGGGTTTCTGGGCCAGCGCCCGCCAGGTGCCGGCAAAGCCCAGGACCACCACGCCACCCGCCGCCGCCACCAAGACCGCCGCGGCCGGTCCCGGCAGGATCACCCAGTCCGCGTCCATGATGAAGCTCAGGATGAAATAGCCCGCCAGCGAGCCGGCGACCGCCGCCACCAGCCCGGCCGCCGCGCCGGCGATCCCGTATTCGATGAGATAGGCCACGCAGAGGTCGCGGCGGCGCACGCCGGTCACCTTGAGGATGACCGCGTCCCGCGTGCGTTCCCTCAAGCCCGCGGCCAGGGCCCCGGCGAGAACCAGGATTCCGGCGATCAGCGCCAGCGCCGCGACAGCGCGGGCGGCGGCGGCGATATTGTCGAGCGCGTCCATGATCGCGGCGAGCGCTTCACGGACGCTGATGGCGGTGATGTTGGCGAAACGGTCGGTGACGGCGCGGATCACCGCCTCTTCGGCCCGGGGCAGCGCCTCCACCGTGGCGATGAAGGTCTGGGGCGCGTCTTCCAATACGCCGGGGGAAAAGATGATGACGAAGTTGAGGCCCAGGGTCGACCAGTCGACGCGCCGTGTATTGGCGATCCGCCCGGTGATTTCCCGGCCGAGCACGTTGACGGTCAGGGTGTCGCCGACGCCGATGCCGAGCCCCCGGGCGATCCGCGCGTCGAGGGAGATCAGCGCAGGGCCCTTGTAGCCGGCGGCCCACCATCGGCCCGAGACGATTTTCGTGCCCTCGGGCCGGGCGCCCATATAGGTGAGCCCGCGGTCGCCCCGCACCGCCCAACGGGCGCCGTGCGCGACGCGCGTGGTCTCAACCGGCTTACCGCCGACCTTGACGATGCGCCCGCGCATGGTCGGCACGCTCTTGATCCGGCCGGCCCCGGGCACGCCCCTGACGGCGGCCTCGAAGCCCGCCACCTGGCCGGGCTGGATATCGATGAAATAGAAAGCCGGCGCGTTGGCCGGGATGCGCTCGGCGATCTGGCGGCGCAGGTTGCCTTCCACCTGGACCAGGGCCACGAACACCGTCAGGCCGACGCCGAGGGCGACGATGATGGGCCGGGCCGGCGCGCCGGGCCGGTGGATATTGGCCAGGGCCAGGGAAAGCCTGGGCCGGCGCACCGCGGCCCGGGCCAGGCGCCTGGCGGCGGCGCCGGCAAGGCGGGAAATCCCCTTGGCCAGGCCCAGGAAAAGGAGAAACGCCATTGCCGTGCCGGCCATGAACCAGAGCGCGAAGGCGGGCCTGACAGAGGTGGCGAGGGCGAGCCCGACGATCGCCGCCAGGGCCAGGGCGAGCCCAATGATGACGGCGGCGGGGGGGCGAAAACGCGGGCGCGCGACGAGCCCCCGGAAAAGCTCGGCGGCGGTGACCTCCCGGGCCCGGGCCAGGGGCCACAGCGTGAACAGGACCGCCACCGCGATGCCGTAACCGGCGGCCACCATGAGCGGCCCGGGGTAAACCGCGATCCTGGGGATGACCGGCAGGAAGGCGGCGAGCCCGGGCGCGCCCAGGGCCGGCAAGCCGGCGCCGACGATCAGCCCCAGGCCGATCCCCATGAGGGCGACAACGCCCACCTCGAGGGCGAACATGGCGAAGATGAACCCGCCGGTGGCGCCCAGGCATTTGAGGGTGGCGATGGTCTCCCGCTTGCCTTCAAGATACCCCGTCACCGCCCCGGCGACACCGATGCCGCCAATCAAAAGCGCCGCCAGCCCGACCAGGGTGAAGAACAACGCCGCGCGGTCGATATGCCGGCGCAAGTGGGGCGTCGCCGCCCGGGTGTTGCGGACCCGCCAGCCGGCGTTGGGAAAGGCCCGGGTCAAATCCGCCTGGAGGGCCACCACATCGGTGCCGGGCGCGGTGGCGAGGCGGGTGTGGAAGCGGATCAGGCTGCCGGGCTGGACCAGGCCGGTGGCGTCGAGTGCGCGATCGCTGATCAAGACCCGGGGGCCCAGCTTAAAACGTCCCGAGCTCTGGTCGGGTTCGCGCAGGAGAACGGCCTTGATCCGGAAGTCGGCGCCGCCGATGCGGAATTTGCCGCCGCGCGCCAACCCCAGGCGGGCCAGCAGGCCGCGCCCGACGACGGCCCCGAAGGCGCCGTCGGCATCCCGGGCCAAGGCCGCGTTCAGGCGCATGGGCGGGTCGGTGACCACCGTGCCGTAAAGCGGATAGGCCCGGTCCACCGCTTTCAATTCCACCAGGGTCCAGTCGCGCGTCGCCGGATTTGGCGCGGCTTTCCCCGCGGGCCGTGCCATGGACCGCATGCGCACCGCCGCCGATACCCGTCCCCGGGCCTTGAGCCAGGCGAGGTGCGCCGCGCTTGGCCGCCGGTGGGTGAGGCGAATATCGAGATCGCCGCCCAGCAGGGCCTGGGCGTCGCGCTCGAGGCCTTCGCCGATGGCGGCGGTGAACGAGCCGATCCCGGCGACGGCGGCGACGCCCAAGGCGAGGCAGGCGATCATCACCCGGAAGCTCTTGATGCTGCCGCGCAGGTCACGGAGGGCGAGGCGGGCGGCGGTGCCCGGCAACGGGGCGGGGGTTCGGCCCGGGGCGCCCTCGTGGTCTCTCACCTGGTCTTTCACCTGGTCTTTCACTGGGGCACTCATGGCGGGTCCGCCTCGCCCGGCGCATGGATGCGTCCGTCGTTCATGGTGAGGATGCGGGAGCAGCGGACCGCCAGGTCCTGGTCGTGGGTGATCAGAAGGAGGGTGGCGCCGGTCTCCGCCCGCAGGGAAAACAGCGTCTCGATTACCTGGGCGCCGGTCGCCCGGTCGAGGTTGCCGGTGGGTTCGTCGGCGAGAATCAGGTCGGGCCGGGGGGCGAACGCCCGGGCGAGGGCGACACGTTGCTGTTCGCCGCCGGAAAGCTCGGCCGGGTAATGGCCCACCCGCGCCGCCAGGCCCACCCGGCCAAGGGCGTTGCGGGCGCATCCGAAGGGATCGTCGTGACCGCCGAGCTCCAGCGGCACGGCCACGTTTTCCAGTGCCGTCATGGCCTCGATCAGGTGAAAGGACTGGAAGACAATGCCCACGTGGCGGCGGCGGAAGAGCGCCAGGGCATCCTCGTCGAGGTCTTGGATATCGCACCCGCCGACGGCAACCCGGCCGCTGGATGGGCGTTCCAATC
>Ga0114950_10001888_pt1 | contig 16029 bp, 15 predicted proteins | sample N075metaG_FD_83503 | JGI IMG/M metagenome (GOLD analysis project Ga0114950, IMG submission 83503) | Deep subsurface microbial communities from Kermadec Trench to uncover new lineages of life (NeLLi) - N075 metaG | ecosystem: Environmental > Aquatic > Marine > Ocean trench > Sediment | place... | reverse complement strand
GCGTTGTTGATCAGCACCCCGATGTCGAGGTCTCGCACGGCGTCTGCCACACGATCGGCGCCAGTCGGCAGCGACAGATCCGCGACGACAACACGCGTCGATACATTGTGTCGCTTCTCGAGGTCGGCGGCGACTTCCTGCAGACGGTCCTCGCGCCGCGCAGTCAGCACGACCGACAAACCCTCTCGCGCCAGGGCGCGCGCAAATTCAGCACCGATCCCAGAGGAAGCGCCGGTCACGAGCCCCCATCCTCCGTAGCGTTCGCGCAGCGACTTCGGCGGAGCGTGGAAATGATCTTGCGAGTTCCACATCGCAAGCGCGAGCAGCGCGAAGGGAATGGCCGGCAGCAACCCGAGCACCCAGCCCGTCAGGCCACCGTATGCCAGAATCGACCACGTCCACATCCCGAAGGCGACCTGGCCCAGATAGAGCGCACCCCAGAAACTCATCCAGGCGCATCGCCGTCGAAAGCCGTACACGGCCGCGCCGTACACGAACCAGTGCGGGATGGCCATGACCTTCGCCGCCCAACCCGAGAACAGGATGCCGAACCAGACTTCCTTGTCTTCGGCCACGGGCTTCCAGAAGATGTCCCACGGCAGATAGACGAAGGTCATGAAGCCGCAGAACACCATCACGGCGTTCATCCACGAGGGTCTACCGCGGAAGATGTCGCGCAACCAGTCTCGCATCGGGCCCCCGTCTGCTGAATGGGCAGAAGCGGCTGACCGGGCCAAGCGGCCCGGTCGGCACAACCACGCCGCAGACTCTACCCGATCGACGCACCCGTCTGCGCGAGGGGTTTCGGCTCCAGCGGCGGCGCGAGCGCAAGCTGCTGGGGAAGCGAGTCGCCCGGCCCGGGGGGCTCGCGCGGTCGTCCTGGTCGTCCCAGTTGTCCTAGTGGTCCCAGTCGTCCCCGTAGTCGATCGTGATCTCGTGACCCGGTTGGATGTTCCGCACGGCGTAGAGCGACGCTCCGCGGAACTCGGCATTCGGGATCCGCGCGTGATTCAGGAAGCGCAGCTCGTTCTTGCCGCGAATCCCCACCGTACGTCCGTCCTCTTCGAGTACCCACAACACGTGCGTGCCGTTGCGCCTGGTCTCGCTGCCCTCGAAATCGCCAATGCGAGCGCCGAGGCGAATTCGTCGACGCGCAAACACCCCGCGTCCGTGAATGGGACTGGTGCCAACCGCGATACGAGACATCACAGACCTTTGACTCCGGGGCTCAGAAGCGGTCGGCGGGCCAGAACACCATCCCGTCGAGTGGAAGAATCCGTTCCAGAAATTGGCTCGCCTCTTCTCCCGGAAAGCGAGTGGTGCCGAGCCGGCGCGCCAGCGCATCCGCATCCAGACAGCGAAGCATGGCCGATGGATCTTCCACCGGGTGAGAAGCTACGCCGCGCTGCTCCAGCGCGACGGTCAGGTTGATGTCGTCGAATGCGGGCAGGATGGCAAAGGACCGCAGCGCGCGCGATGACTTGCCGGGCGGCGCGAGCGGGTCTGGGTCTCGCGCCTGCATCAGGTCGACGAGGAGCGCTGCAAGTGCCTCGGAACCGCGGTCGGAACGGCCGAGTTCCGTTACCTGGAACACATCCTCGAGCAGGGCGGCACGCGCGTAGGCGACGATCGTCCCCTCGGCTCGAGCCACCTTGAACTCCTCGGCTGGGTTGCCCGCCATCTCGAGAGTCGCCTCCCAAAGCGCGTCGTCGCGCACGGTGGTTCCCGTGCGTCCAGACGAGTACCCGCGATGGATCTCGCGAATCGCCGGCATGTCTTCCTCCGGCCGAAGCGTCTCGATCGAAATCGCCGAGTTGGAAGCCGCGCTGGAACTCGCGGCCGCCGAAGCATCGGCACACCGCAACACCGTTCGGTGACTCTTGAAACGGTTCCAGCCGTAGCGCTGATAGAACGACTCCCTGGCCGCAAAGAGCAGCGAGAGCTCCATCCCTCGGCTCAGCATGTCCTTCACCGCGGCCTCGAGCACCGAGCTGGCGAGGCCCGAGCTGGCGAGCACCGAGCTGGCGAGGCCCGAGCTTCGCCATTCCGGGTGCGTGAACACGCTCCCGATGCCGCCCGTCGGTACGTCGTGATCCAGCACGCGCACGAGACGGGGGAAGATCTGCACGCAACAAAGCAGCCGGGATCCCTCGCAGGCGAGCCAGACGTTGTCGTCGCGGTAGGCCGGGTCGATCTCGATATAGCGCCGAAAGAAGTCCTTGCCGCGCCACCCGTCCGGCAGTTCCCAAAAGTCCAAGAGCTCCAAGAGCAGCTCTCGCTCGTCCTCTAAGAGGGTGCGGATCTCCATCGCCGAGCCAGTATACTCCCGCCGTGTCCGACGCTCGCGCGATCTACAAGCAGGGGTTCGCCCACTTCGCAAAGGGCGAACACGGCGAAGCCATCCGTCTCTACCGCCAGGCCATCGAGGCCGACGGGCAACTCCCGATCGCGTGGAACGGTCTCTCCATGGCGCTGGCCCAGAGCGGCGACCTGGACGGCGCCATCGAGGCCGCCAAGAAGCTCATCGAACTGGAGCCCGACGACCCGCTCAGCCACACCAATCTCTCTCGCTTCTACCAGCAAAAGGGCTTGATCCCCGAGGCCGAGGACGAAAAGGCCCTGGCGATGAGCCTCCAGATGAAACGCCAATAGCCGCGTCAGGAAGACTCATGTCCGCCCCCAAATCCTTCCAGCTGTCCTCCGAAATTCACGACTACCTCGTGGCCCACGGCTCGCCGCCCGACGCCATCGCGGCCGAACTGATAGCCGAAACGCAGAAACTCGGCGGCATCTCGGTAATGCAGGTCGCGCCCGAGCAGGGATCCTTCATGACCCTGCTCGCGCGCTCGCTGGGCGTTCGAGACGCTATCGAAATCGGCACCTTCACGGGCTACTCGGCACTCTGCATCGCGCGCGGACTCCCCGACGATGGATTGCTGCTGTGTTGCGACGTGAGCGAAGAGTGGACCTCGGTCGGACGCCCCTTCTGGGAAAAGGCCGGCGTGGCGCACAAGATCGACCTGCGCATCGCCCCCGCCAGCGAGACGCTTCGGTCCTTACCGCGCACGCCGCACTTCGGCCTCGCATTCATCGACGCGGACAAGCCCTCCTACGAAAGCTACTTCGAAGAACTCCTGCCGCGAATGAAACCCAACGGTGTCATGCTGATCGACAACGTGCTGTGGAGCGGCGCCGTGATCGATCCTGAAGCCCAGGACGAAAACACTCGAGCGATCCGCGCCTTCAACGACAAGGTGGCCGCAGACGATCGCGTCGAGTGCGCCATGCTCCCCATCGCAGACGGCCTCAGCTTCATCCGGGTCAGGTAGAAGCCCGCAGGTTCAAGCCGGCAGGTAGAAGCCCGCTAGGACGCTTCCGAAGCTCCCCGGAGCCAGCGCGCTCCGCACTCCGCAACGAAGCGTCCGTGTGCGCGAGCCGCACTCAGATGCTCCACCGTCGGCCCCACCGCACCGTCGCGAGGGCTCGTCCACGCCACCGGGCCCCAGTGACACCCCGCCTGGCCAAAGCCCTCGAGCCGGTTGTGCATCGGCACCAACAGCATGCCGTGTTCCGCCAACGTCGCCAGCATGGACAACAGCGTCAGCTCCGCACCCCCGCGCGCGCCCATCCCCCCGCTCACGAACGCAGCACCGACCTTCGCGACGAGCTTGCCCTGCATCCAAAGCGCCGACGTCCGCTCCAAGAACACACTCATCGACGACTCGATGCCGCCCATGTGAATGCCAGATCCCAGGATGACCACGTCGGCCGACAACAAGTCCTCGTCCGTCGCATCGGCGGCGCTCCGCAACACGACATCGCCGCCCGCCTCAGCCGCCCCCTCCGCACAAGCCTCGGCCATCAGTTGGGTCCGACCCGTCGCGGAAGCAAAAACGATCAGCACCTGCATGCGGAAACACTAGCGGCAATCGTCCCGCCCCGGCCCCAACACAGCACCCGACCCCTAGCGGGTTGCTGAAGAACCCGCCGCTCCGCGAAACCAATCGAGCACCGCCGCAAAGTCCGCAGGGTCGGGCGCCTCAGCGGAAATCTCGTCAACGCTGGCAACGGCCGCGTGCAGCATGTGGCGCTCGGCCCGCATGCCGTCTCTCCCCGGGCCAGCCTCGGCGAGACCCCCGTCCCCCGGCTCGAGGCGACCCCCATAGGTCGCATCTCCAACAATGGGATGGCCGAGATGGGCCAAGGTCGCGCGGACCTGGTGCAGGAAGCCAGTGCGCGGACGCACCTCCACGAGCGTCGCGCCGGTCAACACTTCGATCGGCCTCACCCGCTGTTGAACCCGCCACACTCCGGCGCCGGCCTCTGCCAGTTGCGTTTGCTCCGCCACCACCCGCACGCGCGCGGGTCGGTGCTGTGCCACCGCAAGCCCCACCTCCATCTCGAGGTTGTCTGTGAACTCACCCCAGACGATGGCGCGATACACCTTCTCCACGCGGTGCTCGCGAAAGGCGCCGCGCAGCCGCCCCCAGACACGGGCGTTGGTCGCCAGCAGCAGCACGCCCGAGGTATCGACATCGAGCCGATGCACCACGCCACTGCGCAACCCCGCCTCGCCCACGCCCTGCACTTCCGGCTGGCGCGCCGCGAGCGCGTTCAAGACCGTACCGGTCTCTCCCTCGTGCAAGGGGTGAACGGCCATCCCCGCCGGCTTGTCGACCGCCAACCAACCGGGCCCGCTCGCCAGCACGCTCAGTGGCAGGTCGGGCTGCGGGATGACCTGGGCGAGCGCCGGCGGGCGGATCTCCACTACCCGCAACCGATCGCCGGCCGCTACCGGGTCACCCTTGTTCTCCAGCTGGGCCGCGCACCGATTCAGTGAGATGGCCCCGCGGGCCAGCAGCTGTCGGACGTGCCGCCTCGAAACTCCCAACAGCGTGGCGAGAACCCGGTCGAGCCGACCCCCAGCGAACTCGGCGGGAACCTCCAGCTCGCGGGGCGGACTCCGGCGCTCGGCCAAATCCCCCGATTGCGGCGACTTGGAGAGCGGGTGCTCCTCTCCGGAGAGCTCGCTGGGTGACATCCGCCGAGTCTACCGGCCGCTAGCAGGTTGCTGAAGAGCCCCGGACCGCGTCTGCGCGGCAGCAGGCCCGCGCGCCGGCGCGGCGCACGCTCGCCCTGGCCCTCAGCGGCCTCCCGCGCGGTCGACAAGGCTGGATGCCCCGGTGTAACCTGCCCCGCGATGGACTTCGGCAAGAGCCGCACGATCGGACACGCGTTTGCGGGGCGCCCGCTGAGGCAGACCCCCAGCAGCGCGCTCCGGGAGATTATCCGGATTACGGGCCCGCGGCCCGAATCCGGCCCTGCCTAAACTCGCCGAGCCAGGTTCACAAGGCCGCGGGGACCCCCCGATCCCGGCGGCCTTTGGCAATTTTGGACCTGGGCTCCGTGGACCTGGATTCAGGGCTCCGCTGAATTCAGAGGTGTGACATGAAGAATTCCGCCAACCAGCCCCAGCACGTCGCGATCATGGACACGACGCTCCGCGACGGCGAGCAGACGCCGAACATCGCCTATTCGCCAGCCGAGAAGCTGCAACTCGCCAAACTGCTGCTGCAGGAGGTCGAGGTCGACCGAATTGAGATCGCCTCCACCCGGGTGTCCGAGGGCGAGCGCGAGGCGGCCCGAATGATCTGTGACTGGGCGCGCAAAGCGCGCTGCCCCCAGCGCATCGAAGTGCTGGGCTACTGCGACGGCAACAAGTCGGTCGACTGGCTCGCCAGCGTGGGGGGCAAGACGCTCAATCTGCTGACGAAGGGCTCCGAGCGCCACTGCCGCGAGCAGCTGAGGCAGAGCCCCGAAGAGCACCGCAAAGCCGTCAAGCAAACCATCCGCAACGCCCGTCGGCGTCGCATGGTGGTGAACGTCTACCTCGAGGACTGGTCGAACGGCGTGCGCGACTCCTTCGACTACGTGTTCGCAATGGTTGAGCTCCTGCGAGAGCTTCGCGTCGCGCGCATCTTCCTCGCAGACACCCTCGGCGTGTTCTCACCCGAGGAGACGGCCCGCTATGTCGGATTGATGACCTCGACCTGGCCGGCGGTCGACTTCGAATTTCACGCCCACAACGACTACAGTCTCGCCACCGCGAACTGCCTCGCCGCACTCCGCGAGGGCGTTCGGGGCCTTCACACCAGCGTCAACGGGATGGGCGAGCGCGCGGGAAACACCAAGCTCGCAGAGGTAGTCGCCGCGGTGCACGATCACACCGACATGCGCACGGGCGTGAACGAGGCGCGCCTGACCTCGATCTCGCAGCTGGTCGAGACCTTCAGCGGCAAGGAGATCGCGTTCAACTCACCGATCGTGGGTCGCGACGTCTTCACTCAAACTGCCGGCATTCACGCGGACGGTGATGCGAAGGGCGATCTCTACGCCAGCCGCCTCGCCCCGGCGCGCTTCGGGCGCTCGCGTCGCTACGCTCTCGGCAAGCTCTCCGGCAAGGCTTCGCTCGACCACAACCTGGAGTCGCTGGGCATCGACCTCGATCTCGCCGAACGCGAGCTCGTGCTCAAGCGCATCATCGAATTGGGAGACCGCAAGAACACCATCACGCCCGAGGATCTCCCCTATATCATCGCCGAGGTACTGAAGTCTCCCGATGAACAGCTCGTTCGGGTGGAGACCTATCACGTAATGGTGGGTGGAGACGAAGAACCCAAGGCGGCGGTCAAACTCTCCTATGGCGGGACGGTGGAAGAAGCCGAAGCCACCGGATACGGCGGCTACGACGCCTTCATGAACGCCGTTCGCAAAGCCGCGCTGCGTTTCAAGATCGAGGTCCCCCGCCTGGCCGACTACCGCGTCCGCATCCCACCGGGTGGCCGCAGTACGGCGCTGGTCGAAACCATGATCTCGTGGCGTCGAGAGGGCGATGTGCGCCCCACCCCCGACTCGGAGACCTTCTCCACGATCGGCGTCGATTCGGATCAGCTCGGCGCCGCCGTGATCGCGACCGAGAAGATGCTGAACGCCGTGGTTCCCCGGCGGCGCACCCCAGCAGCCAAAGCCGCGAAAACACATAAGACGTCGAAGGCACCTCAACCCGGCAAGGGCAGCGGCGAGCCCTCGGGGCGCTAGCGATGTCGACTCCGGCACTCGCCCCCCTTCGCCTCGGCGGTTGCTTGCGTGGGGCGTTGCTGTGGGGTGCGTTGCTCTCACTGGTGGGTTGCCAAAGCGGGCAGCAGAAGCGCATCGAAGCGGTCTACGGGCCGACCGAGAGCATTCTGGAGGTGGTTGCGGTGCTGCGCCGTCACGTCGATGACGACACCTACCGCTTCGCTCCGGCGCCCGACTTCACCGGCCGCAACGTGTACCGGTCCAGCTTGCTGCGGCTCGAAAACCTCGAGCGCGTGCACGCCGACGCGCTCCGCACGGGACACATGGATGCCGTGATCCAGTTCGCCAAGGCGCGCTCACTCGAGCGCTTGCGCGCCTTCGACCTCGCGGCCGAGCACTACCGGTCGGTCGCCGAACAGAGCGCGACGCTGCGCCACGAGGCCATCCGCAGCGCGCGCACCTGCGAAGAGATCCACTCCGCCCGGCAGCTCGGGTTCGAGCTGCGCGATCCGCTGGCCAGCCCAACCCCTTCGAATGAGCAGGCTGAGCAGGACGGGCCATCGCCCAGCCGGGGTCAGGGTCCGCTGCCGCTCGACCCCGACGCCGCCATCGCGAGTCTCGACGAGCGAGCCGCGCGGCTCTCCGCTCTCTTCGAACTCGAGGTCGAGCGCCACTACGCCTTCGTCATTCGCGAAGAGCTCGAGCACAACGACGTCGTGCGAGCGAAGTATTTCGTCGCCATGCGCCACGCCCTGCCCGACGGTCAGATTCGCGCCGTGGCAGAACTGCAGCGACTGATCGTTCGCCACGCCGCCAGCAAGAACCTCAACCGGCACATGCTCGATCTCGCCGACCTCTACGCCACCCTCGCCGACGAGTACACCCAGGCCAGGGCTCCCCAGAGCTTGAACTTCGATCCTGCGAAATTTCAGGAACTGGTGGACGCGGCCTCTCAGATTTATCAGAGTGTGGCAACCGAAGACGGCACTCCGGAGAAGCTCGAGGCATCCCGGCGCTTCGAGGCCTTCCTGGCCTTTACTCTCAAGGTGGACCGTGACCGTTTCACACGATAGACAGTCCCAAGCGAAGGCCAGCTCGCTACCGCTTCGAGCGGGACTTCGACCGGTCGGGTTGGCGCTACTGGTACTGCCAGCCCTGTTGGCACTACCGGCCTGCAGCACACACGTCCCCCAGACCCGGGCCGTGTTCGATCCGGTTCCGCTCGCAACTCGTCCGCTGGCGACGCGCGGCGACCGCGCCGCCGCCGCTTTGATGGAAGCCGCGCTGGGCAACAACGCACTCGAGATGAAGATCGCTCTCGAGCAGGTCAAGATGACCGAGCCCAAGTTCGCATCTCTCGCGCAAGATGTCGTCAACACGACGCTCGACGACCCGATCGCCTACCGCGCCGCAGCCCAGCAACTCCTGGACAAGGGCGACCTGCATCCCCTGCTGGAGAGTCGACTGGAAGAAGAAGTCGCGGACGATCCCGTCGCGCTGGCGAAGAAGCGCGTCTTCGACCACCGCCACGCGTTGTTTGCGCAAGCCTTCAACGCGCTGGTCGAGCCGGTGGGGACCTCGCTGGTAACCGGCCTCGCTATCGTCCCGTACAAGCTTGCGCTCAGCGCCGCCGCCTTTGGCATGGCCTTGTGGGAGGCCGACCCGCTGACACTTCCAGAACGTCAGGCGCTCTCCCACCGCAAGCGATTCATCAAGCAGCATCCCGACGCAGAGAACGCCGAAGAAATTCGCGAGCAGATCGCGAAGGCGGAGGTCGAGCTCTCCAAGACCCGCGAACGTCACTACCTCTACTCCGCGCGGATCGCGCTGGACAACGACCAGCCCCTGCTCGCCGAACTCTACGCCGCGCGCGCGCTGGGAGAGACGCCCGAGCATCAACGCGCACAGGCGCTGCGCGAGCTTGCGCAGCAACGGCTGGCCAACACTCGCAGCCGGCGCCAGGGCAGCGTTCTGTGGCACGCCGAGCCGCCCGACGACCTCGCCATCAGACCCGAGTTGCTGGTGTCGCAAACCCTCGACCCGGTGCTCGAAGCCAGCCTCTCGAGCCTGGCGCTGTTTTCGCCCAACGCCGTGCAACACGCCGCAGAAGCCCTGCTACTCCCGAACTCCGACCTCGTTGGCGCCGCTCACTTGCTGCGCCAAGCAGACCCAGACGGCGAACTGGCGGACGAGGCCGACTTCATCGAGGCAATCGGCGAGTACGAGTCCGGCTTCGAAAAGCGGAGCTGGAACAGCTTCGACAGTCTGGCCCGTCGCGACCCCGTGGACTCGAACATGGCTCGCCACGCCGCGGCGCTTCTCCGCAACCCACAGCAGAACCCCTGGGGCTCCTTCCTCCACGAGAAGGCGCGCAGCCGTAGCCGCTTCTGGAACCATCACCTCTTCGGAAACAGCCTGCAGGTTCGGCGCTTCAAGTCACTCCCCATGGCGACGGGCTATCTGCTGGCGGTGCCCCGCGTCGCACGGGCGGTTCTCACTGCACCCATGCGCGCGGTCGCTCAGGCCGGCGGTAACTCTCCAACTTTCAAAAGAGGGATGGCGATCGCGGGATATCAGTATCTCGAACGCTACCCGCACGGCGTCCACAAAGACGAGCTCGTGCGCTGGCTCTACTCCTTCGAGGAAAAGCGAGAGAACTGGCGCGCGGCCCTGCGCCTGGCGGACGCGCAGCCCGACTTCGACTCCGAGCGTCGTCAGGAATTGGTCGAGAAGACGGCCAGCCAGCTGATCACGCAAGCGGGCACGGTCAGGCGACGCGACCAGCGCGGAACACTGCTGCGCAGCGTCGCCCGCGACTATCCCGATTCCGACGCCGGACACAGTGCGGGCGAAATCGCCCGCCTGAACGCCGAGGATTCTTGGCCCCAGAAGATTCGTATGACGCGCAGCTTCCTCCAGGAGAACCCCGCCGTGGCGGGATCCACCGGGCTGGGCGTGCGCGCGGCACTCTTGGACGACGACCTCGACAACGGCGAGCTCCACCCGAAGGGCGTGAGCTTTCTCGGCGGGCGCATGATCGAGGTCGCCCTGCTGAATGAATCCGGAGACGAGGACGCGGAGCCCATCGTCATCCGCCGGCAAGTGTCCGAGGAACGCCTGGCGCGCGCCGTCACCATGCTCGACGAGATGTCGATCCACAACGCGCGCATCGACCCCGACTACCGCGTAGACCCGGACGCCCAGCGCGACGTCTTCTTCGAGCGCGCTCGGCTCGGGCTCACCGGCGTCACCGACCGGCGCGCCCTGGCCCAATCAACCTACGTCTACAAGAGCGTGCGAGAACGCTACGGCATCATTCGCAGACGCGAGTCGATACTCCCCTTCGACCTGGTCTTCCGCGGCTCGCTAAGCGATATGAGTCTGGGCGCCTTCCCGAGGTGGCGACAACCGAGACAAACCCCAGACGCCTTCCTCTACCGGAACTAGAACTGCTCCTCACCCTTCTCGAGCCCTCGCCTCCCCGCGAGATCGTCGACAAAGTGCCTGGCGATGCGGCCCGATCGACTCGAGCGACGCAGCGCCCAGCGCAGCGCGTCGGCCCGGACGTCAGCCAGACTCAGCGGCAGCCCGGTCTGCTCGAGGTAGCGCTCGACGATCTCGAGGTAGGTGTCCTGGTTGAAACCAAAGAAGCCCAACACCAAGCCGAAGCGATCCGACAGCGCCAACTTCTCTTCCAGCGCCTCGCCCAGGTGGAGTTCGTTTTGGTCGTCGAGGCGGGCAGCGCGATTGTCCGCCATGGTCTCGGGCAAGAGATGCCGGCGGTTGCTGGTTGCCACGATGCAGACGTTGTCGGGCGGCGCCTCGAGACTCCCCTCGAGCGCGGCCTTCAATTCCCGAAAGCCCGTCTCGTCGGCTCCAAACGAAAGATCATCGCAGAACACCACGAAGCGATAGGCATCCCCCGCAGCGCGGATCGCGCTCAGCAGCGAGGGTAGATGGGCGAGATCCTCTCGCTGGACTTCCACCATCCGCAAACCACGCGTGGCATAACGTGTCAAGATGCCCTTCACGGCTGACGACTTCCCGGTGCCACGCTCGCCGTACAGCAACACGTGGTTGTAGGGCAGCCGCTGCAAGAACTGCTCGATGTTGCCGAGAAATCTGCGCAGAGGTTCGTCGACTCCGAGCAGATCATCGAGATCGAAGTCCGCCGGCTGCTGAATCGGAACCAGTCGGCCCGGTCCGCGGTCTGCATCCCAACGAAAAGCGCTGCTCTGCTCGAAAATTCGCGCATGGGGGGCCGCGCCGGTGAGCGTCAGCAGCGACTCCTCGACAAGAGGAAGAATGCGCTCCAAACGGTCGAACAAATCGCCCATGCGTCCCATGACGCCCAATTGTAGACTGCCCGGAAGCGCTCTGCCCAGCAGCGCGGCGCGCCATCGTCCCCGCACCCGGTGGCTCCGCACTCGAGGACCCACACCCAGGCACTGGAGCGGCCGCGCTTTCGAAGTTCCATCAGAGTTCTACAGGAGGAAGGAAGCGTGAGCGTCGACCCGCCTTCCAACGTCGGCCTGTGCGCAGACTGCCAGTTCGCCAACGTGCAGCGAAGTGAGCGAGGCAGCGAGTTCTGGCGCTGCCGTCGGGCTGACACCGACGAGCGTTTTGCCCGCTATCCCCCGCTTCCCATCCGCGAATGCGCGGGCTATGCCGCGAGTGAGCCCGGCGTGTCGGATCCAGACCCGGGGGCCTGAACGAACGATCTTCGCCTCCACCCCTTCTGCTGAATCGTCCGCCGCCTCTTCTGCTGGGTGTCAATCAGCCGATCGCTTGGGAACGCCTGAGTTCCGCGATGTCGTCCGCCGAATAGCCGAGATCGCTCAACACCTGATCGCTGTCCTCCCCCAGCTTCGGCGCGAAAGCGCGCACGCTCGTGGGGGTCTGCTCGAAGCGGACGGGGTTGCGCAGCATCCGGAGCGTCCCGACGTCGCGCCCGGTATCGACCTCGAAGACCGTGCGGTTGGCCGCAACTTGAGGGTCGTCGAGGAATTGCTGGATCGTGTTGGCCGGAGCCAGCGGCGCGCCAAAGCGCCGCGCTCTCTCGACCAGTTCGACAGTGGGCCACTTCCGGATTTCGTCCTCGAGAATTCCGAACAACTCCTCCGCGTTCTGAATGCGTGCGATGATGTTGGCCGAGCGCGGATCGTCGATCAGGTCTTCACGATCGACCGCGCGGCAGATGCCCTGGAACTGGCTGTCTTCGATGATCATCATGACGACGTGACCGTCGGCTGTCTGCCAGGTGCGATGCAACTCGGCTGGCGAGAGCGGAAACTCCGCTTCGTCGCGCGGCACGAAGACGTCGCCGCCCAGGCAGTCCGCCAGCATGAACGCCGCGTAGGCGTCGAGCATTGGAACGTCGACCCGCTGCCCGCTGCCCCCGTTGCGCTCGCGAGCAAAGAGGGCGGCCATCGTGGCGTAGGCGGCGGTCAGGCCACTGGTCTTGTCCGCGGCAATGCTGCGGACCAGTTTCGGATCGCCTTCGTCCCCCTGCACCGACATGTATCCGGACAACCCTTGGATGACGGTGTCGTACGCGGGGTGGTCGGCGTAGGGACCGTCTGGGCCGAAGCCGCTGATCGCCACGTACACCAACCCCGGGTTGTCGCCGCGCAAGGACTCGTAGCCAATGCCAAGGCGATCGGCGACGCCGGGCCGGTAGTTCTCCAGCATGACGTCGGCGTCGCGCAGCAGACGACGCGCGATCTCCACGCCCGCTTCGCTCTTGAGATCGAGCGCAAGCGAACGTTTGTTTCGATTGAACTGCAGGTAGGTCGCACTCTGCCCGTCGCGAAAGGGCGGGCCGAGCCGGCGAGAGGTTTCACCCGACATCGACTCGAGCTTGATGACGTCGGCGCCCAGATCTCCCAGGATCTGGGTACAGAAGGGGCCCGACACCACGCTGGAGAAGTCCACCACCCGAATGCCCGCGAGGGGCCCGCGCGGCTTTCCCCCTATATCAACCTCCATGACGACTCCTTCCTGTTTGCTGTGGGACTTGCCGGAGTGTGGACCGGCGCCAATAGCGAGGTCAACCGCGAAGTTGCTGGGACGGGTCGAATGCTACGCTATGTGGTGAACCCCCCAGCCGATTCCCGGTCGACAGCACTGCGCGTGCTGCGAAGGTGCTGCCGAAATTGGAACCGGGAATGGAGGCCCCATGTCGCACTGGCTCATCCTCTCCGCCATCGGGCGGGACAAACCCGGCCTGGTCGCCGAGTTGGCGCAGCTCATCTATGACGTCGACGCCAACCTCGAAGACTCTCGCATGACGATTCTCGGTACTGACTTCGCGGTCATCCTGCTGGCGTCATGCGACAGCAGCGATGCCGCCGATCGGATTTCTCTCGCCGCCAAGTCGCTGGAACGCGACCACGGCCTCACGATCGTGCTGCGGAGCCTCACCCAAGGCCGTCGACCCGCAATCCCTTCGCCTGGCACGCGGCCTATCCGAGTCACCGCAAGCGGCGAAGACAAGGCCGGCATCGTCATGGGCGTGTGTCGAACTCTCGCGAATCTGGGAGTCAACATCTGCGAGCTCAGCACCTCGAGCCAGCCCGGCCCGGGCGGCTCACCCCACTATCAACTCAACATCTCCGCCGAGGCTCCCCAAAACGTCGATGCCGGCGAGATCGATGCAGCGCTCAGCCGCGAAGCCGATCGGCTAGTGATCGACATCAAGCTAGAGTAGAGCTGACACGCCACAGCTGACACGCGATTGGGTCGCGGATTGCGTCCCGGACTGGCTCACGGATTGCGTCCCGGATTGGGTCCCAGCGGCCTCCCGCTACACCTTGTGCAGATCGCTCCAACGCGGCGGCAGTGGACAATCGATCGCGGCGAAAAAGATCTCCAGAAAGCGGTAGGTGAGCCCCCAGACCACGTGGCGATCCGGATCGCCGACCACGATCCCCGGGAAGTGCATCTCTTTGAAAGCGGGGTAGCGGTAGTCGATATGGCGCTCGGGATCGAGCAGATCGGCAACCGGAAACCAGAAGGCAGACGCAACCTCTCGCTCATCCAATACCAGGGGCCCGGTGTGCTCGAGCCAATACGCGTGCGCCGAGATCACCATGGCTCCCGCCGGTCCCGCCGGGCGTCCTTCCTGGTCGTCGAGACGCCCGAGATACTCGGCATCCGCTAGCGACACCCCCACTTCTTCGAAGGTCTCGCGCTCGGCCGTATGCCGCGCGCTCGCATCGGCGGAGTCGACTCGACCGCCGGGGAAGGCCATCTGACCCGACCAGGGATCGCCCTCATGCTTGGCCCGCTCGATGAAGAGCAACTCGGCACGGGAGCCCTGCTCGCGCAGCACAACGGCGACGGCTGCGGTCGGCCGACCGCCAGGGTCGACTACGACAGGTTCCGTGCGGGCTAGTTGGCTGCGAATCTGCTCGAGGCTCGGCATGCGGGCCCCACGATAGCGCCGCCGAAAACCCGCCGGGTGGCCACCGGGAAATCCGTGGGACATTCGAGCCGCATCAAGAGCGCAGCTCCGGTCGGCCGAGGCGGAACTGGCGCTCTTCCTCCCGGCCATCTAGGGTGAGAAGTTCATGGAAGTCCGCCCCTCCACAGTCCCCGAGACCCGACGCATCCTCGAGCTTGCCCGCAAGGACCGACGCGCAGCCGAAAAGCTGCTCGCCGACTTACCCGTCGATGCCCAGATCGCCGCGATCTGCGAGACACCGGCGGGACGTCGCGCGGCTCTGCTCGAACTGATGCCCGAGCCCGAAAACTTGATCCCACTGCTCCCCGAAGCTGAGCTCTGCTTCGCGGTGAAGGCCTCGGGCCTCTCCGACGCCAGCTGGATCCTCGAACACGCGACACCCGCGCAAATCGTGGCCGGCATAGATCTGGACGCTTGGAAGGGCCTCGAGCCCGACCTCGAGGCCTTCGAGGGTTGGATGGCCACGCTGGCGGAAGCGGGCGAGGCCACGCTCGTGCGAGCCGCGCAGGCGCTGGATCCAGAACTCATCGTGCTGTACATGCGCGACCGCGCCGATGTCTACCTCGATCCCAAGGACGAGGAGTGGCAGCCGCCGGAGGGGGCGCGGACGCTGGAGGGGCAGTTCTACATCGTCGCCCGGCGGCCCGATGACGACCTGGAGCCGCTGATGAAAATGCTCCACGCGCTATTCACGGCCGACTACTGGCTCTACTTCCGGATGATGCAGGGGGTCATCTGGGAACTCGATTCGGATCTGCAGGAGTGGTCAGTGCGGTGGCGCACTGGGCGCCTACAGGACCTCGGGTTTCCGTCTTGGGACGAATCCATGCGGATGTACGGATACCTGCGGCCGGAGCAGCGAGACAAGCTGCCCGCCGCGGGCCCGAACCCGCTGGACGTGGAAGCGTGGGACTTTCCCGTGTGGATCCCCGAACTGCCTGTGGCGCGCAACGAAGAGCACCTGCTCTTCCGAGCCGCCGCGACGCTTGACGAGGCAGAACGGCGGGCCTTCTTCTACGCATTCGTCAGCGCTGCCAATAAAGTCGCCGTGGCGGACCAGATGCCCCTCGGCGACCCCGACACGCTGCCGGCGGCGATCGAAAGGCTCGCCATCAATGCGAGTCTCGGCCTCGAGTACCTCGCGGAGGCGAATCATCAGAGCGCCACCGAGGTGCTGCGGCGGGTGACGCTCGAGCACCTGTTCCGGGTGGGTATCGGCGTCGAACCCTCGCCGGCCAGCTGACCGCGTCGGCGCAGATCACTTCTTCGCCCCCCCCCGGTGCAAAGGCAGAGACCGGTAGCGCCGAAAACAACCAGGCCCACTGGGAGTTACCCCAGTGGGCCTGGTTTGCACTCACGGACGAACGACGTTTTGAACTTCAGCGCGTCGTTCTCATCGCGGTAGCTGGACTTAGAGATCGACTGCCTTGAGCGTCTTGCGCTTGTTGCCGATCGCGCGGGCCTCGGCCCCCTTGATCAGTTCGCGC